>Ga0070704_100000356_pt1 | contig 20762 bp, 20 predicted proteins | sample KBSK5252metaG_FD_65467 | JGI IMG/M metagenome (GOLD analysis project Ga0070704, IMG submission 65467) | Corn, switchgrass and miscanthus rhizosphere microbial communities from Kellogg Biological Station, Michigan, USA - KBS K5-25-2 metaG | ecosystem: Host-associated > Plants > Roots >...
ACCGCCGCGTTCAAGAGCAGATAAATCCCCATGACGGTAAAAACGCTTCCAAAAATCGCGCGCGGAACATCGCGCCCTGGATCGCGCACTTCTTCGCCGAAATATATGACTCCGTCCCATCCGTCGATCGTGTACACAACGGACTGTAAACCGAGAATAAGAGCGACTGCAAAACCCCATCCCGCGGGCATCGCTGGGAGAGGAGTAGCTGCGGCGGGAGCTGCTGCTCGCGCGTGTCCACCCAGCGCGAAGCACGCGATCAGCAAAACCAAAAACGCAACCGTTTTAAGTACCGCGGTCAAGATTTGCGCGCGGCTGCCCCAGCGGATTCCGCGCCATTGCAGGACCCCGAAACCCACGATGATTGACACCGCAATTAATTTTACGTGCCCCGCAAGCATCGAGAAAAGATCGCCGCTGTACTCCGCAATGACAATCCCGACGGCTGCCGCCGTGCCGCAGGTCGAGAGCCAGTCGCTCCACCCGACGATGAATCCCGCATATTCTCCGATCGCGCGACGCGAAAAATTGTACTGTCCGCCGCTTCGCGGAATGGCCGCACCTAATTCAGCGAGCGAAGACGCACCGAACAAAGCGTACAGTCCGCCAACCACCCAAACTCCCATAAAAAGCCACACCCTCGGCAGCGCCTGCGCAACATCGCCGGGAGTGCGCACGATTCCCGCGGCGATGGCATTGCCGATGGCGGCGGAAACGCCGAACCACACCCCTAGCACTTGCAGCAATCGGCCGCGGCTGCGCGCGAAAGCCGGCGATTGTGCCGCGCCGCTGGTGCAAGGGCCGTCGGATGTGTTAGACAATGTGAAGTCTCGGAGGAGCAAGCGAAACTCCGCCATCATAATGACGGCAGGGGAAAAAGCAAGCAGAACTCTGCCTTGCGCAATTCTGCGCGCATTTTCTCTGAGTGATTCAGGAGGAATTGAACTTGGCGGTTGATCGCGCTGCGGAAATCAAAACGGAACTGACGGCGCGGCTCGATGTGAGCGGCGACGCGCCGCCCATCGACGTTTCGGTTGTAATCCCGTGCTTGAACGAGGCCAATTCGCTGGCGTTTTGCGTTGAAAAAGCGATGAAGTCTTTTCAGGCCGCCGGATTGCGCGGCGAAGTCGTCGTCGCCGACAACGGCTCGACGGACGGCTCCATCGAGATTGCGGGAAAACTTGGCGCCCGCGTGGTTCGCGTCGAGCAGCGCGGTTATGGCGCGGCGTTACGCGCTGGAATTTGCGCGTCGCGCGGTGCCTTTATCATCATGGGCGATGCGGACGACAGTTACGACTTCAGTGACGTACCGCGCTTCGTCGAAATGTGGAGGCAGGGCTACGACGTGGTTATGGGCAACCGTTTTCGTGGAGAAATCAAGCCCGGCGCGATGCCCTGGCACCACAAGTATGTCGGCAATCCGGCGCTCACTTCTCTGCTGAATCTCTTCTTTCACGCTCACATTGGCGACAGTCACTGCGGCATGCGCGGTTTCACTCGCGCCGTTTACGATCGCATGGACTTGCGCAGCACGGGCATGGAATTCGCCTCCGAATTCGTCATCAAGGCCGCGCAACTCGGCGCGCGCATCACGGAGATTCCCATTACGCTGTGGCCAGACAAGCGCGGCCGCCCCCCGCATCTTCGCAGCTTCCGGGATGGCTGGCGCCACCTGCGATTCATGCTGCTTTATGCTCCAAACTGGCTTTTTCTTTTGCCGGGAGGGTCGCTTGTTCTCTTCGGCCTTTTTCTTGTCTTCTGGCTCTTGCCTGGGCCGCGCCACATTTCGCCGCGCGTGGTTCTGGATATTCACACGATGATCTTCGGCGTGATGTTTACGCTTCTGGGCGTGCAAATTCTCTCGATTGGTTCATTCGCAAAAGTGTTCAGCTATGCGGAACGATTTGACCGCAACACCGTCTCGCTCAAGCGCGTGCTAAAACGCGTCAGGCTCGAAACCGGTTTGCTTCTCGGCGGCGCATTTTTTCTAATGGGCTGTGCGGGTTGCGCCTGGGTTACATGGCAATGGGCCGCGAGCGGCTTTGGTCCGCTGCACGAGGTTCGCCAGGTTCTTTTCTGGTCCATGTGGCTCTTTCTCGGAGTACAAGTGATTTTTGCCTCGTTTTTTCTCAGCATGCTGGGCATCAGCCGCGGCACCTACATTGGCGACTACGACCTTAAATAAATGCCCTACACCGGAATAGACCATTTCATTGCGCGGATGCGATTTCGCGCTGCGTATCCTTATATTCGCCCAGGCGCGCGCGTGTGCGATCTGGGATGCGGGCTGGAAGCCGGATTCCTGGATTACGCTTCGGACCGCATAGCGATGGGCGTTGGCGTCGACGATCAAGTAGAAGAAGGAGTCCGAGGCCGCTGGCAGCGTTTGCGCGCGGATTTGCGCGCTCCGCTCCCTTTTCCGGATGGCCACTTCGATCACGTGGTGATGCTTGCCGTTCTAGAGCATCTTACCGAACCCGAAAAGGTCCTGCGCGAGGCGTACCGCATCCTCGCGCCGGAAGGCTCGTTGATTCTTACCTGGCCCTCGGCGATGGTCGATCCAATCCTGCGTGTGTTGCATGCCTTGCACCTCATAAGCGACGAGATGGAAAGCGACGAACACCAAAAACGCATTCCTGTCGAAGCTCTTCAACAAATGCTCCATCGCATCGGTTTTCAGAAATTCATTCATCGCCGCTTCGAATTCGGCATCAACAATCTGATGGTCGCGATTCGCTGAGATTTGCCGTCTTGAGAAGGACTTATAGAAGATCACCGATTGGGTGGAGCGCTGTAGGGTTTAATTGCGGTGTTGTCGGTGTCGGGTTCGACGAGCCAGATGTGGCGGTCCTTGAAATAGGCGAAGAGCTTCGCGTTCTGTTCCTTGTCGAGTTCGCGGGCCCAAATGACTTTTGAGCCATCGATGTCGGCGCCGTTGTTGACCCATTCATCGTGTATGTTGTGATCCTCCGAGTAGCGCACCACGATCAAGTGCTTTCCAGGCTGATGCAAAAGTTTATCTATGACGGTAAGCCGGCTGACATCGCCCGTGCATGTCCACCACATCGGGTCGCACGCACGACGAGCAACGTTGATGCCCGTTTCGAGCACAAGCAGAACAACGAGTGCGCGAGACAGGGCCATCCCTACCGGACCACGCTTCCATATCGTGGTGCGCAAATGGCGCACGGCCTGCACAAGGAGCAAATAGACAATGCACGCGACCGGCGCGGCATAATGAGGCTCTGACCAGATCACGGCAAAAACTCCTGCAAGACAAATAAGCATCGTGACGACTGCCAGGCGCATCTTGCGGTCTCGAAACGCAAATGGCAGCGCTGGAAGCAGAAAGAAAGCGCCCGGCCAGAAAAAGACCACGCCCATTCGAGCCAGCTTTTCCGCCGTTACCCTCCGAGCGTCTTTCCAGGTGGTTTTATAATCTTCGCGCTCCCATCCGTTATAGAACTCTTCAAATTGCTCGTTGTTATACTCGAGCTCGGGTTTGGCGTGCTCCCAGAGGAAAAGCGGCGTCGAATGGTACGTCCGCGTATTTAACACGTGCGGCAGGAGCAATGCATTTCCCGTGAGCCGCCAGTTGTAATAGCCGATGAACGTGATGGTCAGGACGATGCAAATGGAGAGCGGCAAGAGCACCATTCGAATACGAGAACTTAGGGAATCGCGCGACTTTATTTTTCCTAACAGCCACCAGAAGATCCAGATACCGGCTGGAACGCAAAAGAGGAGTCCTTCGTAGGGACGGCTATTCGCTAGGATGGCAATGCCCAGGCCGAGGAGCAGAACGCTGCCCACGCTCGCGCGTCGCAAGATGCGCGCCAGCGCTCCAAGTACAAGCGCTCCCCCCGCGCCCGCGACGGCTCCGCCCCAATAGCTATTCATCCAGTAACTCGCGATTCCCAAATTCAGAGCGGCAAAGGCCCCGCCCAACAACGCCCATCGCGCAGGCATCCACGCCTGCAGCATCCAGAGGATCGCCGCACACATTGCGGCGTCGCTCAGGAGCACACCGATCCAGGGGTTGCCAAGCAATTGTGCGATGGCAAGGACGAAACCCTGCGCAGGCGGGTACATCGAGGAATACGTCGGAAACCAATTCACATGAAACGTCTCGAAGCTCTTCCACACCGGGTGAGTGGGATTGGCGAGGCGCCCATGTGCGAAAGTATCCGCCTGAAGCAGATAGCTGAATTCGTCGTGAATCCCTGGCACAGGCACGGGTAATAGCGGCAACACGGCGAGGCGGATGACCACGACTCCAAAAAACATCGAGCAAACAGCAAGCTTCTTGCGTTCCGCAAAGCGAGAGAGCGCTCCTTCTATTTTGCAAAAGGCGCTTTCGCCAATCGTTGGTTTCCACAGAGCTAGAAGACCGATGACGAATGTCAGCAGTAGCGCAATTTCTGCTGAAGGCCAGAAGTGAGTGTCCGCTTGGCTTCCGAGAGGGTTCATTTAGCAAAAAGGGATTCCAACGTAGTCCGCTTCCGAATTGTACCCGTCCGGAAGCGCACCACAATTGGCGTGCAGGGATTCTAGCTTATTGCGGGAGGATCAGCGTTCGATTTCCATCTCGACTTTTTCGCCGGCCGGCTCTGATGCCGGAGCAGTTGCCAAGCCTTCCTTGAAATCCGCGAGTTCGAGTCGCAGGTTTCCCGCATTGGAGGAAAACGCAAGGCCTGTCTCCATGCTCACGACGCCGGTGCGAATGAGTTTCTCGATTTCACCGTCGAAATGCTGCATGCCTTCCGTGTCGCCATCGCGCATGGCGTCGAGCAGAGACTTTCCTTCGGTTTCTCCCTTCTCGACATATTCGCGAGTGCGCATCGTGGAGGTCAGAATTTCGATCACCGCGATCCTGCCCTTGCCATCCTTCCGCGGCAACAGGCGCTGGGAAACGATGTATCGGAAGGCCTTGGAAAGCCGGTTGCGCACCCCGTGCTGATCGCTCATGGGAAACGCGCCGACTATGCGCTCGACGGTTTTCGCCGCGTCGATGGTGTGCAGTGTGGATAGGACGAGGTGTCCGGTTTCCGAGGCCTCCAAAGCGATCTCCATCGTCTCGCGGTCCCGCATCTCTCCGACGAGAATCACTTTGGGGGCCTGGCGCAACGCCGCGCGCAGCGCGAGCGCGAAAGTCGGTGTGTCGCTATGGAGTTCGCGCTGGTGGATGGTCGCCTTCTTATGCTTGTGGAGAAACTCGATGGGGTCTTCAATCGTCAGGATGTGGAAGGCCTTTTCGGTGTTCATCATGTCGACGATAGCCGCAAGGGTTGATGACTTTCCCGAACCGGTTGGTCCGGTGACCAGGACGATTCCGTTTCTGAGTTGCACGACGTCCCGCAGCTTATCCGGCAAATGCAATTCCTCAAAGCCTGGAATGCGATCTGGAATTACGCGCATCACCACGGCGCAGCTGCCGCGCTGGCGAAAAATGTTCACACGGAATCTCCCCACACCGGCGACGCCATAGGAAAGATCCGCCGAGCCTTCCTGTTGGAGCATGCGGATCGGATGTTCGTTTTTACCCATCAAATCGCGCGCAAGATCGTCCGTATCCTGCGCCGTGAGGCGTTCGAGGCCTTTGAACTTCAGCTCGACGAGCTGACCGCTTAGTTCGATTTGCGGCGCGCGGCCAGGCGAAAAAATAAGGTCGCTTACATGCCCACGAGCCTTCAGCATCGCGGTGATGAGCTGCGGCGTGTCAAATTTGCGCTGCGCCGGCGGCACTTGTGTTGGGGCTACTTGCGTCGGGGTTTCCATAATTTGTTAACCAGATCACCTCAGGGGAGGGTGAGAGTCTAGCGAGTATCGACACTGAAGATTGTAAGCGAAAGAATGCACGCCAGGGATTTAACGCTCAGTTGACGTGCTTTAAGGCTAATTGGAGAAGTGCTCCCCAACCGCTAAGGATACGCAGGGTCACCAGGCCGAGCAGCGGCTGGTTTGGTCCGCACCCTCTAGCAGGCACACCACCGGTTCAATCCGAGTGCGCGGACGGGTGAAGACTGGATGAAAGTTGAGCTACTTCGAAGCGCTTTCGATAAAGTTGGCGATGTTTGCCTTGAGCTTGGCCAAATCCTCATCCCGCAGGTACATCATGTGCCCCGCGTCGTAATATTGGAGGTGGATATTCTTCTGAAGCTTTTCCGGCAGACCGAGATGCTCCATCGTGTATTCCGTGGCGTAAAAAGGAGTGGCCAAATCGTACAGCCCATTTTCGACTTCAATCTGAAGATGCGGATTCGTGAGCATGGCTTGAATTAAATCGCCTTCGACATTTGGCGAGCCGGGGAAACCAAAATTGTCACCGCCGCCGCGATGCTTCCAATCCCAATTGTTGCCGGCCTCGTCGGCGCCCGTGTGGTACACCTTGTCCTGTCCGAACTTCAGATCTTCGCGAACGTAGGTGTTGAAGGCCGCGGTGAAAGGTCCGGTGATGGAGGTATCCTGTGGGTCGTATTCAGCATACTCGCCGAGCAGATCGTAGCTAAAGCCGGAGAAGCGCGCGTCGAGCCGCCCAGTGGTCAAGCCGCGGCTGCGCTGCAACTCTTTCATAAATTGCGGCAGGTTGACGCGCAGGTCGGCTTTGATCAAATATTCTTCGCTCAACCCGGTGTAGCGCGAAAGCTGCTTCGCGACTTCGGATTTCTCCGCAGCGCCTAGCTTCGAGCCCTTCATCAGCGCGTCAAGGTATCCCGTCTGCGCAAAATGCCGGGCTTCTTCAAGAAATGCGGTCAGGTTATCGGGGCGATCTTTGAGTACCTTGTGATACCACGCCGTCGCCGCGTAGCTGGGCAGATAAAACACATAGGGCATGTCTTCGCCGGGATTGAAAGAAATCGTTCCGAGATTGAGCACTGAAGAAATGAGCACGATGCCGTTGAAATAAAGGCCGTCGTGCGACTGCAGATAGTTCGAAAGCGCGGCGGAGCGAAAAGTGCCGTAGCTTTCGCCAATCAAAAACTTCGGTGAATTCCAGCGATTGTTGCGGCTGACGTAAGTATTGATAAATTGCGCGAGAGATTTCACATCCTGGTCCACGCCCCAGAAGTCTTTGTCCTGCGCCTTGCCCACGGCGTGACTAAAGCCCGTGCCAACGGGATCGACAAAGACCAAATCCGTTTTGTCCAGCAGGCAATTGGCGTTGTCCGTCAGTTTGTAGGGAGCGGGCGGCGTAGCGCCGGCGTTCACGGTCACGACGCGCTTGGGAGAAAATGAGCCCATGTGCAGCCACACGGAAGCGGAGCCCGGACCGCCGTTATAGACGAAGGCGATGGGGCGCTGGCTCACATCTTTCACATCGCTGCGCGTGTAGGCCGTCGAGTAGAGCAGCGCCGTGGGCTCGTCCTTTTCGTTCTTCAAGAGGATCGTAGCCGCTGTGGCCTTGTAGACAATCGTCTGACCCCCGATTTTGATCGAGTGGTCCGTGACGGAAGATTCTTCCTTGGGCGGCGGCGTTGCAGCTGCTTCCGCAGGCTTGTCCGCGGGTTTTGCGTCCTTATCCTGGGCCAGCAGGCCGAACGGCAATGCAGTCAAACACAGAGCCAATGCCAACAGAAACTTGCAGCGCTTCGAGATATTCTTCAAGACTTCCCCCATACAGATTGAATTAGGCCACTCCGCGAAATGGGGAATTGTATCCCTTTTTGCCGCGCATCGCTCACTTCTTCGCCGTAAGCAGAAACGCGAGGTCAGTTGCTCGGTCGCGTTTGTCTAGAGCAAGCGCGCTCAGATCGTCCACGATCCAATCCGCGCCCGCGCCCAAAAGCTCCGCATCGGTCGAAGTCGTGCGCAATGCGAGAACGCGCGCGCCCGCTTCTTTGCCGGAGCGGACACCCGAAGCGGCATCTTCTGCGACTAGACATTCATGAGCGGGGATTCGCAGGACTTGCGCGCCCTTCAGGTATGGATCGGGGAAGGGTTTCCCACGCTGGAGATCGCTCGCGGTCACCAGATGTCTCGGGACCGGTAATCCTGCCGCGCGGAGGCGGACTTCCGCGAGCTCGCGGGTTGCGGAGGTGACGATGGTCCACCGCGTCTCGGGAATGGTTTGCAGGAGGCGGGAGGCGCCGGGGAGCGCGAAAACATCCGCGATGTCTGCGATTTCGCGGCGCTCGACTTCGCGATTCTCTGCGTGGTGATCGCCATGCGGGAGTAATTCAATGATCGTGGCGAGGCTCGGACGGCCATGCGCTTGTCGAACGACCTCCTCGGGCACAAGGCCGTGTTCAAGCGCCCACGCGGTCCAGACGCGGGCGACAGCGGGCGTGGAATCGACGAGAACGCCGTCCATGTCGAAAAGTACACCGCGGCAGCGAATCGTAGTCATCGGCTCTGTTGTTTCCCGTTGATCAATATTCTCGCCACGAGAGCAAACAAGATTACTGGAGTCTGGCGAAACAAGGAAGGTTGGGGTGGGAGACGGGGATTGAACCCGCGACATTCGGTGCCACAGACCGACGCTCTACCAGCTGAGCTACTCCCACCGCCGGGCAATTCACTCTAGTTTACGCTATTTTCTCGCGACGGAAAAGTGGACAGAAGGCGGCGCAGAAAACCATACAGGGTGCGCGACGTCCATGGCCAATTTAAATCCAAAGGAGACTGACCAGCGCCATTTTCTCGTATGAATCGACGCGGTCGCGCCGCGCATCCAACTCTAATTACAGGGATTGCAAGGAACAGGGCCAAACGCTTACAGTACGCTAAGCAAAAGTCGGCCCAGGCCTGAGGACCTCCTGTTTGCATCCGTTCTCCATGGCTGCCTGGGCGGCATTCTGCAAGAGGGTGCGCTGGCCTGATTCTTCGGACTTGTCCGAAGCGAGCGGCGAGACAGCCCCTGGGTCGCGTGCTTCGCGAAGCGCGCGACGTTCTTGCAGACTCGCGCCGAGATTTGCAACTGGCCGGCCGGGAGAGGATAGGAATTTCGGATGAAAACTCTTCATCCAGCGCGGCGAGGACACGTGAAGGAGCGCAACGGCGAACTGAACAAAGATGTACTCCTGAGGGTCGAGCTGCCGAGCGATCCCGGCTTGCTCTGCGCGGTGCGCGGGGCTGTGGAGCGCTTGACGGAATCCTTGGGGTTTTCCGCCGAGGAATGCAGGGCGGTGACGCGAGCCGTCGACGAAGCGCTTACAAATATCATCCGGCACGCCTATTCCGGACGTCCAGACCGACCCATTGAACTGTTCTTCCGGGCTATTCAGGGACGAGCTGATCAGAATGCAGCAAGTGGTCTGGAAATCCTGCTTTGCGATCGCGGTCCAGCTATAAAGCCGGACCAACTGTGCATGCGCGCGCTGGAAGAGGTAAAGCCCGGCGGTCTGGGGCTGCATTTCATTCAGAAGAGCATGGACATTGTCGAGTACAAGCGTACGAACGGGACCAACCGTCTCCGCTTGGTCAAGTATGTTCACGCGCCAAAGCAAGGTGTGAATTCGTAAGAGCGTAAAGGAGTGCTACAGTGCAGATTTCCAGCAGGGAACTCGACAAGACCACCATTTTCGATGTGTCGGGAGACATTGATCTCGCGAATTCACCAGCGGTTCGCAAAGCGCTTTTGCGTGAAATGCGCGACAAACGCACACCCCGGGTGGTGATGAACATGAGCAAGGTGCGATATATCGATAGCTCCGGCGTGGCTTCCTTGGTCGAGGGCTTGAAAGCCTCTCGGGACGTCGGAACGCGATTTATCTTGTTTGGGTTGAGCACCACGGCTCGGGAAGTCTTACAGCTCTCACGTCTGCTCAAGATTTTTGAAGTTTACGACAACGAAGAGCAAGCGCTGGCAGGCTAAGCGTTTTGTTCCACGGCTGCGAATTGTCCCAAGTTTCCGTGAACTGAGTCACAAAGAATTGAGCGATAAAGCACAGTGATGCAATTCGTGTCACAAATTGGCGGCAGCGTGACAAACGGCCTGGCCTACGTCGGTTCGCTGGCCTCGTTAGGAGGCCGCGCGGCCTACTATACCTTTGTCGGGCCGTTCCAGGGCAAACCGCTTCGCGTGCACCGCGCCATTTCGCAGGCCATGGATGTGGGCGTCCGCGCTCTGCCGATTCTCTCCTTGATCACGTTTTTTATTGGATTGATTCTCGCGCTCCAGAGCGCCTATGAGCTTCGGCGTTTTGGAGCGATGAACTACGTCGCCACGGCCGTCGCGATTTCCATGTCTCGCGAACTTGGCCCGCTCATCACGGCCATCGTGGTGATTGGCCGCTCGGGCTCCGCGTTTGCGGCGGAGATCGGCACCATGAAAGTTACGGAAGAGATCGATGCTCTGGAAACCATGGCCATCAGTCCGATCCGTTTCTTGGTTACGCCGAAATTCCTGGCAATGATTGTGATGCTGCCTTGCCTGACGATCTGGGCCAACGCCATGGGCATTCTCGGCGGGTCGCTGTTCGGCGTGGCCCAGGCGGATTTTACCTTTGGCCGCTACATCCAGGCCTCGCTGGATTCGCTCCTTCTTCGAGATATCATGACTGGCCTGGTGAAGAGTGTGATGTTCGGGATTACGATTACCGCTGTGGGCTGCCAGGAAGGCCTGGCAACCGGGGCTGGCGCGGAGCAGGTGGGCCGCTCGACCACCCGCGCCGTCGTGATGTCGATTTTTCTCGTTGTGGTGGTGGATTTGGTTTTCACAGGCCTGTTCTTTTTCGTGAGTGACCGTTAGGGCGGTGTGACCTTGCCGATGGAAATGGAAAACGCGGATTCGCTCGATTCGCAGGCCATGATCTCGCTGCGCGATGTGCGGGTGAGTTATGGCGAGGTCGAGATTCTCCACGGCATCACCTTTGATGTGAAGCGCGGCGAGACTCTGGTAATTCTGGGAGGTTCCGGCTCCGGAAAGAGCACCCTTCTGCGGACGCTGGTGGGTCTCGAAAAAGCGAGCTCCGGAGAAATCTGGATTAAAGGCAAGAATATTGCTTCGATTGCCGATTCCGAAATGGACGAGATTCGCAAGAAGATTGGCATGTCGTTTCAGGGCGGAGCGTTGTTTGGCTCAATGACCGTGGGCGAGAACGTGGCTTTGCCGCTGCGCGAGCATACCAAGCTCGAAGACTCCACGATCGAAATCATGCTCCGTCTCAAACTCGAGCAAGTCGGCCTCGAGGGGTTTGAGTATTACATGCCCTCGCAGCTCAGCGGCGGCATGAAAAAGCGCGCGGCTGTCGCCCGCGCTTTGGCCATGGATCCCGAGATTCTTTTCTTCGATGAACCGTCGGCCGGACTGGATCCAATCATCGCCGCCGGCATCGACCAGCTGATCCTGGAATTGAAGCAAGCTTTCCGCATGACCATCATTGTGGTCACGCACGAATTGGCGAGTGCTTACTTGATCGCTGATCGCATGGTTCTGATCGACAAGGGGCATCTCCTGGCAATCGGAACGACCGCGGAAATGCGCGCGAGTTCGCAGCCGCGCGTGCGGCAATTTCTGGATCGTGTCCCCGAGCCGGAAGTAGCTCGCGAAATGGATTATCTGCAGATGCTCACGCAAACTCGTCGTGTGTAAAGAGCAAAGCAGGGGAAAGAGGACGTGATGGCAGGGAAGCGCGAGCAGGTTTTTGTGGGGCTGTTCGTTCTGATCGCCGCGGCGGTTCTTATCGGAATGGTCTTTGCCATTTCCGGAGCGTTTGGCCGCGTCGAAAAGACCTATCATGCGTACTTTCCATTTGCTGGCGGGCTCGAGCGGGGCGCGACGGTTCGTTATGCGGGCGGGCCGAGGGTGGGTCGCGTCGAAAAGCTGACCATCGACCCGCAAAATCCAGCGCGCATCGACGTGGTTTTCAGCGTGCAAACCGACCTTCCCGTCAAGATGGACAGCCATGCCAAGATCATGAGCATGAGCCCCTTGGGAGACAACCACTTGGAGATTCTGCCCGGTGGAGCGCAGACGGCCCTCGCTCCCCCGGGCTCTCTGCTGCCATCGGACACCTACGTTGATTTCAACGCGCTTACTGCCCAGCTGAATGACCTCGCGCCGCAGGCGAAGCAACTCATCCAATCCTTGAACGATCGCGCCACGGAACTGAAAGTGACCGTCGACCGCGTCAATGATCTCCTGAACGCGCAGAACCGGTCGAATCTTTCCGCTACGCTCGCGGACACGCGCGGCATGATTGCGGAAAATCGCCCCGAGATAAAATCTACCGTGCAGCACTTGAACGCCGTTAGTCAGAAGATCGAGCCGCTTATCCAGGACTTGCACAGGACTTCCGAGCAAGCCAACAAAGCCCTCACTCACATCGACGAGCTTCTCGGGGAAAATCGCGCCGATGTACGGCAAGCGGTGGTCGAGCTTCGCAAATCCCTGACAACCTTAACTGATATTACCGGGAGGCTGGATCAAACGCTCGACGTAAACACGGCAAATATCGACGAGCTTCTCGATAATTTCCGCCGCGTCTCGCAAAATCTGAAGGAATTCACGGACACTATCAAAAAGCGTCCTTACACTCTGATTCGCGCCACGAATCCGCGCGAACACAAACCGGGTGAGCAGCAATGAATCGAGAAAATCACGAACTCTTGACCAGACGCACTGGACTGTCCCCGCAACAGGCTCCCTGCGGCTATAAAAGCCGGGACTTTCTGACGTCCGTGAAAATTGTTTTCTGCATGCTGATGCTGGCGGCGGGCTTGGCCGCCGGTTGCGGCGCGGCCCGGCCGAGCAAATACTATCAACTTACCGTTCCCGGAGACCTGGCGCCCGCGGCGAATCCAAATCCTCTTCCCATCACTTTGCTGATTGGCCGCATGACCGGCCCCGCTCTCTACCGCGAAGACCAAATCGTCTTTAGCTCTGCCGGCCAGAGCATGGGAACCTACGAGTATCACCGCTGGGCTGAACCGCCCACGGAAATGATCGCGGAGATTTTGTTGCGGCAGCTTCGCGCATCCGGCCAGTATCGCGGAGTCTACACTCTGCGAAGCGACATCCACGGGGATTTTCTATTGCACGGGCGGCTCTACGACTTCAAGGAAGTTTCGGGGAGTTCGATGGTAGCCCGTGTCACCATGGAATTGGAGCTGCGCAACATCAAGGCTGGCACAACGGTCTGGACCCAGTTCTACACGCATGACGAGCCCACAAGCGGAAAAGACGTCAGCGCCGTCGTTGCAGCCTTGGACAAAAACGTCCAGCAGGGCATTGCCGAATGCCGCGCCAGCCTGGACCAATACTTTGCGGCCCATCCGCCGGCGCAGCCCTCGCAGACTGCACCCTAGCTTCTTACGGGAATTTCCAGACCTTGCCGGGGCGTTCTCAGCCGGTTCGCCGCAGCATCAACAGCGTCACGTCGTCTTCAAGCTCCGGGCTTTCCCGGTAAGCTTGCACCCCCTCAAGGAGCGCCGCGGAAAAGTCTGGCAGCCGGACCGGCCCGGGCAATTTTCCCAGCGTTGATTCCGCTAATCGCAGGAATCCGCGCGGCGTCAGTTGCTCGCCCCCAGGTGACTGCACTTCGGTGGCGCCATCCGAAAACGCCAGAATCATATCTCCCGGTTGCAAGCATACGCTTTGCTCGCTGTACATTTCTCCCGTCACAAAACCGATGGGCAGGTTTTCCAAGCCATCACCAATCTCAAAAAACTTGCCTTCGCGCGACCGCCAGAGGAGCATTCGCGGATGAGCGGCGTACGCAAAATTGAACTCTCCCGTTGTGCCGTCAAATGTTCCCGTTACCACCGTTGTCAAACGCAACGCTCCTTTGGACTTTTCGGAATCCAAAGTAAATTCGTCATTCAGCGCGGACAATAGCGTCGCGGTGTTGCGAATATCCTGATGCTTGTGCAACAGGTGATGGACGTGTCGCGCCACCCCGCTCGCCACATACCCATGCCCCACACAATCCGCCAACACCACTCGCGCAACGTTGTCGGTACAGGAAAACACCGCCGAGAGGTCGCCGCCCCGCTCCGCGCCAGACGGCAGAGCAATTACATCCGCCTCCAGCCCGGCCAGTTCAAGCGAACGATGCGCCCTCTCATTTCCAGCCCAAAGCTCCATGCACCCAAACGGCCGCGCCGCCGACGTCGTGCATGCAAATACTTCCGGTTCGATCTTCTTGATGCCCATAACAACAATTTTGATGCGTGAATGCGGCGTACCGCTACAACCGGACGCGAAGGATCGCCCGCGCAAAATCACACTCCAAGTCTACGGCCTCCGTTGCCAGGAAGGGAATCGCTCCAAACCCGTGCAGCGCAATATCACGAAGTCGCACCCGCTGCGCGTCCCTCCTTATCCAAGTCCGCGTTGCCTAAATCGTTGCAAGCTCGATACGCCGCCGCACTCCCCCTCTGCGACTTGCTAGACTATTCGGGAGGAATCGCGTCCCCGCGCATGAGCCCCCACGAAACGGATCGCCGCCACCTCGAGCGGCAAATCGTCTACGCGCGCCCAATTATCGTTTTGCTTTCTCTGCTGGCGCTGCTTCAGCAGCCGAAACCCGCGGACGCCAAGCGCTCCATTTCATTCGTGATTGCCTATCTGATTGTTTCTCTCGCGCTCATTCCAGTCGAGCGTTTCCTTCGCAAACGAGCCTGGCACCTGCCGATTGCCTGCGATTTGCTGGCTCTCGGCTATTTCATGTACATCAGCCCGCTGTCTGTCCCCGTCTGGTTTCCCTATCTTTTTGTCTGCTGGGTCGCTGGCATGCGCTGGGGACTCCGCCCCACAATCCCGCTCGCAGGCGCGCTCGCGCTTATCCTCGTTCTGCTCACCGCCGTCAAAGGCGAAATTGGATGGATCCGCGTGGTCGCCTGGATGGGCCTCGTTGGCGGCACCTTTGCCGGCGGAGCCGCATTGGCTTTCCTGGCCGACCGCAGCCGCCATTTCGCCTCACAAAACGACTTCTTCTCACACGTCACTGCAACTCTTCAAGTCGATCAGGGCCTCGCCGAATCCTTGCGCCTCCTCCTCGACGAACTCGCCCGCGCTTTCGAAGTCGAAGTTGCCCTGCTCGCCTATCGCGACACGGATCTCGAGCGCATCTACATCTGGCGCCTAAGAGCCGGCGAAAGTGAGCGCCTCACCCCTGAGAGTTACTCCATTGCTCGCGCCGACGGCTTCCTGCTCGACGACATGGACGCCAGCGTCTGCTGGAACAGCCTCGAAGGCGCCGGCAGCGGTTTTGGATGGGACCGCCGTGATGGCCGCAGGCTCCACACTCTCCCGCGCTTGCCCGGCCCCACCCAGCAAGAGCTCAACCTCCGCTCCATGCTCTCCGTGGCGTTTGACCAGAGCGGCCAACCCGCCGGCCGCCTCTTCGTTCTCAATGGCCGCAAACCCTTCGAACACCCCGACCTCGCCTGGCTCGAGCGCATCTCGCGCCACATCGGTCCTTCGCTTGAAAACGTCTTCCTCCTGCGCCATCTTCGCGCCCGGGCCATTGAAGGCGAGCGCAGCCGCATCTCCCGGGATCTCCACGATGGGATCCTGCAGACCCTCCTGAGTATCGAAATCCAGCTCGACGTCCTCCGGCGCCGGGTCGCCGCTGCTCCCGACCAGGCCGTCGCCAGCCTGGGCAACCTCCAGCAAACCGTAAAAAACGAGTCCGCCGAGCTTCGCCGCATGGTCACCGACCTGCGCCCACTGCGCGTCCAGAGCGCCGACCTCGTCGACCTGATGCACGGATTCGCTGAACGCTTCCGCAACGAATCCACCCTGGCCCTGGACGTCATGATTGAATCCGCCGACCTGCACGCTCCCGACCGCGTCTGCCGCGAGATTTTCCAGATTTACCGTGAAGCACTTAACAACATAAAAAAGCATGCGAAGGCTTCCCATGTCGTGGTAAAACTGTCGCAGGATGACAGCCGCATCGTCCTCGTGGTTGACGACAATGGCGAGGGTTTTAGCTTTGCAGGCCGGTTTACCGGGGATGAGCTCGATCGCCTGCGGCTGGGTCCGATTTCCATCAAGGAGCGTACGCGTACTGTGGGAGGCGATTTGACCGTTGAGTCAAACCCCGGCCATGGAGCGCGACTGACCATCGAAGTCCCGCTCGGTTGACATGGCCAAAACTAAACAGCAAATTCGTGTCCTTCTAGCGGACGACCACGCGATCTTTCGCGACGGCCTCCGCAAACTCCTCGATTCCGACGAAGATATCACTATCGTCGGCGAAGCCCAGAACGGCGCGGAGTGCATTAAACTCCTCGCCAAGCTCAAGCCGGAAATCCTTTTGCTCGATCTCCGCATGCCCGATAAAGATGGCCTCGCCGTCCTCGAGGAAGTCAATTTCGATACGCTGCCCACCCGCGTCATCGTTCTCACTGCCGCAGAAGACGATCGCGACGTCGTCCGCGCCATGCGCCTCGGCGCTCGGGGCGTGGTTCTTAAGCAGTCCGCAACGGACCTGCTCGTAAAAAGCATTCACCGCGTTCACGCCGGCGAAATTTGGCTCGATAACCGCATGACCGCGGAGGTCATGAAGGCGTTCTCGAAATCTTCTGAATCCGGTCCTCGGCGCGAAAAACCTCTCCTCAGCGACCGCGAAAAAGAAATCGTTCAGCTCGTCGCCCAGGGCTTTCGTAACAAGGAAATCGGCGAAAAACTTTTCATCAGCGAGCAGACTGTTAAGAATCACTTGCACAACATCTTCGACAAACTAGGCGTTTCCGACCGCCTCGAACTCGCGCTTTACGCCATCCACCACCGCCTAATCGATCAGTCGTAGCCGTGTTCCGGCTCCAGCCAGGACGCTATTTATGCTCGTCTAATCGAGCCATCATCCAGTTCCCCACTAATGGTAATTTCTATGTGTTTCTACGGGATTCAGGGGATAGACAAGAAAACCTCTTTCCCTGATCGTGGACGTCGAAGGAGAGCACGGAGTCGATACCCTTCGAGATTTCGAAGGGCCCGGGCTGGGACGGCTCTATGTTCTCCTGATTACCATTCCTCCCGGGAAACCCACAATGCCGTTTCGTCGTCCATGGTGTCAGAGCGGCCGGACCCGTAGATCGAATCCGCGCGGATTATTCGAAACATTTCTCGCCAATCTCTCTGCCGGCCGTTTGGATGCGACGAATTCGATTGCCGCTTTTTCCGCAGGTCCGCCAAACTTAAGTTGGATCCAGGAATGTCCGTAAGCTCCAGTCCATTCGCGACACTTCAGCCCTCGCGAGGAATAACCGCTGTCTCGCTGCCGAAGTAACGGGACTGCCTCCAATTCTGGAGCTTGACATTTCGTTCTCTCTCGTATATAACCAGATGGTTGTACAACCTGTAGGTTATGCAATGACCTCTTCCGATCGCCTCGATGCCACTTTCGGCGCTCTCGCTGACCCCACACGTCGCGCCATCCTCGCACGCCTCGCTGCCGGTGAAGCCTCGGTCTTGGAACTGGCCGAGCCCTTCGCCATGACCCAGCCCGCCATCTCCAAACACCTCAAGGTGCTCGAGCGCGCCGGCCTTGTCTCGCGTGGCCGCGATGCACAGCGTCGCCCGCGCCGGCTCGAAGCCAAACCATTCTCCGAGGCCAGCGAATGGCTCGAGAAATACCGTCGCATTTGGGCCGGCAACTTCCAGCGACTTGACGCGCTGCTCGATCAGCTCAAGGTCAACGAGTCAAAGGCCAACGAAAAGAAACGGGTGCCTTCAAAACGTTACGTTAAAGGAGATCACCAATGACCAATCTCGAAACTCTGAAAGTGACGACGAAGGGGGACCGGGAGATCGTGATGACGCGCGACTTCAACGCGCCTCGCCGCCTGGTCTTTGACGCCTTCACAAAGCCTGAACTCGTAAAACAGTGGCTGCTCGGGCCGCCGGGCTGGTCCATGCCGGTCTGCGAAATCGATCTGAAGGTGGGCGGCGCCTACCGCTACGTGTGGCGGCGGGACTCCGACGGAAGCGAAATGGGGATGGGCGGTGTCTATCGCGAGATCGTGCTGCAAGAACGAATCGTCAGCACGGAGGTTTTCGACAAAGCCTGGTACCCAGGCGAGGCGGTGGGCACGCTCGTCCTATCCGAGCGGGGCGGAAAGACCACCGTCACGCAGACGGTACTCTACCAGTCCCGGGAAGCCCGAGATGGGATTCTCAAGAGCGGTATGGAGAGCGGCGTGGCGGCGAGCTACGATCGTCTGGCAAAACTGTTGGCATCGCCGGGAACTGCCGGCATCGAAAAAGGAGTAGGCAAATCATGAGCGAACGAGCGATGGGCGAAGGGGTCATCAGCGAAGAGGGCCCTCAGCGACGCATTGGTCGAAGCATCGTCGCTGTACTCGCCGGCATGATCGTGGGCATTGTTCTCTCGCTTGGCACGGACCTCGTCCTGCACATGGCCCACGTCTTTCCCCCCTTGGGCGCGTCCATGACCGGCTACGATGGGCCGCTGCTTCTCGCCACGATCTACCGCACGCTCTACGGTGTTCTGAGCAGTTACATCGCCGCGCGTCTCGCTCCTCATCGGCCCATGCTGCATGCCATAGTACTCGGTGCGCTCGGTTTCGCCGTCAGCATTCTCGGGGCTGTCGTAACCTGGAACAAAGGTCCAGCCTTTGGGCCACACTGGTATCCCGTCGCTCTCATTGTTCTCGCGCTTCCCACTGCTTGGCTCGGCGGCAAACTCCGGCTCGCCCAAGTTGGCGCGAGAGCGGACGGCTGAAGCGGAACTCTAGTAAATATGCAGCAAGGAGAGCAAAGTGCAAAAGATCACGCCATTTTTGTGGTTTGACGGCAAAGCTGAAGAAGCCATGAAGTTTTATGTTTCCATTTTCAAGAACTCAAAGATTCTCAGCCCGTTGGCTTTCCAGCTCGACGGACAAGAATTTTTCGCATTCAACGGCGGGCCGCATTTCACCTTCACTCCCGCCATTTCGCTCTTCGTCAATTGCGAGACGCAGGAGGAAGTTGATGAACTGTGGGAAAAGCTTTCCGAAGGCGGCGAAAAGGGAAGATGCGGCTGGCTCAAGGACAAGTACGGTCTGTCCTGGCAGATCATTCCCTCGATTCTGGGCAAGATGTTGCAAGACAAGGACCCTGCAAAATCAACGCGAGTCCGGAATGCCATGCTTCAAATGAATAAGATGGACATCCAACGCTTGAAGCAGGCTTACGACCAGGACTAGCGCTCAGTCAACGCCACAAGACTTCTGTGTCCTCGGAGTCCAAGCGTTCCTCAAATCACTCCCTACTCGTGGATGATTTCGCCATGAAAACCGGATCGCCTGGCGACTCCGGCATTCTTGAAGAACAGCCTTTGATTGACCCGCCACACCTTTCTCTGCTATCAACGGAAGCCGAAAAGCCTAACAACGAGGAGCCTATGCCTATCACACGACGAAAATTCTTTCACAATGTGGCCGCAGGCGCGGTCGCCACTGCGGCTCTCCCCCCGCTAGCTGGTTTCGCATTCAGTGAACTCATTCCCGGATCCCGTGCAAGTGAGCCCGGCGGCCCGATTATTCTAAGCCGCAATGAAAACGCTTATGGCCCGTCGCAAAAAGTAATCGCCGCCATGCAAAACTCCGTGCAATTTGCAAATCGCTACCCCGATCCCGCGGTGAAAGCTCTTCACGAAAGAATCGCTCAATCCCATTCCATCAAACCAGAACAACTAGTGCTCGGCTGCGGCTCTGGAGAAATTCTCAGCATTGCGGCTTCCGCCTTTGTTGGCCCCGGCAAACAGCTCATGACCGGTTTACCCACCTTCGAAGCCATCGGACGTTGTGCCAAAACCGTGGGCGCGGAAGTCGTCGAAATACCTCTCGCCAAAAACTACTCACACGATTTGCCGGCCATGCTCGCAAAAGCTGGCGCCACCACGGGTTTGATCTACATTTGCAACCCAAACAATCCCACCGGCAGCCTGACCCCTCGCAAGGACCTCGAAGACTTCCTTCGCAAACTTCCCGCCACCACTACGGTTCTTATCGACGAGGCTTACCATCACTTCGTCGGAGCAACGCCGGATTACACCTCGTTCATCGACAATCCGATCAACGACGACCGGGTCATCGTCGCCCGCACTTTCTCAAAAGTTTACGGCCTCGCAGGAATTCGCGTCGGCTATGCCGTTGGCGCTCCCGAGAAAATCAAACCTCTCGCCGCCCGCCGTCTGCCCGAAGGCCTCAACGCTGTCGGCGCCCACTCCGCCCTCGTAGCCTACGACGATCTCGACCATGTCCAAATGAGCGCAAAGCGTAATGCCGCCGATCGTCAGGAGTTTTTCAACCAGGCCAAAGCCCGAAAAGTTCTGGGAATCGCTTCTTTTACGAATTTCGCCATGGTGCAAACCGGTCGCCCTGCTCTCGACGTCATCGCGCACTTCAGGAAAAACAACATCGAAATCGCCCGCCTCTTTCCCTCCATGAACACCTTCGTCCGCGTCTCCTTCGGCACGCCTCCCCAAATGAAGGAATTCTGGCGCGTCTGGGATCTGCTGCCCGCCGTATAGCGGGAAATGTAAGGGAATTTCCTCGGAAGAATCCGCTTTCACTGGCGCAGATGTTCAGATCGGAAAGGCGGGGAGAGTGCCCGGTACGACACGCTCCTGGGAAAAACAACGGCTATTGTGTTGACCCACGTTGATTACTGCTCTAAATTTTTAAAGTTCGACCCTTTCTCTGCTCTTTGCTCTTTCCCTCGACCGGGCCCTCCCAGCCTATACACAATTGTGACAAGAAATTCAAGCGGCAGCTGCACGGCTTTTGGTGAACCACTCAGGCCGTCAGCAGACACGATCTACCGGCTATCCTGACCGGACACCGCGGCCCGCGATTGTTCCCTCTCG
>Ga0070704_100000364_pt1 | contig 20603 bp, 16 predicted proteins | sample KBSK5252metaG_FD_65467 | JGI IMG/M metagenome (GOLD analysis project Ga0070704, IMG submission 65467) | Corn, switchgrass and miscanthus rhizosphere microbial communities from Kellogg Biological Station, Michigan, USA - KBS K5-25-2 metaG | ecosystem: Host-associated > Plants > Roots >...
GGGACGGATGGACTTGTTGATGTTGTCGAGCACCAGCGGCTCGGCGTCCGGCGCCGGGAAATAGGCGAGCACCATGTGAGCTTCATTGTATACAACGATCTCTTTTACGTAGGTGATGCGCAGCTTCTCGTCGGCGACTCCGAGCGAGCGCAACGCGAAATATTTTGCGATCGAAAAATCCTCGCAGTCGCCGCCGTTGGTGGACAGGAACTCGACCGGCGTCGCCCAGTAGTCTTCCTTGCCCCAGTGCTGCAGGTCGGTCACGAACGGCGTGCGGTTCATGAAATCATTGACCAGCTCGAGCTTTTCCCGCTCCTGCTGCAGCGTCTTGTTCTTCGGCGTGGTGACGAGAGCCCGCCCGTCGGTGAGGCGACTTTTGGCGATCGGCCCGAACTGCTGTGCGAGCTTGCCGATCTGCGGGTCCGTGATCGTGTCCAGCTCGACTGCGAACGCAGCCAGCGACAAGGCGAGCAGGGCAAGCAGGGCCCAGCGGATCGGGTACGAACGCATGGGCCGCAATGATACCTGCTGGACCGCCTCGTCGCCTTCAGGCCGCGCCTTCTCCCAGATACGCTTCCCTGACCTTCGCGTCAGCAAGAAGACTGCTCGCCGCGTCGGCGAGCGCGATCGTCCCCGATTCCATCACGTAGCCGCGGTTCGCGACCTCGAGCGCGAGCCGCGCATTCTGCTCGACCAGCAGAATGGTGACGCCGAGCGCCGCGATTTCGCGCACGATCGCGAAGATTTTCGCCACCAGCTGCGGTGCAAGGCCCATCGAGGGCTCGTCGAGCAGCAGCAGCCTCGGGCGCGCCATCAGCGCGCGCGCGATTGCGAGCATTTGCTGCTCGCCTCCCGAAAGGGTCCCGGCGGTCTGCGCGCTGCGCTCGCGCAACCGCGGGAAGGTCGCGAGCTGGCGTTCCAGGTCGGCCGCGATGCCCGGGTCGCTGCGCGTGAACGCGCCCATCGCGAGATTTTCTTGCACGGTCAGCTGTGGAAAGATGCCGCGGCCTTCTGGAACCATGACGAGGCCGCGGCGCGGCAGCTCGTGGTACGGGACGCGCGAGATTTCAGCACCGTCATAGCGCACGCTGCCCGCACGCGCCGGCAGCAGCCCGCAGATTGCGCGCAGCGTACTGGTCTTTCCCGCGCCGTTGGCGCCGATGAGGCAGACGAGCTCGCCTTTGTCGACCTCGAGGTCGATGCCCTTGACGGCGCGGATGCCACCGTAGCCGACTTCCAGGCCCTTTACTTCAAGCAGCATGCGGGATGCCGAGGTACGCCTCGATCACCTTTGGATCGCGTTGCACTTCGGCCGGAGGCCCCTCGGCGATGCGCTCGCCGTAGTCGAGCACGAGCACGCGGTCGCACACGCTCATCACCAGGCGCATCTGATGCTCGATCAGGAGGATTGTGACGCCGTCCTTGCGGATACGCTCGAGCAGTCTTTGCAGCGCCTGCGATTCAGCTGGGTTCATGCCTGCGGCCGGCTCGTCGAGCGCGAGCAGCTTCGGATCCGTCGCGAGCGCGCGCGCGATCTCGAGTCTTCGCTGATCGCCGTACGGAAGGCTCCCCGCGGCATCATTGGCGCGCGCCCGGATCCCGACGTAGTCGAGAAGCTCCGCGGCGCGATGCTCGATCCCGGCTTCTTCCGCGCGCGTCCTGGGTCCGCGCAGGACCGCGCCGATGACGCCGGCACGCGTTCTCACGTGCCGCCCGATCATGACGTTTTCCAGCGCGGACAGGTTGGCAAACAGGCGGATGTTCTGAAACGTGCGCGCGATGCCCGCTTTTGCGACTCTGTCCGGCGCCAGTCCCGTGAGCGGCGTCCCGTCAAATACGAACGCGCCCAAGTCGGCCGGGTAGATCCCCGTCAGCGTGTTGAACAGCGTCGTCTTGCCCGCACCGTTCGGGCCGATCAGCCCGTAGATCGCGCCGCGCTCGATCGAGAATGAAATTCCGTCGAGCGCCTGCACGCCACCGAACCGCTTGCTCACGTTGCGCGCTTCGAGCAGCGTGCTCATGGAACCGGCTGCGTGAGCTCGCGTTTTCGCACCGCCGAGGGGAGCAGGCCCGCCGGGCGAAAGAGCATGATCAGTACCAGCGCGAGCCCGAAGATCAGCATGCGGATCACTTCCGGCTCGATCAGCATCCTGCCGAACAGCGCATGCTGCGCGGGCTCGACTGTCCAGCGCAGGATTTCCGGCACGAAGGACAGCAGCAGCGCGCCGAGGATGACGCCCCAGATGTTGCCCATGCCGCCGAGCACGACCATCGAGACCACCATCACCGACTCGACCAGCACGAAGCTCTCGGGGGAGATGAAGCCCTGGATCGCCGAGAACATGCCGCCCGCCACGCCGCCGAACGTCGCCCCCATGGCGAACGCGAGCAGCTTCATGTGCGTAGTGTTGATTCCCATCGCGCGCGCGGCGACCTCGTCCTCGCGAATCGCCTCCCAGGCGCGCCCGATCCTGGAGTTCTGGATCCGCACGTTGATGACGATCAGCGCGAGCATGACGACCAGAAGCAGGTAGTAGTACTTCATCGACCCGATCAGCGTCACGCCGGCGAGCGAGGAGGGACCCGAGAAATCGATCCCGCCGAGGCGGAACGGATCGATCCGTGCGAGGCCCTGCGGGCCGTTCGTAATGTTGACCGGCCGCGACAGGTTGTTGAGGAAGATGCGCACGATCTCGCCAAAGCCCAGGGTCACAATCGCGAGGTAATCGCCGCGCAGCTTTAGGGTCGGCGCGCCCAGCAGGATGCCGAAGATCGCCGCGATCGCCGCACCGATCGGCAGCACGATCCAGAACGGCAGGTGCAGCCCGAAATGGGGGCCCGCCAGGAGCGCGTAGGCGTACGCGCCGACGGCGTAGAACGCGATGTAGCCGAGATCAAGCAGCCCGGCAAACCCGACGACGATGTTCAGGCCGAGCGCGAGCAGGATGTAGAGAATCGCGAAATTCGTGATGCGCACCCACGCGGCGCCGACCTGGACGAGCGCGAAGGGCAGTAACAGCAGGACCAGCGCGATGAGGCCGAATCCAGCCCACACGATCGCCGGCTGCTTTCTCCAGTCCTTCACGAACGATCCCCTACGCGCTCACCGAGCAGGCCCGAAGGCCGGATTACGAGCACCAGGATCAACACCACGAACGCGAACACATCTTGGTAGTTGGATCCGAACAGGATGAAGTGGCCATCTGCCTGACAGCGCTCGCTGAGCCAGGTCGATAGACCTGACAAGTGGCAGAGGTCGGTCAATTCGCCGATATACCCGGCGCCCAGCGCTTCGACTACGCCGAGGAGCAGACCTCCTACCATGGCCCCCGGGATGTTGCCGATGCCGCCCAGGACGGCGGCCGCGAACGCCTTCAGGCCCAGAATCGAGCCCATGGTGTATTGGGCTACGCCGTAGTAAGTGCCCACCATCACTCCGGCCACTGCTCCAAGCGCCGCACCGATAATGAACGTAAATGCGATGACCCGGTTAATGTCGACACCCATGAGCCCGGCTACCTGAGGGTTTTGCGCGGTCGCGCGCATCGCCGTCCCGAGGCGTGTGCGATAAACGAGCGCGGCAAGCCCCGCCATCATCAATACGCAAAGGCCGACGATCGCGAGCTGCACCTGCGTCACGGTGGCGCCGAGCACCGTGTAGGTCTGGATCGGGATGATCTGCGGAAAGGCGAGCACATTGCGGCTCCAGACGAGCATCGCGAGGTGTTGCAGGATGATCGAAACGCCGATCGCGGTGATCAGCGGAGCCAGCCTCGGCGCGCGCCGCAACGGCCGGTACGCGAGCCGCTCCATCGCGTATCCCACCAGCATGCATACCGGGATCGCGCAGCCCATGCCGATGAGCACGACGACCACCGGCGGCAAGCCGGCCGGGGCGAGCATGTTGATCGCAGTGAATGCGACCATGGCGCCGATCATCACCACTTCGCCGTGCGCGAAGTTGATGAGCTGAATGATCCCGTACACCATCGTGTAGCCCAGCGCCACGACGGCGTACACGGCGCCAAGCGTCAGCCCGTTGAACAGCTGCTGGACGAAGATGTCCACGCCGGTCGCGTCCTCCCAAGGGGAAGCCTAAATGAAAACGGCACCCGAAGGTGCCGTTTGAACTCACAAACGCGCCTTGGCGCGTTTGTGAGATTGCCTGAGGCTATTTCTTGGCTTCGTCCTTGGCTTCTTCCTTCTTCGGCTCTGCTGCGGGCGCAGGGGCGGGCGCTGCCGCAGGCGCAGGCGTAGCCCCTGCCATCGCTTTCGCGAATTCCGCGTAGTCCATCGTCTTGCCGCCCTTGATGATGGCGATCGGCGCGAGCTTGCCGTCCTTCATCGTGAAGATCGTCATCTCGGCGTCCTTGCGGTCGCCCTTGTCATCGAACGCGATCATGCCGGTCGCGCCCGGGTATTCGATCTTCGCCAGCTCGGGCAGGTACTTTGCCGGGTCGGCGGAGTTCGCCTTCTTCATCGCCGCGATCAGCATGTTCGCCGCGTCGTAGGTGAAGGGCGCGTACAGAATCGGGTCGGCGTTGAAGCGCTTCTTGTAGGCGTCGAGGAACTTCTTGTCCGCCGCCTGCGGCGGCAGTCCCGCCTGCGAGCAGAGCAACCCGTCCGCAGCGGCGCCCGCGAGCTTGGTCATGTCGTCGGTGCACGCGCCGTCGCCGAACGAGAACACCGCCTTGAGGCCGAGTTCGCGGCCCTGCTTCAGCAGCGGTCCGCCGGTTGCGTCCATGCCGCCGTAGAACACGGCATCCGGGCTCTTGCCTTTCACCTTGGTGAGGATCGCTTTCCAGTCGGTGGTCTTGTCCGTGCCTTGCTCGCGCGGCAGCACCTTGATGTTGGCGGCCTTGAGGGTTTTCTCGACCTCATCGGCGATCCCTTTGCCGTAGGCGGTGGCGTCATCGATCACCGCCACGAGCTTCGGCTTGTTGTTCGCGGCGAGGTAGCTCGCTATCGCCGGGCCCTGCTGGTCATCGCGCCCGACCACGCGGAACTGCGTCTTGAAGCCTTGCTCTGTCAGTTTGGGATTGGTGGCGGATCCGGAGATCACCGGGATGCCGGCCTGGCTGTAGATCGGCGAGGCCGGGATCGACGTGCCTGAGTTCAGGTGGCCGACGATTCCGGCCACCTTCGCGTCGACGAGCTTCTGTGCGACCGTCGTGCCGACCTTCGGATCGGCCTGGTCGTCTTCGCCGACGAACGTGAACTTGACCTCTTTGCCGTCGATGCTGATCTTCGCAGCGTTCGCCTCTTCGACCGCAAGGCGGGCGCCGTTCTCGTTATCCTTGCCGAGGTGCGCGATGCCCCCCGTGAGCGGCCCGACATGGCCGATCTTGACCTCCATTGAGGGCGCCGGCGGTGGCGCCGCGGGCGGTACGGCCGGTGTGACGACAACCTCTTTCTTCGTAACCTGCTCTTTTTTTTCGCTGCAGCCGGCGATACCTGCGGCTACGGCTGCAGCAATGAGAGTCAATGCAAACTTCGCGCGTTCCATACTTCCTCCGCTATTTATCGAGATGTGTCCGGACGGTCGGCCGGAAAAGGATCCGAATCATACCGAATCTCGCGCCCGGCAGGCCTGCTTGAGCGCCTCCAGATCGTTGCTCGGCTCGAGGCAGGCCGGGCCGCGGCATAGCCACCCGGTTACAGGACCGGGACGGCGAGGCTTGTCGAGGATCGCGGGGAGGCCAGCCCTCCCATCAGGGATCGCTATCACAACGGTACCGGGCAGAAACTCACGTGCGAGCTGCCGCGACCAGCCGGCGAGCGCCTGCGGGGTGCCACGCAGCACGAGCACCGAGACCGGCGAAAGGATCTCGTCGAGCGCTTGCGCGAGCGTCCCGCAACCCCCGGGGTGGCTGCGCAGCAACGGTAAAAACGCCTCTACAGTGCGTAGCGCCGCTCGCGCGTAACGCTCGTCACCGGTCAGCGCTGCGAGCCTGCCGAGTGCGAACGCGGCCACGCCGTTTCCGGACGGCAGCGCGCTGTCATTGCTCGGTTTAGGACGGTAGAGCAGGGTTTCATGGTCCTTGGCGGTGAAAAAGAACCCGCCCACTTCACCGTCTTCGAACTGTTCGAGCAACACGTCGGCAAGCGCGCGCGCGAAGTCCAGGCCGGCTTGTTCGTACTCGCACTCCAGCAGCTCGAGCAGCGCCGCAGCCAGCATTGCGTAATCGTCCAGGTAGGCCGCCAGGTGCGCCCGGCCGTCCTTGTAGGTCGCTAGCAGCCGACCTTCGCGCCACATCCTGGTGCGCACATGATCGAGCGCACGCCGTGCCGAAGCGATCCAGTCCGGACGGTCGAACACCCGGCCGGCTCGCGCCATGCCGAGGATGGCAAGCGCGTTCCACGAAACGAGAATCTTTTCATCGCGTCCCGGACGCACCCGCCGTTCTCGGGCCGCAAAGAGCTTGGCACGGGCCGAAGCGAGCAGTGCGCGTGCCTCGGACGCCCCGATGCCCGCGAGGTTCGCTGCGTCCTCGAGCGTGCGCGTGACGTGCAGATGCCAGTGTCGGCCCTCGAAATTGGCGGCGCGGTCCAGCCCCCAGTATGGCGCGGCGATGCGCCACTCGGCGGGGTCGAGCATGCTTTCGGCTTCCTCACGCGTCCAGACATAGAACTTGCCCTCTTCGTGCTCCGAGTCCGCATCGAGCGACGAGTAGTACCCGCCCTCGGCGGATTGCATCTCGCGCATCACCCATTCGGCAGTCTCGTCCGCGCAACGGGCGTAGAGCGCGTTGCCGGTCGCGAGCCATCCGTCGACCAGCACTGCGAGCAATTGCCCGTTGTCGTAGAGCATTTTTTCGAAGTGCGGAATCGTCCAGTGCGCGTCCACGCTGTAGCGGCAAAAACCGCCACCGAGCTGGTCGTAGATCCCGCCTTCGCACATGCCGGTGAGCGTTCGCTGCGCCATCTCGAGTGCCTGCCGGTCCCCGCGCAGCGCAAAGGCGCGCAGGCAGAGCTCGACATCGGTCGGGCGAGGAAATTTCGGCGCCTGGCCAAACCCGCCGTGGCGCGCGTCGAAAGTCTGGTGCAACGCTTGCAGCGCGCTGCGGATCGGCGCATCGTCGAGCGCTTGCGGCCGGGCGCCGGCAGCCGGATCGACGCGCGAAAACGCACTACGCACGTGCTCGTTCTGGTCGCTGATTTCAGCGCGCTTTTCGCGCCAGATCTGCGCCACCCTCGAAAGCAATTCGGCAAAGCCCGGAAGTCCGTAGCGCGGCGTCTTGGGGAAATAGGTGCCGCCGAAAAAAGGCGTGCCGTCGGGGGACAGGAACATCGTCAGCGGCCAGCCGCCCGCGCCGCGCGCCATCAGCTGGTGCGCGGTCTGGTAGACCTGGTCGAGGTCGGGACGCTCCTCGCGGTCCACCTTGACGTTGATGAAATCGCGATTCATCAGTGTTGCGACCTCGGGATCCTCGAAGCTTTCGCGCGCCATGACATGGCACCAGTGGCACGCCGAATAGCCGACCGAGAGCAGGATCGGCTTGTCCTCGGCGCGCGCCCGATCGAGCGCTTCCGGTCCCCAGGCGTACCAGTCGACCGGGTTCTCGGCATGCTGCTGCAGATAGGGCGATGTCTCGCTCGCCAGCCGGTTCGCCATGTGACCTATTATGCAGCCGATGTCACCTGAGACTTCCGCGCCCGACCCGCGCGCCGAGGCAGTTCTCGAGTTCTGGTTCCGCGGCGACGCCGAGCGCAAGGAGTGGTTCAGCAAGGATCCGTCGTTCGACGACGAGATTCGCGCCCGCTTCCTGTCGCTTTACGAGCAGGCCTCTCGTGGCGCGCTCGCAGCCTGGAAGGATTCGCCGCGCGAATGTCTCGCACTGATCATTCTGCTCGACCAGTTCCCGCGCAACATGTTCCGCGGCAGTGCCCGCGCCTTCGCGACGGACGCGCTCGCGCTCGATGCCGCACGGCACGCGGTCGCGTCGGGATACGACCGCGCGCTCAGCAACACCAAGCGCACGTTCATTTACTTGCCGTTCGAGCACAGTGAAAACCTCGCCGACCAGGAGCGCGCGCTCGAGCTGTTCGTCGGTCATCCGAACTCCGAGTGGGCGCAGCGCCACTACGAAATCATCAAGCGTTTTGGGAGGTTTCCACACCGCAATGCGATTCTCGGCCGCGAAAATACCGCGGCCGAGATCGAGTTTCTCAAGCAACCGGGATCGAGCTTCTAGCGAAGGCATAGAATTCGCAGGTCATTCGGCAGGCCTTCAGGGGGGAACATGGACATCGTTGAGCTACTCGCGTACGTAGTGAAAGTGCACGCCTCCGACTTGCATCTTTCCGCCGGGCTTCCGCCCATGGTTCGGGTCCACGGCGACGTGCGGCGGCTGAACCATCCGGCGCTGCAACACAGCGAAGTCCACGCCATGCTCTATGACATCATGAACGACTCGCAGCGCAAGATGTACGAGGAAAGCCTCGAGTGCGACTTTTCGTTCGAGGTACCGAATCTCGCGCGCTTCCGCGTAAATGCGCTCGTCGAGAAGCGTGGCGCCGGCGCAGTGATGCGGGTCGTGCCGACGAAGGTAAGCACGCTGGAGGAGCTCGGCGCGCCGGCGGTATTCCGCTCGATCGCGGAGAATGCGCGCGGCCTGGTGCTCGTCACCGGCCCGACCGGCTCGGGAAAGTCCACGACGCTCGCGGCGATGATCGACTACATCAACGCAACCGAACCCATGCACATCCTCACCATCGAAGACCCGATCGAGTTCGTGCACGAGTCGAAGAAGTCGCTAGTCCGGCAGCGCGAGCTCGGGCCGCACACGCTGAGCTTCGCCAATGCGCTGCGTTCCGCGCTGCGCGAGGACCCGGACGTGATCCTGGTCGGCGAGATGCGCGACCAGGTGACAATCAGCCTCGCGCTCACCGCCGCCGAGACCGGTCACCTCGTGTTCGGCACGCTGCACACCAGTTCGGCCGCGAAAACGGTCGACCGCATCATCGACGTCTTCCCGCCGGAAGACAAAGAGACGGTGCGCGCGATGCTGTCGGAGTCGCTGCAGGCGGTGGTCTCGCAGGCGCTGCTGAAGACGAAGGACGGCAGCACCCGCGTCGCCGCGCACGAAATCATGGTGGTCAACGCCGCGATCCGCAATCTGATCCGGGACAACAAGATTGCGCAGATCACCGGCATGCTGCCGACGCAACGCGACATCGGCAACCAGACGCTCGACCAGTGCCTTCAGGAGCTGGTGCGGCGCAACGTCGTATCGTCGAGAGAGGCGCGCTTCAAGGCGATCAACAAGGCGCTATTCGCCTGAGCGCGGCCTAGCCGGTCACCGCTCCGAGCGAGGCGCTCGAGACGAGCTTCATGTACTTCGCCATCAGGCCCGCGGTGTAGCGCGGCTTCGGCGCCTTCCATTTTTTCTTCCGCCGAGCGAGCTCTTTTGCGGGAACGTTGAGCCGGATGAGACGCTTCCTGGCGTCGATCGTGATCGAGTCGCCTTCCTTGACGAGCGCGATGGTGCCGCCTACGTACGCCTCCGGGGCGACATGGCCGACCACCATTCCCCACGTGCCGCCGGAAAAACGCCCGTCGGTGAGCAGTCCGACCGACTCGCCGAGTCCCTGTCCGATCAGCGCCGAGGTCGGTGCGAGCATCTCCTGCATGCCGGGTCCGCCTTTCGGTCCTTCGTAGCGGATGACGATCACGTCGCCGGGGCGGATCTTCTTCGCGAGGATCGCCTTCATGCAGTCGTTCTCGGAATCGAACACACGCGCGGGCCCGGTGATTGAAGGATTCTTCAGCCCGGTGATCTTCGCCACGCAACCTTCGGTCGCAAGGTTGCCCTTGAGGATCGCGAGATGGCCCTGCGGATACATGGGGCGCGACCAATCGCGAATAACCTCCTGGTCGGCGCGCGGCCTGTCGGGAATGCTCTTCAGCTCCTGCTCGAGCGTCTTGCCAGTGATCGTGATGCAATCGCCGTGGAGAACGCCGTTCTTCAGCAGCACCTTGAGCACTTGCGGTACGCCGCCTGCGCGATGCAGGTCGACGGCGACGAAGCGCCCCGAAGGTTTCAGGTCGCAGAGCACCGGGACCTTGCGGCGCATCCGCTCGAAATCGTCGATCGTCCACTTGACGCCGGCTGCGTGGGCGATCGCAAGATAGTGCAGCACCGCGTTGGTCGAGCCTCCGGTCGCCATCACCAGCGCGATCGCGTTCTCGATCGACTTGCGCGTGATGATCTGCCGCGGCTTCAGGTCGTTTCGCACTGCCTCGACGAGAACGAGCGCCGATTGCGCCGCCGAGTCGGCTTTTTCCGGGTCGGGGGCGGCCATCTGCGAGGAACCGAGCAGGCTCATGCCGAGCGCCTCGAACGACGAGGACATCGTATTGGCCGTATACATGCCGCCGCACGCGCCAACGCTCGGACACGCGTTTTTCTCAATGCCGACGAAATCTTCCTCGTTCATCTTGCCGGCCGAGAATGCGCCGACCGCCTCGAACGGGCTGACGATCGTCAGCGTCTGGCCCTTCCACGTTCCAGGCTTGATCGTGCCGCCGTAGACGAAGATGCCGGGCACGTTCATGCGCGCGAGCGCAATCATTCCGCCTGGCATGTTCTTGTCGCAGCCGCCGATGACCAGCGCTCCGTCCATCGCCTGGCCGTTGACCGAGGTTTCGATCGCGTCCGCGATCACTTCGCGCGAGACGAGCGAATACTTCATCGCCTCGGTGCCCATGCCAATGCCGTCGGTGATGGTCGGAAAGCCGAACATCTGCGGCTTGGCGCCCGCCGTCTCGAGCGCCGCGATCGCGCGATCGACGAGCGGCTGGATGCCGGCATTGCACGGGTTCATCGTCGAATGGCCGTTCGCCACGCCGACGATCGGTTTTTCGAAGTCGCCGTCCTTGAAGCCGACGGCGCGCAGCATTGCGCGGTTGGGCGAGCGCGCCACGCCCTGCGTGATGAGGCGGCTCCTGCGGTTGTAGGCCATGCGCGGTTTCCTCGAGTCGCTAGAATCGAATCTTACCGTGCTGGTGCATCCGAACTTCGATCCGGTCGCATTTTCCATCGGCCCGCTGGCGGTCCGCTGGTACGGCCTCATGTACCTGGCGGGTTTCGCTGCGGCCTGGTGGCTGGGCGTGCGGCGCATCGCACGCGGCGGCTCGCCCGTCACGCGGCAGCAGTTCGACGACCTGCTCTTCGGCTCGATCGTCGGGGTCATCCTGGGCGGGCGTATCGGCTACGTGCTGTTCTATAAGCTCGGCTACTACCTTGCTCACCCGCTCGAGATTTTCGCGATATGGCAGGGCGGGATGTCGTTTCACGGCGGCTTTCTCGGCGTGCTGGTGGCGATGGTGTTCGTCGCGCACCGCCACCGGCTGCGCTGGCTCGACGTGATGGACTTCATCGCTCCGCTTTGCCCGCTAGGGTTCGCCACCGGCAGGCTCGGCAACTTCATCAACGCCGAGCTCTGGGGGCGCGCGAGCGACGTGCCGTGGGCGATGGTGTTCCGCGGCGCCGGTGGAGTGCCGCGCCATCCTTCGCAGCTCTACCAGATGGCGCTCGAGGGAATCGCGCTGTTCGCGATCCTATGGTGGTTCTCGTCCAAGCCGCGTCCGCGCGGCCAGGTGTCCGCGGTGTTCCTGATCGGCTACGGGGCGTTCCGCTTCATCGCCGAGTTCGCCCGCGAGCCTGACGAATTCCTCGGCTACCTTGCGCTCGGCCTGACCATGGGTCAATGGCTGAGCTTGCCGATGATCGCTGCGGGGATTGCGCTTTTCAACTGGTCGAGGAAGCAGGCCTAGAGCGCCTGCTCCAGCACGCGCGCGACGTGTAGTGCGTGGCGACGCGCCCCGTGCTGGATTTGCTGCCGGCAGCTCGTGCCGTCCGCGACGAGGAGCGCCTCGTGCGCAGACGCGCGCAGCGGGGGCAACAAGCTGGCTTCTGCCATTTTCATCGAGACCGCGTAGTGCTCGGCTTCATAGCCGAACGAGCCCGCCATGCCGCAGCAGCTCGATTCGACCATGCGTACCTTCAGCTCGGGCACCAGGCCGAGTGTGCGCTCGACTGCGCGCATTGCGTCGAACGCCTTCTGGTGGCAGTGGCCATGCACGAGCGCTTCCTTCGCGATCGGGCGCAGCGATAGACGCAAGCGGCCGGCATCGTCTTCGCGCGCGAGAAATTCCTCGAACAGGAATGAATTCATCGCCAGCCCCGCGCTCTCGGCACGTGGCAGCAGCGCGACGAGCTCGTCGCGCAGCGCGAACGTGCACGAAGGCTCCAGGCCGACGACCGGCACACCGCGCTCGACGAACGGGCGCGCTGCGTCGATCATGCGCCGCGCCTCGTGCTTCGCTTCGTCCGCGAGCCCGGCCGAGAGGAACGTCCGACCGCAGCACAGCGGCCTTTCGCCGGCGCGCGCGGCAAGCGCATTGACCTGGTAGCCCGCGGCCCGCAGAACGCGGGTCGCCGCGCGTGCATTCTCCGGCTCGAAATAGCGGTTGAACGTATCTACAAAGAGCAGTACCTCGCGGGTACCGACCTGCGCATCCAGTTCAGCGTCGCGCCAGAAGTCGCGGCGCCACCGCGGCAAGGAGCGCTGCGCGGTAAAGCCCGTCACCGTTTCGCGCATCGGCAGTGCGCTTGCGAAGTTCGCGAGCGGCGCGAGCCGCGCCAGCCACGGCGCGTAGCGGGGAAGGAAGGCGATCAGCCGCTCGCGCAGCGCAAGTGCGTGGCTTGTCCTGTACTCGCTGAGGAACTCGACCTTCATGCGCGCCATGTCGACACCCGTCGGACATTCGCGCCTGCATCCCTTGCACGAGACGCACAAGTCGAGCGCGCCCTTGACCGCGTCCTGCGTCGCTCCACGTTCCGATCCGAGCTGGCCGGAGAGTGCGAGCCGCAGCGTGTTCGCGCGCCCGCGTGTCGTATGCTGCTCGTCGCCGGTGACGCGATAGGAGGGGCACATGGTGCCGGCGTCGAACTTGCGGCAGTGGCCGTTGTTGTTGCACATCTCGACCGCCTTGTCGTACCCGCCCCAGTCCGACCAGTCGAGCGTCGTGCTTGCCACTTTCGTGGCGTAGCCCGGCTTGAAACGAAGCAGCGCCGCATCGTCCATCTTCGACGGAGCGACGATCTTGCCGGGGTTGAGCAATCCCTTCGGGTCGAGCCATGACTTGATCTCGCCGAGGCACGCGGTGAGGCGCGGGCCGAAGAAGGGCGCGATCCATTCGGAGCGCACCAGCCCGTCGCCATGCTCGCCCGAGTAGGCGCCCTTGTATTGCTTCACCATCGCGCACGCTTCTTCGGCGATCGCGCGCATCTTCTGCGCGCCGTCGCGCCGCATGTCGAGCACCGGGCGCACGTGCAGCGTGCCGACCGAAGCGTGCGCATACCACGTCCCGCGCGTGCCGTGCTTGTGAAACACCTCCGTGAGCCGCGCGGTGTACTCGGCGAGGTGCTCCAGCGGCACCGCGCAATCCTCGATGAACGAGACAGGCTTGCCGTCGCCTTTCATCGACATCATGATGTTGAGGCCCGCCTTCCTGACCTCCCAGATCTCCTTCTGCAGTCGCGCGTCGCTGATCTCGACGACGCTTCCCGGGAGGCCAAGGTCCGCCATCAACTCGGAGAGCTTGCGCAACCGCACACGCTCAGTCGCCGCGTCGTCCCCGGCAAACTCCACGAGCAGCACCGCATCGGGCTCGCCGCGGATGAACTGCTCGACGATCCTTGCGTAGGCGCCGATCTCGCGTGCCAGGCCGATCATCGTCCGGTCGACGAGCTCTACCGCCGAAGGACCGAGCCGCACGATGTGCTGGGCGCTTTCCATCGCGGTGTAGAACTTGGGGAAGTGGCAAACGCCGAGCGCGCGGGCGCGCGGCAGCGGCGAGAGCTTGAGGTGCAGCCGCTCGAACCAGGCGAGCGTCCCCTCGGAACCGACCAGCAGGTGCGCGGCATTGGCATGCGGCGGCCCGAGGTGATCGAGGTTGTATCCGGCGACCTTGCGCAACACCTTCGGAAAGCGTGCTGCGATCTCTTCGCGCTCCCGCTCGTAGAGTGCGCGCAGCTTCGCGACGAGCGCGACGTACCCTGTTGGGCCGGAGGCGTCTGTCATCGGGCCAAACCGCCAGCGATCGCCCGCTGCAGTAAGCGCTTCGATCGCGAGCACGTTGTGCACCATGTTGCCGTATGCGATCGAGCGCGAGCCGCACGAATTGTTTCCCGCCATGCCGCCGAGCGTGGCTTGTGCGCTCGTCGAGACGTCTACCGGGAACCATAGGTTGTGCGGCCGCAGCTGCGCGTTCAGCGCGTCGAGCGTGATGCCGGGCTCGACGACGACGCTGCGCTGCGCGGGATCGAGCTCGAGTACCTTGCGCAGGTGTTTCGAGTGATCGATGACGAGCGCGGCGCCGACGGTCTGCCCGCACTGCGAGCTTCCCGCGCCGCGCGCAAGCACCGGAACTTCTTCCTCGATCGCAATCGCGATTGCGATGCGCGCCGCTTCCGGCGTGCGCGGCACTACGACGCCGACCGGCTCGATCTGATAGATCGATGCGTCGGTGGAGTAGCGCCCGCGGCTCGCGGCATCGAAGAGCACGTCGCCGTCGACTTCGCGCCGCAGGCGAGCAGCGAGCGCCGAGTCGCCGGGTCGTGCGCGCAGCAGTTTCACGGGCAAGCTCGGAGCGTTCATGAGAGCGCAGAGTAGAATACTCCTGTCGCCGCACATTCCATCCGCTCAGGAGGCTTCATGAGCCGACCCGCCGGCCGCCATTTCCTGCAGATTCCCGGCCCGACCAACGTGCCCGATCGCGTCTTGCGCGCGATTGATTTTCCTACCATGGACCACCGCGGCCCGGAGTTCGCGCTGCTCGGGAAGGAAGTGCTCGAAGGCATGAAGCGGGTGTTCAAGACCAAGAGCCACGTCGTGATCTACCCCGCATCGGGAACCGGGGCTTGGGAGGCGGCGCTCGTGAACACGCTTTCGGCGGGCGACAGAGTCCTCATGTACGAGACCGGGCACTTTGCAGCGCTTTGGCAGAAGATGGCGCGACGACTGGGATTGGAGCCCGAGTTCCTCGCGGGCAACTGGCGCACCGGCGCCGACCCACAGGCAATCGAGAAGCGCCTGCGCGAAGACCAGGGGCGCGACATCAAGGCGGTTTGCGTGGTGCACAACGAGACTTCGACCGGCGTGACTTCGCGCATCGACGACGTGCGGCAAGCGATCAACGCCGCGCAGCATCCCGCGCTCTACATGGTGGACACGATCTCGTCGCTCGCCTCGATCGACTACCGCCATGACGAATGGGGCGTCGACGTGACGGTCGGCGGCTCGCAGAAAGGGCTGATGCTGCCGCCGGGGCTCTCGTTCAATGCGATCTCGAAGAAAGCGCTCGCCGCTTCGCGCACTGCACGACTGCCGCGCAGCTTCTGGGATTGGGAAGAGATGATCGCAGCCAACAAGGACGGCTACTTTCCCTACACGCCGGCGACGAACCTGCTGTACGGGTTGCGCGAATCACTGCGCATGCTCGAGGAAGAGGGCCTGGACAATGTGTTTGCGCGGCACCAGCGGCATGCCGAAGCCACGCGCCGCGCGGTGCGCGGCTGGGGTCTCGAGATCCTGGCGAAAAACCCCGCCGAGTACTCGGCGTCGCTGACCGCGGTCGTCATGCCGGAGGGTCACAACGCCGACCGATTGAGGAAGATCATTCTCGAGAAGTTCGACATGTCGCTCGGGACGGGCCTCACCAAGCTCGCGGGAAGAGTCTTTCGCATCGGCCATCTCGGGGATTTCAACGACCTCACGCTGCTCGGCACACTGGCCGGCGTGGAGATGGGCCTTGATCTCGCCGGCGTTCCGATCCGCAAGGACGGTGTGCGCTCGGCGATGGAATACCTCGCGTCGATGCATGCGACGGCACAGCGCGTCGCAGCGTGAGCGACGCGATTCTCGTCGAGCGCGACGGCACCATAGCCACAATCACGCTCAACCGGCCCGAGCGGCTCAATGCGCTCGACAAGGCGATGTGGTCGCGTCTCGGCAGCGCCATGCAGGAACTGGACGGCGATGACAGTCTGCGCTGCATCGTGCTGCGGGGGGCGGGCGACCGGGCTTTCGCGGCGGGCGCCGATATTTCCGAGTTTCACGCGGAGCGCGCGAATTCGAAGCAGGCGCAAGCCTACAGCGAAGGCGGCATCGGCTGGCTGCAGGCCGTCGCGGCGTGCCGTCACCCGACCCTTGCGCTCATCCAGGGTGCCTGCGTCGGCGGCGGGCTATTGATCGCGTCGCAGTGCGACCTGCGCATTTGCAACGAATCGGCTCGCTTCGGCGTGCCCGTGAAGAACCTCGGGCTGACCGAGTCCTACGACGAGCTCGCCGGCATGCTGCGGCTCCTCGGTCCGGCAGCCTCGCTCGAGATCCTGCTCGAAGGGCGCATCTGGAATGCGCGCGAAGCGTACGAGAAGGGCCTGGTCTCGCGCATGGTGCCGGACGCCAACGTAGTCGCGGAGGCGTACGCTGCGGCGCGCCGCATTGCCGACGGCGCACCGCTCGTGGCGCGCTGGCACAAGAAGTTCATCCGGCGGCTGCTCGATCCGCGCCCGCTCTCGGCCGAAGAGCGCGCCGAAGGCTACGCGTGCTTCGACACCGACGATTTCCGCGAGGGCGTTGCCGCGTTCCTCGCGAAGCGCAAGCCTCAATTCACCGGTAAATAGGAATTCGGACGCCCCACGCTACGCCTGAGGCGCAGCGGCGAAGCGCGGCTTGAGCAATACCGCGAGCGGAATCGTAAGCAGGACGACCACGCCCATGGTCGCGATCGCTGTACTGACGCCGAACCGGTCGCCCAACAAGCCATAGCCGAGCGGCGCGGCGATCCCGCAGATCGATCCGATCGTGTAAAACAGCCCGAAGCTGCGCGGCAGTCGATCGGGCTCGACGAACTCTCCGACGGTCGCGTACAGCACCGACGACGTACCTTGCAGGACTACGCCAACCAGCGGCAGCAGCACGAAAGCGGCGATTGCCGGCAGCGCCAGCGCAGCGAGGATGCCGCACGCCGTGGCGAGCTCGGTCACTATGATCATGCGTACCACGCCGAGCCGCTCTGCGAGCAACCCGCAGGCGAGCTTGCCTGCCATGCCGCCGATGAAAACGAGCGGCACCGCGCTCGCGGCCCAGCCTTCGGACAAGCCTTCGGCGATCAGCAGGAACGCAATGAACGTGAGAAAACCGGTGCGCGTGCTCGAATCGAGAATCTCGATCAGGCAGAGCACGGTAAAGCCCTGGCGATCCCGGATGCCCCAGCCGACGGTTTTTTTCGCCGCTCCGGTCGCATCGGTCCTGACGGGCGTTCGCGTGTCGGCGACCAAGGCAAGAACGGCCGCCGCCGCAACGATCGCCGCGACGCCAAAACCGAGTACCGGAGCCTGCCATGTAATTCCGGCCAGCAGCAGCAGCGAGACGATCGCGCCGAACGCGAACTTCCCGACATCGCCGGCAAAGTTGTAGGTACCGAGCGCCGCACGACGCCCTTCGAGTGGATAAGCGCGCGAGATCAGGGTCGAGCCGAGCGGGTGCTGGACCGAGGAGCCGAGACCGGCCCCGAACAGCGCGACGAGAATCGCCCAAAAGCCGGGCGCATAGCCGAGGCCGAGAAACGCGACTCCGACCAGCAGCGTTCCGAGCGCGAGCAGATTGCGCTCGCCGAAGCGCTCGGCGATCAGCCCGGCGGGGATCTGGAATGCCGCCATGGCCGCGCGATGCGCGCCGCGAATGACGCCCACCTGCACGAGCGACAGGCCGAAGGTCTGTGCGAGGAGCGGCAGCAGCACGTAGCTCACATCGGACAGGCCGTCGTGCAGCGTATGGACGGCACAGCAGGTGGCGAGCGTGCGCTTTTTCATTCCGGCAATCCTGCGGGTATCGTAGCAGCGAAGGTTCGCGGGCGCCGCGATGCTAGACTCCCCTCGCAGTGGCGACCCTCCTTGAAGTAACGAACCTTCGCACGACGTTCTTTACGGCCGCGGGGATGGTACGTGCCGTCGACGGCGTGTCCTGGGACGTCCAGGCCGGCGAAACCGTAGCGCTGGTCGGCGAATCAGGCTGCGGCAAGTCCGTTTCGGCGTTGAGCGTCATGCGGCTCGTCGACGAGGCGGCAGGCCGCATCGAAGCGGGCGAGATTCTCTACAAGGGACGCAACCTGCTCACGCTCACCGAGGAGCAGATGCGGAGCGTGCGCGGCCGGGAGATCGCAATGATCTTCCAGGAGCCGATGACTTCGCTGAATCCCGTGCTGTCGATCGGTCGCCAGCTGACCGAAGGGCTCGAGATCCACATGAAGATGAAGCCGTCTGAAGCGCGCTCTCGCGCGCTCGAGCTGCTCGCGATGGTCGGGATTCCGGATCCGGAGCGCCGGCTCGACCAGTATCCGCATCACTTCAGCGGCGGCATGCGCCAGCGCATGATGATCGCGATGGCGCTCGCATGCAATCCGTCGCTGATCCTCGCCGATGAACCGACCACCGCGCTCGATGTCACGATCCAGGCGCAGATCCTCGAGCTGCTGCGCGACCTCGCGCGACGCCTCGGAGTCGCGATGCTGATCATTACGCACAACCTGGGCGTCGTGGCACGCTACGCCGATCGAGTCAACGTGATGTACGCCGGCCGGATCATCGAGCGCGCGACCGCAGCCGAGTTGTACGCCCGCCCGCGGCACCCCTATACGCTCGGGCTGCTGCGCTCCGTGCCGCGGCTCGACGAACCTCGCCGCGCGCGGCTCGCGCCGATCGAGGGTCAGCCGCCGGACATGACGCGCCTGCCGCCGGGTTGCTCGTTCGCACCGCGCTGCGCTTTCCGGGTCGAGCGCTGCACCGTTGAGGCGCCGCCGCTCGAAGTGGTCCACCCCGGCCATCTCTCCGCCTGTTGGGAAGCGAAGCGCCTCGAGCAGGTGGAAGTTGCCAGCGAGGCGTCGTCGTGAGCGAAGTGCTGCTCGAGGTTCGCGATCTGGTCAAGCATTTTCCGGTAAGGACGGGCCTGGGCCGTCCGGCACTCTCGGTAAAAGCGATAGACGGGGTCAGCTTCACGTTGCATCGCGGCGAGACGCTTGGGCTGGTCGGCGAGTCGGGGTGCGGAAAGACGACGACGGGTCGCTGCGTGCTGCTGCTGGAACGCCCGACCAGCGGGCAGGTCGTGTTCGAAGGCACGGAGTTGACGACGCTGCCGGAAGAAAAGATGCGCGCGATGCGCCGGCGGATGCAAGTGATCTTTCAGGATCCCTATTCGTCGCTGAACCCGCGTATGACGGTCGCCCAGATCCTCGCCGAGCCGCTCAAGGTACATGGCCTGGTCACCGGAAAGAGCGCGCGCGCAGCGCGTGTGCAAGAGTTACTCGGCCAGGTCGGCCTTCTTCCGCAGCACGCGCGCCGCTATCCGCATCAGCTTTCGGGCGGCCAGCGCCAGCGTGTGGGAATCGCGCGCGCGCTGGCGATGGAGCCCGCGTTGATCGTGTGCGACGAGCCGGTATCCGCGCTCGACGTCTCTATCCAGGCGCAGATCGTCAACCTGCTCGAGGATCTGCAGAAGCGTCTCGGGCTGACCTACCTGTTCATCGCGCATGACCTCTCGGTCGTGCGTCATATCTCCGATCGCGTCGTCGTGATGTATCTCGGCAAGATTGCGGAAGTCGCCGACCGCCGCGCACTCTATGAAGAGCCGCTGCACCCGTATACGCGGGCACTGCTTTCCGCGGTGCCGATCCCGGATCCAAAGCTCGAAGCGCAGCGCGAGCGCACGGTGCTGCGCGGCGAGGTGCCGAGCGCGCTCACGCCGCCGAGCGGTTGTGTGTTCCACCCCCGCTGCCCGATTGCCGTGGCACGCTGCAGTGCGGAAATTCCCGCGCTGCGCGAAATCCGCCCGGCGCACTGGGCCGCCTGTCATCTAGCTTGACTGACAACATTGACAGGTTGAACAACTCCCCCTAAGAAGGGGGCGGGAGATTTACAGGCCCCCGTCGCAGGGGGCTTGCTAACGAGGAGGTGTTGTCATGAAGCGAGTTGGGCGTTTGCTGGCGCTCGGCGCCAGCGCATTTCTGATGCTGTCGGCGCAGGCCCAGACTCCGCGCAACGGCGGAGAGCTGGTGTTCCCGGTTCCTTCGGAGCCGCCGTCGTATGACGGCCACCGCGAGGAGACTTTCGGCCTGATCCATCCGATCGCGCCGTTCTACAACACGCTGCTGCGCGTCGATCCGAACGACAAGACCGGCACCAAGCCGGTGGCTTCGCTCGCCGAGAGCTGGACGGTCTCCGCAGACGGCAAGACGTACACGTTCAAGATCCGCAAGGGCGTCAAGTTCCACGACGGCTCCGAGATGACCTCGAAGGACATCAAGGCGTCCTACGACAAGATCATCTTCCCGCCGGCAGGCGTCGGCTCGACCCGCAAGGGCCAGTACGCGGACGTGCAGGCGGTTGAGGCGCCGGATGCGACCACGATCGTGTTCCGCTTGAAGGAGCCCTCGGGCTCGTTCATCGCGTCGCTGCTCTCGCCCTACAACTTCATCTACAAGGCCGAGATCCTGGCGAAGGACATGCATTGGTACGAGAAGAACGTCATGGGCACGG
>Ga0070704_100000368_pt1 | contig 20542 bp, 18 predicted proteins | sample KBSK5252metaG_FD_65467 | JGI IMG/M metagenome (GOLD analysis project Ga0070704, IMG submission 65467) | Corn, switchgrass and miscanthus rhizosphere microbial communities from Kellogg Biological Station, Michigan, USA - KBS K5-25-2 metaG | ecosystem: Host-associated > Plants > Roots >...
GCGGGCGAGTTCTACGGCGAGTTCGCGAGCTATGACGTGACGCTCGATCTCGCCCAGGATCAGGTCATCGGCGCGACGGGCGTGCCAATCGAGGGTGATCCGGGTTGGGAGAAAGCGGCGGTCGTTCGCGGTCCGATCGATTATCAGCGCGATTGGTACCACGCCCCACGTCCCACGTCCCGGTGTGGTACGGTGGGGCAGGGTCGCAAGTGCGTCCGATTCTTCGCCGACGCCGTCCACCACTTCGCGTTCTCACTGAACCCGGACTATCGCTACGAGCAGGGCCGCTACCGCGACGTCGTGGTGCATGTGCTGTACCAGCCCGCCGACAGCGCCACGTGGGGGAAGGGCATCGTCGTGCGGCGCACCGAGATGGCGCTCGCCTGGCTCGACACGCTGTACGGCAAGTTCCCCTGGCCCCAGATCACCAACGTGCACCGCATCGAGGGGGGCGGCACCGAGTTCCCGATGATGGTGATGGACGGCAGCGCGGGACTGGGCCTCATCGTCCACGAAGTGGGGCACAACTATACGATGGGGGTCCTCGCCAACAACGAATGGCGCGAGGGGTGGCTCGACGAAGGCTTCACAAGCTTTCAGACGGGGTGGTTCTTCGAGTCACAAGGCCAAGGCCCGGCGTATCCCGGCTTGGAAGGGAACATCTTGTTCTGGGACTTGGACCGCTGGAGCGAGCCCGTCTCGATGGTGAGCGAGCGCTACCGCGACTTCACGACGTACAACACGATGATTTACTCCAAGGCGCAGCTGTTCTACGAGCAGTTGCGCTACGTCGTGGGCGACGACGCGATGCGCCGCATTCTGCGGGCGTACTACGCCCGCTGGAAGCTCAAGCACGTGGACGAGAGCGCGTTCCGGGACGTCGCCGAGGAAGTCTCGGGGATGGACCTGAAGTGGCTTTTCGCCCAATGGCTGCATGGCACGCCGCTCATCGACTATCGGCTGCGCAAAGTCCAACGGGAGCGCATGGCCAACGGCCAATGGCTAACGGCCGTTACCATCGAGCGCCTCGGCGACGGCTGGATGCCGGTCGAAATCGGCGACCGCGATACGATCTACGCGCGCGCCACCGGCCAGCCGGAGGTCGAGCACGTCGAATTCATCACGGCGCGAAAGCCCCGGCGGCTGATGCTCGACCCGCGCGTCCGCGCGCACGATTGGAACATGCTCAACAACCATGAAAGGCGTGGGGTGTGGGGCGTGGGTAAAGCCGCGGTGCGCCTCGACGATCCCACGCGTGAAACCGTGCGGCGGGACCGGAGAGTGTCGGCCGTGCTGCCCGTCGCCTGGAGCAATGATTACGGCGGCGTCACGCTCGCGCTGCGCAGCCGCGGCAACTATCTCGGCCGCTTCGACAAGACCTTCGGGCTCGCGTCCGTGGCGTTGGACCGCAACGCCGCGCATCGCGCCGGCTGGTACCTGCGGGTCGCCAACCCCCGTGGTCACCCGATGCCGCGCACGGAGTCGAGCGTCGCCACCTGGCTGGTCGAGGGTCGCGCCGGCGTCGCCATCAGCGTCGACCGTTCCCTGCGCCGTCACCTGACGTTCGGGGCGGACGCGCACGCCGGCTTCGACGCCCTGTGGATGGCGACCACCGATCTGGGTTACGTCGATCGCCGGCTGTGGGACGACGCGGGGACGATCGAAGCGGGGCCGTGGATCAGTACGGCGGTCGAACGCGGCAACACGCTGTGGCAGGGCCGGGTTGGCGCCCGCGGCGGTGTGGTGTACCGTGTTCCCGGCGCCGGGGTCATCTCGACCGACCGCTACGACATGGAGCCGTTCGCGCGCGTCACGGGCGAATTGCAGATGCGGACGCCGTTTTGGCTCATGTCCAGGCTGGGCGTCCGCGTCTTTGGCGGCGCCTACCTGGGGGACAACGTCCCGCCGCTGCAGCGCCGCATTCCGGTCGCCGGCGCGGATCCCTACGAGACGTTCACCAATCCGCTGCTGCGGAGTCGCGGCGCGTTGTTCGTGCGTCCGGACTTCCACTACCACGCGCCGGGCAATGCCAACCTCCGCGCCTTCCGCTCCGATCTGGGCGGACGCTGGGCCATTGGCGTCAACCTCGAAGCCACGAAACCGTTGCTGGCCCCTCGTCGCCCGGGGCTGCTGTCGAGTGCAGCGCTCGAAGCGTTTTTGGACCTGGGGGTGGTGGACACGCTCGCGGTGCCCTCGGCCCCGCCGGGCAACGCGTACACGACCCTGTACGACGGCGGCGTGGGGCTCGTGACGCGCCACCGCATCAGGGATTTGAACTGGGGGTTCAGGCTCGAGTTCCCATTTATTGTGAACCGGTCCGATTACGCCGCGGACTGGAACGGCGGTCTCGAGGGACGCGTGGCGTTCCGGTGGCAGATCAGTCTGGAGTCGAGCTTTTGACCGACCGAGACCGCCGGGGCTTTCTCCAGGACTCGATCGGACGGTTGCTGCAGGAGATCGCCGAGCGGACGGAGCAGCGGGTGGCGCCGCGGCGCTGGTTTCGGCCTCCCGGCGCGGCTCCGGAGGTCGCGTTCGTCGCCGCGTGCACGCGGTGCGGAGATTGCATAGACGTCTGCCCGGTGCATGCCATCATCAAGGCCCCCGCCAGTGCGGGGCTCGCGGCGGGCACGCCGTACATCGATCCGGCGATGCAGGCGTGCATCGCCTGTAACGACATGCCGTGCGCCGCGGCGTGTGAGACGGGCGCCCTGGTGGTGCCGAGCGACATGTGGGCATCGATCCACATGGGCGTGCTGGAGCTCGATCCCGAGCGCTGCATCACGTTCCAGGGGTCCGCGTGCGGCGTGTGCGCCCGGTCTTGCCCGGTGGGCGAGCGCGCCCTGGCGATGGACGACCACGGACATCCGGTGCTCAAGCCGGAAGGCTGCGTCGGGTGCGGCGTATGTGTGACGGCCTGTGTGACTACACCTTCATCGCTCAAGTTGAGGCTGCTATGACCGACGTTCCGTATCGCGTCGAGAAGCCGTGGGGGCACGAGCTGATCTGGGCGCGGACCGATCGGTACGTGGGGAAGATCCTGCACATCGAGCCCGGCCACGTGCTGAGCCTGCAGTATCACAACAAGAAGGATGAGTCGATCTACGTGCTGGCGGGCGAGATCATCCTGCGCCTGCAGCAGGGCGAGACGCTCATCGAGCGGCGTATGCGGCAAGACGAGGCGTTCCACATCGAGCCCAAGACGATCCACCAGTTCGAAGCCGTGGTCGCGAGCGACCTGCTCGAAGCCTCCACCCCGGAGATCGACGACGTGGTGCGGTTGCAAGACCGCTACGGACGGGTGCCATGAAGGTGATCGTGCCCCTCGCGGGCAAAGGCACCCGCCTGCTGCCGCTGACGAAGCGGGTCCCCAAGCCCCTCGTGAAGGTCGCCGGTCGGCCCATCATGGACTACGTGATGGACACCGTCCGAGGACTCGACGTCGAGGAGCTGATCGTCATCACGGGACATCTAAAGGAAACCGTCGAGCGGTACGTCGTCGAGCATTACGACGTCAAGGCAAGATTCGTTGAACAAAAGACGTTGGACGGGACCGCGGGGGCGATCGATCTCGCTCGCCCATACGTGGACGGGCCCGTCATGATCATCTTTGTCGACACCTTGTTCGACGCCGACCTGTCGATCGTCAAGCGCACCGACGCCGACGGGATTCTGTGGGCCAAGGAAGTCGAGGACTATCAGCGCTTCGGCGTCATCGTGACCGACGAGCGCGGCTACATGACCCGCATCGTCGAGAAGCCCTCCACGCCGATCTCGAAGCTCGCCAACATCGGTCTCTACTACATCAAGGACTGGAAGACGCTGTTCGACGGCATCACCGAGGTGATGCGCTCGGCGCCGGGGAAGGGCGGGGAGTTCTATCTCACCGACGCCTTTCAGTACATGGTGGACCGCGGCAAGAAGCTGGTCGTGGGCGAAGTCACGGGTTGGTACGACTGCGGCAAGGTCGACACGCTGCTCGAGACGAATCAGCACCTGCTGGAGCATGGCCGCGCGCGGCGTCCCCAGACCGTCCCGAAGGGCGTGCACATCAAGGATCCGGTCCGCATCGAGGATGGCGTGCGGCTCGCCGACTGCACGATTGGGCCGAACGTCACGCTCGGGGCGGGGAGCAGCGTCACGGGCAGCACGGTGGCGAACAGTATCCTCGGCGACAACGTCCGGATCCAGGGCGCGACGGTCGAGGGCTCTGTCGTGGGCGACGATCAGGCGATCGAGGGACGCGCGGTAGAGCACAGCGTGCTCGACGGCGGCGAGCGCGCGGCCGCCCGTTAGGCGGCTCTCCCGGAGAGCGCCTGGGTCACGGCGGTGCGCAGTTGGCTCAGTTCGTAGGGCTTGGGCAGGAACCCCTCCACCCGCTCCGCCAGACCGCGCGCCGCCTCGGCATCGGGGCTGTAGCCTGAGGAGATCAACACCCGCACGTCGGGCCGGACCGCCTTGAGCAGCTCGAAGATCCCTGCGCCACCCCCGGGCAGCACCAGATCGAGGATGATGAGGTCGACGGGCGGGTCGGCGGCTTGCATCGCCGACAACGCCGACCCGCCGTCGCCCGCCTCGAGCACGCGGTAGCCCAAGCGGGTGAGGGCCCGCTTCAAGCTGTTGCGGACGATCGCCTCGTCGTCCACGACGAGAATCGTGGCTCCCTTGGTCTCCGGTGCAGGCGTCGGGTTGATCGCCGACATCGGGGGCGGAGTCGCCCGGCGTGCCGGAGCCGAGTCACTGGCGAGTGGCAGCAGCAGGTGGACGGTCGTGCCTCGTCCGATCGCGCTCTCGATCCGCACCGCGCCGCGGTGCGCCCGCATCACGCGCTCGACTTCCGCGAGGCCGAGGCCCTTGGCTTCGTGCATCGGCTTGGTCGTGAAAAACGGCTCGAACACCCGGTCGGCGATCGCGGGATCCATCCCCCGGCCGGTGTCCGAGATCGAAATGCGGACGTAGCGGCCCGGTGGCGCGCCACGCCACACTGGACTGCCCCCTCCCGCGATCGGCTCTTCGGCAGCCGCGAACGTGACGCGGGCCTTCGGCCGCCCGCGCATCGCGTCGCGCGCGTTGAAGACGAGCTCGAGGCACGCGTGCACGACCTGATCCACGTCGGCGGCGATCAGCGGAAGGTCGGCGGCGACTTCGGTGTGCACTTCCACGCCGGCGGGCAGCGCGGCGCGCGCGAGCGCGGCGGCGCTCTCCACCAGGGCGGCGGCGGAGGCGGGCCGGACCGTGACGGTTTCCGGCCGGCTGAGGCCGAGCAGCTCTTTGGTCAGCTCCCGTCCGCGGCGCGCCCCGTTGAGCACTTCGTCCGCCGCGGCGCGTGCATCGGGACTCGTCACCTCTTCGCGCAGCACGGACGCGTGCGTGAGGATGCCGCCGAGGATGTTGTTGTACTGGTGCGCGAGCGCGCCGGAGAGACGCGCCATCGAGTCGAGACGCTGCTCCTGGATGTGGCGGCGTTCGTCGGCGCGGCGTTCGGTGCGGTCGCGCAGCGCCGCCTGGACCAGCGACCCCTTGGGATCTGGCAGCAGCGCGAACCCAATTTCCACGTCCACGGTGCGGCCGTCGGGCCGCACCAGCGTACGTGACGTGGAGCGCAGCTCCCCCCGCAGGACGGCGGCGTGCTCGTCGGGAACCGGCCACGTGCCGGTGGTCGCTGTTTGATCCATGGCGTAGAAGCGGCTCAGCGGGACGCCGACGATCTCCGCCAGGGGCCGATCCAGGAGTTCGGCGAGGCGGGGATTGGCCTCGCGGATGATGCCGGTCCCGTCGAGGAGGGCGATCCCGTCACTGGAGCTCTCGAACAGGCCTCGGTATTGCGCCTCGGACGCGGCCACATGGCGGCGCGCGCGCTCGGCCAGGCTGGCCCCGAAGACGCTCAGCGCGGCCAAGAAGTACAGGGTGAGCAGCACACGGACGGTGTTGTGACCGTCGAGCGCGCTGCGGGGAATGACCAGCGTGAACACGACTGTAGCGGCCAACAGGGCGATGGCAACGAAGGCGGCCTGCCAACGCCACGACCACGGCATGAAGAGAGCGGCAGCGAACATCATTGCGACCAGCGAAACCGACTGCTCCCAGACCTCATCCGGCAGCACCGTGGCCACTCCCACGGTGGCGAACACGACACCCATACCTAACCCGAAGGCGAGGCCTCGCAGCTGCGCCACGGAAGGGTGGCGGAAGGGAAGCAGCGCGATGCCGATCGCAACCGCGACCGCCAAGGCGCGCACCACGAGCAGATCGTGCTGCACGGCCGGGGGCACGTCCGTGGTGAGGTGCTTCCCGATGATGACGAGGGCGATCGCTCCGGCGACGATGCGGACCCCTCGTGCGTACCTAGCGGCCTGATGGTCCGTGCGCTCCATGGCTCAAGTTTAAGCCTCCTCACGGGGATTGACACGACATCTATACTTCTAGTATTATCGAATTGTGAACACCACCACGACTGCTGCCGCCCTGCAATTCGCCCCCAAGTTCGCCGCCTTGGGGCATGAGGTGCGCCTTTCCATCGTCCGCCTCCTCCTATCGGCCAACCCCGATGGGCTGGTGGTTGGGGAGATCCAGGAGGAGCTCGACATTCCGCCCTCCACGCTGTCGCACCACCTGGATGCCCTGCAGCGTGAGGGGCTCGTGGCCGTGACGCGGGAAGGGAAGTACCTGCGCTATCGCGCCGACGCCGTCGGCCTGCGCGACCTGCTGGCGTTCCTCTACGCGGAGTGCTGCACCCGCAGCAAGTTGGTGTCCGTTGCCGCCCTGAAAGGAGTCACCGTATGAAGGTGCATGTTGCGCTCAACACGCCGAAGTTCGACGAGTCGGTGCGATTCTACCGGACGTTTCTCGGTCTCGAGCCGGTGAAGCACAAGCCGGGGTACGCCAAGTTCGACGTTGCCGAGCCTGCGTTGAACCTGACGCTCAACGCGTCGCCGGATGTGACTGCGGGCGCATTGAATCACTTGGGAATCCAGGTTGCCTCAACGGAGGCAGTGAAAGAGGCGGCGGTCCGATTAAAGGCCGAAGGCCTGGCAACGTTTGAAGAGGCGGACGTCGATTGTTGCTACGCGCTGCAGGACAAGATCTGGGTCACGGACCCGAACGGTTACAAATGGGAAGTCTTCGTCGTGAAAGTGGGCGACACGCAACCGCAAATGACCGCCGCTTCATCGACCGCCGCTTTATCTACCGCCGCCTGTTGCACCGAAACATGCTGTCACGACTGAGCGAACTCCGGGAGCTGTTCGCCTACAACGCCTGGGCCAACCGCCAGCTGTTCGACGCGGCGGACGCGTTGCCCGGCGATCTCTATCAGCGCGACCTGAAGAGCAGTCATGGCGGCATCCACGGCACGTTGGCGCACATCGTCTGGGCGGAGCACCTCTGGCTGAACCGTTGGCTCAAGCAGCCGAACCCGGCGGTCGCCCAGGGGAAGGACCTGCACAGCGCCGCGGAGGTGCGGGCCCGCTGGGAGGCGATCGAGGCGGAGCGGGGGGCGTTCCTCGCGCAGCTCGCCGAGGCGCAACTGGCCGAGACGCGGACCGTGCAGCCGTCGACGGGAGGGGAGTATCTGCACACCTTCAGCCAGATGTTTCACCACACCGTGGACCATTCGTCCTATCATCGCGGCCAGGTGGTAACGATGCTGCGCCAGCTGGGCGTCGTGCCGCCGGTGACGGGCCTGATCTTCTTCTACCGGAGGGCTTGACGGCGGCGGGGAACCCAGCGTAGTTACTGACCGTTCAGTAACTAATTCAGGAGCCCCGATGCCTCGAGCCGCTGTCGCCAAAAAGCCCACCCCTCGCGGTCCCCGCTCGCCGCGGTGGCGCCGTCGTAAGGACGCCCGCCCCGAGGAGATCGTGGCCGCGGCGCTCGAGGTCTTCGTGGAGCGCGGCTTCGCCGCTACCAAGCTCGAAGACGTCGCGCGCCGCGCCGGCGTCACGAAGGGGACGATCTACCTCTACTTCGAGAACAAAGAAGCGCTGTTCAAGGCGGTCATCCGCGAGACGATCGTGCCGGTGATCGCCAAGGGCGAGGCCCTGGCACAGGCGTTCACGGGGAGTGCGCGCGAGCTGTTCGAACAGCTGGTGCGTGAGTACTGGCGTCTCGTGGGGGAGACCGCCCTCGCCGGCATTCCGAAACTGATGATGGCGGAGGCCGGCAACTTCCCCGAGCTGGCCCGGTTCTACTATCAAGAAGTCGCCGTCCGCGGCCACCGCCTCATGGCCGGCGTGCTCGAGCGCGGCGTCAAGCAGGGCGAATTCCGCCCGGTCAACGTCGCCGTCGCGGCGAAACTCGCCATGGCTCCTCTGATGCATGCGGTGATCGCACGCCGGGCGTTCGCGGCCTGCATGCCCGAAGGCTTTGACGTCGGCAGCTACCTCAACACCCACATCGAACTGTATCTCCATGGCATCGCAAAACCATAGGCGCTATTGGCTATTGGCTGTTGGCGTAATCGTCGCGGGGCCGCTCGCGGCGCAGGCGTCTGCTCCCGTACGGCTCTCCTTTGCCGAGACGGTGCGCCGTGCGGCGGGGCAGGCGCCCACCGTCGAGCTCGCCGGGCTCCGCACCGATGAAGCGACGGCGCGCGTGCGCCAGGCTCGCAGCGCGTTCCTCCCCGGGTTGTCCCTGGGTGGGTTCTGGATCAATCGCACGTTCAACAGCAAGACGCTGGGCATCGATTTTCCCACCCCTCCGGGTGCCGGGCTGCCCACCATCATCGGACCGTTCGACAACGTGGACGCGCGCCTGCGTCTCACGCAGACCGTGTTCGACCTGTCGAGCGCGGCGCGGGTCCGGGCCGCGCGGGCGCAGGTCAGGGGCTCGAGCGCCGAGGGCGGCGCCGTGTCCGAAGGCGCCGCGGCAGGCGCCGCGCTCGCCTACCTGCGCGTGGCACGCGCCGCGGCGCAGGTCGTCGCCCGCCGCGCCGACTCCGCGGTGGCGGCCGACTTGGTCGGGCTCGCGCAGGCCCAGAAGAACGCCGGTGTGAGCGCGGCGATCGACGTCACGCGCGCCCGGACACAGCTCGTGTCGGCGGCGGGGGCGTTGCTCGTCGCGGCCAATCAACTGGATCGCGCGCGCATCGACCTGGCGCGAGCCTTGGGGCTCGACCCGTGGACGTCGATCGAAATCACCGACACGCTGACCGCGGCGTTGCCGGTGGCCGACGTCCCCACGGCCCCAGACTCGATCGTGGCGCTCGCGCTGGCGCGGCGCCCCGATCTGAGCGCCGAGCTGGCGCGGGGCGAGGCGGCGCGGACCGCCAAGTCGGCGATCACCTCTGAACGGTTGCCGCGGATCGACCTCGCGGCGGACTACGGGCTCAGCGGGCTCACGCCGCGTACCTCGGTCAGCACGCGGCAGATCGGCGTGCAGGTGTCGATCCCGATCCTCGACGGCTTCCGCCGCGAGGGCCGGGCGGCGGAGCAGTCGGCGGTCCTGCGCGAGAGCGAGGTGCGGGCGCGCGACCTGCGCCAGCAGATCGCCGCGGAGGTCGAAACGGCCTTGCTCGACCTCGCCTCGGCGCAGGCGCAGCAGGCCATCGCGGGTGAGCGGCTGCGGCTGGCCGCCGACGAGATGTCGCAGGCGCGCGAGCGCTTCGCGGCCGGCGTGGCGGGGAACATCGAAGTGATCAACGCGCAGGCATCGTTGCTGCGAGCGCGGGACACGGACATCGACGCGCGCTTCGCGGCGGCGACGGCCCGGGTCGCGCTGGCGCGCGCCGCGGGCCTGGCAAGAAGCCTACACTAATCTCGGATTGCTCAAAGAGGATCACAAATGGCGACGACCATGGAACCAGAGATCGAGTCGAGACGCTCCGCCGCGCAGGGCAAGCCTGAGGCGGCACCCGGTAGCCGCCGCCGCGTCGTCTTCCTGGCGATGGGCGTGGCGCTGCTGGCCCTGCTGGGATTCGGTGCCAAGCGCTGGTGGTTCGCCCGCTCGCACGTCTCGACCGACAACGCGCAGGTGGACGGCCACATCATCCCGATTCTTCCCAAGGTCGGCGGGTTCGTCGCCGAGGTGCGCGTGCGGGAGAACCAGGAGGTCAAGGCGGGCGACACGCTCGTGGTGCTCGATGACCGCGACTTCCGCTCGCGTCTGGCGCAGACCGAGGCGGATCTGGCGGCGTTGATCGCGACGGTCAGCTCGCGGACGCGGGTCGGTCAGGCCGATGCGGCCGTGGCGCAGGCGCAGGCCAACGCGCTCAAGGCGCGCGCCGACCTCGCCCGCATGGAGCCGCTCGCGCTGCAAGACATCGTGAGCGCGCAGCAGCTGGACGCGGCGCGCGCGGCGGCGGCGGCGGCCGACGCCCAGCTCGCCTCCGCGCAAGCGGCCCTCGTCGGCGCCGATGCCCGCGTGGCCGCGTCGCGCGCGGCACGCGATCAGGCGGCGCTGCAGCTCTCCTACACGCGCATCACCGCGCCCGCGCAAGGCGTGGTGTCGAAGAAGACCGCCGAGGTGGGTCAGCTGGTCCAGCCGGGGCAGCCGCTCATGGCGGTCGTGCCGCTCCAGGACGTGTGGGTCGTGGCGAACCTCAAGGAAACCGAGACGGCCGACGTAACGCCGGGTGACCCGGCGGAGATCACCGTGGACGCCTACCCGGGCCGCCGCTTCCGCGGGCAGGTCGAGAGCCTGTCGCCCGCCACCGGAGCCAAGTTCTCGCTGCTGCCGCCCGACAACGCGACGGGCAACTTCACGAAGGTCGTGCAGCGGATCCCCGTACGGGTCCGGCTCGCCGGTCCCGCCGACCCCACGCACCCGCTGCGTCCGGGGATGAGCGCGGTGGTCACGATCCAGACGAAGTGACGCGTCCGTGACCGCTGCCGCCTTGCCGATCGGAGCCGTCGACGAGGACCGGTACCGCTACCGGTACCTCATCGCGATCACGGTGTCGCTCGCGTCGGTGCTCGAGCTGCTCGACACCAGCATCGTGAACGTGGCGATTCCCCACATGATGGGGAATCTCGGTGCCACGCTCGACCAGATCGCCTGGGTCTCCACGGGATACATCGTCGCCAACGTGATCGTGCTCCCGATCACCGGGTGGCTGTCGGCGTTCTTCGGACGGCGCCGCTACTTTGCCGGCTCGATCGCGCTGTTTACGATCGCGTCGTTTATGTGCGGCAACGCCGGATCCCTCGAGACGCTCGTCTTCTGGCGCATCGTGCAGGGGCTCGGCGGAGGCGCGCTGCTCTCAACGTCACAGGCGATCCTCTACGAGGAGTTCCCGCGCTCGGAGTACGGTACGGCGATGGCGATCTTCGGGGTGGGCGTCATGGTCGGGCCCACCCTGGGGCCGACGGTCGGCGGCTTCATCACCGATGCCTACGGGTGGCCGTGGATCTTCTACATCAACATCCCGTTCGGGATGCTGGCGCTGGCGCTCACCCTGTCGTTCATCCAGGACTCGCGGCACCAGGAGCGGGTCTCGCGCGTCGACTATCCGGGACTCCTGCTCCTCGCCGCCGGGGTAGGGGCGCTGCAGATGATGCTCGAGCGCGGCGAGCGGCTCGACTGGTTCGCCTCGAGTGAGGTCCGCACGCTCGCCGCGGTCAGCGCGCTGTCGCTCATCACGTTCATCTGGCACGAGCTGCGGACCGAGCATCCCGTCGTCGACCTCCGCATCCTCAAGAGTCGCCAGCTCGCCGTGGGCGTCGTGTTCGGCATGGTGCTCGGCGTGTGCCTGTACGCCACGATCTTCGTGTTGCCCGTGTACCTGCAGAACGTCCAGCATTTCACCGCCAATCAGACCGGGCTCGTGATCCTACCGGGCGCGCTGGCGAGCGCATTCACGATGGCGTTCATGGGGCGGCTGCAAGGGAAGTTCGACGGTCGTCTCTCGATCTTAGCCGGCGTGGCGCTGTTCGCCCTGTCGATGTGGAAGCACGCCCACTTCACGACCCAGAGCGGCATGGTCGACTTCTTCTGGCCGCTGGTGTTCCGCGGCGTGGGGTTGGGTCTGATCTTCGTGCCGCTCACGAACCTCGCGCTCGCCGACTTGCCTATGTCCCGGATCGCGAACGGCACGGGCCTGTTCAACCTGATGCGGCAGCTCGGCGGCAGCGTGGGAATCGCCCTCTCGGCGACCCTGCTGCAACGCTTCACCGCGATTCACCGGGCCGACTTGGCGGCCAACGTGACGATGTACGCCGAGGCAACTCGAGAACGGCTCGCGACGATCACCAGCGCCCTGATCTCCCGGGGCGAGCTGCCCGTCCTGGCGCAGACGAAGGCCATCGGATTCCTGAACGGCATCGTCACCCAACAGGCGCTGATGCTGTCGTTCGAGCAGCTGTTCCTGCTGTTCGGCTCGGCATTCGTGCTGTCGCTGCCGCTGCTGCTGCTGATGCACAAGAGCAAAGGCGGGCCCGGCGGCGGAGCGGCGCATTGAGCGGCGTGCGCGTGGGAGAGATCGCGCCGGACTTCACGCTGCTCGATCAGCGGGGGAAGCCGGTGCGTCTGCACGAGCTGACCGAACAGCGCAACGTGGCGCTGTACTTCTATCCGAAGGATGCGACGCCGGGGTGCACGCTCGAGGCGCGCGCCTTCCGCGACGCGTATGACGTCTTCATCGCGGCGGACACCGAGGTGATCGGTGTCAGCTCCGACTCCGTGAAATCGCACGAACGCTTCGCCGCGAACGAGCGGTTGCCCTTCCTGCTCCTCTCGGACCGTGACGGGATGGTGCGGGAGTTATACGGCGTGGAGCGGACTCTGGGGATTCTGCCGGGACGGGTCACGTTTGTCATCGGGAAGGGCGGCGTGGTGCGGCACGTTTACTCGTCGCAGTTGCGCGCCACCCAGCACTCGCGCGAGGCCTTGCAGGCGATCAACGCACCTCCGCCATCGCAGCCGTAACGAGCAGGGCCCGCACGACCCCCAGCGGTCCATCGACGTTCTCATACCACTCGGTCGGCAAATGCGCGTCGCCCGCGTGGCCGCCGGCGCCGAGCGCGATCGCGGGGACGCCAAGGGCGATCGGCACGTTGGCATCGGTCGACGCGCAAGCGAGCTCGTGGGTGCGGCCCAGAGCCCGCGTCGCCGCGATCGCCGTCTGGACGAGGGGATGGGCGCGGGGCGTGAGACCCGAGGGACGGTCGCCCACCCGGCGGAGATCGAGCCGGAGTGGTGGCGTGCCGGCGGTGCGGTGCCGGTTCTCTTCTGCCAAGGCGCGGTGCAGCAGCGCCTGCACCGTCTCGTCGAGCTGGCCTAGGGCTCGTGGTTCCTCGCTCCGCAGGTCGAGGTCGAGCCAGGCTTCCTGGGGAATCGAGTTGAGGCCGGTCCCGCCTCCAAGGCGGACAACGGCGCAGGTGGTGCGTGGGGCGTGGGGCGTGGGGAGTTCGGCGATCAAAGCCACGGCCCGCCCGACCGCGTTGGCCGGGTTCGCGACCCCGAAGGCGGCCCAGGAGTGGCCGCCGGGTCCCAGGTAGATGGCGCGGTAGCGGCGCGCGCCGAGGGCTCGGTGCACGATGCGTTCTATGCCGGCCCCGTCCAGGGCAATGAAGGCGTGGGGGCGGGACCGGTCCAGCAGGTGGCGCACGCCACGCAGGTCCCCGTGCCCTTCCTCTCCCACCGTCGCCGCAAAACGTATCGGCCGGAGCGTCTGAACCCGCGAGCGCACCAGGGCCTCGGCCACGGTCACGAGCGCCGCGAGGCCGCGCGCGTTGTCGGAGATCCCGGGTCCCTCGAGGCGCGCGCCGCTGCGCTCGACCGAGACATCGAGTCCGGCGCCGAACACCGTGTCGAGATGGGCGCTCAGCACGACCGCATCGTCGCGGCGCGCCCCCCCCATCCACCCGGTGACGTTGCCGACTTCGTCCACCACAACGTCCTCGAGGCCCACCTCGCGGTACAAATCCGCCAGATGCGCGCCGCGCGCGGTTTCCGCGCCCGTGGGCGCGGGAATCGCCGACAACGCCGCTTGGCGCGCGAGCGTACGGTCATCGGAGCGCTCGATGTGGCGGCGCGCGGCGCGTACCCGCTCGTGCGCTACGACGGTGTCGATGGGTCCGGGCATCGCTCGCAAACTAGGGCTTGTCCACCGTCTGGCAACCCGCCGCTTGACCTGGGCGTGCACCCGCGCAACACTAATCCCATGGAGGAGCGCGACCTGATCTACGACTGGAACGGGGCTAACGGGGGCGCCACATTCGACTGGACGCGGGCCCGCGTTGACCTGAACGACGAGACCCTGCGCGACGGTCTGCAGTCACCTTCCGTGACCGATCCCTCGCTCGACGACAAGAAACGGCTCCTGCACCTCATGGCCGACCTCGGCATCGTGGCGGCCGACATTGGTCTGCCGGGGGCGGGGCCGCGCGTCGTGGAGCAGGTGCGGGCGCTCGCCAAGGAAATCCGCGACGCCAAGCTGCCGATCGCTCCCAACTGCGCGGCGCGGACGGTGGTCTCGGACGTCGAGCCGATCGTGCGCATCTCCGACGAGCTCGGGATCAAGATTGAGGCCGCCACTTTCATCGGCTCGTCACCGATCCGGCAGTACGCCGAAGACTGGACGCTGGATCGCATCATGAAGGCGAGCACCGAAGCGGTGACGTACGCCGTGCAGCACGGCCTCCCGGTCATGTACGTGACCGAAGACACGACACGCGCTCGGCCCGAGACCCTGAAGGCGTTGTACGGCGCGGCGATCGACTGCGGTGCCACACGGCTCTGTCTCGCGGACACGGTTGGGCATGCGACGCCGGACGGCGTACGGGCGTTGGTGAAATTCGTCAAGAAAGAAATCGTCAAGGAACACCGTGTGAAGGTCGACTGGCACGGACACCGCGACCGCGGCATGGGGCTGATCAATTGCCTCGCCGCGATCGAAGCCGGCGTGGACCGCGTGCACGCGACGGCGCTCGGCGTGGGCGAGCGTGTGGGCAACGCCGAGATGGACCTGCTGCTCGTCAACTTGAAGCTGCTGGGCGCGCACCGGCACGACATCCGCCGCTTGCCGGAGTACTGCCAGCTGGTAGCGGCTGCGGTGGGCGTGCCGATTCCCGTGAACTACCCGGTGATCGGGACCGATGCGTTCCGCACGGGGACGGGCGTGCACGCCGCGGCGATCATCAAGGCGAAGAAGAAAGGGCACACGTGGCTCGCCGACCGCGTGTACAGCTCGGTACCCGCCGAGGAATTCGGCTTCGCCCAGCGGATCGAGATCTCGCCGGTTTCGGGATTATCGAACGTGAAGTACTGGCTGGAGACGCACGGCTACGACTCGGAGAACGAGGCGGCTTGCAAGGCGCTGTTCGACGCCGCCAAGCGCACCGACCGAGTCCTGTCGGACGAGGAATGCCACCGTTTGATCAAGCAGGGCGCATGGCCGTAGAACAGAGCTGGTTCCGCGCGATCGAGGAGTCGTTCTTCGACCTCCGCTGGCACCTAGACCCCGTCTCGGCGACACAGGCGGGCGTGACCGGGTACGACGATCGCTACGGTCGCTTCAGTCCCGGGGCCCTCTCGCCACACCTCGCCGCGCTCAAATCGCTCGCCGCCGCCCTCGAGGAGGCGACCGTGGAGGGGTTGGACGAGGAGATCGACCGCACGGCCTTGCTCAACGAGATCCGGGTCATGATACGTCGCTTCGAGCGGCTCCGGCCGCAGGCGACGAACCCCGAGTTCTGGTTGTCGCATCTGCTCGGCGGACTCCATCACCTGCTACTCTCCGGCGATCGCACGCCGGAGGAGAAGGCGCGCGCCGCGATGGGGCGTCTCGAGGACATCCCCGCGTTCGTGGACGACGCCCGGGCGACGCTGACCGAACCCGTGAGTGTGTTCGCCGAAACGGCGCTCCGCATGAGCGAGGGCGGCCGGCTGCTGCTCAGCGAGGTCTTCGCCACCCTGTCGGCCGGTGCGCCGGCGCAGGCCGAGCGGCTCCAGGCCGCCACCGATCGCGCGACGGCGGCGCTCGCCGAGTTCGAGCAGGATCTGGGGCGCTGGCTCGAGACCGGGGGCGACCACTTCGCGGTCGGCGAAGAAGAATTCAATTTCCTGCTGCACTACCAGCACGTCCTGCGCGACACGGCGCCGGAGCTGTGGCGCTACGGCTTGCGGCTCAAGGAAGAGGTCGAGGCGGACCTGCAGGCGCGCGCGAAGCGGCTGGATGGGGGGCGTCCGTGGTCCGACGTCGCCGACCGGCTGCGGGACGATCACCCGAGCGCCGGCGAGCTCGTGAACGCATACGCCAAGGAAATGGCGAGAGCACGCGCGTTTGTCGCCGCGAAGGATCTGGCGCCGATCCCCGACGCTCCCCTCGATGTCGTGCCGACGCCCGCCTTCCTACGACCCGTGATTCCTTTCGCCGCCTACGACAGCCCCGGCGCGTACGCGCGAGACCGCAAGGGGTGGTTCTACGTGACGGTCCCGGACCCGCGCATCCCGGTGGCGCAGCAGGAGCGCATCCTGCGCGACCATAGCCGCTACGAGCTGGCGGCCACGGCGCTGCACGAAGGGTATCCCGGGCACCATCTGCAGCTCGGCATCGCCAAGCTGCTCGACTCGCACGTTCGCAAGAACCTGTGGACGCCCCTGACCGTCGAGGGGTGGGCGCTCTACTGCGAAGACATGATGGCGGAGCAGGGGTTCTACGCGTCCGAAGAGGAGATGTTCTTCCAGCGCGTGCACCTGCTGTGGCGTGCCGAGCGCATTCTGCTGGATGTGGGGCTGCACACGCGCGGCATGACGCCCGAGCATGCGGTCGATCAGATGGTGCAGGTCCTGCACATCGAGCGCGTCAACGCCGAAGCGGAAGTGCGCCGCTACTGCGCGTGGCCGGCATATCAGCTCTGCTACGCCGTGGGACGCCGCGAGCTGCTCCGCCTGCGGGACGACTTCCGCGCCGCGCGGGGGAAGACCTTCAGCCTCCGCTCCTTCCACGACGCCGTGCTGCCGTACGGCGGCCTACCCGTGACGCTCATTCGTTGGGGACTCGGCCTCGGTGAGTGAACGCCTCCCGCGACAAGTAAAACTGTTTGGTGCCGTCTCCCTCCTGAACGACTTCGCAAGCGAGATGATTTACCCCCTGCTCCCGGCGTTCGTCACCGGGGTGCTGGGGGGTGGCGCGGCGGCGTTAGGCGCGCTCGACGGAGCCGCGGACGCGGCCGCCGCGCTCGTGAAGTTCGGTTCCGGCCGGCTGGCCGACCGCCCGGCGCGGCGCGGGCCCCTGATCGTGATCGGATACTTCGTCGCGGTCGTCGTGCGCCCCGTCATCGCCGTGACGGCCGCCGCCTGGCAGGTGATCGGGCTGCGCGTGGTGGATCGCTTGGGGAAGGGCCTGCGTACCCCGCCACGCGATGCGCTGATCGCGGATGTCACACCCGAGCCCCTCCGTGGGCGGGCCTTCGGCCTGCAGCGCGGCCTCGATCATGCCGGCGCGGTGCTGGGGCCGCTGGTGGCGTGGGCGCTGCTGACTACCGGCGCGGGGGTCCGCACCGTCATCCTGGCGAGTATTGTCCCGGGGGTTGCGGTCTTGGTGCTGGCGTGGTGGGCAACCAAGGACGGCAGCGGACGGCAGCAGGCGGCAACGGCGGAGGCAACAAGCAAGCCCGTGCCGCCCGTTGCCGCCCGTTACCGTCCGTTACCGCCCGGCCTCATCGCCATCTGCTTCTTCTATCTCCTCCGCATGCCCGACACGCTCATCATCCTCCACGCGCAGCAGCTCGGCGTGGGAGTCGCGGTCGTCCCGCTCCTGTGGGCGGCCGTGCACGTCGTGCGGTCCTCCTCGAGCTTCGTCGGCGGCGCGCTCTCGGATCGCCTCGGGCCGTCCTTCACGATGTGGCTCGGATGGGTGTGCTACGCCGGCCTCGCGGCGGGCATGATGGTCGCGACGGGACCGTTGCAGGCCTGGGTCCTCTTTCTGGCGCTCGGGGTCGTGGCGGGACTCACCGAGAGCCCGGAACGCGCGCTCGTCGCCGCGTTCGCGGGCGCGCGCCAGGGCAGCGGGTTCGGCGTCTATCACGCCGCGAGCGGCGTCGCCGCCCTGGCAGGCGGACTCCTGCTCGGCGTCGCGTTTCAGCGCGCGGGAGGCCCCACGGCGTTCAGCGTAAGTGCCGGAATGGGGCTCGCTTTGGCTCTCCTCTGGCCTTTTATGGCTCGCGCGCATAGGGTTCCTGCCCGGTGAGTCACAACTCGAAAAAGGAAGCGCCGCGCGGCCGGTATCTGGCCGGGCTGGCGGTGGCCGCGCTCGGCGTCGTCTACGGCGATATCGGCACCAGCCCGCTATACGCCCTGCGCGAGGCGTTTCATGGCCCGCACCGTATTCCCCTCACGCCCGACAACGTGATGGGCGTCTTGTCGCTGGTGTTCTGGGCGTTGGTCCTCGTCGTGACGATCAAGTACCACATCGTGATCATCCGCGCCGACAACAAAGGCGAGGGGGGCGTCGTCGCGTTGATGGCGCTCGTGAACGGCAGCCGCCTCGCGCGCGGGCTGTCGCCCCGCAAGATCATGGTCGTCCTGGGCATCTTCGGCGCCGCGCTGATCTACGCCGACGGCGCTCTGACCCCGGCGATCTCCGTGATGAGCGCCGTCGAGGGGCTGGAGGTGGCGACGCCCGCGCTGGCCCATTTGGTCGTCCCGTTCACCTTGGTCATTCTCGTCGGTCTGTTCTGGTTTCAGCGGCACGGTACCGCACGGATCGGCGCCGTATTCGGCGCGGTGATGGTGCTGTGGTTCGTCACGTTGGCGGTGCTCGGCCTCGTGCACATCGTCGGCCGGCCGGGCGTGCTGGCCGCGGTGTCGCCGCTGTACGCGGCGCGGTTCGTGGCCGAGAACGTGGGGCGCAGCCTGCTCGTGCTGGGGGCCGTCTTCCTGGTCGTCACCGGCGGTGAGGCGCTCTACGCGGACCTGGGGCATTTCGGGCACCGCGCGATTCAATACGCGTGGTTCAGCGTCGCCTTCCCGGCCTTGTTGCTGAACTACTTCGGGCAGGGGGCGCTCCTACTCAGCGACCCGTCGGCCGCCGTGAATCCGTTCTATCATATGGCGCCCACCTGGGCGCTGTACCCCCTGATTGTGCTTGCCACCGCGGCGGCCATCATCGCGTCACAGGCGGTGATCTCTGGATCGTTCTCGCTCACGCGCCAGGCGGTGCAACTCGGCTATAGTCCGCGGCTCCAGATCGACCACACGTCGTCGCGGGAGATCGGCCAGATCTACGTGCCCGCGGTGAACTGGGGCCTGATGCTGCTCACCTGCGCTCTGGTCTTGTGGTTCGGGAGTTCGAGCAACATCGCGGGCGCATACGGGGTCGCGCTCTCGACGCTAATGGTCATGACCACGTTCATGTTCTACGTCATGTCCCGCGAGGTTTGGCGCTGGAGCTTCACTCGCGCGGCGCTCGTCGCCGGGCTGTTCCTCGCGATGGACATTCCGTTCCTGGCCGCCAACATGTTGAAGATCGCGAATGGCGGCTGGGTGCCCCTGGCGATCGCCGTCGCTCTCTACGTCCTGATGACCACGTGGAAACGCGGCCGCGAGATCCTTTCCAAGCGTATGCTCGAGAAGACGGTGCCGCTCAAGCTGTTGCTCGCCGATCTCGCGGCCGAGCCGCCGATCCGGGTGCCCGGCACGGCGGTGTTCATGTACGGCAGCGCCGACGGGACGCCGCCCGCCCTGATCCACAACCTCGCGCACAACAAAGTCCTGCACGAGAAGATCGTCTTCCTCACGGTGACGACGGAAGACGTCCCCCACGTCGCGGCGACGGAGCGCGTGACCGTCAAACGGATCGGCAAGGGATTCCACAGCGTCGTCGCACGCTACGGGTTCACCGAGGATCCGGACATCCGGGAAGTGATCGCGGCCTGCAGGGCGCAGCAGCTCGACATCCCCATCGAGGGCACGACGTTCTTCCTGGGCCGCGAGACGGTGATCGCGTCGGAACGACCGGGCATGGCGCTGTGGCGCGAGTCTGTGTTCGCGTTCATGACGCGCAACTCGCTGCGCGCCACCGCGTTCTTCAAGATTCCGCCGAATCAGGTGTTTGAGGTGGGGGCGCAGGTGGAATTGTAGCGGGGGGGGCTGCTAGAGCTTGAACAGAGCGACCAGAGTGCCGAGGGTACCTACCCAGAAGAGAAACATCCAACGGATCAAGCGGGTCTCGAGGCGGGCCAGCCCCGTCTCGAGCGTGCCTCGCAGCTCCGCGATGCGCTGGTCGACCTTGGCGTCGAACCGCGCAAAGTTCAACTCGTTGATCTCGCGCAACTCAGACCGGTACGTGGCGTCCACGGCGTTGAACCACTCCACGAGTTCGTTCGTGACGTCGTCACCGAACTTCTCATAGAACTTGCGTGACAACTTGGCCGTCACCGGCATGGAGCGCTCCAGATAAGTGTCCCGGTGACATCCTAAGGGTACGCTCGGCCCCCGCAGGAATCAATCCGCCGCGCCGGTCATCATTTTCACGCGTCAATCCCCCGCCACCAGCGTCGCCTCCTCACCTGGCACGAGGGCGGCGGTGGGCCTCTCTGGCGGCGCGAGCGATACCCGTTGGAGGCTCCTGCATTCTTGCTGCGCGCACAGATCGCCCAAGCTGAGG
>Ga0070704_100000370_pt1 | contig 20501 bp, 16 predicted proteins | sample KBSK5252metaG_FD_65467 | JGI IMG/M metagenome (GOLD analysis project Ga0070704, IMG submission 65467) | Corn, switchgrass and miscanthus rhizosphere microbial communities from Kellogg Biological Station, Michigan, USA - KBS K5-25-2 metaG | ecosystem: Host-associated > Plants > Roots >...
GCAGGCCAACCGTCGCGCCTTCGATGAGCTGGCGCTCCGGTATCGCGTGCTCGTGGACGTCAGCCGGAGAGACCTTTCCCTGACGCTCCTCGGCGAGCACGCCACTGCACCGCTGATCGTCGCCCCGATGGCGTTCCAGCGCCTCGCTCATCCCGATGGCGAGCTCGCGATGACGCGGGCCGCTGGCGGTCTGGGGCTGCCGATGACGCTCAGCACCTTCTCCACCGTGGCACTCGAGGAAGTGCGCGCGGCCACACCGGCCCCCCTCTGGTTTCAGCTCTATGTCCACCAGGATCGCGGGATCACCAGGGGATTGGTGGAACGCGCGGCGGCCGCGGGCTATACGGCGCTGGTGCTGACCGTCGACGTTCCCGAAATCGGCCGGCGCGAGCGGGATGAACGGAATGCCTTTCGGCTCTCCCCCGCCCTCCGCGTCGCCAATTTCCTCCCCGGCGCGAGCGACCCGCTCCAGGAAGACGCGGGCGGTTCCGGCCTCGCCAACTTCATTCATGGCATGCGCGACGCGTCGCTGTCCTGGAAGGATCTCGAATGGCTCGCCTCGCTCTCGCCACTCCCGCTCGTGCTCAAGGGAGTGGTGCGTGCCGATGACGCCCGCCGGGCGGCTGGCCATGGCGCGGCAGGTCTCGTCGTCAGCAATCACGGCGGACGCCAGCTCGACACGGCCATCGCGAGCATGCGCGCCCTTCCCGAGGTCGCGGAGGCCGTCGGCGATACGATGCTCGTCATGATGGACGGCGGAATCCGCCGCGGCACCGACGTCCTGAAAGCACTGGCCTCCGGCGCCCGAGCCGTAATGGTGGGCCGCCCATTGCTCTGGGCGCTTGCCCTCGAGGGCGAGGAGGGCGTCCGGCGGGCGCTCGCACTGCTCATCGCCGAGCTCGATCTGGCGATGGCCCTCGCCGGCGCGCCCCGCCTCTCCGATATCACTCGCGACTTGCTGGCATGAGCTGGACTCAGCGATACGATCCCGCCGGCTCGGCGATGCTCTCGACGCTTGCCGCGGCGCTCCCGATCGTGGTGTTGCTGGGCTCCCTCGCCTGGCTCCGCCTGCGGGCGCACTACGCGGCGCTGGCGGGACTCGTCGCGGCGCTCGTCGTGGCGATCGTGATCATCGGCATGCCTCCCGGGATGGCGCTGCTGAGCGCGGGACTCGGCGCCGCGTTCGGGCTCTTCCCCATCGGCTGGATCGTGCTCAATGTGATTTTCCTCCACCGCCTGGTGGAGCGCCGCGGGATGCTCGACGCGCTCCGGCGCGGCGTCACCCAGGTCACGGCCGATCCGCGGCTGCAGCTTCTCCTGGTGGCGTTCTCGTTCGGCGCGTTCATCGAGGGCGCCGCGGGTTTCGGAACGCCCGTCGCAGTGACCGGCGGCATTCTCATCGCGCTGGGATTCAAGCCGCTCGAGGCGTCGGGACTCGCACTGATCGCCAATACCGCTCCGGTCGCTTTCGGGGCCCTCGGTACCCCGATCGTCGCCCTCTCCGCGGTCACCGGACTCGACCTCCATGAGTTGAGCGCGCAGGTGGGACACCAGCTGCCGGTGTTTTCGCTGATCGTCCCGTTCTGGCTGATCTGGGCCTACGCCGGATGGCGGCGGATGCTGGAAATCTGGCCGGCGATTCTGGTGGCCGGCGCGGCGTTCGCCATCCCGCAATTCCTCGTCGCGACGCTCCACGGCCCCTGGCTCGTCGATATCGTCGCGGCAGCATCTTCGATGGCGGCGCTCATCGGCTTCCTCCGGATCTGGCATCCATCGCGAGAGCCGGAGGCCGCAGCTCGACACAAGGAACCGATCCCCGGCCGGGCATGGGTGCCGTGGATCGCGCTTACCGTCTTCGTATTCCTCTGGGGGCTGCCTCAGGTCAAGAACGGGCTCAATGCGCTCTCGGCACCGAAGATCCCCGTGGCCGGACTCCACAACCTGGTCGAACGGGCGCCGCCGATCGTCGCGGCCGCCGCGCCGGAAGCGGCGGTCTTCACATTCAACTGGCTTTCCGCCACGGGCACCGCGATTCTCGTTGCCGCCCTGCTCACCGCGCTGATCCTGCGCTATTCCCTCCGCGAGCTGGCGGCCGAGTGGGTGGCGACGCTCCGGGTCGTGCGCACTTCCCTCCTCACGATCGCGCTCATGCTCGGACTCGGCTATGTGACGCGGTACAGCGGCGAGGACGCTGTCCTCGGCCTCGCCTTCGCGAAGACCGGCGTGCTCTATCCATTGTTCGGAACGATGCTCGGCTGGCTTGGAGTCGCCCTCACCGGTTCCGACACCTCTTCCAACGTCCTCTTTGGAAGCCTGCAGACGATCACCGCACGCCAGCTCGGTCTCGATCCTGTGCTCATGGCCGCGGCGAACTCCTCCGGGGGAGTGATGGGAAAGATGATCGACGCGCAGAGTATCGTCGTGGCAAGCACCGTCACGCGCTCGGAGGGCCAGGAGGGGGCAATCCTCCGATATGTCTTCTTTCACAGCGTGGCGCTCGCCTCGCTGGTCGGCCTCCTCGTGACGCTGCAAGCCTACGGGTAGTGGTTGGTGGTTAGTGGTTAGTGGTTGGTGGTTGGTGGTCCACCAGACTATTAATCTCAATCATGCGAACCGTTTCCCTGCCGTCCTTTCTGACCGCCGCCTTGCTGTCCGCCGGCTGCGCGACGAGCGCGCCACCCCAATCTCCCGCGCTCGAGCTCAATGATGCCGTCACTCCATCCAGTGTCCGGACGATGCTCCGGATTCTCGCGGCGGACAGCATGGAAGGCCGGCTCGCCGCGAGCCCCGGATACGCCCGCGCGGCAAGGTGGGTGGGAGAGGAAATGCGGCGAATTGGTCTGGTGCCGGCCGGCGACAGCGGCTACTTCCAGCGGGTAGCCGCGATGCGCACCGCGCAAGGGAGACTCGTAGTGCTGCCGAGCTTCGCGGCATGGGACACCATTCCCGCCGGACAGCGCGTGCTGGACGTCAACGTGGTGGGCATGATTCCCGGCACCGAGCTCGCGGACGAGGCCGTCGTCGTGGGGGCGCACCTCGATCACCTCGGCGTTGCCGGCAGACCGGGGGCGCGTTGTCCAGCGACAGGGGCCGACAGCATCTGCAACGGCGCGGATGACGATGCCTCCGGCGTCGTCACCGTACTCGAAGCGGCGCGGACGATGGCAGCCGGCGCCAAGCCGCGGCGCACCGTCATTTTCATTGCGTTCACCGGCGAAGAGGGCGGCCCCTCCGGCTCGCGCTGGTATATCGAGCACCCGGTGCGGCCGATCGCGAAGACGGTGGCGCAATTGCAGGTAGAGATGGTTGCCCGCCCGGATTCACTCGCCGGAGGTCCGGGAAAAGCGTGGCTCACCGGCTACGAGCGATCGACGATGGGCGAGATGCTCACCGCCGCGGGCATCGCGGTCGTGGCGGATCCATACCCGACCAAGAGTTTCTATCGTCGCAGCGACAACTACCGGTTCGCGCTGGCGGGAATCCCATCGCACGCCCTGTCATCGTACGGCCTGCATACCGATTACCACAACGCCGGGGATGAGGCGTCGAAGGCCAACTTCGATCATATGGCGGAAGTGGTTCGTTCGGCCGCGAAAGCGGTCCGCTTGCTTGCCGATGGACCACGCATCGAATGGAATGCCGGAGGACAACCCGTGCCGCCTCCGCCGCCGCCCACAGCGCGCCCGCCGGCCTCCCGGCCGTAATGGGCTAATTCAGCTGTTGGGACCGGTGGCGTCCGGCGCCTTGCTCAGAATGGCCGCGAGGCGCGAAGCATCGATATTGCCCCCGGAGATGACACAGCAGATGGTCCCGCCCCCGACCTTCCCCGAAAGCGCAGCGGCGAGCGGAAGCGCGCCGGCTCCCTCCGCCACGATGCGCATGCGTTCCACCAGCATCCGGATCGCTTCGGCCGTTTGCTCGAGCGTCACGATCGCGGAGCCCTCGATGAGGGTTCGCAGCATCGGCCACATCTCGGGAAGGAGCCCGCTGGAACCCGCGCCGTCGACGAAGCTCGGAATGTACTGCACCGTCTGCGGGGAGCCGGCTTCGAGGGAACGGGTGAGTGGCGCGGCGGTCTCCACTTCGCATGCGATCACGCGCGCGCCCGGTTCCAGTGCTTTGAGCGCGCTCGCAATGCCGCAAGCGAGCCCCCCGCCGCCAAAAGGCACCAGCACTTTCTCGACATGCGGCAGGTCCTCGAGGATCTCGGTCGCGATCGTGGCGTTCCCCGCCATCACCGCGACATCGGACACCGGGTGGATGAAGCGGCCCTCCATTCCCTCGAAACGGCGCTCCAGCAGTACGCGCCACCAGCGATCGAACGCCACCGGGACGATCTTGGCGCCGAGCCGGTCGAGCGCCGCGAGCTTGACCGCCGGCGCGTGATCGGGAACGATTGCAGTGAAGGCGATGTTCCGTTCGCGGGCACAGTAGGCGAGGCCCAGCGCCATGTTGCCGGCGCTCGCCGTGAAAACCCCCCTCCTCAATGCCTCCGGCTCGAGACCGCCAATCGCATTGCGCGCTCCACGGATCTTGAACGAGCCGACCGGCTGCAGCGTCTCGAGCTTGAGCCAGATTTCCCGGGGACCATCATAGGGCAGCCGCACCAGCGGTGTCCGCACCGCGGTGTCCTTGATGCGGGTGCGTGCCTGTCTGATGAGATCGAGGGGAATGCGCTCGGGAAGCTGGTCGGGCACTCGTGATCACTCCTGGCTGGGGCCGTAGAACCTATGCCCGGAAATCCGCATGCGCTACAGCCGTCATCGGCGGCGGCCCCCACGGCGCGATGGATGGCGATGCCGCGCCTGCTGTGACCGGCCGTCGGCGTGAGCGAGGAGCTGCTTCAACTCGGTAACCGAGTCTGCCCGGAGCGGTGGCGCTCCCCCTCGAACCACCGCAAACCGGATCGGCCGGTCCAGCACCGGCAGCTCTGCCGATGTCAGGCGCCGCGCTTGTCCTTCACGCAGCCTGACCCGCACGATCCCGAGTCCTCCCGCGACTTCGTAATCGAGCGGCACCGCATCTCCGCGCAGCCTGATCATCGACGGCAGCGCGTCGAGCCGCTGCCGTTCGCCTTCCGGGACCAGCACCTCGGGCTCGAGGATGAGCCGGGTCTCGAGAAAACTCTTCCAGCTCGACACGCTCTTGAGCTGCTCCATGAGCCGCCCGAGCAGTGATTCGTCCGACGCGATCTCGAGGCCGCCCCCGGAGCGCCGCCACAACTCGCGAAGGATGCCGGCGGCGCGACGGATCTTGCCCTGGTCGGCATGGGGCGTTTCCCCCTCGAGCAGCGCCTGGGCCAGCCCACGCCGGACGGCCTCGTGCAGCTCGGGGGGGATTCGATCGGTGAGCGGCTCGATGTCGGTTTCCAGCTCGAATCCGAAATAGGTCAGACGGCGAGCCACGGCCAGTTGCTGGTGCTTGCGCGGACCGGTCAGCACGATCGACGGCGGCCCCAGCGTGGCGTTCCGCCGAACCAGGTCGTAGGCGATGGTCGTTCCCTCGACCGATGCGCGCGGCACCCCGAACCGGTCCGCGAAGAAGCGGATCGTTCCCGCGATTGCACCCCACGTCCCTGCGACGGAAGTCTTGGAAACCCGCGCCTCTTGTCCGTCCGCGGTGTGTTCGTCGATGACCAGGTCGAATGGCATGACACGCGCGAGCAGCTCGGCAAAACCCTGGCGGAGCTCGCGGTTCGCGTAGGGCATGGTGCGCGGGAGAGGCAGCTCCAGCGAGCGGTACACCGACGCCGTCCCCATCGCGGCGTCTTCGATCGCCTTGATGAGCACACCCCGCCGCTCTCCCCACTCGGTCAGCCCGTCGTCGAAAACGTGCCGAGGGAGCCCATACACCTCCCCGAGCGAGCCATGCTGGTTTACCGCTTCGGCGTACAGGTTGTACGCGGTGAGGTGATCGCTTCCCTGCACCAGCACACCGTGCAGCTCGCGCTCCTCGCGGGTCATGCGGTGCAGCGAATCGATATTGGAGCACACCGCCGCGAGCGGCACCAGCGGCGGCTCGGCCTGGATCAGGAGCTCGGCCCAGGACCGGTCCACCGGCATTGCCTCCACTTCTCGCCCGTACTCGGTGAGCCGTCCGTTGGCCACCATGCCGCGTGAAACCAGCAGCTCGACGGCGCGGCGATACGCCACGCGGTCCAGGGCCACCGGGAGATCGAGATCGCCCGCGTCGACGCCGAGCGCCGCGCAGGTCAGCGCCACCCGCTCGGCATCGCCCGCCAGCTGGAATTCCGGAGGCGTCGGGCGGAGCGCCTCGAAATCGAGGGGGCGGTCGGAGAGGATCGTCACCTCGCCGTGAGGCACCCGTCCGTGCACCCGTCCCGCCATCTGGAGAATCTCGTTGGCACCGAGGTAGGTCCGATGCAGGACGTTGCGGCCCCGATCCACCTTGTTGCCGTAGCGCGCGTCGTAAATCACCACCGTGTCGAGACCGGGCAGATTGAGCGCCGACTGTCCCGCAGCTGTCATGGCCAGGAGAAAAGGACGCTCGACCGTGCCTTCGAGGAAGGGACGGATGACCCGGATCGGCTCACCGCCGTGATAGAACGCCGCCGAGAGCCTGGGCCATTGTTCCCCGATCTCCGCGGCAAGCCGCTCCACCTCCGCGCGGGTCGGGACGAACACCGCCACTCCGCGACGCTCCTTGATGACGTGGCGAAGGAATCGGTCGTCGAGGAACTCCTTCACGTCCTTGGGCACGACCGTGACCTTGGCACGGAGCCTCGGGTCGAAGGCGCTGGTCTCGAGCACCTCGGCGCTGCCGAGGTATTTCGCATAGAAGGAAGGGTCGACGGTCGCGGAGAGCCAGATAAAACGACAGCCGGCCCGCTTCCCCAGCGCGAGGCAAAGCTCGAGCTCGGCCGAGGTCTGATGGATTTCGTCCGCGATCAGCGTGTCACGGGCATCGATCAGGTCATCCTGAAACCAGCGCCGGGCGATCCCGGTGGTGACGATGACCACGTTCCAGGAGGGAGTCTCCGGCGTCGCCTCACGCTCCCGGTTGACGACGCCGTATCGGAGCGTCTCTCCCAGGATCGCCTGCGAGATGGGCCGGATCGAGAGGGTCTTTCCCGTCCCGGTACCCGCCACGATGCCGAAGGGCTTTCCCGTCTCGGCCCATTCCCACAGCATCGGGCCGTGCTTCTCCTGGAGCAGAGTGGGGACGTTGGTGCCGAGCGCCAGCTCGATCGTCTCACACGCGGCGCGGGTCGGAGCAATCACGATCACCCGGCCGCGCGGATGCTGCGCGTTCCGGTAGGCAATCGGATCGAGGGGAAGATGATGGTCGCGGGTTGGGTGCATGGGAGATCGCGAAAGCTAACGCGTCTCCCTCCCCCCGGCGACGCGCGCGGGAACGCCTACCGGTTCGTTCCGACCTTGACGCCTGCGAGCAGGATCAGCGCGCGGTTCTTGATGTCGTTCGCGGCGGCGGACTGATCGAGCTTGGAGAGACCCATATCATATCGCAAACTCACTGTGGTTCGGCCGATGTCGACGCCGAGGCCGAAGATCAGGCTGGAATCGAAGGAGCGGAGGTCTTCCGCTTCGCCGTCCTGGTCACAGCCACCTGAGATGTCGTTTCCGCCCTCGGCCACTTTGAGTCGGCATCCGATCCGGTAGGCAACTCCGGGTCCGGTGAAAAGGTTTCCCGTCATCCTTCCCGCGGTACCCATCGGAAATCGAAGCTTGAGCAGCAGCGGAATCTGGATGTAGGTCAGCTTTGCCGTGACACTTATTCCGTTTTCCTCCGATTTGATTCCCTTCTCGACCATGAGAAGCTGCGGTTCCAGGGCGAGAACCCTGCTCACGCCCAGCGTCAGGAATCCTCCCACCGCCGTGCCGGTCACCCACTTGCTGTCGCCACCGATGTCCGCCCCACCCGCCTTGGAGAACGAGAGCCCGACCAGCCCTCCATAGGTGCGATCGTGGAGCTGCGCGGCAAGCGAGGCGGCACTTCCTGAAGTGAGTGCCAGGACGACGAGGAGTCGCTTCATGTGGGAGCTCCGGGATGAGCGGGACGAGGAACGGACCAGCGCTGTTCAACCTCACCAGACCCACGATCACCGGCAAGCGGTACAAACAGAAAACCCCGCCCGAGGGCGGGGCCTTCCGAACCCAGGCGGGGAGCCATGGGTCTCCTGGACCGGCCGGGGAAAGGGAAGCCACAGGAGGCTTCAGGGAAGGACGGCCGTGTCCCTTTTCTTATGCCGCGCGATCAGTTGCCCGAATTTCCGCGGCGCCCACCGTGCTTGTTGTCCCGGCGGTCATCTCTCCGGTCATCTCTCCGGTCATCGCGACGCGCGTCACGCTGGTTGTCCCGACGGTCGTCGCGCCCATAGCGGTCGTCCCGGCGATCGTCGTAGCGGTCGTCTCCGCGCCAATCGCGATCGCGGTAGCGGTCGTCGTCGCGCCAATCGCGGTCGTCATACCGGTCGTAAAAATCGTCGTCATCGATCCGGTAGTAGCGGCCGCCACGCTCGTAGAGCCGTACCCGGTCCCAGCCACTCCGGTATTGATCGTAGTATCCGTCGCCCCGGCGGTCGTAGTAAACGACGATGACGCGAGCTTCCCGACGGAACTTCCGGAACCAGCCGTTATTGAAATGCCGGTCCCTGACGCGAATCCACTCTACCCGGCCTACATGCCGGGGGCGGTAGTAATCGTATCGATCACGGCGATCCCCGATGATGACGCGGCCGCTGATCGGCCCGCCACCAATGCGGATGTCCGCCTCCACACGTTGTGCTGCCGCCGGGGTGGCCGTAAGCAGGGGCAGCAAGAAGGCGGAACTGAGAACAAGATTGCGAGCGCTCACGGTATCCTCCCGGAAGAAGAGCGGTGTAACTGGCTCTCCTTCAATGCGAGCGCTGTGCCACTTCTCATCCCGTTGCACGGCAACAGGATAGTGCGCCGGCGAGGCCCGATCTGTCCTCCCCCCGGGACATCGCCGCGCTGGGCGCGGGACATCGCGGAAGGCCTCCAGCTATATTCGGCGCGGCGACTCATTTCCTGAGGATCGGTCCGGAATGCATGGGTTCAAGGTGTCGGTCAGCAAGGACTACCTGGGGTTTTCCTCGGCCCATTTCATCACCTTTTCCGGTCACCAGTGCGAGTCCCTCCACGGCCACAATTACCGGATCGGAGTGACGGTCGAGGGAGACGTGGATCCGGAGTGCGCCTTCGTGGTGGATTTCGGGGTGATCAAGCGGATCGTACGGCCGATGGTGCAGGCGATGGATCACAAGGTCCTGCTCCCGACCGGGAATGCGAAGCTGGTATTGCGGCAGGAAGGGGACCGACTGCTGGTGGAGTACCTGGGGGCGCCTCGATTCGTCTTCCCCGCTTCCAATGTGGCGCTCCTCCCGATCAGCAACACGACGGCGGAGATGATCGCGGAGTACCTCGCGCACGAGGTCCGGCGGGCGCTCAAGGAGGAAGGACTGACCAACCTCGAAGCGATCGAAGTGGAAGTCGAGGAGAGCCTGGGGCAGTCGGGGTACTACCGGCTCGGGATGTAGGGGTCAGAGGTCAGGGGTCAGAGGTCAGGGGTCAGGGGTCAGGGATCAGGGGGAGGAGCAAGCGATGGGCAAGGAAACAGCGCTTACGGATTCCGAAATCCGGTCTCGACTCGAGCACCTTCCGGGCTGGGCTTTCGAGGCTGGCTCGCTGCGCCGCACCTACAAGACAGACGGCTGGCGTGGATCGATGCTGGTGGCGAATGCGATCGCGTTCATCTGCGAGACAGCGGATCACCACGCCGACCTTACGGTCACCTGGCCGTCGGTCGGAGTTGCCCTGTCCACTCATAGTGCCGGAGGAATTACGGCGAAGGACTTCGAGGTAGCGGGAATGATCGAAGCCCTGGTCCTGAGGAGGCTTCCGGCGGGTTCGAGCTTGAAAGGGCCGAGCAAGCCGTTCGTACAGGGGTAGACCCCTGACCCCTGACCCCTGACCACTGACCCCTGACCACTGACCCCTAGTCCCCCAGACTGATCCCCAGATTCCTCGCCGTCAGGATGATCCCGCTGTCCAGCGGCACCAGCTTGGGTTTGCCGATGATGTCATGGAGTGGGATTCTGCCGACGGTGGGGGGGGTGTAGACGATACACGACCCGAAGTCACCCGCGGCGATTGCCCGCACCGCGCCTGAGCCGAATCGCAGCGCCAGCAACCGGTCGAACGTCGTCGGCGACCCTCCGCGCTGCAAATGCCCGAGCACGAGACTCCTGGTTTCCTTGCCGGTTCGAGCCGAGATGACCCCGGCCACTTCCTCCGCGATTCCTCCCAGCCGTTCCGCCCGCCCCTCACGCGCGGTTTCGCGGAGCACGATGCGACCCCCCTTCGGACAGGCGCCCTCGGCGACGACGACGATCGAGAAACGCCGTCCACGCCGCTCACGCTCGAGGATTTTTTCGCAGACCTTCTCGATATCGTAGGGAATCTCCGGTATGAGGATGACGTCGGCGCTCCCCGAGAGTCCGCTGTGCAGCGCGATCCATCCCGCGTAGCGCCCCATCAGCTCGACCACGAACACCCGGTCATGGCTTTCGGCGGTCGTGTGGATCTTGTCGAGGGCGTCGGTCGCGGTGGCGACGGCGGTGTCGAATCCGAACGTCGATTCGGTGCCCGAAACGTCATTGTCGATGGTCTTCGGCACGCCGACCACCGGAATTCCCATCAGGAACAGCTCGTGCGCAATGCCGAGACTTCCGTCCCCGCCGATCGCCACCAGCGCATCGAGCCGGTGCGCGCGAAACGCGGCGACGAGGTCGGCGGAGCGGTCGATCTCGACGACGCGGCCATCGTCCCCGGTCGTCGTCCAGCGGAAGGGATTCCCGCGATTGGTGGTACCGAGAATTGTTCCACCCAGGTGGGTGATCCCCCGAACCGCGTCGGGACCGAGGGGGATGAGTCCCTGGGTCGTGTCGTCCGGCGACCGGAAGAGGCCGTCGTAACCGCGACTGATGCCGACCGTCTCCCAGCCCCGCTGGTGGGCGGATAGCACCACCGCGCGGATCACCGCATTGAGACCGGGAGCGTCTCCGCCTCCGGTCGAGATGGCGACACGCATTGCCCTCAGCTCGCTCCTTCCCGTATGAGCTTCACCACTTCACCTGACGACGCGTGGCGTCCCGCGCGTTTCTTGGAGAACACCAGGACGCCATCCACCGTCACGTCGAATACCCCGCCCGACGACTGAATGAGCTTCACGTCGGCGCCGGGAAACTCCTGCCGAATCTCCGCTGCCAGACCGGCAGCGCGGGGTTCGTAGTTTCAAACGACGCAGTATTGAATCGTGACGCGCATCGAGGGCTCGCTGTCGAAATGGGGAATTGAATCTGGTCCAATCCTAGTCCCCCGTCGAACCGTGGCAAAGGACCTGTTAATATGCTCGGATGCTCACCTTCGTCCTGCTCGCGTCGCTCCACTCGCCCACGGCTCGGCCGGCGCCCGAACCTCCCGTCCGGGGGATCTACCTCAACGCCTGGGCGTTCGGCACCCGAAAGTTCCATCAGCTGGTCGCGCTCGCCGACTCTACCGAAATCAATGCCTTCGTCATCGACGTCAAGGACGACACCGGCTTCCTCACTTACCGCTCGACGGTGCCCACCGCCGTCCGGATCGGCGCGAACACGGCGCTGCGGGCGCCCGATGCCGCGTCGCGGATCGCCATTCTCAAGAGCAAAGGGATTCGGCCGATCGCCCGCATCGTGGTCGCCAAAGACCCCCTCCTCGCCGCCAGGAAACCGGAGTGGTCCATTCGCACCAAGGCCGGCCTCTGGACCGACCGGAAGGGCACCCACTGGGTCGACGCTTTCAACGACTCGGTGTGGGTCTACGCCGCGGAGCTGGCGGCGGAAGCGGTGAGAATGGGCTTCGTCGAAATCCAGTACGACTATGTCCGGTTCCCCGACGAGTCGAAGGCGCGGATGGCAACCGCCCTCTTTCCCGCCAGGAAGGGCACCGAGTCCTCGCGCGCCGGGATTTCGCGCAACCTGCAGCTCCTCGCCGCCCGCACCAGGGCCCTCAAGGTGCCCTTCACCATCGACGTCTTCGGGCTCACGACCACCGCCGAAGACGACATGGGTATCGGGCAGTTCTGGGAGGATCTCGTCGTCGTTTCCGACGTGGTGCTCCCCATGGTGTATCCGAGCCACTACGGCCGCGGTGTCTATGGGGTTGCCCGCCCGAACTCCGCTCCCTACACCATGGTGAAGCGGGCGCTGGAGGATGGTCAGCGGCGCTCCAAGGCGCTCGCGCCGCGGAAGACGGCTGAGATCCGTCCCTATCTGCAGGCATTCACGCTCGGACCGCCGCGCTACACCCCGCAACACGTGCGCGATCAGATCCGTGCGGCGGCCGATGTCGGGATCGAGGGCTGGGTGCTCTGGAATCCGCGGTCGGTGTATGTCCGCGGGTATTTCAAGGCCGACAGCGTCGCGGTCCGTCCGGCAACCGGACAGTGAAGGTGTTTCGGGCTCTCGGCGCCCTCGCTCTGACCTGCTCCTCGCTCGGCGCGCAGCGCCGCCCGGCCCCCGCGCCAAGCGGCCCACCGCCGGGGGAGTGGCCGGCAGCGGGAAGAGACCCGGGACTCACCCGATACAGTCCGCTCGACCAGATCACCAGCGCGAACATCGGCTCGCTCCGACCGGTGTGGAGTTTTTCCACCGGCGTGCTGGGAGCCCACGAGGGAAACCCCCTCGTGGTCGGCGCGATGCTCTACCTCCAGACCCCATATCCTAACACGGTCTACGCGCTCGACCTCGCGAAGCCGGGAGCACCGATCGCGTGGAAGTACACCGCACCGGGCGCGCGTCCGGCGCAGCTTCCGACCGGATGTTGTGATGCCGGCAATCGCGGGCTGGCCTATCACCCCAGCGGAAAGATCTATGCTCCCCTGTTGAGCGGAGATCTCGCGGCGATCGATGCGGCGACGGGCCGGGAGATCTGGCGGGTGCGCAACGCCGACCCTCGCACCGGGGCCACGCTGTCGGGCGCGCCGCTGATTGCGGGAGATGTCGTGATCGTGGGAATCTCCGGCGCGGAGTACGGCGTCCGCGGCCATCTGAGCGCCTATGACGCGCTCACCGGCCGGCTCATCTGGCGCGGCTACAGCACCGGTCCCGACGCCGAAGTACTCCTCGACGGGCCCGCCAATCCGGCCTATGCGTCCCACCAGGGACGCGATCTCGGCGTCTCGACCTGGACCGGGGACAGCTGGCGACAGGGTGGGGGCACGACTTCGGGTTGGCTTTCGTTCGACCCCGCGGCGAAACTCATCTTCTACGGCACCGATCAGCCGGCCCCGGGCAATCCGGCGCTTCGTTCCGGAGACAACAAGTGGACCTCGAGCCTCATCGCGCGGGACGTGGCGACCGGCCGGGTGCGATGGGCTCTCCAGATCACTCCACACGACGAATGGGGCTACGGCGGCGCGAATGAGAGCATCCTCGCCGACGTCACCGTGCGGGGAGCGGCGGTCAAGGCGCTGGTGCATTTCGACCGCAACGGATTCGCCTACACCATCGACCGGATCACCGGAAGAATCCTCCTGGCGGAGAAGTACGGGCCGGCCAACTGGGCGCGAGCGGTCGATCAGACCAATGGGGTTCCGCAACGCGATCCGGCGTTCGCCGCGCCGGCGACGTCCGCCCCACCGACTCGTCCCCGCGCAGCGGCCGCTCCCGCCGGCCCCTCGATCTGTCCCTCGAGCATGGGGACCAAGTTCCTCCAGCCGGCGGCGCATTCACCGGCGACGGGGCTCTTCTTCGTGCCGCTCAACAATCTCTGCATGACGATGACGACCCAGCCGGCGACGTATGAAGCCGGCCGGATCTTCGGCGGCGTGCAGACTCGGATGACGGCGGGGCCCGGCGGAAACCGCGGCCGCTTCATCGCGTGGGAGGCCGGAACCGGTACGATCGCCTGGGAAAACCGCGAGCCGCTCGCCGTGGCGGGAGGCGCGCTCGCGACCGCGGGCGGTCTCGTGTTCTACGGCACGCTGGACGGGTGGCTCAAGGCGGTGGATCAGCTCTCCGGACGCGAGCTCTGGAAATTCAAAACGCCATCCGGAATCATCGGCAATCCCATTGCCTTCACCGGGCCCGACGGCAAGGAATACATCGCGGTCACTTCGGGTATCGGAGGCTGGTGGGGACTGGGCGGGAATGGCGCCTTCAGCGATCTCGCGAGTCTCGTCACATCGGGCGGCGTGCTCATGGTGTTCGGACTGTGAACGCGTTCGCCGAGCTGTTCCTCGCGCTGTTCCAGCTGTTTTCACCGGTTCAGACCGCCCCCCGGTTCATCGCCGGCTCGCCGCACCTCTTTCAGGATCGCCGGATCGGCGAAAGCTCGGGAGTCGTCGCCAGTAGAAAACACCCCGGGCTCCTCTGGACCATGAACGATTCCGGTGGCGATCCTGTCCTCTTTCTGTCGGACAGCGCCGGCGCCCAGCTGGGGGCGTTCACCATTCCCATGGCGAGCAACGTCGACTGGGAATCGCTGGGCCGCGGACCCTGCGGCGCCGCTGAATGCCTCTACATCGGGGACACCGGGGACAACAGCGAGCGCCGGCGCTCGGTCACGCTCTACAGAGTGGAGGAGCCGGACCCGCTGTCGCCCGCGCGCGATGGAACGGCGGGCAGCGCGGCCAAGGTCCAGGTCGAGTATCCCGATCAGTCGCATGATGTGGAAGCGCTCTACGTTGAGCCGGAGGGCAGTGTCATCCTGATGACCAAAGGGCGGCGCGGCGGCGTGCTGACCTTCCGGGTGCCCGCTTCCGCCTGGGGACTTCGCTCGGTCGCCACCGCCACCCGAGTCGACAGTCTGCCGATCGCGGCGAACCTCCCGCTCGGGCGAGCCGTCACCGATGCGGCAATGTCACCCGATGGCCGCCTCGTGGCGGTGCGGACCTATCGGGAGCTCTGGTTCTTCAACCGGTCGCCCGACGGCCACCTGAGCCTCGACCCCAAGCGCCCGGTGTGTGATCTCACCGGAATGCAGCGGCAGGGGGAAGCGGTCGATTGGTGGCGGGGAGACACGCTGGTGCTGACCAGCGAGCGGGGGTCGGCACGGGCAGGAACGATCCTGCTGGTCCAATGCCCGGCCCGTTGAAGCTCCGGTTCTCAAGCTGGTGGCTCGTCCTCCCGCTCGTCTTCGCGCTGTGGATCATGCTCGACCACCCCCGCCCCCGGCCACACCATGAGGCAGAGTGGCTCGATGCCGGCGGAGTCCTCGTGCGCACCGTGCGCGCGGGAGCCGGGGACACCACGATCCTCCTGATCCATGGCTTCGGCGAGTCGCTCACCACCTGGCGCGCGGTGTTCGATCCGCTCGCGTCGAAGGCGCGGGTGATCGCCCTCGATCTTCCGGGCTTCGGGGGGAGCGCCAAGCCGGACACCCTCTACTCGCTGCCCGCGATGACGGAGCATCTCTCCCGCTTCATCGATCGCTACGCAACCGGTACCCTGGTCGTGATGGGGCACTCGATGGGAGGCGAGCTGGCAGCCTCGCTCGCGCTGGCCCGCCCCGACCGGGTGAAGCTCCTCATCCTCATCGCACCGGCGGGGTATCGCATCGGACTCGGCTGGATCATCGACACGATGTATCCCCGGAAGGCTGCGACGGTGGGACGGTACCTCGGGCTCCGCTCCTTCATCACCCCCATTCACGATCCCGGCTGGCTCGCGGAGCCCGATTCGCTGGCCAACTACGACCTGACCGGCGACCCCGCGTACGAGCGGGCCGCCGCGCGAGTCCTTCAGGAATTCGATTTCGTGGGGCTCCGAAAACGGTTTCGGGACATCACCCAACCGACCCTCCTGATCTGGGGAGGCAACGACCCGGTGATCCCCTTTGCGGCGGGTGACACGATCTCGCGACTGATTCCCTGCGTCCGTTACGCCCCCCTCGCGACCGCCTTCCATCGGCCCCACGCCGAGATTCCCGATACGGTTCTCTCGATCATCCGCGAGTTCCTGCGGGAGCCGACCTGTCATCCAGCCCAAAGGGGGTAGATCGTAGGAGTAAATACTACTATCTTGGGCGCGCTCCACGCGTCCTAAACCCGCCACCCGGGGGCACTTCTGGACCTCCCTACCTTCCATCGTGTTCCGGTCGCCTGGCTCCTGGAACACGGCAGCGAATCAATCCGTCTCCGAACCCATCGCGAGCTTGCCTACTCCGGAACCGTCCCGCCTGAGACGATCGCCGCCGATGAAGAGGCGGTGCTCCAGTCGAAACAGGTCCAGGCGGTGATCAAGAAGCAGAAGGACAACGGGATCTGGGGCGGCAACCTGCTGTTTCTGGCCCCATCGGCCAAGGATGGGATCAAGGACGTCGGAACGATTCCGCAGTACCGGCGGCTGCTCCAGCTTGGGGTCCCGCGGTCGGCGAGGTCGTACAAGCTGGCGGATCGCGTCCTCTTCCGGCTGCTCTCCCGGGATGACGATCCTTTCCTCCAGTTCGAGTTCGCCAAGCTCTCCAAGGATTCTCCCGCGGCGATGGAGTGGGCTCGGGAGCACATGCGGGAGGCGGCGACGGCGGCACTCGCCGAGGCAGGCTACATCGAGGACCCGCGGGTGCGCGGGGCGGCCCACAAGATCGCCACCTCGGTGTCGGCGTTTCTCCGGAGTCCGCTCGCCGAGAAGCCCTACGTGCGCTCGGGCTCGAAGACCATTCTGAATCCGGAGGCGCATCCACCGACCTGGTACTCGGTGGCGATGATCGCCGCGATGCCGAACCTGCAGCGGGAGCGGGCCGGATTCACCGAGCGATTGGGCCAGTACCTCGGGACTCCGATGTCGAAGAAGGCATTCGTCTGGCAGATCGGGAAACGGGTGCTGAAGCCGGAGCTGCTCCTGCTCGGCGACCCCATCGTGGCGGACGCGAAGGGAAATGCCAAGGATATTCCCCTCGCGCTGCATTTCATCGAGCTGCTGGCCCGGATCAGCGCCCTGCATACCAATCCGGTGGCGACCAAAGTGCTCGCGCGTCTGATGTCCGAATGCGATGAAGAAGGCGTCTGGCGCCCCAAGGCATTGAAGGCGACGCCGAAGACGACACACAAGGTCGTGTGCCACGCATATCCGCTTCACGCCGAATCGAAGAGCCCCGATTCGCGTGTGGTGGATGTGACCTTTCGGCTGGCGCTCATCGCGAGGCTGCTCGGATGGCCGCTGGAGTATCGTTAGTGGCCACGCTCGACCTCACGACCTTCGGGTTTACGCCCACCGAGAGCCTGATCTACGAAGTCCTGCTTCGTGGCGGACCGGGCACCGGGTATGCCATCGCGAGGGCGGCAGGACTCGCGAGGGCCAATGCGTACGGGGCGCTCGAAGGGCTGGTGCAAAAGGGTGTGGCCCGGGTGGAGGAAGGGCGTCCGAAGCGGTACCGGCCCGAGCCACCTGCGGCCTTGCTGGCCCGGATTCTCGACCGGCAGGGCCAGGCCCTCGATGAGGTGAGCAGAAGTCTCGAGCAGATTTCGGTTCCTGATACCCTCACGCTGATCGAGCTCACCTCTGCTCGCGGAGCAATCCAGATCGCGTCGCGCGAGGCCGCGCGCGCCACCGGGCAGATTCTCCTCCACGCCCCCCCGGACGCCTTCATGCCGCTGATTCCCTCCCTGCGCAAAGCGGGAGGGAGCGGAGTCGTGCTCTCGCTCTCCGCCACGGCGCCGGTGGATCTGCCGTTCGCGACGGTGACGGTCGCTGAGGCGAGCCCGGAGTGGCCCGGTCAACCGTTTCTTCTCGTGGTGGACGGCCGAAGCGCGCTGCTCGCTTCTCGAGAGGGGGAGCGCGTCACCGGCCATTGGGGCACCGCACCCACGCTCGTCGCCGCCGCGACTCTCGCCATCGGGAGACTTCGGAGTATCGCGTGACTGAAGATATGGGGGAGTTCTTTCAGGAACTCCGGCGTGAATATCTGGCGGAGGCCCCAGCGCGACTCGGCGAGCTCCGAAAGGATCTGGCGGCGGTTCGCGCGGGAGAACCGGACGCGGTGAGCTCGCTGAAGGGCCGCTTTCACCGGCTCGCGGGCTCCGGCGGCAGTTACGGATTTCCCAGCATCAGCGTCGCCGCCCGGGAGGCGGAGCAATGGCTCGCGGAGCACACCGAGCCCGACGATGCCGGGTTCGCGCTCCTCGGTGGCGTGATCGGGCGGATTGCCTCGGCGTTCGATGCGGCCGGGAGGGAGCTTGGTCTGCCCACCGCACCGCAGAAGCAGCCGCCATTCGGCTGGCGGGCCCATCTGGTGGGAGGCGCCAACGATCTGGCCGCCCGGCTCACGTTCGCGCTGCGCGACGCCCAGTACGCCGTCGCCAGCTCCCCTCTCGACACTGATCCGGCGGCCATCCCCGCCTCGGAACGACCCGATCTGGCCATCATCCTCCCCGGCCCCGACCAGGATTGCGCCGAGGCAGTGGCACGATGGGCAGGCGGAACCTTCGAACGCCGGGTCGCGGTAGCGCTGGTTGCCGACGACCGGGGTATCGACGTCCTTGCGGAGCCGTTTTCACGACTCGACCTGATCGTGGGCCCTGCCCGTGCCGACGCGGAGATTTCTCGCTGGGCAAGGGCGACCGCGCGCGCGGCGGCATCACCGGCATCGGTGCTCCTCGTCCTGAGCGAGGACGAATCGTTCTCCCCGCTCGCTGCCTGGCTCGAAGGCGCGGGGCTGCGGATTACCTCGGTGACGTCGACGGCCGGGGCGGAAGAAGTGCTCCGACACGAGCTGCCCGATCTCGTTCTCCTCGACTGGGAGCTTCCCGACGGAAAGGGACCTGGCCTGGTGCGGCTGCTCCGAAGGAGCCCGAGGCTCGCCATGACGCCGATCGTGGTGCTCGCCGGGGAGCCCAGCGACCAGGTGCGAGACCAGGCACTCGAGGCCGGGGTCGACGATCTGATGTTCCGGCCGCTGTCACAGCACCGGGTGGTCACCGGCGTGCTGCACCGCGCCGCGCGCGCCCGGCGGCTGGACGAGGCGATCCGGCGCGACCCGCTCTCCGGATTTCTCACTGTGGGCACTTTGCTCGACGAGCTCGATTCCGTGCTGGCGTATGCCCGGCGCGAAGGGGAGCGCCTCTCATTCCTGCTGCTGGATGTCGATCATTTCCGGCGGGTCAATGAGCAGCTCGGCCATCAGACGGGAGACCAGATCCTCTCGCATGTGGCGGGCGTGATTCGCGAGCGGGTTCGGGCGAGCGACCTCGCGGTGCGCATGGGGGGGGAGGAGTTCGGGATCCTGCTGCGTCGCTGCGGCCCCGCGGACGCGGCGCATATTGCCGAGCAGATCCGCTCCGGAGTCATTCTGAATCCGCCGGTGATCGAGGGCGTGCCGATGCCGGTGCGTCTCTCAGGCGGAGTGGCGGCGTACCCCGATCATGCGGTGGGCATGCTGGAGCTTCTGCTCGCGGCGGAACGGGCGCTCCGGCATGCGAAGGAGACGGGGAGGGATCGGGTGGCGGTGAGTGGCTAGGCGCAAAGGCGCAACGGCGCAACGAAAAAGAAGGCCCCCGGTAATCACCGGGGGCTTTCACTTTGCGCCGTTGCGCCGTTCCGCCCTTGCGCCCTAGCGCTGAATCACAATCGCCCCTGCCTCGCGCTCTGCCTGCGCGACTTGTTCGAGCCAGGCAATCAGGATCGGCACACTGTCGGGAGGCAGAACGCCCTTCTTGCCCGCCCTCCGCACATTGACGGAAAAGTTTCTCCCCTCCTGCGCGTACTCGATTCCCAGCTCCCCGAAGGGCCCTGAGAGCGCGACGTTCTTGGGAAGCTGGGCCTTCCACCCCGCAGGTAGCTCGATCCGGAATCGCACGGTCCCGACGCCATCGGACCCGACTTGTCCCGCGTCGATCGCGTATTTCCGCGGAGTTCGAGCCTTGAGCTCCGCCACCAGTGGCTTCACATCGCGCTGCTGCCGGAGGAAGGGCATCGAGAGGATCGCGACCGGACCGGCGAGCTGCGCCGCCCTCCCGTTCTTGGCGACGAATTTCACTTTGAATGTGCCGCCCCGCTCCAGCTCGTCGCTGGTCCGAAGGTCTTCGCCTTCCGACTCGGGGTAGATCCCGCTCGCGGCCTCCCGGAGGAACATCGTCCGCTGGGTAGAATCGAACGAGCGGGCGAACATGTCGCGGAGCGCGTTGCCGAAGGAGCCGCCCACCGACATCTCCGCCTGCGCGGTGGCAAAGCCGGTGGTATCGAGCACCGCGGCGATGGTCAGATCGTTGGTGGCGCCGGTGGCGTCGAGCTCCGGCGTGGTGACTTCCTCGGTGCGCCCGTCGGGATGCACCACCAGCACGAACTGATTCTGGTCGGCCATCGGAAGACCGCCCCAGGGAACATCCCCCGCCGTCAGATCGACGAAGAGTCGGCCGCCGGGCCGCTCGACCACGGCGATGGCGTGGTTGAACTGCGAGATCGTCGGCAGCTCCCGTTCCACCTTCCCGCCCGCGGCGAGGAGGACGGGATTGGCGGTGACGCCGAG
>Ga0070704_100000372_pt1 | contig 20444 bp, 17 predicted proteins | sample KBSK5252metaG_FD_65467 | JGI IMG/M metagenome (GOLD analysis project Ga0070704, IMG submission 65467) | Corn, switchgrass and miscanthus rhizosphere microbial communities from Kellogg Biological Station, Michigan, USA - KBS K5-25-2 metaG | ecosystem: Host-associated > Plants > Roots >...
GACTATCGCGCGGGAAAAGATACACCGCACATCAAGGTCCGTCGAAACTGCAAAAGCAGACGCGGATGACGCGGAGAAAAGCGGAAGGTCGCGGAGAGACACTGCGTATAAGTATCTGTGCGATCCATGAATTCTGTGGGCAACCGGTCCCGACGCGACGATCACCGCCTGCCCGGTGGTCAAAAACAACAACTGCGAAACGCGGATCGACGCGGAAATGGGCGGATGAACGCGGAGCGACTCCGCGTAACTCCGCTGTTCTCCGCGTAATCCGCGTCTGCTTTTGCTGTTGTGGTCATGTGGGTAGTGACCTGTCACTGACCACTGACCACTGACCACTGGCCACCCCTCATTCCACGCGCAGCGCCGTCATCGGGTCGACCGACGCGGCGCGCCGGGCGGGCAGGGCGCTCGCGATGAGCGCGACCATCACCATCGCCGCCGACATGGCCCCGAATACCGGCAGATCGAGCGGCTGGAGCCCGTGAATCAGCGCGCGCAGCATCGTCACCGTCGCGACCGCGAGCATCCCTCCGATGAGCACGCCGCCGGCGCCCAGGCCGAGTGCTTCGCGCAGGACCATCCAGGTAACGTCGACGCGCCGGGCGCCCAGCGCCACGCGAATCCCGATCTCATGGCGACGCTGCGCCACGATGAATGAGAGGACGCCGAAGAGTCCCAGTGCGGCGAGCGCGAACGCCACGGTGCCGAGTGACGCCAGGCCCGACGCGAGCATCGTGAGGGACGCCACCTCCTTCGCCGACGCGTCCTCGAAGGTGCGAACCCAGAGGATGGGCACTCGCGAGTCGTGCGCGCGTATGGCCGCACGAATGGGGCCGATCAGCGGCGTCGCGTCGCCGAAGGTGCGGATGTAGAAATAGGTGCGTGGGTTGTACGCCCGGTTCCCCGGGATGAACACGACGCCCTCCGCTTCGCGGAACGAAACTTCCCGGCGCTCGGGAACCACACCGATCACGGTGACGACGGTCGCGACCGAGTCCGCGCCGATGCGGAGGGTGCGGCCAAGCGGCTCGGTGCCCTCCCAGTTGCGCCGCACAAATGCTTCGTCCACGACCGCCACCGTCGGGCGCCCGGCGCGCTCGGCGGCGGAGAAGAGCCTCCCGCGCAGCGCCCGGGTGTTGGTCGCGTCGAACCAGTCGCCGGAGACTTCGGCGAGATCATCGTATCGTGGCTCGCTCGGATCCTGGCCCGGCTCGGAAATCGGCACGCCGGAGAGCATGTCGAACATCCCGAAGGGCGCGAAGCCGGCGGCGGCGACTCCGGGAAGGTGACCGAGCCGGTCCAGCACTGCTCTCTGGTAGGCGCGTCCGGTCACCGAGTCGAAGGCGAGCAGGTCGAGATTCATCGATACGAGCAGGGCGCGATTCGCCAGCTCGTCGAGGGCGGTCGATGCCGGTCGATGGGCCGCCTGTACGAACACCGTCGAAACCGCGATGAGCCCGAGCGAGGCGGCGATCTGTACCACGACGAGCGCACTCCGGAGCCGGGAGCGGCGGTACCCGGCGCCGGTCGAGCCGTCCTTGAGCGCGCCGATCAGGTCGGTCCGGGTGGCACGGAGCGCCGGGGTGAGCCCGAATGCGAGCGCGGTGACGAGGGCCAGGGCGATCGTGAAGAGCAGCACGCGCCCGTCGATCGGAATGCGGAACGGGAGCGCGATGAACCAGGCACGGAGCCCATCGAGCAGCCACCGGGCGAACAGCACTCCCAGGGCGCTGGCCATCAGCGCGAGCAGTGCCGTCTCCGCCAGGAGCTGGCGCACCACGCGCCCCCGGGTGGCACCGAGTGACAGTCGCACGGCGATCTCACGCGCACGCTGTATGGCGCGGGCAAGGAGCTGGTTGGCCAGATTGGCGCACGCGACCAGCAGGAGAATGACCGGCACCGCCATGACGAACACCATGGCGCTCACCATCTCGACGGCATCCTTCGCGCGGTCGCCGCCGGTGCTCACCTGGGCATAGGCATTCTTGCGCTCCACGGGATACGCGGCGGCAAGCTGGGTCGCGACGGCACCGGCCTGATGCTGCGCATCGGCGAGTGTGGCGCCGGGCTTGAGTCTCCCGAACACCTGCAGCCACCGGTCCTCTACCACCTGCGAGGGCGGGCTCTCCGGTGTTGCCATTCCTGCACGCAGGTGCGGCGCCGCGGCGAGCGGAACGAAGAGCTCCGCCGCGCCGAGGTCGGGGTCGATGACCTCGCCGGGATAGAGTCCGAAGAACCCTTCGGGTGCGACGCCGATGATTGTGAAGAAGCGCGTGCCGATGGTGACGACCTGGCCGATGACGTCGGGGCTCTGGCCGAACGTCCGTTTCCACCAGGCGTGGCTGATGACGACCGCCTGTTCGATGTCGCGGGCGTCGTCCTGCGCGGTCATGAAGCGGCCCAAGGCGGGGCGGGTGCCCAGGACATCGAAGTAGCCGTTCGACACCAGCGCGCCGCGCACCGCCTGCGGCTCACCTTTGACGCTCGCCGAAAGCTGCAGGTTGGTGAAGGCCGCGATGCCGGAGAATGCCGGCATGCCAGTACGCAGCAGCTCCCAGTCCACCAGCGAGGCGTACTCCGGGCTCGACCGTCCCCACCGGGTGTCCTGGCCGATCCGAACGGCGGTGATCTCCCGCTGCCGAACGACCCCCGGATAGTTGCGAAACATCACGGCATTCAGCACGCTGAACGCCGCGGTGTTGACGCTGATGCCGACCGCAAGGCAAAGGGTGGCGACGAGCGCGAACCACGGGGTGCGGCGCATCGCGCGCGCGGCGTAGCGGAGGTCCTGGAGCAGCTGTTCGAGGAGGACCCCGCCGCGGGACTCGTGGAAGCGCTCCCGCGCGGCGGTCCGATTGCCGAAGGCCCGCGCCGCGGCCGAGCGGGCATCGGCCGGGGCCACCCCGGTGGCGATGAGCCGATCGGTCTCGAGCTGGACGTGTGACTCGATTTCTTCGGCAAAGTCCTGGTCGGACCGCTTCCGGAACCACATGGGGCTACCCCTCCGCCAGTGCGGGGCCCAGCACCCGGCCGATCGCCGCGGTCATGGCGCGCCACCGGCCGGCTTCGGCGGCCAGGTGCTTCCGGCCGCGCGAGGTCAGCTCGTAGTAGCGGGCCCGGCGCTGGTTGTCCGAGACTCCCCATTCCGCGCGCACCAGGCGCTGGGCCTCGAGCCGCTGGAGCGCGGGATACAACGAGCCATGCTCGACGAGAATGACTTCGTCCGAGCTCTCCTGAATCGCGCGGGCGATACCTTGCCCGTGCTCGGGACGGAAGAGGAGGGTGCGCAGGATCAGGAGATCGAGCGTGCCTTGCTGGAGCGCCATGCGCTCGCGGTCGTCGCTTTGGGTAGACACTCTACCCGAAGGTACAGCTACTCGATCGGGACCACCAGGGTCTGGTTCAAGCCAGGTTGCTATCTTCCTGCTCTTCGCCCGCTTCCGAGAGCCCGCCATGCGCAATCGCTTCGTCCTGTCCGCCGCCGCGCTGCTCGCGGCCGCCCCGCTTTCCGCCCAGACCAGGACGCCGGTCGCTCCCGCCGACTACGGCAAGTGGGAGTCTCTCGCGCCCGCGACGCTTTCTCCCAACGGCCAGTGGCTCGCCTATGGCGTCAACCGGGTAAACGAGAACAACGAGCTCCGGCTCCGCGATCTCCGCCGGGACACGACGATCGTCGTGGCCTTTGCCACCGGCATCGCGTTCACCCCCGATTCGCGCTGGATCGGTTACCTCGTCACCGTCTCTCCCGCCACGCGCGATCGGCTGGAGCGCGAGAAGAAACCGGTGCGCACCTCGCTCGGCTTCCGCGATCTCGTCTCCGGCCGGGTGGACACTGTGGCCGAAGTGTCGGCGTTCCGGTTCAGTCCCGACGGGCGCCACCTCGCCATGCGCCGCTACCCCGCGGAGGGCAAGAAAGTCGCCGACGTCATCGTGCAGGACCTCGTCGCCGGCACCCGCACGACGCTCGGCAACGTGACCGACTACGCCTGGGCCGAGCGGCGTCCGCTGCTCGCGCTCACGGTCGAGACCGAGGGGGGCGCCGGCAACTCGATCCAGCTCTTCGATGCCGCCACCGGCGCGATCAAGGTGCTGGAATCCTCGGCGTCGATCTACCGGGGGATGTCCTGGCGCCCCAAAGCCGAAGACCTGGCGGTGCTCCGCACCGTGGCGGACAAGGCCTATCGTGACACGACTCATGTGCTGCTGGCATGGGTGGGACTGGGCTCGGCCACTCCGGTCGCCCGATCGCTCGATCCCCGAACCGGAAGCGCGATTCCCGCCGGCCGGCGCATTGCCGAGGGCCGGCGGCCCCTCTGGTCGAAGGATGGGGCCACCGTGCTGTTCGGCCTCACGGAACGGCAGCGGGTACCCGACTCCGCCGCCGCGAAGTCCGGTACCGAGAAGGAAAAGCTCTCCGACGTCCAGGTCTGGCACACCCGCGATGTCCGGCTTCAGCGAGCGCAGGAAGTTCAGGAGGCGCAGGATGCCCAGCGTACCCTGGCCGCCGCATGGCATCTCGCCGCCGGCACGGTGACGCCGGTCGGCACCGACCTGCTGGAGAACGTCGGCGTGTTAGGGAATGCCGCGTTTTTCACCGAAACCGACCGCAAGCCCTACGCCTGGGGCCAGATGTTCGGGCGCCCGTTCAGCGATGTCTGGGTGATCGATGCGGCCGGCGGAAAACGCACCAGGGCCATCGAGAAGGTCCGCTGGTCCTACGGCGGCAGCCCGAGCGGCAAGCGGCTCGCCTGGTACGATGGCAAGGACTACTGGAGCTACGACGTCGAGACCGGGGCCAAGAGCAACCTCACCAAGGGCCTGAACGCCGATTTCTCCGATCCCGACTGGGACTATCCCGCGGACCTGCGCCCCCCGGCGGGCTACCTCGGCTGGAGCAAGGGCGAAAAGAGCCTGCTGGTGTACGACAAGTACGACCTATGGAGCGTGAATGCCGACGGCTCGGGGGGACGCAAACTGACCGACGGGCGGCCGGAGCGGGTGGTGTATCGCTACGTGCGCGCCGGGGGAACCGACGAAGACGGCATCGATCTCGGCAAGCCGGTGTACCTGACGCTCCTCGGAGAGCGGACCAAGTACTTCGGCTACGCCAGAATCCTCCCGGGCAAGGCGCCGGAGCGGCTGGTGTACGAGCCCCGGCGGGTCACCCGTCTTATCAAGGCCGACAGCGCGCTGGTGTTCGGCTTTACGCGCGAGGACTTCGACGATCCGCCCGACTGGTTCGTGGGCGACGGCGGGCTGGCCCAGGCGAAGCAGGTGTCGGCACTCAATCCGTTTCAGGCGGGTTATGCCTGGGGCAAGTCGGAGCTGGTGGACTTCAAAAGCGCCGCGGGACTGGCCCTGCAAGCCGGACTCTACTATCCGGCCAATTACGATCCGGCAAAGAAGTACCCGATGATCGTGTACACCTATGAGCTGCTCTCACAGGGCGTTCACAACTACGTGGTCCCGTCGGAGCGGAGCTACTACAACACCGCGGCCTGGACCGCCAACGGGTACCTCGTGCTCCAGCCCGACATCGTCTTCCGCGGCCGGGATCCCGGGATCACGACGCTCGAGGCGGTGGAGCCGGCGGTGCGGGCGATCGTCGCGCGCGGGTTAGCGGACTCGGCGCGAGTGGGACACATCGGCCATTCCTGGGGCGGCTACGAGGCGGCGTTCCTTCCAACCCGCACCCGAATCTTCGCGGCCGGCGTCGCCGGCGCGGCCATCACCAATTTCCTGAGCTTCAACGGAGCGGTGCACTGGTCAGGCGGGAACGCCGAGTACGATCACTGGGAAACCGGGCAGGCGCGGATGGACGTGCCGCCGTGGGAAGATCTCGATGCGTATCTGCGCAATTCGCCGATCGCGAAGATCCAGGATTTGAAGTCGCCGCTGCTGGTGGAGGCGGGGGATGCCGACGGCACGGTCGAGTGGCACCAGTCGATGGAGTTCTACCAGGCGGCGCGCCGAGCCGGGCGCACCGACCTCGTCATGCTGGTGTATCCCGGGGAGGATCACGGGTTGCGGAAGAAGGAAAATCAGATCGACTATCACCGGCGGATCAACCAGTGGTTCGGCCACTACCTCAAGGGCGAGCCGGCGCCGGCGTGGATTTCGGGAGGGATGACCTGGCTGGAGCGCAAAGCCGCGCTGGAAAGCAATCCCAAGCCCTAGGAAGAAGCCTCGCGGCCCGGCGCAGGATCACGCCGGGCCGCGAGATTCAACAGCTCGAATCAATTCGCAGGCTTGATCACCACTCCATGGACCGCATCCGCATTGGTGTGGATCTCGACCGGCGGGCCGTTCGGGCCGCCGGTTTCGAGCAGCTGGAACGAACCATTGATCCGGATGTCGAAGGACGCCAGCACGCAGCGGAGCGCCGCCGCGGGAGGCTGCTTCGGGCACGCACCGCCGGTTCCGGCCAGCTCCAGATCGGCCGATCCAGCGGTCGCAACCCACACCTCGTGGTTCACGAGGTCTTTCCACTGGCCGCGCGCCGCATCGGGGTCGTTGCCGTTCCCGTTGCCGTTCCCGTTGGGATGACCGAACAGCGCCTGCTCGCTCTTTGAAGTGACCTGGAGCAGGGCGGTGGGCGGCCGGCCGGTCCAGGCCACCAGGTGGCGAATCAGCACCCGCTCGCCGCCGGCGCCCCGCCGGACCAGGCCGACCACGATCGCCAGATACTCGGTCGTCTCGTTCTGGATCTTGACCTCGATCCGGCTCGGACGGATGCCCCAGCGCAACGCTTGCGCGCCGTGCTTGAGCGCCTCGGCGCGATCGGCGTCGCCGCTCAGGACGGCAGCGTCACCCGCCGCCTCGATGGCGGCCTGCAGCTCCAGATCCGCCTCGGCCGGCGCGGTCGGAGCGCCCTCCTGGCACGCCGCCGCGAAGAGCCCCGCAGCGAGGAAGGCCAGCGAACGTAACGATTTGCCCGACATACAACCTCCTGGTTGCCGCCACCGGACCCCCCGCCAACCAGGGAGTCGCCACGGCGGGTTAGACATAAAGACCGGACCCACCGGCCTTCTCCTATCTAACCCGCGGCGTAGAGGCTGTCCGTGACCTGGCGCACAATGGGGTTGTTACGTGTCCGACCGATGACCGCCGATTCGTCCTTCGTCCCGCGCGGTACTGAGCAGGCGTTCCGCGAAGTCGAGCCGTTCCTGGGTTTCCGCCAGCTCCTGCTGGAGCCCCTGGACCTCGCGCTCGAGTGCGTCGAGCCGCGCTGCGGACGCACCGGGTAACGCATCCGGATGCGAGACCCGGATTCTGGCGAGTCTGAGTACGGTGAACGCGGCGATTGCGACGATGGGGACGAGTGGGGTCAGGTCCATATCGCCTCAGCGGGTGAGCTTCAGCACGGCGTTTCCCAATCCCGTCAGATACACCGGGCCGCCCTCCGGCCCAAGAATGATTCCGGTGATCGGTCCCGGCAGCGGCGCCCAGACAGCCGGTGTGAACAGCTCCATCCGGGAGGTCCCGGCCTGGCCTCGACGAGCGAATTCCTCGAGCACCTGCTGCTGCGCCGCGGTGAGGGTGCGGAAGGCGCTGTGCCGCGCGCCGGTGGCCGTGTTCAACAGCAGCACCTCGTTGCTGAGCGGCACTGCGGCCCAGAGATTCCCGGCACCGTCCAGCTCGAGGTTGTCCGCCCCCGCGCTGTCCGCGAACACCGTCCGCTCGCTCACGGTCCCGGCGTCGAGGTCCACCCGAAAGCGTAACACGCGGCCCCCGGTCGTCTCGGCGAGGTACAGATGCCCGCTTGTCTCATCGATGGCCAGCCCATTCGCGAACAAGAGTGAGTCCACGATGAGTCGAGCTTCCGCGGCGGGATGGCCATCCCGTACCTCCAGGCGGTAGAGCGCGCCTTCGGGTCTCTGAATGTCCACCGCCGCCCAGAGGCGGGCTTCCCCCTCCTCCGGTGTGTTGTGCGCGCTCTGTGTAAACCAGATCGCTCCCCTGGAATCGCGCACCGCGGTGTTGATGCCGTAGCGGTGCTGATAGATCTTCTCCGCCGCGCCGCTGGCCAGCTCGACCCGATAGATCGCCGCTCCGAACACGTCGGCAAGCAGCAGATGCGTGCCACCCGGCTCGAGACTGACGCCGTTGGCGCCGCCGTTGTGCTCCGGAGGGCGGTGGCTGTAGCCGACGGCGGCGAGATTGCCGAACGCCTTGCTGGTGCCGTCCAGCTCGACCAGGCGCAGTCCGTCGACCTGGTCCGCCACGATCAGGCGGCCATCCGGGAGCGCGATGCCGTCTTCCGGCCGCTTGAGGGAGTGATCGCGCGGGAAAACTGTTGTGGAATCCCAGGTCCAGGAGGGCAGCGCCGCCGAGGCGGGCTCCTTGTCCGCGGTCCCGGCGCCGCAGCCGGCAGCGAGTGTGATGCTCGTGGCCAGCAATGCGATCAGGGGGACGGGCCGGCGAGCGAGCGATAGGTTCACGAAGTCTTCCCGCAGGAGGAGCTGGAAGATATCCTCGCCCACCGTGAAGCGGTGCTCCTTACGCCGTTCCCGCGAAATACTCCCGCTGCCGGCGACGGTCGGTGTCCTGGTAGTACTCCTTCCACCAGGAGCTGGTCTCGTCGAGGAACTTGAACCGCGGAGTCTCCTCGTCGGCGTGCGCGGCGGCCCACTCCCGGAAGGCGTAGTGGTTCCAGAGCCGCATGTATTCGCCGACGTAGATATCGGCCACCCGGAGGTTGCGGCGGATCACCAGCATGTTCTCGTCGTTCGAGGTGGTCGAGGCGTCGCTGAAATTGGCGGACCCGGTGATCACGATCGGGTCGTCACCGAGCGGGTCGATCAGCATGAACTTCGTATGAATGTATCCGACGTGCGAATTGAGTCCGGTGAGCGTCTCCCGCACCCAGCGGTCGAACCGATTGGTCGTGAGCCGGTTCCCGACCGCGAAGCGATTCTCCTTCATCATCCTGAGCTTGAGCATCGCCTTCTCGGCGGCCGGGCGAGCCGCTTTCTTTGTGCCGGGAGGGAGGAGCTTGTCCATCAGGGCGTAGCGAATGCTCGCGGCCCCGTTCTCGTAGGCGTCGAGAAAGAGCTTGTTGATCCCAAATGCGAAGGTCATGAAGAGTCCGCCTTCGGTTTCCCTGGCGAGCTTGGCGTACCACTCGAGCGCCGCGAGAGTTCGCTGCGGGCTCATGATGGTGATGGTGCCGAGGGGCGGCTTGTCCGCCGGAATCTGATTGATCGCGGAGAGCTGGTCCCGCAGATCTCCGTGGTCGGGGTTGGTGGAGATCGCGGTCCAGCAATCAAGATAGGATTGGGCGACGTCTTCTTCTTCGACGACGTGCACGACGTTTGACTGGCCGAAGACCCCACCCAGGGAGAAGTTGGTGGAGCCGGTGAGCACGGCCTGGGGTTTACCGTTTCGGAGGAGGACGATGAACTTGTGGTGCGAAATGGGCGGACTGGCCACGTCGTCACGAGTGACCCGTTCGTCGCAGAGCCCCACGATGTGTCCGTCCGCCACCGTCTCCCGGTTGGGGTCCCTCGGGAAGATGACGCCGTCGTCGTCGGGCGGGTTCTTGTTTCCGTCGTAGAGCACCTTGACGTCGACGCCGCGGCCCTTGGCTGCCTTGAGCCAGGCGGCCAGCCGATCGAAACGGAATTCATACGCGGCCACTCGAATCCCCCAGCTCGAGCCGGTGGCGCGGGCGACGAACTGCTCCACGGCTTCCATCGCCCCCCGGGAGAGCCATTCCCATCGCTTGTCCGTCGGATCGGTCTCGTCGGGCCGCTTGCTGCCGAAGCGACGGGTGTACTCCTGCGATGCCGCCGCGCCGCGATTGAAGAAGACGTCGTGATTGCCGGCCTCTTCCGCCTCGGTCGTCACATCGACATCGACCTTCGCGAAGGTGGTGAGCGCGTCGGCGGTTCCCTTGAGGGCAACGACCCGATAGGTGTAACGGTGGCCCGGTTTGGCGGTGAAGTCGGACCAGGTGAAGCCCTGCACCGGGTGCTCGTTCGTCGGGTACCGGGCGGCGCCGGGCGCGAATCCGGGATCGGTGGATTCGAAGGTCTTGAGGCCCTCGAGCCAGTAGGCTTCGTTTTCGGTGTGATCGGTTCGGTGCACGCCGAAGCCCATGAGGCCGTTGCAGGCGGTGCGCTTGAGATTGAATCCGAGGAGGACGACGTAGGAACCGGCGATGGCCTGCACGGTGAGGCCCTGGGTGGTTTTGCGGACGCGCATGGGACCCTCGAGGTCGCTTGGGAAGTTAGGGCGTGAAATTACCTCCCGCGCCGCGACGCGCCACCCGGCTATAGGATCTCCTAGGGTTCAATCCTCGCTACTTTCGCTCCAGCGTTTTTCGTGATGACGGCAAGTTACTGATCGTCGTGTTATATCCCCAGCTGCTTCTTCAGGAACGCCACCGTCTTCGGCCAGGCGTCTTTCGCCGCCGCGAGGTTGGCCTGCTCTTCCGCTTCGTCGCGGGTGGCCTTGGGATCGTCCTGCGCCCGCAGGAATCCATGCACCGCGCCCTCGTAGTTCATTCCGGTGTAGGTCTTTCCCAGCGACTTCATGATCGAGTCGAGCGCCGGCATCGCTGCGGCGATGCGCGCGTCCTTGGATCCGTTGAGCAGCATCACCGGCACCTTGATCTTCGCCAGCGAATCGGCGACCAGCGTCGCGGGAACGGCGGGCTCGGTCGCGGTGGCGGCTCTGCCGCCGCTGGTGTACGGGAGACCGTAGAACGCCACCCCGCCGCTGAATCCGGTGACTCCGCCATTCACGGCGTGCATGAAGGTGGTGGAGCCGCCCCAGCAATAGCCGATCACCGCGTACTTCTGGGTTGCGGCCGGCTGGATCATCGCCCAGTTGGCGGCGGCGGTGATGATCCGGTTGCGCTCGGTGCTGTTCACTCCGCCGATGAGCCGGCGCGCCGAATCGCCGGTGAGCTCGATCGATGTCGGACCACCGCGCACCCGGGAGAGGAAATCGGGCGCGATCGCGATGAAGCCGTCCGCTGCGGCCTGGTCGGCGACGCCGCGCACCCAGGTGGAGAGCCCGAAGATCTCGTGCACCACCACCACGACCGGCGCCTTCCGCGCCGAGGCGGGATACACCACCCACGCCATCACCGTGTCGGCCGAACCGGCCTCGAGGGCGATCTTGACCCACTCGCCGTGCCGAGGGCTGGCCGCGAGCCGGGCCGCTGCGTTCACATTGCTGGCGGGAAGTCCCTGGACACCCTGAGAGCTCGTCTCGCTGCTGGGGACGCTGGGGGCGGGGGCGGCGCGATCCGCCGCGGACATATGGGCGCTGTGCTCATCTACCGGCGCACCGGCGGGTGGAGCATAGCGCAGGGTGCAGGCGGCCAGGAGCAGGAGGAGTCCGAAAACGAGACGGCGCGGCATGGGAACCTTCCGGAGAAACTTGGAGTGGGCAGCGTTCGGAGGAATTCTCGCTCCGTCTCCGGCAGCACGCCAGTCTCGCCGATTGCACGTCGGCGCATATCGGCGTTACACTCATGACGACTCCCCCTACCAGAGTTCATGATGAGCACTGAGCGCGATGCAGCGACGCAAGCGGTCCTGACCAGGCTCCTCGAGGAGCACAACCTCGCGGGCGATGCGCGAGTCTACCGCGAGGCCATGCGCGAGTCGCTCGCCGCCACGTCGACCCCCGGCGTATACAGCCTCGCCGCCAACCCGAGTCCGAGCGAATCCGTCATCGATGTGTATGGGCCGGGCTACACGGTGCAGGCGGAACGGGTGGGCCCCGGCCTCGCGTTCGCCGAATCCGCGTCGCCGAACTGGCAGGAAACCATGGAGCTCAGGACATTGCGGGCGGGCCAGGACAAGATCCGCGCTTCGACCGATCGCGTCGAGGTCGAGGTGCGGGTGGAAGACATTCTGCGCCAGGGGGGACTGGTCTATCCCGTCGAATCGGTCACCGTCGAGCGGGCGTGGTATTTCACTCTTCCGCGGGGATCGGTGGAAGTCCGGGAAGTTTCCTAGCGCCCGGCGAGTTCCTCAGAACATTCCGTTTTCATTGGGAGAGTCCTTCGGCACCGGCTGTCCCAGGTCCCAGAGCTCCGCAATCCGCTCCCCTTCGAAGCGGAAGAGGTGGACGAGGGCGACGCCCGGTTCACCGGGTCGGAGACGGACGTGGGAATGCACCGCCACGAAGTCGCCGTCCTCGAGGGCGCGATGGACGGTGATCGTTTTGTCGGGGTGCTGCCGGGCGTTCTCATCCATGCCGGCAATCAGCGATTCCGCGTCACTGGGGAAGTACACGTTGTGGTGGCGGAATCCCGGTGCGGCGTAGCGAGCGAATCCCTCCCGGGGCTTACCGGAAGCCGATAGCTGCAGGAAGGAGAGGGCAGACTCTTTGCGAGTCCCGGTGGTGCGCGGATGCGTTGCGGTCATGGCGTCGTGCGCAGGAAGCGTAACGGCTCCCCGCCTCCATTGAAGAAGATCCGGAGGGTGTCGCCCGCTACCGTGAACCGGCGAGCCGCACCCAGCGCGGTGAGGTAGGTGCTCTCCTGTGTCGTCAGCGCGTCCTCCACGCAGGCCATCTTGGTCGCCATCAGCGGCCCGAAGGAAATGCTGTCGCCGCTGATCGTGACGGCTCCGGAAAACTGGTTGCACGATCCCTTGCCCGAGGCTCGGCCCGCTTCGTCGAATGCGAGCGTGGCTCGGCCCGGCTCCACGACGGCGGCGCCGGCCAGGTTTTCCAGCACCCAGGACGTTTGCGAAAGCGGCGCAGCCGGCAGCGCCTCGCCCTCTCCGCCCTTACCGCAGGACCCCAGAACCAGCCCAGCGGACAGAGCGGCAAAGATTCCGGACCTGATACTCACGAACCGCCTCCCATGGAGTCACAGAGAGGTGACGCACCAGGAGGCTCGAGATTCACGTCGAGGACGAGGGGATTTGACCGGAGGACATTGTGAAACCGATTCCGGCCACCACCAAGAGCAGAGCCCGCTGCATGTTTCCCTCCTGACGTTCCAATCTTACGAATCGGTGTGGATGAAAGTTGCTCCGGAGTCGTCCTTGGACGGATGATACGGTCGCTACCCACTCACCCAAGCGGGAGACTCCCATGTTGCTGGTTCGCGAAATCATGCACTGCAAGCCGGGCAAGGTGAAGACAATGGTCGAAAAGTTCGTCGCGATGGACAAGCTGGGCCGGAAAGCCGGAATGCCTCCCATGAAGGTGATGACGGACTTCTGCGGGGAGCGATACTGGACCATCGTGGCCGAGATGGAGGTGTCGAGCGTGGACGAGTTCGAGAAGATGATGCAGGGCACCGGTCAGAGCCCCGAGGACCTGAAGGAAATGGAAAGGTTGATGGTCGGCTACCACGATCTGGTGGAGTGGGGCCGCCGCGAGATCTACAAGATCGAGGGGTGACCGCCCGGCGATTTCACCGTCGCGGTCTCTGGGCGTAGAGAAACCGCGCGTAGCCGATTTCGGCGGCGTTCTTGGTGAGCTCGAGGTTCACCCAGGCGACGACGTCGCCGAATGGCCGCTTCTGGAAAGGCCATCGGGTTCGCTCCATCGATTGCAGGGCATCGGCGGTCAGCGCGTCGAGCACAACGCGCCACCGCGCCTCGAGCCCTCCAATCCACTCGCGTACACCATCGGCGGTTCCGGGCCAGATCACCTGCTCGCGCGTGAGAGTCCCGTCACCGAATGAATGTTCCTGCACAGAGGACCACCAGAACCCGATGTGCCAGGTGATCCACGCAATGCTCGGCGGACCCAGGTCGTAGCCTTCATGGTCGGGCCAGTCGGCCCGCCAGCTTCCGTCGGATGCGCGGTGCACGTGCAATCCCCGATCGGCCGGCCGCCACAGGCATTCCTCCGTCGTGAGTCCATCCAGGTGATAGCGCGTAAGCTTCCAGGCCGTTTCGAACTGGCGGAGCAGGTACTCCCCGGCATGCCCGGTCATAGGCTTTCATCCTTTGCGGACTCGGCTTCGCCAGCAGTATAGGGGAAAGCGCATTACATGGCTCGATCTGGCGCACCTCCGCGCCAGGATGCACTTTATCCCCGCCGGAGAACCGACTCTCCCGGGGGAGCGAACCCGATGAATCCTCTGCTCGTCCATTCTCGACGCGTCGTCCTCGTCTCACTGCTGGCCGCCGGCGCAGCCATCGCCTCCCATTCGACCGGGTCGGCGCAGGCCCCATCCGGCCCGCCGCTCAATGCCAAGGCGCAGGAGACCCTGATGGGTCCGATGTCCCAGCGCGTGGTCTTGAGCGACGAAGGCGACCACATCGCCATCGTGACCGCCAAAGGCAGCCGGCAAGTCGTCCTCATCGACGGCGTGGAAGGGCCGGCGTTCGACGAGATCCCGATGAACTTTACCTGGAGCACCTACCGGGGGAGCCGCGGCTCGCTGGGGTTCAGCGCAACCGGCGGCCACAGTGCCTATGTCGGCCGGCGCGGCGGAGACTTCATCGCCGTGGTGGACGGCAAGGAAGCCGCGACGCTCTCCACACCCGCGATGCTGCAGGGCGGCAATGTCGGCAGCACGACCGGCTGGAGGTTTGCCTTCAACAAGGACGGCACCCGGCTGGCGTACGGCGCGATGACCGGGCCGGGAAGCTGGGTGATGGTGGTGGATGGCGTGAACGGCCCCGCATATCGCGCGCTGGACTTGACCCAGACTGAGCTCAACGGCAGACGCCTCGTATACGTGGCTCAGACCGCGGACCAGAAGTGGCACGCCGTGGTGGACGGCAAACCGGGTCCGGCCTTCGACGCCATCAGCGAGCTCAAGCTCACACCCGACGGCCTCCATTACGCCTTCATCGGTGTTCGGGTGTCTCTGGGGCCGAAGCGATACCTGGTGGTGAACGACGGGATCGAGGGTACGGCCTGGTTTACCATCAGCGGCCTGGAGCAGGCTCCCGACGGCCGCATTGCGTACGAGGCAACCACCAGGCTGGGCGACGCGAGCGGCCGTGGCGGCGAGGGAGCGGTGTTCGTGGGGGGCCTGAGCGTGCCCAACACCCTCACCTACAACGTTTCGTACTACGACAAGAACCGCATCGGGTACCGGCTCGGCTCGGCCCGGCAGCGCATCGCCTGGAGCCCCGATGGAAAGCGTTTCGCCTACGTCCAGCGGAATCCTCCCGCGCCGGACATCACCGTGATGGTGAACGGAAAGCAGATGGGTCCGAGCTACCTCGCTGCCGAAGATCTGTTGTGGAGTCCGGACGGCGCCCGTCTGTTCTATCAGGGATCCAGCCCCAACGGCACCCTCGCGGTGGTGGATGGACAGGAATTCGGTGCCTACAACTGGGTCAAGGAATTTCAGTGGAGCCCCGACGGAAAGCGCTATGTGTTCCAGGCAGCCTCGAGCACCGGTGGTGTGGTGATGGTGGACGGAAAGGAACTGCCGAAGACGCGCGGGGTGATTGATGCCTCCATTCTGTTCAGCCCCGACAGCAAGCACATCGCCTATGGAGGGCAGCCCGGCGTAAGCGTGTATCAGCCGGTGGTGGACGGCGTGGCCAAGCCGCACAACCTGCAGCAATTCACTTCCAGGAATAATCCGCCGATCAATTTTCCGGTGTTCTCATGGAGCCCCGACGGCAACCGCCTCGCCTACGTCGGTTTCACCATGGATCCGATACCCAAGGGCGGCGTCGTGGTCGACGGCACCATGTACCCGGGGCCAAGCGCGGGATTCGAGTTTCCCTCCTGGAGCCCGAACAGCAAGCACTTCGCCACCGCGGTGTGGGTCGGCAGAGGCTTCCAGCCCCTGGTGGACGGGAAGATCGGCCCTGCCTGGGAGAACATGGTGGTCCTCCACAGCGCCGCGTTCCGGTTCATCGACGATCACACCCTTCGCTTCTACGGAATCAAGGCAGGCCAGATCTATCGGGTCACCCTCGACCTCGGCGCTTGACGCGCCGGGAGACTGACATGCGCGGTCATCGGCACACCTTCGCAGTATTCGTCGCGGCCATTGCCCTGGCCCCGGGCGCGGCATTCGCCCAGCCCACGGTTCGCCCTCCGCTCAACGCCAAGGTACAGGAGACGCTGATGGGACCGGCGTCGGGGCGCGTCGCCATGAGCGAGGACGGCGACCATCTGGCGGTCGTGGTGCCGAAAGGCAGCAGGCAGGTGGTCCTGATCGACGGGGTGGAGGGGCCGGTCTTTGACGAGATCCCGGCGCGTTTCGGCTGGGGCAATTACTCCGCAACCGGCCCAATCGCCTTCAGTCCCACCGGGGGCAGGAGCGCCTATGTCGGGCGCCGTGCCGGCGATTTCATCGCGGTGGTGGACGGCAAGGAAGCGGTGACGCTGATGACTCCCGAGACCGCGAAGGGGATCAACAACACCGACCCCCTCGCCTGGCGTTTCATCTTCAGCCGCGATGGCTCCCGCCTGGCCTATGCGGCGCGGGAAGGGGCCAGCTGGGTGATGGTGGTGGACGGCGTGAAGTCGCCGTCATACCGAAGCCTCGATATGTCCCAGGCGGCGCTCAACGGCAAGCGACTCATCTACGTGGCCCAAACCGCCGCCGACCAGAAGTGGCACGCGATCGTGGATGGCAAGGTGGGACCCGCCTACGACACGATTCGGAGCCTCAAGGTGACGCCGGACGGGGGCCACTACGCCTTCCTCATCGAGAAGCGCTCAGCGACGGCGAGGACGGCGGCGGTCGTTATCGATGGGGTCGAGGGCGCCACCGAGCGTGAAATCCCCGAGCTGGAGCAGGCGCCCGATGGTCGGGTCGCCTACATGGCGATGCGGCCACAGACCGGGCCGGGGGGCAATCCCCCGCACCTCATCGTCGGGGCGCTGGATGCGACCTGGACCACCACCTTCGGGTACCCGGTCCCCGCCGGCGCGGCACCGCAGCTCCACGTCGCCTGGAGCGCCGATGGGAAGCGATTCGCCTATGTCCAGCAGAACCATCCTAACCCGGGCGTCACCATGATGGTCAGCGGGAAAGCGATGGGACCAGCCTACAGCTCCGTCAGCGCGCCCTTCTGGAGCCCTGACGGCAGCCGGCTGGCCTATATGGGCACCAGCCCCAGTGGCACGTTTCCGGTGATCGACGGCCAGGAGCTGGAAGGATTCAACTGGGTCAAGGAATTCACCTGGAGTCCCGACGGGAAGCGCTACGCGTTCTATGCCGGCAACAACAGCGCAATCCGGATGTTCGTGGACGGGAAGGAGCAGCCCAAGGCGTTGAACTTCGGAGTGGGGGCGCTGGGGTGGAGCCCCGACGGGAAGCATTTCGCCTACAGCGCGCAGACCACCGTCACCAGCTATCAGCCGGTGGTGGACTTCGTCCTGAAGCCACACAACCTCGGGGAGTTCCACAGCCAGAGGGCCAATCCCCCGATCAGCTTCCCGACCTTTCTGTGGAGCCCCGACGGCAGCCGGCTGGCCTACGTCGGCGTCAAGACCGATGGAGCCAGTCGAGCTGCCGTCTGGGTGGACGGTGTGCCCCAGGAGGGGCCGCTGCCCAACTACTTCCACCCGGCGTGGAGCCCCGACAGCAAGCACTTTGCCGCAATGGTTTCGACCGGCACGGGGTGGGTGATCATGCTGGATGGCAAGGTGAGCCCGAGCTACGAGAGCATGCTCGAGCCCAACTTCGGCAGCCACCGGTTCACCGATGGCCACACCTATCGCTTCTACGGCGTCAAGGCGGGCCAGATCTACCGGGTCACACTCGACCTCGGAACCTGACGGGTCGGCTCAGCTGCAACCCGGCCCGTTGCAGAACAGCGGGACGAAGAGCTCGGAGTGAATCAGCCATTTGCCGGCGACCTTCCGCCAATACGCGGCGTAGCGTCCGCCGATACGAAACGGTCCGCCGGGTTTCGTCCAGCTCCCGGTCCAGTTCCCCGTCTCGGAAGCAGTCTGACCTGACGAGCTCACGACCACGGAATCCGGGGTGCGCACATAGATCGCGTCCTTGAATTCGGCGAAGTGCGCGGCGAAGATCGTTCCCATCTCCCCGGGGCTCTTCACAAAGTTGCCGTTCGACACCGACGCCTGGTACTCATCGGCCAGGAAGGCGACGATGCCCGGCACGTCATGGCGCGCGATGGACTGATTCGACTCGGCGCGAGCCCGGCGAATCTGCCCCTCATCCTGGGCTGCGACGGTCGTTGCGCTCACGACACTTGCAACGGCGAGGTTGATGGCGAGGGCAGCTCTCAAGGCAGCTCCGACTGTTTCGATACCCAGCGATAACTCCATGCGATGGCCGCGGCAAAGAGCAGGATGCCAACCCATTCGGCTGCGCCGGCGAAACTCTCCCCGACCAATGCCAGCGGTGCCGCACTTCCTGTCGCCACGATGAGGCCGGCGTTCAGCACGCCGAGCAGGCTCTCTCCCACGATCAATCCCGACGCCAGCAGGACGCCGAACCGCTTCGCCATCTCGGCGTTGCCGCGCCGGTCCATCGCGCGGTTGTAGAACCAGCCGATGATTGCGCCGACCACGACGGGCTGTGTGGCATCCATCGGGAGGTAGATCCCAATACCGATCGCGAGCGGCGAGAGCCGGAGCAGCTTCCGCCAGCCGAGGAATTCGTCGACCAGGATACAGACGAGGCCCACCAGCGCCCCGATCCCGATCGTCTTCCAGTCGAGCTCGGCGTTGAGGACACCGCGCGCGAGCGTGGAGATCAACGCCGCCTGTGGGGCGGGCAGCGGATTGGCGCTGATCGCGGCGCGGTTGGGATCGCCTGGAAAGCCGTACGCGCGGTTCAGCAGATCGAGCGTCGGCGGAATGACCAGGGAACCGGCGACGACACCGACGATGAGCGCCACCTGCTGCTTCCACGGAGAGGCGCCGACCAGCTGGCCGGTTTTGAGATCCTGGAGATTGTCGTTCGAGATCGTGGCGATCGAGAAGACAATCGACACCGTGAAGAGCGCAAAGGCCACCAGCGCCGCGGTCGCATCGGAACCGAGTCCCGGTTGCGCGAAGACTGCCAGAAGGAGGGCGACGGAGACCGTCGCCAGAATGCCGATGCCGGAGACCGGACTGTTGGACGCGCCGATCAGCCCCGCCATATAACCCGCCACTGTCGCCACGAAGGCGCCGATCACCACCGTAAAGACCACACCGCCGATCACCAGCGCCCAGGTGTGGCCGGCGAGAGGCGTGCCGCCGATGAATCCATGCAGCAGCCACCCGATCATCACCAGGCAACCGGCCGAGAGGAGTCCGATCATGCCGAGCGGGATGTCGCGGTCGTCCTGGCCTTCGATGCCGGGGGCGTTCCGGGCTTTGGCGGTGGCCACGAGGCCGGCGAATACCGGCTTCACCAGCTTGATGAGGCTCCAGATGGCGGCGACGCCGATCGCGCCGGCACCGATGAAGCGGACCTGGGTGCGCCAGACGCTCACCGCCACCTGGGCGGTTTCTCCAGGGAGTCCAGCGCTGAGGAGCGGCGTCGCGATGCCCCACGCGATGATGAGTCCGGTGAGCATCGCGAGCCCGACCGAGATCCCGACCAGGTGCCCCGCCCCCAGGAGCGCGAGGGAAAACCCGAGCTGCACCCCGGTGGCTCCCGAGCCGACCCGGAAGAAGTTCGCCAGTCCGGTGGCGGCGACGCCGGTAGCGCTGATGACCTGCGTCACTGCGGAGGTGAGCGCGCCGACGAAGACGATGAGCGGGCCGCGCTTCCGCTCGAGGGCGTCGGGAGAGGCCTCGTCGCCGGTGGCTCCCGCCTTCAGCACCGCGGCGGCGGCGAGCCCTTCGGGGAAGGGGAGGGTGGAATTGACCACCAGGGCCCGCCGGAGCGGAATCGAGAAGAGCACTCCGAGGATTCCGCCCAGGGTGCAGATCAGGAAGGTGGTCATGAAGGGGAAGCTTCTCCACCACCCCACCATGATCAGACCCGGGAGGACGAAGATGATCGCCGAGAGCGTCCCGCCCGCCGAGGCCACCGTCTGGACGATGTTGTTCTCTCGGATGCTGCCGGTGCGGAGGGCGCGGAGCACGCCCATCGAGATGACCGCCGCCGGAATCGACGAGGCGATCGTGATGCCGACCCGGAGGCCGAGGTAGATATTGGCGGCGGTGAAGACGACGGCGATGATCGAACCGAGGATCAGGCCGCGGACGGTCAGCTCGGAGTCTGTTTTCATGGAGGATGAAGATACGCCGGATGCTACTCCCCGTCGAACCGGCGCACCCCGAGGACCCGTTGGATGCCCCGGGTGAGCACCCGGGCGAGCTGGTAGCGCCAGGGCCAGCGGGCGCCGTTCTTCGTAAAGCTCAGGTTCCCCGACCAGTCGCCGAAGCGGGCGGTGACGGTGACCTCATCGTCGTCCAGCAGCCCCTCGATCCGGTAACGCAGTGATTCTCCGGTTTTGGGATGCGGACCGGTTCCTTCGAGCCGGAGCGCGCCGGTCTCCCGGTCGAAGCTTCCCGAGGAAATGTCGGCGCGGATCTCGGGCCGGCCGTGCATGACGTTGCCGCGGACGGCG
>Ga0070704_100000374_pt1 | contig 20403 bp, 19 predicted proteins | sample KBSK5252metaG_FD_65467 | JGI IMG/M metagenome (GOLD analysis project Ga0070704, IMG submission 65467) | Corn, switchgrass and miscanthus rhizosphere microbial communities from Kellogg Biological Station, Michigan, USA - KBS K5-25-2 metaG | ecosystem: Host-associated > Plants > Roots >...
GCTCTCCCTGCTCGGATTCCCTGGGACTCTCGGATTCGTCGGGAAGTGGGCGATCCTGGCCTCGCTGGTCCAGGCCCGGCAACTTCCCCTCGCGGTGATCCTCGTCGTCACCAGCCTGGTCTCGGCGGGTTACTATCTCCCGGTGATCATGTCCGCCTATATGCGGGATCCCGACTCCGCGGAATCGCACGCACAGGCGCAGTTGCCCCGCACCGCGGCGCTCACCGTGGCGACCGCCATCGCTGTGGTGCTGGTGCTCGGTGTGCTGCCCTCGGCGGCGCTCTCGTCGGCGATCGCGACGGCCGGCTCGCTGGTGCGCGCCATCGCCGCTCCGCTCGCGGGCATGGGGCGCTAGCCGGGTCCTATCGGGCCGAGGAGCATGCCGTGAACATCCCGAAGCACATTTTCCGACAGTACGACATCCGCGGCCTGGTCGACCGGGAGCTCACTCCCGCGCTGGCCCGGTCCATCGGCCGCGCCTGCGCGACGCGCGCGTGGGACCGGATGGGCCGGGCTCCGGTGCTCGCCGTCGGACGGGACAACCGGCCCTCGGGGAGGGCGCTCGCCGAAGGCGTGCGGCTCGGGATCGTCGAAGCGGGCGGTACCGCCGTCGATGTGGGTGAGCTGCCCACGCCGGCGCTGTACTTCGCCTTGCATCATCTGAAGACCGACGGGGGCATCCAGGTGACCGGAAGCCATAACCCGCCCGAGTTCAACGGTTTCAAGATGGTCATCGCCGGCGATTCGATTCACGGCGACGAGATCCTCGAGCTCTACGAGATGATCGTGAAGGAGGAATGGCGGACCGGCACCGGCCGCCACAGCGCCGATGGCTCCGTGCTCGCGGCCTACCGCGATGCGATCGTCTCGCGCCACGCCCTGAAGCGTCCCGTCAAGGTGGTCGCCGACTGCGGGAACGGCGTGGCGAGTCTCATCGCGATCAGCACGCTCGAAGGGCTCGGGGCCGTGGTCACGCCGCTCTTCGCGGAATCGGACGGAACCTTTCCCAATCACCACCCCGATCCGACGGTGCCGGAGAATCTCGTCGACCTGCAGCGCGCCGTCCGATCGACCGGGGCGGAGCTGGGGATCGCGTTCGACGGCGATGGCGACCGAATCGGCGCCGTCGACGAAAACGGCACCATCATCTGGGGAGACCAGCTGCTGATCGTCTTCGGGCGGGATGCGGTGCGCCGGTTCGGCCCCGGCGTCCCGGTGATCTTTGATGTGAAGTGCTCCGAGCTGCTTCCCCAGGCGCTGCTCGCCGCCGGAGCGCGCCCCGAAATGTGGAAGACCGGCCATTCGCTGATCGAGGCGCGGATGAAAGAGACCCAGTCTCCGCTCGCCGGCGAGATGAGCGGTCACATCTTCTTCGGGGGCGACTGGTTCGGATTCGACGATGCGCTCTTCGCCGCCGCGCGGCTGCTCGAGATCGTGAGCGACGGCCCGCCCGGACTGGCCCGCCTGCTGGCCGATTTGCCCAAGACCTTCGCGACGCCGGAGATCCGGGTCGAGTGCCCCGATGACGTCAAATTCGGCCTGGTCGAGCGCGCGGCGAAGCATTTCGCATCGCTTTACCGGGTCAACACGATCGATGGAGTGCGCATGGCGTTTCCCGACGGGTGGGGACTCCTTCGCGCATCGAATACTCAGCCGGTGCTCGTGCTTCGCTTCGAGGCAACCAGCGCCGAGGCGCTGGACCGCTACCGTACCGAGGTCACCGGATGGCTCGCCACGCAGGGCGTGCGCGCCTGAGCGCATGAGCCCGCGCGCGCGGCGGGTCGCGATCGCTCTCGCCGCGCTGGCCCTCGCCCTCTCGCTCGGGCGATGGGGCTCCGTCTTTCTCGCCGACCGGCTCTGGGAAGCCACCGTCTCCGAGCAAGTGGCCGCGGCCGGGTCGCGTCGCGCGCTCCTTGCCCTCGGACTCGAGCTCGCCGGCGTCGTCATCTCGATCGTCTGGTTTACCGTCCACTTCACCATAGCCCGCCGTGCGGCGCTGCCGGACCATCCGCCCCCGGAGCGCGAGCATGCCCGGCTCTGGCCCGACCGGCTGCCCCGGTGGTCGCTGACCGCCGCGGCCGTCGTGCTCGGTGTGCTGTTGGGCAGTGGGGCGGACAGCTGGCTCGACGAGGTGCTGTTGACCGTGGATGGTGTCCGGCTCGGCGTGCCGGATCCGCTCCTCGGCGCCGACCTCGGAGTCTTTCTCCGGGACTTTCCGCTGTGGATGCACCTCCAGTCGAGGGCCACGTTGCTCTGCGGCGCGGCGCTCTTCGGAGTGGTCCTCCTCCACATCGCGGGCGGCGCGCTGCGTATCGTGGAGCAGCGGCTCTGGGTGTCGGCACGGGCGCGGGGGCATCTCGCGATTCTCCTCGCCGTCCTCGGACTCACCCTGGCCTGGGGCTCCGTGCTCGAGCCATTCCGCCTCGCGGCGGGACTCAGGGGGCCGATTCTTTCCTCGGAGTTTCTCCTCCGTACCCTCGTGGCCGAAGTGGAGGCGGGGCTCGGTGCCGCCGCCGCGGTCGTGAGCTTCTTCTGGTGGCTCAGAATCCGGGGCGCCGTCGCCTTCGGAGTCTGGATCCTCTATGGCCTCGCGGTGCTCGCCGGTCGGGTCCTTCCGTTGCGGACGGAGGCAGCGACAAAAGATGAGGGATGGCGCGCCGCGGCCCGCGCGCTCGATTCGGTGGCCTTCGGGCTCGCTAACCTGGAGGGGACCCGGCCTCCGGTCCGGATGCCCTCGAGCCAATTGGTTCCCTCATTGTGGGATTACAGCGTCGTTCCCTCGATTGCGGGCGACTCCGCGGTCGTCTCGAGCGCTTCGAAGGGATGGCTTCCGCTCGGCGGAGGGACTCGGCGGCCGGTCTGGTTCATCGTGCGCCGCCTCAGTGAGCAGGCTCCGGCGCTGCTCGCCGTTGCCGATGACGAGGTGTCACCCGCCGGCGGGCCGCTCGCCTGGGTCCAGGGAGATAATGCCCCCGCACCCGGGCCTCGGGTCTATCGCGATCTCAGTCTCGAGACCATTCGTCCTGGGGCGCCCGAAATTACCTGGGGGCCGGCCGCTCGAGGGGTCGACCTCGGCGGTTGGCCCAAGCGAGTTATGCTCGCCTGGGCGCTGCAAACACGGGCAGCCCTTTCCGCCCCGGCGGGTGCAAGACTCGCCTGGCGACTCGACCCCGGCGTCCGGCTCCGTGCGATCGCCCCCTTTGCGAAGTGGTCGGTTCCTCGTGCGCAAATCGTCAATGGTGATCTGCTCTGGACCAGCGATGGACTGCTGACGGCCAACGCCTTTCCCTCCTCGATCAGGTTGACGAGTCCTTCAGCCACGCTTTCCATGATGCGCCCGGCATTCCTCGGCGTGGTGGACGCGACGTCTGGTGGGGTCCGCATTTTCCGCCGGGACGCGGCCGATTCGCTGTCGGCCGCATGGGAACGCATCGTGTCGCCGCTGATCGAGCCGGCCGGCGCGGTGCCGGCGGGACTGCGCGAGATGGAGCCCTATCCGGACGAGCTGGCGCTGTCGCAGATACGGGTGCTCGAGGGGCCCGCCTGGAACGCGGGCCGGCTGGAGCGATTGCCCCAGGCGCCGGTGAGTATGCCACCGGCCGCAGCCGGAGGGTCCGAGATCGTCGTTCCCTTCGTCATCCCGGAACCGAGGGAGGTTTCGTCGCTGCTCCAGATACGCCGCTCGGCGCTGGCCGATTCCCTCCACCTGCTAAGGGTCGATACCCTCCGGATCGAGGGTCCCTCGGTCCTGACCGAGCGATGGAAGCGGTTCCCATTCCAGGGCCAGCTCAAGGATTCGATCGTGGCGACCGAATCAGAGTTCCAGCTCGGCCTGGTTCGCTACGCGCTCACCGAGGAGGGCTACGCCGCCTACCAGCCGGCCTGGGCCGTCACGCCGTCGGGCCGGGCGCATCTCGTGCTGGTCAACGTTGCTCTGGTCGGTCAGGCCACGGGCCGGCGGATCGGGGCCGGACGGACGTTGCAGGAGGCCTGGCTGAATCTTCGGGGGCAGATTTCGCCGACCGCCATCGGCTCCGGCGCGGAAGCGACGCTGGAACAGGCGCGCCTGTTGATGCTCCGAGCCGACTCTGCCCGCAAACGGGGAGACCTCCAGGGAATGGAGCGCGCGCTCGCCTACCTGCTCGATCTGCTCAATCCTCCGAGGTAACTTCTGAACACCTAAGTTCAGAGGTTGTAGCCGCTTAGGTCTGTCACTACCTTTGGCTCCGCTTGCGGCGGCACTATCCCTTCGAAGAGGCCCGAAGTGAATCTCCACGAATACCAGGCTCGCGCACTTCTCCGGGCAGCGGGCGTCGCGATGCCTGACGGCGATGTTGCCTCGACTCCCGACGAAGTGCGCGCGATCGCGGAACGGCTCAAGGGGCCGGTGGTGGTAAAGGCCCAGGTGCACACCGGCGGCCGCGGCAAGGCCGGCGGAGTCAAGCTCGCCAGGGATCCTGCGGAGGCGCGAGAGCACGCCACGAAGATCCTGGGAATGTCCATCAAGGGTCTCGTGGTGCAGAAGGTGCTCGTGGTGCCGGCTGCGGACATCGCGAGCGAGAGTTACGTCGGCCTCATCATGGACCGGGACAGCCAGCGTCCCGTCTTCATGGTGAGCGCCGCAGGGGGCGTGGATATCGAAGAGGTTGCCGCGACCACGCCGGAAAAAATCGTCCGGCTCGCCGTCGATCCGCGCTACGGCCTCTTTCCGCACGAGGCGCTCAGCCTCGCGCTCCATCTCTACCGCGATTTCTCCCAGGTGCGCGCCGCGGCCACCATCATGCAGCAGCTCTACCGGGTCTTCGTCGGCAACGGCGCGTCGCTCGCGGAAATCAACCCGCTGGTGACCACGCCGGATGGGCGCGTCCTCGCGCTCGACGCCAAGATATCGGTGGACGACAACGAGCTGGACCGGAGGCCCGACCTCGCGGCCCTCCGCGATGAATCGGGGGAGGAGCCCAGCGAGGTGCTCGCCCGCGCGGCGGGGCTGACCTTCATCAAGCTCGACGGAAACGTCGGGTGTGTGGTGAACGGCGCCGGGCTCGCGATGGCAACAATGGATCTCGTGAAGTATTACGGTGGTGAACCGGCGAATTTCCTCGATATCGGTGGGAGCTCGAATCCCGAAAAAGTCGTCAACGCGCTCAAGATCATCACCGCGGACCCCGGTGTGAAGGCGATCCTCTTCAATATTTTCGGAGGCATCACCCGGACCGACGACGTGGCCAACGGGATCGTCGCCGCCACTCGCCAGTTCACCGTGAAGGTCCCGATCGTGATTCGCCTCACCGGGACCAACGAGGAGCAGGCGTTCGAGATCCTCAAGGGTGTCGGCATGCGGGCGTTGTCCGACATGGATGAGGCCGTGAAGCAGGCGGTGCAGCTCGCGAAGGAGGCCGCGTGAGCATATTCGTCGACGCGGATACGCGACTGGTGGTGCAGGGAATCACCGGCCGGGACGGCAGCTTCCACTCGAAGCAGATGATCGAGTACGGAACCAGGGTCGTCGCGGGGGTCACGCCGGGAAAAGGCGGGCAGACGTTCGAAGGCACGGTGCCGGTCTTTCACACGGTGGCGGACGCGGTCCGCCGAACCGGCGCGAATACCTCGGTGATCTACGTGCCGCCCGCCATGGCCGCCGGCGCGATCGCCGAGGCGGCCGACGCCGGCATCGGGTTCATCGTCTGCATCACCGAGGGGATTCCGGTGCTCGACATGGCCAGGGTCATGCCCTTCGTGGCGGAGCGGGGCGCCCGTCTCCTCGGCCCCAATTGCCCTGGCCTGATCACTCCCGGCGTTGCGAAGGTCGGCATCATTCCGGGCTCGATTTGCGCGGCGGGCCGGGTCGGGCTCGTGTCACGGAGCGGCACGCTCACCTACGAGATCGTCAATCATCTCACGCGGAACGGCATCGGGCAGAGCACCTGCGTCGGGATCGGTGGCGATCCCGTCATCGGAACCAACTTCATCGACGTGCTGCGCGCCTTCCAGGACGACCCCGGCACCGACGTCATCGTGATGATGGGAGAAATCGGCGGTACCGACGAGCAGAAGGCCGCCGGTTTCGTGCGGGAGTACGTGCGCAAGCCGGTCGTCGGGTTCATTGCCGGCCAGACCGCGCCGAAGGGACGCCGGATGGGTCACGCCGGCGCGATCATCTCCGGCTCGTCGGGGACCGCCGAGGAGAAGATCCACGCGTTCGAGGAGGCGGGGATCGCCGTGATGAAACGACCGGTCGATGTCGTGGCCCTTGTAAAGGCGAAAATCAAATCATAGGCAACAGGCAACTGGCAACTTGGGGGACCGCTCGAATCTGCCTGCTGCCCGTTGCCTGTTGCCTCCTGCCTCAATAAGGAAAACGAATGGGCAACCAGACTCTAGGTATCGTGAAGCCGGACGGGGTGCAGAACGGGAATCTCGGAAAAATCCTGGCGCATCTGGAAGCCGAAGGTTACCGGATCCGGGCGGGACGATTGCTCCGGCTCACCCGGGCGCAGGCGGAGGCCTTTTACGAAGTGCATCGCGGCCGGCCCTTCTACGAAGAGCTCGTGGCTTTCATGTCGAGCGGCCCCTGTTTCCCGATGGCGCTGGAGCGACCGGGTGCCGTGGCGGCGTTCCGCGCCAGCATTGGTGCGACCGATCCCGCCGAGGCGGCGCCTGGAACGATCCGGAAGCTTTACGCCGAGTCGAAGGGCCGAAACGCGGTCCATGGCTCGGACAGCGATGAGAATGCCGCACGCGAAATCGGTTTCTTCTTCAGTGAAGCCGAGCGGGCGATCTGGTAAGAGTGGTCAGAGATCAGGGGTCAGGGGTCAGGGGTCAGGGGTCAGGGGTCAGAAAGGTTGTACCCTGACCCCTGACCCCTGGCTCCTGACCACTGCGATTGAACTAACTCCGCTCCCCGTGTAGATTTACGGGCTATGCTCCAGGTCGATGTCCGGGAGCTTCGCCACGGTCCGGCAGTAATCGAGGGCGAGCTCGAAGCCAAGGATCCCCTGTTCGAGGGACTGCAGGTGCCGCTCGAAGGTCCGCTCGCCATCGGAGGCACGCTGGAGCGTGCCGGAGCGAGCGGCTTCTATTGGCACGGCACACTCGACGGCCAGGTGCGCTCGACCTGCCGGCGGTGTCTGACCGAATTCGTCACGCCGGTCTCCGAGGCCATCGAGGTGGTATTCTCGACGGATCCGGATCTCCAGGAGGATCCCAGCGTCTACGCCTTGAGCGAGCCGCTGACGCATGTGGATGTCCGGCCGGCGGTGCGGGAAGAGCTGGTGCTGGCGGTGGATGCCTACCCGCTCTGCAGGGAAGATTGTCGCGGGCTCTGCCCGAGGTGTGGGGCCGATTTGAATCGCGGGGCGTGCGAGTGCGCCCCCACTGACTAGACTCGAGGACGCCATGGCTGTTCCCAAGAGAAAGATGTCCAAGCGCAGGAAGCGGCTCCGCCGCGGCAACCACAGCGGGGCCGGCATGCCGACCCAGGCGTGTCCGCGCTGCGGATCCGCCCGTCTGCCGCATCGGGTGTGCGGCTCGTGCGGCTATTACGCCGGAAAGAAGCGGCTCGAGGTCGAGGACAGCTGAGCGTGATCCGCGTCGCGCTCGACGCGATGGGGAGCGATCAGGCTCCCCGCACCGAAGTCGAGGGTGTGGCGCTCGCGTTGCGCGAGCTGCCTCCCGGCTTTCGCGTGCAGCTCGTCGGCCAGACGGAGGCCATCGAAACCGAGCTCGCGCGCCACGCCGACCTCGATAGGGGCCGGCTCGAGATCGTCGAGGCACCCGACGTCATCGGCATGGCTGAGAAACCCCTTCAGGCCGTCCGCCGGAAACCCAAGTCCAGCCTCGTGATAGGCACCGCACTCGTCGCGCAGGGTTCCGCCGACGCAGTCATCTCCGCGGGCAACACCGGCGCGATCCTCGCCGCGTCTACCGTGCTCCTGGGCCTGTTCGACGGGGTGGAGCGTGCCGCGGTCGGTGCGCTGCTTCCCACCGTCGACGGTCCGGTGCTGTTGCTCGACGCCGGGGCCAACGTGGATTGTTCGGCCCGCGAGCTGGTCGGCTTCGGGCACCTCGGCACGGTCTACATGAGAGACGTCCTCAGCCGCCCCAATCCCAAAGTGGGCTTGCTGAATGTCGGCGAGGAAGAAGAGAAGGGCACCGCGATCATCAAGGAGGCCCACCGTCTCCTCAAGCAGGACCGGCGACTCAACTATCTCGGCAATCTCGAAGGCCGTGACATCTTGGGCGGCCACCCCCGGCACGGGCGGCTCGACGTCGTCGTCTGCGACGGCTTCGTCGGCAACATCGTCCTCAAGTTCTACGAATCGGTCGTCCTGCTGATCCGGCACCTCGCCGAAACCGGCGCCCCCGACATGTGGGAGCGGAAGGAAATCCGCTCCGCCTTCCGGATGCTCGATTACTCCCAGTACGGCGGTGCCCCGCTGCTCGGGGTCAAGGGCGTCTCCATCATCTGTCACGGCTCCTCCAATCCGAACGCCATCCGGCACGCGATCCGGGTCGCGGTGCAGTCGGTCGAGGTCCAGCTCGCCGGCCACATCGGCGCCGAGTTCGCCGAGCGGGAAGCGGTGGAGCGAGCGTGAGCGCTGTTCCCATTGCGGCCATCACCGGCCTCGGCACCGCCGTCCCGGCCAGGTTGGTGACCAACGCCGACTTCGAGAAGTATCTCGACACCTCCGATCAGTGGATTGTCGAGCGCACCGGCATTCGGCAGCGCTACATCGCCGGCCCGGAAACGCTGACCGATCTCTGTGAGACTGCCTCACGCATCGCGATGAAGGGCGCCGGCATCAGCGCCCCGAACCTCGACGCGATCGTGCTCGGCACCATCTCTCCCGATCGTCGCCTGCCCGCCACCGCGTGTGAGCTCCAGGCGCGCCTCGGCGCGGACAACGCGGCCGCCTTCGACATTGCCGCGGCATGTCCCGGATGGATTTACGCCCTGGCGGTCGGCGAAGGGCTGATCGCCTCCGGGCGCGCGAAGAATGTGCTTGCGCTGGGTGCAGAAAAATTGTCCTCGGTAACCGACACCACCGACCGGAGCACTGCCGTCCTCTTCGGCGACGGCGCCGGAGCGTCGGTCGTGGGCCCGGCGACCGGAGATGGCAGAGGAATTCTCTCCATCATCCTCGGGTCGGACGGGAAGCTGGCCGACCTGCTCTACATCCCCGCGGGCGGGTCGACCGAGCCGATCAGCGAAAAGGTGGTGCGGGAGCGTACCCACTACATCCGGATGGCCGGGCGCGAGGTGTTCAAAGCCGCCGTGCTCGCGATGGCAAAGGCGTGCGACGAGGCCCTTGAAAAGGCCGGCGTGCGGGCCGAGGATATCGATCTCCTGGTGCCGCATCAAGCCAACCTGCGGATCATCGAGTCGACGGCAAAACACGCCGGCATCCCGATGAGCAAGGTGATGGTCAACGTCGACCGGTACGGAAACACCTCCGCCGCGTCGATTCCGCTGGCGCTAGCCCAGGGGGTGGAAGAAGGCCGCATACGCCCCGGATCACTGCTCCTCATGGTGACGTTCGGCGCAGGCTTCACCTGGGGCAGCGTCGTGATGCGATGGTGAACATCCTGCTCTTTCCGGGGCAGGGGGCGCAGAAGGTGGGAATGGGAAAGGACCTGGCCGACGCGTTTCCGGCCGCGAAGGACACCTTCGCCGCCATCGATGATGCGCTCGGAACTCCCCTCTCCCGTTCGATGTGGGAGGGACCGGAGGAGCTGCTGCAGCAGACCCACCGGACCCAGCCCGCGATTCTCGCCCACTCCGCAGCGGTCCTGGCGGTCGTGGGGGAGCGTCTCGGGAGCGTGGCGGGCGCCGCGGGGCACAGTCTCGGTGAATACTCCGCCTACGTCGCTGCGGGCGCGCTGAGCGCGGTCGATGCAGCCAGATTGGTCCGGCGCCGAGGTGAGCTGATGCACGACGCGGGAAGCCGGAGGCCGGGAGCGATGGCTGCGGTGCTCGGGCTCGCGACCGCGGAGGTGGAGCGCGCCTGCCGGGACGCCTCGACGCCGGAGGAGATCGTGGTCGCCGCCAACCTGAATGCGCCGGACCAGACAGTGATTTCCGGCGACCCTCCGGCGGTCGGGAGGGCCGGGGAGGCATGCAAGGCCGCGGGAGGAAAGCGGGTGCTGCCGCTCAAGGTGGGGGGGGCGTTTCACTCCCCGCTCATGGCCCCCGCGGCTGCCGGACTCGCATCCGCGCTCGAGAGCGCGGATTTCGGCGAGCCGCGCTTCCCGGTGGTGGCCAACGCGACCGCCACGGCGGTTCGCACCGCATCCGAAGCGCGCCGCCTCCTCTCAGAGCAGCTCACCGCCCCGGTGCGGTGGGTGGAATGCGTTCGCGCCCTGGCCGCATTGGCGCCGGGAGCGCGCTTCATCGAGATCGGGCCCGGCAATGTGCTGGCGGGGCTGCTCAAGCGAATTCTTCCCGAAGCGGCGTGCCTCTCGCTCTCGACGGCCGCCGATGTGGAGCGCTTCCTCGCATGAGCGCACTTCGACTGGATGGCCAGGTCGCGTTCGTCACCGGCAGCACGCGGGGAATCGGTCTGGCCATCGCGAAACGGCTCCATGACGCCGGGGCCAAGGTCGCTATCATCGGGCGCCAGGCGGCGCAGGCAGAGACGGTCGCCGCGGAGATCGGCGCGGGGGCCGCGGGATTCGGGTGTGACGTCGCGGACGAAGCGGCGGTGGAAGCCGCCGTGGCCGGTGCGGAACGGGCACTCGGTCCGGTGTCCATCCTGGTCAACAATGCCGGGGTGACGCGCGACAACATTCTCATCCGGCTGTCCGGCGCGGACTGGGACGCGGTCCTCGATGCGAACCTGAAGGGGGCGTTCCACACGACCCGGGCGGTCATCAAGGGGATGATGAAGCGGCGGGCGGGGCGGATCATCAACATCACCAGCGTGGTCGGCCTGACCGGCAACAAGGGCCAGGCCAACTACGCCGCCAGCAAGGCGGGGTTGATCGGGTTTACCAAGTCGGTCGCCAAGGAGTACGCGAGCCGTAACGTGCTGGCCAATTGCATCGCGCCCGGGTTCATCGCGACCGACATGACCGCCGCCTTGCCGGGGGAGGCGCGGGACGCCTTATTAGGGCAGATTGCGCTGGGGCGCCTCGGGGAGCCGGCCGATATTTCGGGAGCGGTCCTCTTTCTGGCGTCGGATCTGGCATCGTACATCACCGGGCAGGTACTCGTCGTCGACGGCGGGATGGTCATCTGACTCCTTTCGCATTCACTCTTTCGTTGAGGGAAGCATGAGCGACATGGTCGAGAAGGTGAAGGACATCATCGTCGAGGAGCTCGGTGTCGAGCGGGAAAAGCTCACCGACAGCGCGAGCTTCATGGAGGATCTCGGCGCCGATTCCCTCGATACCGTCGAGCTGGTCATGGCGTTCGAGAAGGAATTCGACATTGACATTCCGGACGAGGAAGCCGAAAAACTTCGCACCGTCGGCGACGCGCTGAAGTACCTGCAGGACAAGCTCGGTAAGTAAGGGATGGACAAGCGGGTGGTCATCACCGGCCTCGGCCTCGTCACGCCCGTTGGCCTGACCGTCGAGGAAAGCTGGACCAATCTCCTGGCCGGCAAGTCCGGTGCGGCGCCCATCACCAAGTTCGATCCGAGCCGGCTGCAGGTACGATTCGCCTGCGAGGTCAAGGGGTTCGATCCGCTGTCCTGCCTGGAGCGCAAGGAAGCGAAGCGGATGGATCTGTTCACCCAGTTCGCCATGGCGGCGGCGCAGCAGGCGGTGACCCAGGCGGGGCTCGAGGGAAAGTTCCCGTCGCCCGAGCGCTCCGGCGTCGTGATCGGCAGCGGGATCGGCGGGATGATGACGTTCGAAGAACAGTGTCTCATCTACCTGCAGAAGGGCCCCGACCGCGTCTCCCCGTTCTTCGTCCCGATGTTCATTCCCGATATCGCCTCGGGCCACGTCTCCATTCGCTACGGGCTCAAGGGGCCGAATTTCTGCACCGTCTCGGCCTGCTCGTCGTCGGCGCATGCCATCGGCGAATCTTACGAGATCATCAAGTCGGGGGCGGCCGATTGCATGGTGACCGGAGGGGCCGAAGCGGCCATCACTGGAATCACCATCGCCGGGTTCCAGAACATGAAGGCGCTCTCGACCCGGAACGATTCGCCGGAAACGGCAAGCCGGCCGTTCGACGAGGGGAGAGACGGGTTCGTGCTGGCGGATGGCGGCGCGGTGATCGTGCTCGAGAGTCTGGAGCACGCCACCGCGCGGGGCGCGACGATTCTCGGAGAAGTCGCCGGCTACGGGATGAGCGCGGATGCCAATCACATCACCGCGCCGGCGCCCGACGGCGATGGCGCGCGCCGGGCGATGATCGCCTGTCTCACGGACGGTGGCATCGCTCCGGCGGACATCGGCTACGTCAATGCCCACGGGACGTCGACCCAGCTCGGGGACATTGCCGAGACCATCGCGGTCAAGGCGGTCTTCGGCGAGCACGCGCGCAAGCTCATCTTCGCATCGACCAAGTCGATGACCGGGCACCTGCTGGGTGGGGCCGGGGCCCTGGAGTTCGTCGTGGCCCTTCAGGTGGTGCGAACCGGAAAGATTCCGCCCACCATCAATCAGGTCGCTCCCGACCCGCAGTGCGATCTCGACTGCGCTCCGAATCACATGGTCGAGCGAACGGTCGACGTGGCGATGTCCAATTCGTTCGGGTTCGGCGGGCACAACGTGAGCCTGGCCGTGCGCAGGTTTACGTCGTGAGAGACGCGGGGGCGCGAGGGCGCGAGGTCGCGAACTAACCTCACGCGCTTTCGCGACTCCGCGCCATCGCGTCGCCCATGAACGATTCCCGCCCGGCATCACCGACCCCGCGTCCTGCTCGCCTCCAGCTCCTGGTCGGGAGCTATTTCATCGTCGTCGCCGCGGTCCTGATCGTTCCGGGTCTCCTCCTCGCCGAGCGTGCTCTCCGGCGGCGTCTCGAGGATGCCCGGCTCGCGGCGCTCGAAACCACCATGCGTGGCGTAGTCCACGGAATCAACGAGCGAGTGGCAGCAGCGGAGGGAAGGGTGCTTCGGTATGCGCACTTGCTGTCGGCGGAGCCCTCCGGCGCCGATCCGGCGGCGATCGCCGAATTCGACCGGCTGGTCGCCAGGGAAGCCGACGGCGCCTGGCGTTCGCGAAAATCCTCGTTCGATCCGTCGAGGGAGGCTGGGCTCTATGTGCCCTCCTTCACCGACGTAGATGCGAAGTTCAAGTCCTTCCTGATCCGTGCCAAGCATCTCACCGAGCGATTCGGCGCCGGGGCGCTCGATCCCACCCTCGCCGATGCCTGGGTGAGTCCGGTGGAGGGCGGCCAGGTGATGTTCGTCCCGGACCAGCCGAATTTCCTCTGGGACCTCGCGGCAAATGAAGACTTCCGCGCCACCGACTGGATGCGGCTGGCCGAGCCGTCGCGCAATCCCGAGGGTGCGGCCCGCTGGACCGATCCCTATCACAGTGAGAAGACCGACGCCTGGTTCATGAGTGTCGTCGCGCCCTACACCCGCGGCGGAGCCTGGGGCGGTTCGGTGGGGCAGGACCTCAGCTGGCAGGAGCTGGTCGACTACAGTGCGCAGACACCGATCGAAACCGGCGGGCGGTTTCTGCTGATCGGGCGGAACGGCGCGGTCCTTCTTGCCGACAGCACTACCGCACGAAATCCCGCCCGCCCCGAGGGGCGCATGCTCGCCGATCTGCCCGACTCCGAACTTCGGGACACCCTGATCGGTCTCCTCGGTCGCCTCACCGAGTCCGGGAATCGGCGGGACACACCGCACTTCGTCCGGACTGCCGGAGCGTACCTCTTCTGGTCCGGTATCCCACGGACCGGCTGGCTCGTGGCCAGCGTGCTTCCCGTCGCTTCGGTCCAGCTGCCCATTCATGGCCCCCTTCGCACGACCCGGTATGCCGTCCTGCTCGGGCTTGGCGGTCTCCTCGTCGCGTCCCTCATATCGATCACGCGCGAGATTCGCCGCAGGCAGGGGATCGAGGAGGGTACCAGGCGTGCCGAGGAGCGATTTCGCAGCCTCTTCCAGCTGAGTCCCGACGGGGTGGTCCTGACACGGCTCGACTCGGGCGAGGTCATCGAGGTCAACGACAGCTTCGTCGCGATGAGTGGTCACGCACGCAGCGAGATGATGGGGCGGACGACGCTCGACCTGGGACTCTGGGCCCGACCCGATCACCGCGACCAGGTGCTGGCGATTCTCAGGCGTGACGGTGTCTGCCGGAATTTTCCGACCACGCTGCAGCGCAAGGATGGGAGGCTCGTCGAGATCGAATTCTCGGGACGGGTGATCGAGGTCGAAGGGCACGCATTCACCTTGTCGATTCTTCGCGACGTCGAGGATCAGCGGCGGCTCGAGCGGCAGCTGACCCATGCCCAGAAAATGGAAGCGATCGGCCGGCTGGCCGGCGGGGTGGCGCACGATTTCAACAACATCATGACGGCCGTGATGGGTTATGCGCAGATCGCCAGCGAGTCCCTTCCGGAAGACGCCCCGGCGAGGAACGACCTCACCGAAATCCTGCGTGCGTCGGGGCGCGCCTCGGAGCTCACCCGGCAGCTCCTCGCCTTTGCCCGCCGCCAGGTCACCCAGCCCCGTCCGGTGGATCTCAACGCGCTCATTCGGGAGACGCAGAAGCTCCTGAAACGGCTGCTCGGCGAGGACATCATGCTGCGCACCGAGCCCGCGCCCGAGCTCCCGCTCGTGCTCGTGGACCCCGGCCAGGTCGAGCAGGTCCTCGTGAATCTCTCGGTGAATGCGCGGGATGCGATGGCGCTGGGCGGATTGCTCACCATCGCGACGCGCGCCCGGGGCGAGGAGGTCCTGGTCGACGTTCTCGACACCGGAGTCGGAATTCCCCCCGATGCCCTGCCGTACATCTTCGAACCGTTCTTCACGACAAAGGAGCATGGCAAGGGGACGGGGCTCGGACTCTCCACCTGCTACGGGATCGTGAACCAGGCCGGCGGGCGTATCGAAGTGACCAGCGAGCCGGGCAGGGGTACGCGTTTCCGCATCGTCCTGCCCGCGCTTCCGGAAGGGACGCTGGCGGCTCACACACCGGCCCGCGGAACCCGCATCGACGCCATGACGCCGGGACGAGGCGAGCTGATCCTCCTCGCCGAAGACGAGCCGCAGGTCCGGCAACTGTCCGACCGGCTGCTTCGTGGACTGGGATACCGGGTGCTTTCGGCGGAGAACGGGGAGGCCGCGCTGTCACTCGCGAAGTCATCCGGCGAGCCGATCGACCTGCTGGTGACCGATGTCGTGATGCCCGGTATCGGGGGAGCGGTTCTGGCCGCGGAGCTACGCCGTCTCCGGCCTGATCTCAAGGTCCTCTATATGTCCGGATACGCGAAGGATTCGGATGCGATCGAGCGAGCGCTGGTCATGGGCGACAGCTTCCTCCCGAAGCCGTTCACCCTGGCCGACCTCGCCGGCAAGGTCCGCGAGGTGCTGGAGGAGTCGGTGACGCCCGGAGAGCGTTGATCGAACCACGGCGTTAGATTTCCTCGCAAGCCAAGTGCCGACCGCTCACGGAGATAGGATGCCGATCCAGCCCGATCCAGCGCGCTTTCGGGACCCACGCCTCCGGCCGATTGCCGACAAGGTGTTTGCCGGAACACGGCTCTCGCCGGAAGATGGCCTGGCCCTGTTCGAGACCGGGGACATCCTGAGCCTGGGCGAGCTCGCCGCGTTCGCCAACGACCGCAGGAACGGCGACCGGGTTTTCTTCTCCGCCAATCAGCACATCAACCCCACCAACGTCTGCATCCTCAGGAACACCTGCACCTTCTGCTCCTTTGCGAGGATGCCGAAGGAAGATGGGGCCTACACGCGATCCCTCGAGGAGGTCTACCACGAGGCCGAGCAGGCGCGTGGCGGCCCGACCCGCGAGTTTCACATCGTCGGGGGGCTTCATCCCAAGCTGAAGCTCGCCTACTACACCGACATGATCCGCGGCCTCCTCGAGCGCCACCCCGGCGTGCACATCAAGGCGCTGACGGCGGTGGAAATCGCGCACCTCGCCCGGATCGAGAAGACGAGCGAGCGGGACGTCCTGCTCGCGCTCAAGGAAGCCGGACTCACCAGCATGCCCGGCGGGGGGGCCGAGGTCTTCAGCACCGCCGTCCGGGCAACGATCGCGGAGCGGAAGCTGACCGGCGAGGAGTGGATCCGGGTCCATCGTACCGCGCACGAGCTCGGAATTCCCACGAATTGCACCATGCTCTACGGGCACGTCGAGACCGCGGCGGATCGGATCGAGCACCTCGGCATGCTGCGCTCGCTGCAGGACGAAACGGGGGGATTCCTCACCTACATCCCGCTCGCCTATCACACCGAGCACAACGAGCTGGGCGAAGAGCTGGGCCGGGTCGGCTCGGCCACGACAGGCTATGAGGACCTCAAGAACATCGCGATCGGCCGGCTGTATCTCGACAACATTCCGCACATGAAGACGCACTGGCCGATGGTCACGCCGTTCATGTCGCAGATCGTGCTCAGCTTCGGCTGCGACGACGTCGAGGGCACCGTGGTATACGAGCGCATCTACCACCAGGCGGGCGCCACGACCGCGATGCACATGCCGTACGGCGCGCTGGTCGGACTGATCCGGGACGCGGGGAAGCGGCCGGTGGAGCGCAACAGCCTCTATGAGCCGGTGCGGGAAGATTTTTCCGATCTGCCGGAGGCGGCGGCCGCCGTCGCCGGTCCCGAAGCGGGAGTTCCCGCGGTCCACGCGGCATGAGCATGCTCCGGCTCGGGCGCATTCCCTGGATCAACTGCTACCCGGTGTACTCCGCCATCGACCGCGGACTCGTCGCGGCGGAGGCGGAGCTGATCACGGGCACCGCCGCCGACCTCAACGATCTCCTCGCCGCGGGGGAGCTCGACGTCTCGGTGGTTTCGGCGGTGGAGTATGCCCGGAACGCGGCGGCGTACCATCTCCTCCCCGATCTGGCCATCACATCGGACGGACCGGTGCACAGCGTGGTCCTCTTCTCACGCCGTCCGGTGCACGAGCTCGATGGCGCAACCGTTTTGCGGACCTCCTCATCTCGGACGTCGGTGCTCCTGCTCGAGCTCCTTTGCCGGCATCGATTCCGGGTCCGCCCGAAATTCGCGACGGTGCGCGCCGAGTCGAGCGATCTGGAGGCGCTGCGCGGATTTCCCCATGAGGCGGTGCTGGTCATCGGTGACGCGGCATTGATGCTCGCGTCCGAGGGTCGGTACCCGTACGTGGTGGACCTCGGAACGGCGTGGAAGGACTGGACCGGGCTTCCCTTCGTGTTCGCGGTCTGGGCGGCGCGCCGGGAAGCGGACCATGAATCGGTCCAGGCGGTCCACAAGGCGCTCCTCGCGAGCCGGGAGTGGGGCCTCGCGCACCTCGACGAGCTGGCCGATCTCGCGTCGGCCAACACCGGGATCGCGCGGGCGGTATGCCGGGCGTATCTCGGTGATCTCGACTATGCCCTGAGCTACCGCCACCTGGCGGGGCTCACCGATTTCTTCCGCCGACTGGCCCAGGATGGCGCGGTGCCCGACGGGAGCCTGAGTTTCATTACCGCGGCGTGACATGATCAACTGCGTCAACAGTCAACGGTCAACAGTCAACGGGAAAAGCCCAGCAGGGCAGGTTCCGTTGACCGTTCACCGTTGACCGTTGACGTTGTTTGGGAGGTACGGATGAGCACTGTCGATCGCAATTCGAGCGAATTCAAGAGCTACCTGGATCTCTACGAGACTGCTTCTCTCCTCGAGCTCGGCCGCCTGGCCGACGCCGAGCGGTATCGTCACCACTCCGACGAAGTGGTGACCTACATCATTGACCGGAACATCAACTACACCAACGTCTGCGTCGCCGATTGCAAGTTCTGCGCGTTCTACCGGCGGCCGAAGCATGCCGAGGGCTACGTTCTGCCGTTCGAGACCATCGGCGCGAAGATCGACGAGTGCAAGGCCATCGGCGGGGTGCAGATCCTCCTGCAGGGCGGGCACAACCCGTACATCCCGTTCGAGTGGTACCTGGAGCTGATGCGCTACATCAAGACCCATCATCCGATCCACATCCACGGCTTCTCCCCCTCCGAAGTGGTCTTTTTCAGCGAGCGATTCGGCTTGCCGGTGGCGGACGTCATCCGCGAGCTCCGCGCGGCGGGTCTCGACAGCATTCCCGGCGGGGGCGGTGAAATCCTGGTCGACGAAGTCCGCCGCCGCGTCGCGAAGAAGAAGGCGCAGACCGAGGAATGGCTTGGCGTCCAGGAGGAAGCCCATCGCCAGGGAATGAAGACGTCGGTCACCATGATGTATGGCCTGGGCGAGAGTCACGCCGACCGGATCGAGCATCTCTTCCGGGTGCGCGAAGTCCAGCGCCGCACCGGCGGCTTCACGGCGTTCATCTGCTGGCCCCTGCAGCCGGAGGGGACCGGCATGGCGGAGCAGCCGAAGACCGACGCCGTGACATATCTGCGTACCCTGGCCATGGCGCGCATCATCCTCGACAACGTGCCGAATCTCCAGTCCTCCTGGGTGACGATGGGGCTCAAGGCCGGCCAGGTCGCCCTCCGGTTCGGCGCGAACGACTTCGGCAGCCTGATGATGGAGGAAAACGTCGTCTCCTCCGCCGGCACCACCTACCGCGCGACAATTGCGGAGATGGAGCGCTGTATCCGCGACGCCGGCTACGCGCCGCGCCGGCGCCGCCAGGATTACTCGTACATCGACGATCTCGCCGTGGCCGCGGCCTGACCGTGTCGATCCGGGTCGGCATCGGGTACGACAGCCATCGCCTCGTGGACGGCCGCCCCTTCATCCTCGGAGGCCAGCGCATCGCGTTCGAGAAGGGGCTCCTGGGCCATTCCGATGCCGATGCGGTCGCGCACGCGGTTACCGACGCGATACTCGGGGCCGCGGCCGCGGGCGATCTCGGCGCCCTCTTTCCCGATTCCGACCCGAAGTGGCGGGATGCCGACTCGCTCGTGCTCCTCCGCCTGGCGCGCGAGCATATCGCCCGGCTTGGATTCCGGCCGGTGCAGGCGGATGTCACCATCATCTGCGAGCGGCCCCGACTCGGCGTCTACAAGGAAGCGATGGCGCTGGCGATCGCGGGGGAGCTCGGAATCGCGCCCGATGCGGTGGGCATCAAGGCCAAGACCAACGAAGGGATGGGCTTCATCGGCCGCGGGGAAGGCGTCGCCGTGATCGCCGTGGCCACGGTGGAGGGGCACTGATCGAATCGCTTCTGGCCCGGCTCGCCGAATGGCCTCCGATGCTCATCCTCACGGTGATCGCGATCTCGGTCATCCTCGAGAATTTCTTTCCTCCGTCGCCCTCCGATGTTTTCGTGGTGCTCGCCGCGTTCCTCACCAATCGCGGCACCATGGAGCCGCTCACGATCTTCCTGGTGGCCTGGGGGTTCGGTGTGGCCGGGGCGGTGCTGGTGTACTGGGCGTCCCGGCGGTTCGGCCGCCGCTTCTTCCACTCCCGGCTCGGGCGACGGGTGATCAGTCCCGGCACCTTCGCCGCCATCGAGCGGGAGTACCTGCGCTTCGGCATGTTCGGCATGTTCATCTTCCGCATGCTCCCGGCCTTCCGCTCGGTGGTCGCCCCGTTCGCGGGCTTCGTCAATCTCTCCCCCGCGCGTACGCTGGTCCCCATCGCGCTCGCCTCGGGCATCTGGTACGCCGCCCTCACGCTTCTCGGGACGAAGCTCGGCTCCGAATGGGAGACCATCAACGCCACGCTGCGACGGCTCAATACCGGTCTGGGCATTGCCGCCGGAATCGTGCTGCTGCTGCTCGTCGTCTGGTTTCTGCGGAGGCGCAGCGCGATCCGGCGGGCGCGGATCGAGGAGCTCACCCCCTTCGATCCGCTCCACCCGGACCAGAGCGTGCCGATCGTCGAGGGGCTTCCCGACATTTCCGGCGCTGAGCTCGAGGCGGCACGGCGACGCCGGGCTGGACGAGACTCCGGGCCGTGAGCGACGAGGCCGAGCGCGCGTTTCTGGTCGAGGGGTTCCGCGACTACCTCGCGCTCGAGGCGGGACACAGCGGGCACACCGTGGAAAACTACCTGCGGGATATCCGTCGCCTGGTGCAGTTCGCCGAGATGAAGCGGGCCAAGTCTCCGGGTGCGGTGACCCGGACGATGCTCCGCGACTTTGTATTTGCCCTGAAGGACCTCGGTCTTTCTCCCGCGACCATCCGCCGCCAGGTCTCCGCCACCCACACCTATTTCGGGTTCCTGGTCGGGGAGGGACATCTCGACCAGGATCCGAGCGATCGCCTCGAAACACCGCGGAAGGGGAGATCGCTCCCCGAAGTGCTGACGGTCAAGGAGGTGGAGGCGATGCTTGCCGCCC
>Ga0070704_100000379_pt1 | contig 20220 bp, 18 predicted proteins | sample KBSK5252metaG_FD_65467 | JGI IMG/M metagenome (GOLD analysis project Ga0070704, IMG submission 65467) | Corn, switchgrass and miscanthus rhizosphere microbial communities from Kellogg Biological Station, Michigan, USA - KBS K5-25-2 metaG | ecosystem: Host-associated > Plants > Roots >...
CTGGTCCATCGTCTGCATCCCGAAACGACCACCCGCCTGCATGATCGAGTAGATCTGGTGGACCTTCCCCTCCCGGATGAGGTTGCGGACCGCGGGCGTGCAGACGAGAACCTCGACCGCGACCACCCTCGAACGCCCGTCCACGGTCTGCAGCAGCTGCTGGGTCACGACCCCCTGGAGCGTCGTGGCGAGCTGCACCCTCACCTGCTGCTGCTGGTGCGGCGGGAACATGTCGATCATGCGGTCGATCGTCTGCGGCGCGTCCTGGGTGTGGAGCGTTGCGAAGACCAGGTGTCCGGTCTCGGCGGCCGTGATCGCCGTCGACATCGACTCGAGGTCACGCATCTCCCCGACCAGGATGACGTCGGGGTCCTGACGCAGGACGTGCTTGAGGGCCTGCGCGAACGATTGCGTGTCGGCCCCGACCTCCCGCTGGTTCACGACGCAGCCGTTGTGCCTGTGGAGGAACTCGATCGGGTCCTCGACGGTCATGATGTGTGCCTGCCGCTCGCGGTTGACGATGTCGACCATCGAGGCGAGGGTCGTGGACTTCCCGGAACCGGTCGGCCCCGTGACGACGACGAACCCGCGTGGAGACCTCGCGAGGTCGGCCACGATGCTCGGCAGGTCCAGCTCCTGGACGGTGCGGATCTCGTACGGGATCAGGCGGAACACGGCCCCGAGGGAATCGCGCTGGTAGTAGACGTTCACGCGGAAGCGCGCGCGTCCGGGGAGCGAGTAGGACATGTCGAGCTCGAGCTCCTGCTCGAGACGTTCGCGCATCTTCTGCGGCAGGATCGCGTAGATCATCCCCTGGATGCCGCGCTTGTCGAGGGCGGGGTACCCGTCCAGGCGGACGAGGTCGCCGAACTGACGGATCGTCGGCGGGGTTCCCACCGTGATGTGGAGGTCCGAGGCCCCGCGCTCGACCATCGCCTCGAGCAGCTCGGGGATCGGGATCTGGACCTCCTCCTCCCGCCCTTCCGAACTCAATCACTTCACCACCCTTGCGATCTCTTCGATCGAGGTCATGCCCGACGCGGCCTTGTGGAGTCCGTCGTCGCGGAGCGTGTACATCCCCTGCTCGATCGCGACCCGCTTCACGGTCTCGGAGGACGCGCGCTCGACGGTGAGTCGCTCGATCTCCTCGGTCATGGGCATGACCTCGTACAGGCCGATCCGCCCTCGGTACCCGGTGTTCGAGCACGATTGGCACCCCGACGGTCGGAAGAACAACCCGAGGTCGGGGACCCGGGACTCGGCGAACCCCGCCTCGATCAGCTCCCTCTGCTCGGGCGCGTAGGCCTGCTTGCACTTCTCGCAGAGCTTGCGCGCGAGCCGCTGGGCGACCACACAGTCGATGGCCGAGCCCACCAGGAACGTCTCGACCTGCATCTCGATCAGTCGCGTGATCGCCGACGGTGCGTCGTTCGTGTGGAGCGACGAGAGCACGAGGTGACCCGTGAGCGCGGATTCGACCGCGATCATCGCCGTCTCGCGGTCGCGGATCTCACCGATCAGGATGATGTCGGGGTCCGCGCGAAGGATCGATCGGAGCGCGGACGCGAACGTGAGCCCCGCCTTCGGGTTCACCTGGATCTGGTTGACGCCGGGGAGCCGGTACTCGACCGGATCCTCCACGGTCACGATGTGCCGGTCGATGCTGTTGACGATGTTGAGCGTCGCGTACAGCGTCGTCGACTTGCCCGAGCCCGTGGGGCCCGTCACGAGGATCGCGCCGTACGGCTTGCGGAACGAGCGCTCGTAGCTCTCGAACGCCTGCGGGAGGAAGCCGAGCTCCGAGAGGTGGAGCAGGGCGTTGGTCTTGTCCAGGATCCTGATCACGATCTTCTCGCCGTGGACGGTCGGCAGGGTGGCGAGCCGCAGGTCCAGGCTGCGGTTGTTGACCCGCAGCGAGACGCGCCCGTCCTGTGGGATGCGCTTCTCGGCGATGTTCAGGTCGCCCATGACCTTGAGACGGCTGATCAGCCCGCCCTGGATGCTCTTGGGAGAGTGCATGACCTCGTGGAGCACGCCGTCCACGCGGAACCGAACGCGGACGTCGGTCTCCGTCGGCTCGATGTGCACGTCCGACGCTCGATCGGCCGCGGCCTGCGTCATGATCGCCTGCACGAGCTTGACGATCGGGGCGTCCTCGACCGCCGCCTCGACCGTGACTCCGGCCTCGGTGTCGAGCGCATCGGCGGCCTCCGTGGCCAGGGCCTCGACCTGCTCACTCATCCCCGAGAACTTCTGGATCGACTGCTCGACGTCGTTTGCCGTGGCGACCACCGGACGGACTTCCCGGCCCGTGATCGTCCGGATGTCGTCGAGCGCGTACACGTTCGCCGGGTCCGACATGGCCACCAGGAGCTTGCCGTCCTCCTCCCCGATCGGGAGCGCGCGGTAGCGGCGGCACAGGGCCTCGGGCAACAGGGCGGTCGCCGCCGCATCGATCCGGTACTCGGTCAGGTCGACGAACTCGAGGCCCACCTGCTCGGCCAGCGCTCGGACGAGGTCCCGTTCGCGGATGTAGCCGAGGTCGATCAGCACGCGGCCGAGCGATTTGGGCGTGTTGCGGTGCTCATCGAGGGCGCGCTGGAGATGCTCCTCGGAGATGAGGCCCTGCTCGAGCAGGATCTGCCCGAGCTGCTTCGGTTGTCGCTGCGTCGTCACCACGTGGGGCTACGCCCTTCGGTCCCTGGGTCGCCTAACTATCGGTAGGCCCATCGCCCCCCTGAAGCAGCCGGCCGAACTCCCGCGCGAGCGAGAAACGGTCGACGTCGTCTTCCTCCTCCTCCTCGGCCTTGTCCTCGGGCTCGAGCCCGATCCCCGGGTCGGCCTCCGGCCCCGCTCCCGACCCCTCGTCCGCCTCGTCGACGGGTTCGAGCTGCGGCTCCGCGTGGGGGCGTTGGTCGTGGAGGCCCCAGCGCTCGGGGTCGGGGATCGCGATTGACGGCGTCCGTTCCCAGGACGGGCGGGCGTCCGGCTCGGGCGCGTCGACTTCGACCTCGGCGAAGGGATCGGCCGGCCTTTCGACGGTCTCCCCGTCGTCGCGCACCGGCTCGTCGACGGTCTCCGCGTGGTCGCCGACCGGTTCGTCGATCATCTCCGGCTCCGGGCTGAAGGGCCGCGGGGCCGGCTCGGGCGAGTCCGCGCCGATGAAGCGCGCCTCGATCGATGCCGGGGCGTCGATCACCAGAGGATCCGGCGCGGGACGCTCGAGGTCCAGATACGGTGTCGGCTCCGATCGAGTGGCATCGGTCGCGGCCTCGGTCTCGCGAAGTCCGTCCTGCCGCGACCGGCGCTCCTCGGCCGCCTCCAGCACCTGCTCCATGTGGTCGATCACCAGGCCGGCCCGCTCTTCGGGGCCGGCCACAGCGAACCCGGCGTACGGGGCTCGACGGACGTAGCACCACGTCTCCGTGCCGAACTGCACGAAGCCGCGTTCGGGGTCGCCGATCGTGGCGAACCGGATCCAGGCGCGCGTGGTGGCGCGCTCCGACTCGGCCGGATGGGCCCCGAGGACCAACCCGTCGCGGGACAGGACCAGACAACCGCGAACGTCGGCCATGCCTTGCCCGAGCGATATCGCGAGCACGTTGAAGTCTTCCAAGGACGGCGACCTCCTTCGGAACCATCGGGAGGCCCGAGCGGGCGCTTGAGGGACACCCGTCCGGCGGAGGCCGAACGGTCCGCGTTCTCAGTCCGTGGTCGCCGCTTGAGCCGGGGTCCCCGGCTCCGCGAGCTCACCCAGCGCGGCCGCCGACATCACGGGGAGCGGCGCCGACTGAGCGGTCCAGAGCTCGAACGAGATCGCCGCCTGCTGAAGCAACAACCCGAGGCCCCCGAACGCCGCGCCTCCCGCGTCACGCACGGCACGTTGGAACGGGGTCACGCCCGGCCGGTAGAGCAGGTCGACCCCGATGACACCGGCCGGGAGCGGCGGGAGCGGGAGCTCCTCACCGTGGATGCCCAGCGGAGTCGCATTCACGATCAGGTCGACCTCCAACCCCGAGGCGTCGTCGAACGGGACCACCCTCACCTCGGTGGCCGAGCCCTCGAGCGCGGCGCGCAGGTCGTCGGCCCGTGAAGCTTCGCGCACGGCGACGGACAGGCTCGCCAGACCGCTTCGAGCGGCGGCGAGCGCACACGCGCGTGCGCCTCCCCCGGCCCCGAACAGCAGCGCCGACCGGCCCGACGCGTCGAACCCCGCGTCCTCGCGGAGGAACCGCTCGAACCCGACCGCGTCCGAGTTGTGGCCCGCGAGCCCGTCGGCGCCCACGACGATCGTGTTGGCCGCCCGCAGGAGGCGCGCGTCCTCGGAAAGGTCCTCGATCAGCTCGGCGGCCCGCGTCTTGTGCGGCATCGTCACGTTCGCGCCCGCGAACCCGAGCGCGCCGAGTCCACGGAGCGCGCTCGGAAGCTCGGCGGGCGCGACCGGGAGCGGGACGTAGACCCAGTCCAGGCCGAGCGCGACGAAGGCGGCGTTGTGGATCGCCGGCGACAGGCTGTGTTCGACGGGCCACCCGAGCACGCCGACCGAGCGCGTCGAACCCCGGACGCGCCCAGGCCGGTCGGGGACGTCACTCATCGCAGCGGATCCGGTTGGCCTCGTGCTCGGCGGCGGTCTTCCCGAACGCGTGGTGCCCGTCCTCGCCACACAGCACATAGAAGAGGTAGGGCGTGTGCGCCGGCTGGAGGGCCGCCTCGAGCGAGGCTCGGCCGGGGCTCGCGATGGGTGTCGGCGGCAGGCCCGCGTTGATCCGGGTGTTGTAGGGGCTGTCGAACTCCAGGTCGGAGAAGCTGAGCTGGCCATCCGGCGTCGGGTCGTCGTACAGGAGCGTCGCGTCGATGCCCAGGGTCATGCCCAGCTTCAACCGGTTGTAGATCACGCCCGCGATGATCGGGCGCTCGCGATCAAGCGCTGCCTCCCGCTCGATCATCGACGCGATGATCACCACCTCGTACGGCGTCACCCCGAGCTCCTCCGCGTTGGCCCAGGGCAACGACTCGGCCTCGGTGCCGAACTGGTCGAGCAGCTCCTGGATGACCGCATCGGCGCCGGCGTCCTCGCGGACGAAATAGGTCTCGGGGAACGGGAAGCCCTCGATGCTCGCGGCGTCCTCGGGGAGATAGGGGGGCAAGGACCAATCCCCCTCTTGGGCCGCCTCGAGGAACCGCTTGGCGGGGATCCCCAGGTCCTGCTGAACGCGATCGGCGATCTGGGTGAGCCGGTATCCCTCCGGGATCGTCAGGCGGACCGTGGGGACGGGTTCGGGCGGGGTCGTGAGGATCTCGAACGCATCGTCGGGCGTCATGTTCGTGGTCAGCTCGAAGCTCCCCGCGCGAAGCGAGTCCTCGAGACCGCTCCGGCGGAGCAGCCACGTCGAGACCAGGCCGCACCGGATGACCCCCTCGTCGTGGAGGTCGTGGACCACCTCCGACCCGCTCGCCCCCTTGCGGACCTGGAACGCGACCGGGTCCCTCGGCCCGGAGGCCTCCTTGCACCAGCCGTAATAGCGGTTGCCGGCGATGGCCAGGCCGGCGAGCACCACGGCGACGACGAGGAAGATGCGGAAGCCCCAGTTGGCGCGCCGTTCGGATCGGTGGCGCGGGCGAGCGTCGTCATCGCGCTGCGGAGGGGGGGCGTCCTGCATCGGCACGGCAGCATAGCGGCCGCCGTCGGCTCCCAGTTCGGCCCGGAGCCAACCCTTGCGTCGGTCAGACGGGCCGGTCGGTGTCGAGCCACGCCTGCAGGATCACGGTCGCGGCCGAGCGATCGATCGTCCCCCGACGATCGCGACCGCTCGCTCCGCTCTCCCGCAGGGCGCGTTCGGCCTCCACGGTGGAAAGGCGCTCGTCCTGCAGCCGTACCGGGACGCCGAGGGCCTTCTCGATCGCCCCCGCGAACCGCTCGGCGTGGTGCGCCCGCTCCCCCGCCTCCCCCGAAAGCAGCAGCGGATGGCCCACGATGACGAGCGTGACGCCGTGCTCCCGGACGAGGTCGGCGATCGCGCGAACGTCCGCCGGCGCGCCCGTCCGGACGGTGCCGAGCGGTACCGCCATCCGCCGCGCGTTATCCGAGATCGCGACGCCGATCCGCGCGTCCCCGAGATCGAGCCCGAGGACCCTGCCGGGCTCGGCCGCCGGCTCCTGCTCCCGGGGGATCTCGCTCACGCGTTCGCGTTCGCTCCCTGAAGGAGCTCCTTCAGGCGGGGCTCGACGGCGTCGAGGGCCTCCTGGAAGGCGTCCCCCTTCGGGCCGCCGGAGAACGCGAGGTTGGGTTTGCCCCCCTTGCCACCGCCCACGATCTTGGCGGCCGGTTCGAGGAGGGCCGGCCCCGTCACTCCCCTGGCGATCAGGTTCTTCGTACTGGCCGCCACCAGCAGGGCCTTGCCACCCTGTCCGGTCCCGAGCACGACGGCCGCGCCGTCCCGAGACTCGAGGCGGTTCGCCACGTCCTGCGCGAGCACGCGCAGCTCATCGGCGTCCGCGTCGACGGCGGCGGTCACGAGGTTCGCGCCCTCCACCACCCTCGCACCGGAGGCGAGCTGCTCCGCCCGGTCCATCAGCTCCCGCTTCGCCTGCTTGCCGAGCTCGCTCTCGAGCTCCTTCACGCGCTCGGCGTAGTGACGGGCACGCTCGAGCGCGCCCTTCGGGTCGGTGCCGAGCTCACGAGCGATGGCGTACAGCAGGTCGCGTTCCATGTTGATCTCGCGCAGGGCATCGGGGCCGACGAGGGCCTCGACGCGCCGCATGCCGGCGCCGATCGAGGCCTCGTGGAGGATGCGCACGAGCGCGATCTCGCCGGTGTGGTGGACGTGCGTGCCTCCGCAGAGCTCGATCGAGTAGTCCCCCACCTCCACCACCCGGACGAAGTCGCCGTACTTCTCACCGAACAGCGCGATCGCACCCTGATTCTTGGCCTCGTCCTGCGTCGTCTCGTAGATCGTGACCTGCCCGTCCTCCGCCAGCCGACGGTTGGCCAGCTCCTCCGCCTCCTCCAGGACGTCGCGCGGGACCGCCGAGTGGTGGGGAAAGTCGAAGCGCAGGCGGCCGGGCGCGACGAGCGACCCGGCCTGCCGCGCATGATCGCCCAGCACGTGACGCAGGGTCCAGTGAACGATGTGCGTCGCCGTGTGAGCGCGCGCGGTCGCCTCCCGACGCGCGGCGTCGACCTCGCCGTGCACCTCCTCGCCCTCGCGGATCTCGCCGGACCCGACGACACCGGTGTGAACGATGATGTCGCCCGGCCCGAACTGCGCGTCCGCCACCGTGATCGTCCCGCCGGGCGTCCGGACGACTCCCTGGTCGCCGACCTGACCGCCGGACTCCGCGTAGAACGGCGTCCGGTCCAGGACGAAGCGGACCTCCTCGCCCTCGCCCGCGACCCGCGCCCTCCCGCCGGGCCCGATCAACGCGAGCATCGTTCCGTCGGACTCGAGGGTCTGGTACCCGACGAACTCCGTCTTGCCCGCCTCCGCCGCGACCTCGGCGAGCTGCTCCTCGGCTCGTCCCTTTGCCGCGCTCCGGCTGCGTTCGCGTTGCTCGGCCATGAGCTCGTCGAAGCGGGCCTCGTCGATCTCGAGGCCCGTCTCGGCCGCGAGCTCGCGCGTCAGCTCCTTCGGGAAGCCGAACGTGTCGTGGAGCATGAACACGACGTCTCCAGGCAGTCTGCGGGTCTGGGCCACCTTGCCGATCTCAGCCTCAAACAGCGTCATCCCCTGCCGAAGCGTGCCGGCGAAGCGCTCCTCCTCCGAGGTCACCACCTGCTCGATGTAGGAGCGGTTCTCGACGAGCTCAGGATGAGCATTGCCGAACCGCTCGACCGTCCGATCGACCAGTGGAGGCATCACGTCGCGCTGGATCCCCATCCGTCTCGCATGCGACACGACGCGACGGAGCATCCGCCGCAGCACGTAGCCGCGACCCTCGTTGGACGGCTGGATGCCGTCGGCGATCAGGAACGTCGTCGCGCGACCGTGTTCGGCGATCACCTTGAGGGAGACATCGTCCCGCTCGTCCAGGCCGTGCTTCCTTCCGGCGAGCGACTCGGCGACCTCGAGCAGCGGGCCGAGCAGATCCGTCTCGAACACGTTGTCCACGCCCTGCAGCACGGTGGCAACCCTCTCGAGGCCCGATCCGGTGTCGATGTTCTTGGCGGGAAGCGATCCGACGACGTTGACGCCGTCGTCGGTCTCGTCCTGGATGAACACGAGGTTCCAGATCTCCATGAACCGTTCCTCGTCGACGTCGGGCCCACCGTCGGGCCCGAATCGCGAACCACGGTCGACGAAGATCTCCGAGCACGGACCGCACGGCCCGGGCGCATGCGTCGACCAGAAGTTGGCGAACTCACCGTTCTCGTCGAGCTTCCCGCGCCTGACGATGCGCGACGCGGGCAGTCCGACGGCGTCCCATGCCGCCACGGCGTCCGCATCCTCCTCGAGCACGGTGACCCAGATCCTGTCGGGGTCGATGCCGTACCCCTCGGTCACGAGCTCGAACGCCCAGGCCACGGCCTCGGCCTTGAAGTAGTCGCCGAACGAGAAGTTCCCGAGCATCTCGAAGAACGTGAGGTGCCGGGCCGTGTGGCCGACGTTGTCGATGTCCAACGCTCGGAAGCATTTCTGATCGGTGGTGGCCCGAGGGAACGGCGCACGGGCGTGCCCGAGGAAGTACGGGATGAATTGGTTCATCCCGGCGTTGGTGAGCAGGAGCCCGGACTCGGGCGGGGGGATCAGCGACGAGGACGGGACGCGCTTGTGCCCGCGCTCTTCGAAGAAGCGCAGGAACTCCTCGCGGATCCGATCGCCCTCCATGGCGGCACAGTCTAGCGGCGTGCCTGCGCCGCCCCGAAACCTTCGGGCCGAAGGCTTCAGGATGGGAGCCGGAACGTGTGGCGCAGGCCCTCGGCCCGCAGCTCGGCGAGCGTGACGGCCGGGAGCCGGTGGTCGTTGATCACGACGACGTAGCGCATTGCCGGCGGGAGCTCGGCGGTGAAGCGCGCAACCTGTCGGCACTGGCCGAGGGGGGCTTCGGATGTGGCCGGGAGTCCGATCCAGTTCGCGCTCCCGGTCACGATCACGGTCCGCGTACCGTCACTCCCTCGGAACGTCACGGTCTCCCCGCCCACGTAGGGATCGCTCCGGTGGCAGGGAAAGCCCGTGAGCTTGACGAAGTTTCCCCGCAGCGCGATCGCGCTCGGCACAGCCGTCGAGGTTGCGTTCCGGGTCGGCATCATCGACTCCTCGCCGGCGACCGACGTTCGGGACGCGCAGGCGGCGAGCGTCAGACCGAGGACGAGCGAGACGAATCGGTTGACCACGGGTTTCTCGCCTTGAGATACGTGCGGCGGGCCTGCGTGGCTCGCCCGAGGCTATCGGAGTTCCGAGCGGAGCTCGTCTTCCTTCTGCTGCATCGCCGCCTTGCCCTCGGCGAGCGAGTCCGAGACGAGCTTGGCGAGGTCCATCATGCCGCCCCGCGCCTCACGAGCGAGGTTGACCGGCGCGACCTTCGCGGTCTGCTTGCGGACGAACCTCGATGCGAGGATCGCGCTCGCGGCCCCGGCCCCCAGGCCGAGCGCGACCCAGAACAGTCGCCTCACGCGGTCCCCGGCTTGCCACCACCGCCGCTCTTGCCGCCCCTGCTGCCCTTGCCGCCGAAACGGCTCGTCGCCTTGCGGACCCCCACGCCGAGCGAGATCAGCTTGACCAGCGGACCCGAGACGACGTCCTCGACCAGCCCCGAGATCCGCCGGACCCGACCGACGACCTCCCCGGCCGCCTCGAGCACGACGTCGACGCGATCGAGCTCGCGGTTCGTGCGCTCCAGGGACCCCTTCACCTCCCGCAGGAGCGGGACCGTCTCCTCGCGCATCACGTCGATCAGGATCTTCGTGCTCTCGAGGACACGGAACGTGTTGATGAGGACGATGCACAGGAACAGGACGAGGAGCCCCCAGAAGGCGGAGAGCACGATGAGGGCGATGTCTCCTCCGTCGAGCGCTGCGATCATGCCCACGTTCCCGCCCTCCCCCTCATCCGTGGCCGACGACGTGGCCCGCTCGGCGGGCTCCGGGTCCGCGCATCATACCGGGGGTGCCTGCTCCGCCGTCCCCTCGGGCATCTCGGTCGCGCCTCCGTCCGGCGACGCCTGGGACTCCTCCCCCTCCCCGGACGGCTCGTAGTACCGGTTTCCGGAGAACCGCGCGGGCAGGTACTCCTGGTCGACCCGGTGGCCGGGGTAGTCGTGCGGGTACTTGTAGCCCTTGCCGAACCCGAGCTTCTTCAACCCCGGGTGGCCTGGCTCCTTGAGGTGGAGCGGCACGGGATCGGATGAGGCCGCGTCCTTCTGCGCGCGCGCGAGCGCGGCGATCACGCTGTTGGATTTCGGGGCGCGAGCGAGGTAGATCGCGGCCTCCGCGAGGTTGAGCTGCGCCTCGGGCAGCCCCACGTACTCGACGGCCTGCGCGGCCGCCACCGCGATCATCAACGCCCGGGGATCGGCCAGGCCGATGTCCTCGCTCGCGTGCACGACCATCCGCCGGGCGACGTACCGCGGGTCCTCGCCCGCCTCCAGCATCCGGGCGAGCCAGAACAGGGCCGCGTCCGGATCGGACCCCCGGATGCTCTTGATGAACGCCGAGATCACGTCGTAGTGGGCGTCACCCTGCCGGTCGTAGACGATCGCCTTCTTCTGCACCGCGTCGGCCGCACGCTCGCGGCTGACCGACCCCTCCCCGGCAGATCGCGCCGCGAGGACCGCGGCCTCCAAGCCGGTGAGCGCGACCCGGGCGTCGCCGCCGGCGACCTCGACGAGGTGCTCGAACGCCTCGTCCGAGACCGCGACGCCCTGCTTGCCCAGACCGCGGTCCTCGTCCGCCAGGGCGTGCTCGAGCAACGCGCGGAGCTCCTCCGGCGCCAGGGGTTCCAGCTGCAGGAGGATGCAGCGCGAGAGCAACGGCGTCACCAGCGAGAAGTAGGGGTTCTCGGTGGTCGCGCCCACCAGGGTGACGGTCCCCTCCTCGACCGCCGGCAGGAGGACGTCCTGCTGCGCCTTCGACCACCGGTGGACCTCGTCGACGAACAGCACCGTCCGGAAGAGCCCGTCCCTTGCCTGCTCGATCACCTTGCGAGCGTCGGCCACGCCCGAGGAGACCGCCGACAGCTGGACCAGGTGGGCGCCGACCGCGTCGGCGAGCAGGTACGCGAGCGTCGTCTTCCCCGTTCCGGCCGGCCCCCACAGGACGATCGAGGGGAGGTGGCCACCCTCCAGCAGCTGGGTGAGCGCCTTCCCGGGACCGATCAGATGGGATTGCCCGACGAACTCCTCGAAGGTTCGGGGCCTCATCCGGGCGGCGAGGGGGACGTCGGCCACTCAGGTCAGTCCTTGTAGCGGATGATGCGCCGGGGCCGGATCTTCAGGATCTCGCGCACCTGGCCCGGCGTGTAGTTGTAGCCGTGGCCGTCGTAGCGGTGCGAGAGCTCGTCGATGTGCCGCTCGGCGTGCTCGCCGGTCTCGAACGCCACGACGGTGCCCGTGATCGAGATCCAGTCGTAGGCATCGCCGTTCTTCATGACGGTGATCGCGACCCTCGGGTTCGCCGCGCAGTTACGGTGCTTGACCCGACCCTCCGCCGTGTTCACCAGGACGTGACCGTCGGCCGCGTCGACCCAGGTGATCGTCGCGTGCGGCGAGCCGTCGGGGTTCACCGTGACGAAGGTCGCGAAGTTCGTCTCCGACAGCATCTCGATGTCGGATTCCGTGAGCTCAACCATCCGGCTCCGCCTCCTCGTCGTGCCTCGTCGGGACCGCGATCGCGATGCCGAGCTCACGCAGCTGTTCCTCGGTCGCGCTGGCCGGCGCCCCGGTGAGCGGGTCGGCGCCGGACTGCGCCTTGGGGAACGCCGTCACGTCTCGGATCGTGTCCTTGCCGGCCATCAGCATCACCAACCGGTCGATCCCCATCGCGATGCCGCCGTGCGGGGGCACCCCGTATCGGAACGCTCGCAGCAGGTGGCCGAACTGCTCCTCGGTCTGCTCGGGGCTCAGGCCCAGGACCTCGAACACCCGTCGCTGCACGTCGGGACGGTGGATCCGGATGCTCCCGCCCCCCAGCTCGAACCCGTTCAGTGTCAGGTCGTAGGCACGCGCCTTGGCGGTCCCGGGCGTGAGGTCCTCGGTCAGCGGCGAGGTGAACGGGTGGTGGTTCGAGACCCACTTGCCCTCCTCCTCCGACCAGTCGAACAGCGGCGGCTCCGAGTACCAGCAGAACCGCCACTCCCCCTGCGGGATCAGCCCGAGCCGGTCGGCGAGGTGCCGGCGCAACCCATCGAGCGCCACGTTCGTGCGGTCGGGGTTGTCGGCCACGATCAGGATCAGGTCGCCGGGCCCGGCCCCGGTCGCGCGCCGCACACCCTCGATCTCGCCGGGCGACAGGTGCCTCTCGACCGGCGATCGAATCCCCTCGCCCTCGACCGCGATCCAGACCAGGCCCGCCGCGCCGCGCGACCTCGCCACCTGGACCAGCTCGTCGAGTTCCTTGCGGGACAGCTCGGCGCCACCCGGTGCCGCGAACGCCTTGATGAGTCCGCCCGAGTCCAGGACCGACGCGAACGCCCGAAAGCCCGTCCCCGCGAACGCCTCGCCCACGTCGGCGAGCTCCATCCCGTATCGCAGGTCGGGCTTGTCCGTACCGTACCGGTCGATCATCTCGTCGTAGGTCAGCCTCGGGAACGGCACGGCGACCTCGACGCCCTGGATCTCGCGCACGATCCGTGCGTAGAGGGGCTCGATCACCGCGACGACGTCGTCCTCGTCGACGAACGACATCTCCACGTCGAGCTGCGTGAACTCGAAGCTCCGGTCCGCCCGCGTCGGCTCGTCGCGCAGGCACCGGACGATCTGGTAGTAGCGATCCTGTCCGGCCACCATCAACAGCTGCTTGAGCTGCTGCGGCGACTGAGGCAGCGCGTAGAACGTCCCGGGCCACAGCCTCGACGGAACCAGGAAGTCTCGGGCACCCTCGGGCGTGCTGCGGCCGAGCAGCGGGGTCTCGACCTCCATGAATCCCCGCGACTCCATCTCGTGCCGGATGATGCGGTTGATCGCGTGCCGCATCGCGAGGATCCTGGTCATCTCGGGACGTCGCAGGTCGAGATAGCGGTAGCGGAGCCGGAGCTCCTCCGAGGCCTCGATCCGATCCTCGATCACGAACGGGGGGGTCTCGGCGTCGGCGAGCACCTCGAGCTCGGCCACGGCCACCTCGATCTCCCCGGTTGGCAGCTCGGGGTTCACCGTACCTTGCGGGCGTTGCCGGACCTCTCCCGAGACCCGGATCACGGACTCGGAGCCGAGTTGTTGCGCCGCGGCGTGGGCCTCCGCGGCGTCCTCGGGATGGAACACGAGCTGCACCAGACCCTCGCGATCCCGGAGATCGACGAAGGTCACGCCGCCGTGGTCCCGCCGGCGCCATACCCATCCGCAGAGGGCGACACGCTCGCCGGTGTGATCCGCCCGGAGCTCGCCACATGCGTTCGTCCGCATCGCCGTCCTCAGATCGCTCATCGGATCGCCCGCGCCCTCATCGCTCTGCAGCCCAATCCGTTCGGGAGAGCCAGTTCACCACATCGCCGATCGGGATCTCCTCCTGCTCCCGGCCGAGGTCCCGATCATCGGAGGACAACCGCCGAAGCTGCACCGTGCCGGCCTCGACCTCGCGCTTACCCACGATGGCCGCGAACGCGGCCCCAGCCCGGTCGGCCATGCGCAGCTGTGCCTTCAGCGGCCTTTCCTCGAACGCGGACGCGGCCGGGATGCCCGCGTTCCGAAGATCGGTCACCAGCCGCGCGCCCACGCCCGCGGCCTCGGGTCCGATCGCGACGACGAAGCATGCGATCCCCGCCTCGCCCGGCAGGTCGGCTCCGAGCGCCTGCAGCGCGAGCAGCACGCGGTCCAATCCCAGGGCGTAGCCCACGCCGGGCGTGGGCGGACCCCCGAGCACCTCCGCCAGACCGTCGTACCGCCCGCCGCCGCCGACCGACGCCTGCGCCTCGGACAGAGCGCCCGAGACGAACTCGAACGCGGTCCTCGTGTAGTAATCGAGCCCGCGAACCAGACGTGGGTCGTGCACGAACGCGATTCCCTGCTCGTCGAGTCCGTTGCGGACCTGCGCGAAATGCTCGGCGCAGGCCTGGCACAGGTTGTCCGAGATCAGCGGGGCGCCCAGGACCAACGGCGTTTTGCCGTCCACCTTGCAATCGAACACTCGCAGCGGATTGGTGTGCAGCCTCGTCCGGCAGTCCTCGTCGAGTTCGTCCGCGTGCGGCTCCAGGTACGCGATGAGTTTCTCCCGGTAGGCCGGCCGGCACTGCGCATCGCCGATCGAGTTGATCTGCAGCTCGAGGTCGGTCAGCCCGCGTCCACGCAGGAACCGATCGCCGAGCTCGATCACCTCGACGTCCGCGCTGGCTGCGCCCACGCCGATCGTCTCGACGCCGAACTGCCGGAACTCGCGCAGCCGTCCCGACTGCGGGCGGCCGTGTCGGAATTGCGAGGAGACATGGTACGCCTTGAATGGATTGGGCAGGTCGTGGGCGTTCGAGAGGTATGCCCGGACGATGCTGGCGGTCTGCTCGGGCCGCAGCGTCAGCGAGCGCCCACGCTTGTCCTCGAACGTGTACATCTCCTTCGTGACCACGTCGGAGGTCTCGCCAGACGTGCGCGCGAACAGCTCGGTGTGCTCGAAGGTCGGCGTCTCGACGTAGCGGAACCCGTACAACCGAGCGGTCCGGTGGGCGGCCTCGTAGAGCCCCAGCATCGCGTCGGAGACCGGCGGCAGCAGGTCGTCGGTCCCGCGTGGCGGTTGGAACTCCACTCAGCGCCCTTGGAGGAAGGGATTGCGCTCGCGTTCGCGCCCGACGGTGGTCCTCGGACCGTGGCCGGGGAGGACGTCGATCGGGTCGGGCAGCTCGAGGAAGCGGTCGAGCGACCGCTCCATCTCGGTCGGCGACGAGTTGGGGAAGTCGCTCCGGCCGATCGCGCCCGCGAACACGAGGTCGCCCGAGAGCACGAGGCCGTCCGTGGACAGGCACACGCTGCCCGGGGTGTGGCCGGGGGTGTGCACGACCTCGATCGAGAACCCGGCGAAGGTGAGGACGTCCCCGTCGACGACCGTTCGAACGTCCTTCACGGGGACTGGCGGCGTCTGCCACCCCGCCCCCCACCCCTGCGGATCGGTCAGCGCGGCGACGTCCGCCTCGTGGATGTAGAAGGGCAGATCGTCGCCGCAGAAGACCGCCGCCGACCCGATGTGGTCGAAATGACCGTGCGTGGCGAGCGCGGCGACCGGCCGCCTGTCCTCGGCATCCAGCATCGCCCGGACGCGTTCGGGCGAGAACCCGGGGTCGACCACCACCACCTCATCGGTCCCGTCGGCGCCGAGCAGCCAGCAGTTGGTCTCGAACGAGTTGTCGGAGAAGACGTCCAGGTACATCGAGGGGAAGTCTATCGAGCGCCGCGTCGACGCCCGGCCCGGGGCCGAACACGATCAGAGCTGTGTCTGGCCTTTGAGCACCCGTCGGATCCGGACCGATGGCGGCGGCGCGGGATGCTCCACCAGGGCGACCACCCGGTCGGCCATGAACCGCCCGCTCCGGACCGGCTCCCCGTTCCTGGTGACCTCGGAGACCTCGATCACGCCGCGGGACGTGGCGACCTCGACGCGGCGCCCCGCCTTGGTCGCCTCGATCTCGTAGGTCAGCACGCCCGAGCCCGAGTCGACGATGATCTCCACCCGGTCGCCCTTCATGGCACGAGACTACTCCTCGGTCCGGACATGCTCCGCGGGCATGGCTCCGTGAGCCGCATCAGCCGGCGGCATCGATCCAGAGGGTGACCGGGCCGTCGTTCACGAGCTCGACCTGCATGTGCTCGCGGAACGCCCCGCGCCGGACCGTCGCGCCGCGGGCCTCCAGCGCCTTCGCGAACGCCTCGACCCGGTCCTCGGCGATCCCGGGCGGGGCGGCCCCGTCCCACGAGGGCCGCCGGCCCTTGCGGACGTCGCCGTACAGCGTGAACTGCGGAACGACCAGGATCTCGCCACCCACGTCCGACAGCGAGCGGTTCATCTTGCCGTGCTCGTCCTCGAACACCCGCAGGTGGAAGACCTTCTCGGCCAGCCGGTCGTACTCGCCGAACCCGTCGTCGGCGCCCACGCCCACGAACAGGAGGAGACCGGGTCCGATCGCGGACACGAGCTCGTCACGGACCGTGACCTGCGCTCGCTGGACGCGCTGGAGCAGGACCCTCAACGCGGCACGACGCGGAAGGCCTCGTAGACGTTCTCGACCTTCTTGACGGCCCCAAGGATCTCGGTGAGGTGGGTGATGTCCGCGAGCTCGAACGTGAACCGCAGGATCGTGGTCCGGTCGCGGCCGACGGCCGAGGTCGCCGACAGGATGTTCACGTGGTGGTCGGAGAGCACGGTGGCGACGTCCGAGAGCAGGCGGGTGCGGTCGAGTGCCTCCACCTGGACCGCGACGACGAAGGACGTCGGCTTGCCGGCCTTCCAGGTGACGTCGATCAGCCGCTCGGGTTGGGAGATGAGCGACTTCGCGTTCGGGCAGTCGGTGCGGTGGACCGAGACGCCCTGCCCGCGCGTGACGAACCCGAGGATCTCGTCTCCCGGCACCGGGGTGCAGCACCGGGCGAGCCGGACCCAGACGTCCTCGGACCCGGGCACCACCACGCCCGAGGTCACGTCGGTCGAACTCGGCTGCCCGAGGTGCACCGGCCGCGCGAGCGGGACCTCGGTGACGTCCTCCTCGGTCGAGCCCTGCACCCTCCGAGCCAGGCGGGCGACGATCGACTGCGGCGAGACCTGTCCCTCCCCGATCGCGACGTACAGCGATTCGAGGGTCGGGAACTTCATCTCGTCCGCGAGCTGCTCGAGCGCGTCCTCCGTCGCCAGCCGCTTGAGGGGAACGTTCTGTTTGCGCATCAACCGCTGGAGTTGCTCCCGGCCGTCCTCGAGGGCGTCCTCGCGCCGCTCGCGACTGAACCACTGCCGGATCTTGTTGCGGGCGCGCGGCGTCTTGACCCATCGGAGCCAGTCCTGGGACGGTCCCTCGCCCTGCGCCTTGGAGGTCAGGATGTCGACGGTGTCGCCCGTTCGCAGTTCGTAGTCGAGCGGAACGAGCTTGCCGTTCACCTTGGCGCCGATCGTCCGGTGCCCGACCTCGGTATGGATCGCGTACGCGAAGTCGACCGGCGTCGCGCCGGCCGGCAGGTTCATCACGTCGCCCTTCGGCGTGAAGCAGAAGACCTGCCCGCCGTACAGGTCGATCTTCAGACCCTCCATGAATTCGCGCGGGTCGGCCATGTCCTTCAGCCACTCGAGCATCTGACCGAGCCACGCGAGGTCGGCGGCCTCCTTGGCCTTCTTCCCGTCGCGCCCCTCCTTGTACCGCCAGTGGGCGGCGATCCCGAACTCCGCGGTCCGGTGCATCTCCCTGGTGCGGATCTGCACCTCGATCGGACGGCCCTGCGGCCCGACGACGGTCGTGTGCAGCGACTGGTACATGTTCGACTTGGGCATCGCGATGTAATCCTTGAATCGCCCGGGCACCGGCTTCCACAGCGAGTGAACCGCGCCGAGCGCCGCGTAGACATCGCGTACCGATTCGACCTGGACCCGGATGCCGGCGAGGTCGTAGATCTCGTTGAACTCCTTGCCGCCGACCACCATCTTCTCGTAGATGGAGTACAGGTGCTTCGGGCGACCTTCCACCTCGGCCTTCAGCCCGGACTCGCGGATCCTCGCGCGAGCGGCCTCGAGCACACCCTCGACGTACTGCTGCCGCTCGCCGCGCCGCTTCTCGACCAGGCTTGCGATCTCGTGGTACGGCCCGGGGTGCAGCGTCTTGAACGACAGGTCCTCGAGCTCCCACTTGACCTGCTGCACACCCAGCCGGTGGGCGAGCGGCGCGTAGATCTCGAGCGTCGCGGTGGCGATCCGTCGCTGCTTGTCCTTCGGGAGCGCGGAGAGCGTGCGCATGTTGTGCAATCGGTCGGCGAGCTTGATCAGCAGGACTCGGATGTCGCCCGCCATCGCCACGATCATCTTGCGGACGTTCTCGGCCTGCTCGTGCTCCCGGCTGCGGAACGAGAGCTCGTCGAGCTTGGTGAGGCCGTCCACGATCCGCGACACTTCGGGCCCGAACTCGGACTCGAGCTCCGCGACGCTCACGTCGGTGTCCTCGACCGTGTCGTGCAGGAGCGCCGCCTCCAAGGTCGTGGTGTCGAGACCAAGGTCGGCCAGGATCTGGGCAACGGCGAGCGGATGCTCGATGAAGTCCTCGCCCGACAGGCGCTTCTGGCCCTCGTGGTGCTCGGCGGCGAACCGGTAGGCGCGCTCGATCTCCTTCAGGTCCGCCTTGGGGTTGTAGCCCTTGACGGTCCGGACGATCGCATCGATGCCGTCGTACGCCTCGGGCTCACCCGAGCGCAGGCGCGACAGGATGCCGCCGCGCCGCTCGGTCCTGACCTCCTCGCCCGTGTCCACGCTCGCCTCTCGCCCCGGGCACCAAGTCTACGCCGCACGTGCACGCGGTTCGGGGTGGCGGTTCCCGATGAGGCAACGAGCCGGGGCCCGACCCGAACGGGTCAGTAGCGCAGGAGCGTGTACAGGTCGTGGCCCTCGAGCTTCTCGCGACCGTGCAGGAACTCGAGCTCGATCAGGCACGCGATCCCGACGACCTTGCCGCCGATCCGCTCGACCAGTTCCGCGGTCGCCTGCGAGGTTCCGCCGGTCGCCAGGACGTCGTCCACGATCAGCACTCGCTCGCCGGATGCGACGGCGTCCCGATGGACCTCGAGCGTCGCCGTCCCGTACTCGAGCTCGTACTCGGCCGCTTCGGTCTCCCAGGGTAGCTTGTCCGCCTTGCGGACCGGCACGAATCCCGCGCCGAAGTGGTACGCCACCGGCGACGCGAGGATGAACCCGCGCGCCTCGATCCCTACCACCTTGTCCACGTTGCCGCGCCCGAAGTGCACGACGATCATGTCGATCACGGTGGAGAACGCGAGCGGATCGGCCAGGAGCGGCGTGATGTCCTTGAACAGGACGCCCTCCTGCGGGAAGTCGGGCACGTCTCGGACGAGCGCCTTCAGCTGATCGAGATCCACGATGTCACCTCCGCCGGCGTTTGGCGGGCGGGCGTCGCTTGCTCTTCGGGCGCGGGCGCGAGGACGTCTGCCCGCTCCTTCCTGCCTGCCGGGAACCGCCGGCGGCGGCCACCACGGCCGGCGCGGCCTCCGGCTCCTCCTCGGCCGCCTCCTGACCGTTCGTCGGGACGGCGCGCAGGCGGCGCTCGGCCTTGCCCCCGCGCTCGATGCGGGCGCGGAGCTGCTGGTATCTGGGCTCGCGCTCCTTCAGGATCACCAGGATCGGCGTGGCGACGAAGATCGAGGAGTACGCGCCCGTAACGACGCCGATCAGCATCGCGAAGGCGAAGTCCTTCAGCGTGTCGCCGCCGAACAGCAGCAGCGACAGGATCGGCAGGATCACCACGAGCGACGTGTTGACCGACCGCATCAGCACCTGGTTCATCGAGTAGTTCGCGACGCCCTCGTACGTGTCCTTGCCGAGCAGTGCGGTCGACTCGGTGTTCTCCGTCACCTTGTCGTAGATCACCACGGTGTCGTAGAGCGAGAACCCGAGGATCGTCAGGATCGCGATCACGGTCGGCGGCGAGACCTCACGGCCCGTGAGCGCGTAGACGCCGGCCGTGATCAGGACGTCGTGCACCATCGCGACCATCGCGCCGACGGCCATCTTCCACTCGAACCGGAGCGTGATGTACAGTGTGATCGCGAACAGGACGACCACCAGCCCGATCAGGGCCTGTCGCGAGATCTGCTCCCCCCACGTCGGCCCGACCACCTGCGCGCTGATGTCGTCCGGACTGATCCCCGTCTGCCGCGCGAGCGCCTCGAACAGCTGCGTCCGTTCGGCGGCGGTCAGGTCGGTGAGGGCCGAGGTCCGGATCGAGACCTGGTCGCCGCCCACGATCTGCACCTCGGCGCTCGCGCGGTCGAACGGGTCCTGCGCCAGGAGGCCACGCACCTGCTCGACGGTCACGTCCTTCGAGAGCCGGTACTCGATCAGCGTGCCGCCCGTGAAGTCGATCGAGTAGTTCAGCCCGAGGAACACGA
>Ga0070704_100000381_pt1 | contig 20202 bp, 20 predicted proteins | sample KBSK5252metaG_FD_65467 | JGI IMG/M metagenome (GOLD analysis project Ga0070704, IMG submission 65467) | Corn, switchgrass and miscanthus rhizosphere microbial communities from Kellogg Biological Station, Michigan, USA - KBS K5-25-2 metaG | ecosystem: Host-associated > Plants > Roots >...
GATGTAGGTGCCGATGCCGAAGTCGTGGAGTTTTCGGGCATCGATCGCAATTCTCACTAGTGGCTCATCTTAACGGGATTCGGGATCGGGGATCAGGACTTGGGAATGCGGCTCTTGGGATTTGGGATTTGGGATTTGCTAATGATCCCAGCCTGACCACTCCATTCGGTACTTCTGGCGGATCTGCCGAATGGTGCCTGGATACACGCCGTCGCGCCGCGCAGACTCGCCGGCCGTGTCAAGTGTCGTCTTGATCTGGTTCGCCGCGCCTTTCAGGTCGTCGATCCAGGCAAAGCAATCGTAGGCGTTGCTGCGCGCCACCTTGATGCCGTCCGGCACATACACAGCGAACCATGCACGGTCGCCACCCGTCGGAGTCGAGCTGGCGACGCACAGTTTCGAGTTGCGCTGCCAGTTGGTATCGATCTCATCGCTCGCCCGCGCCGCCCATTGCACCGCCTGCTCGTACTGCGCTTGTCCTCTGGCACGCCCGGCCTCGCTTTCCGACGGCCCGCCCAACGCCTGGCTCAGTGCTGCCACGGGTGTCTGCGGGGCCACCACTGGCCGTCCGTTGACGAGCGCAATCGCGTGATCGATGGCGATCGCGAACGCGACCCCTTCACCGACCTGCTTGGAGATCCCCATCGAGTTGATACCGATGACCGTGCCATCGCGGCCAATCAGCGGTCCACCGCTGTTACCCGGATTGATCGCCGCGTCCGTCTGAATGAGCGTCACGCTGCCAGCCTGACGCAGTGCACTCACGATACCCCGCGTGACTGTATTCGACAGCGTACCGAGGGCGTAGCCGATGGCGATGACCTCCTCACCAGGTCGGGCCGTCGAAGCCGTGCCGAGCCGCAGCGTCGTCTGCTGCGGATTTGCGTTGTACACCTGCAGCAGTGCGAGGTCGACTGCCGATGACGTCGTCATCACTCGAGCCGTGTACTGCGTGCCGGCAACTCGAAGCGTGACGGAGTTCTGGCCTTCGACGACGTGATTGTTGGTGACGATCAGGTCGGGCCGGATGAAGAATCCGCTGCCGCGGCCGGTGCCCGTATCGATTGATGCCACCGCCGGTAACGATGCACTTACGACGTCCTCGATTGAACCCGTCGGAGGAGCTGCGACGGCGTTGGATGCGGCCGGAGCCGGGCCGGTCAGCACGACGCTCCCTTTCACGGGCGCCACGAACGTGTCGGTAGCCTGCGCGACCGCGTGCTGTGCCGCTGAATCGGCGGCCCCAGCCTCCGACGGAATGACACGCGCTTGCGCCTCGATTGGGGCGGGCTCCCTGGTCTGCACGATGCAGACGGCCACGCCGAGGCCAATGGCAGCTCCAAGAATCAGGAACAGCGAAGGCGACGGTCCGCTGCGGGTGCCGATCTCCTCGGGTTCAGCAGCTGCCGCAGAATCGGGTGGCTGCGGCTGATATCCACATCGACATTCCTGGACTCGGGTAGGGACGCGGCGGTCACAAGCAGGGCATTTCCAGGAAAATTGATCGTTGGCCGGTTCACCCATCGCTCCCCGGGTTATCGGGCAGTCGCCCGCGCACCTTGAGATACCACCGGAGCCACGAAACCCAGCCCGGATGGTGCTTTTCATAGAAGGCGAGCTGACTGCGGCGATAGGCGCGTTCCGTTGCCGCCGATGCGGTTGCCCGCGAGCGACCGCGCAGATGAACGATTTCCGCGGCGGGACAAAACAGCACGCGCCGTCCCCGGGCACGAATCGAGGCGCAGAAGTCGACATCCTCCGCATACATGAAAAACCGCTCGTCCAACATCCCGACGGCGTCAGCATCTGCACGCCGGACAAGGAGACACGCGCCGCTGACCCAGTCGACCTCGCGCCGTTTGCGTGTCATCGACTCCACGTACGCGGCGATCGGTCCGGTTCCTGTGCTGCGCTCCACCAGAAATTTCTGTCGGAGCTCCACAAGCGGCGACAGCGTTCTGCCGAAGGAGAGTTCTACGCGTCCGTCCGCACCGACCAGACGTGGGCCCGCTACCGCTGCATCCGGTCTCGCGTCCAGCTCCGCGACGAGCGTATCGATTGCGCCGGCCGGAACGGACGTATCCGGATTGAGCAGGAGAATCAGGGGGCCGAAGGTCTGCCGAATGCCGACATTGTTGGCGCGAGCGAAACCAAGATTCGCGCCCGCGTCGATCACACGAACGCCATGCCACCGCGAGCGGATGGTCGCCGCGGTTCCGTCGGTCGACGCGTTGTCGACGACGACAATCTCGTGGTCGGTTGCGGGAGGATGTTGCACAAGCGAACTGAGGCAGGCATCAATCTCACCCGTCGAGTTGTAAGCGACGATGATGATGGACAGCCGCGGCATCGACAGCGAAGTGGTCATCGTGAACGCCGCGTGCTGTCTCGAACAGCGGGCTCATCGTCGAGACGGCGCGGCGCGGACCCTTTGGCTCCGCGAGATCCAGCGTCGGTTAACAGACTCAGCACTTGTTCTGCGAAGGTCGTCCACGAGTACCGGCGAAGAACTTCCGTCGCAGCCTGCAGCATGCGATTGCGCTCGCCTGGCTCGAACAACACGGCGTGCAGAGCGTCTGCGATGAGCGCAGCGTCTGGGCGGGGAACGTAGATCGCAGCGTCAGCGCAGACCTCGCGGGCCACAGGCGTGTCGAGCAGGACGAGCGGCAGCCCTGATGCGATTGCCTCCAGAGGCGTTAGACCGAATCCCTCATATTCGGACAGGAAGACGAATGCCGAGGCATCGGCATACAGCTGTGGCAGCTCGTGATCGGCGACGTAGGACCGCAGATGAATACGGTCGGCAATGCCGGTCGCCTGAACCAGCGCGTCGAGATTGATGCGCGGAGTGGTGCGGTTATCGCCGACGAGCTCGAGCTGCATTTCGGGACGGCTACGCGCCACGATGGCGAACCCCTCAATCAACTCCGGGACGTGACGCCGGTTGAAGATGGATCCGACGAACAGAACTGTGCACGTGTGCGGCGAACCTTGAAGGTTCGCCCCCTTCGGACCAGTGAAAGGCGTCACGCCCGGATAAGCGACGGCGATCTTCGACGGTTCAACACCCAGGTGGGCGACGATTTCGCGTTTCGAGAATTCGGAAATCGTGACGACACGGTCCGCGGCGCGGGCGGCGAGGCGCGCCGTGGTCCGCCGGCGCAATCCCTCCCGCCACGTGAACCACTCAGGATGCGCCGCGAATGATACGTCGTGAATGGCGACGACCATTGGAATCGAAGAAAAGACCGGACCACTGTAAGCGGGCGCAAACAGAACGTCGGCGGCGGCATGTCGAGCAACCCGGGGCAACACGAGTTGCTCCCACAATGTTCCGCCCCTCGGTCTCTGTTCCGCAGGTGCCAGCTGGATGAACTCGTGCGCCTGCGCCGCCGGCATGCGTGACCATTCCTCGAGCAGCTTGCCGAGAAGACGACCGACACCGGTCGGCTTGCCCTGCAGCTCACGGGCGTCGATCGCGATTTTCATGCGGGTTGGTGCCGGACAGCTGCCGGCTGCTCGCGGCGACGTGTGATCGCGTCTGTGTAGGCGCGATGCAGCGTTCGAGCGGACTCGGTCCACGTAAAGGTGCGTGCACGGTCGAGGCCCGCCTGTGCCGCCCGCAGCGCCCAGGTCTGGTCGAATGCCGCGCGCTCGATCGCCGCCGCCAGTGCAGTTGTGTCTGACGGGTCCACCTGGGCGCCAGCATCCTGCACGACTTCGGGCAATGAACCGCGAGACGACACGATCACCGGCACTCCCGCAGCCATCGCCTCGAGCGCCGGCAGGCCGAAGCCTTCGTCGAGAGAGGGCAGTACGAGCACGCGAGCGGATCGATAGAGATCCTCGCGCGTCTGGTCATCGACATATCCGATGTGCGTTACGTGATCAGAGAGAGGCGCGCTGTTGATGCGCGCAACCCACGTCGAGGCGGCCGCTGTCGCGCGGCCGGCGAGCACCATCCGTGGAAGCGTACGCCTCCCATCGAGAAGCCGTTGGTATGCGTCCAGCAGCGCGCCGACGTTCTTCCGCGGCTCGAGCGTGCCCATAAACAGGATGCAGCCGTCAGCCGGCACGTTCGGCTGCCGCCCCAGCGTCCGCCATACGGGCGCGCCTGGGGGACAGACATAAATGCGCTCGGCGGCGACCCCGAGCCGTTCGATGATTTGCGACCGCCCGTACCGCGTGGACGTGATGACCGCGTGCGCGCGCCTGGCGTGGGAGGCGGCGAGGACCGGGTAGTCGCGTCGAATTTCCGCGCCTGTGTCCTGTGTGTGGGCAAGAAAAAACAGGTCGTGAATGGTGACAATCTGAGCAGCGTTGCGCGCAGGCATGAGGAGCGGATGCGCCGAGTGCGTGATATCGACGTCGCCGGCGAGCATTTCAGCAGGTGGCCACTCGAGCCGATGCCATAGGTAATTCAAAATGCGGACGGGAATGCGTCGATCGATCACCCGAGCGCCGGTCTGGTCGGCTACATGTGGTGCCGGTCGATCTTTCCAGGAACTCGTGAAGAGGAGGACCTCTTCGCGATAAGCCGCCGTGTAAGCGCGCGCCAGTTGGTGAATGTACTCGCCGACACCGGTACGCTCCCGCAAAGCGGGGCGGTAATCGACGAGGATGCGCACGACGGCAGGGTACAATCACAAGCCACAGAGACACAAAAAGGATGAAAATCGCGGTCATTGGAACCGGGTACGTAGGTCTTGTCGCGGGTGCCTGCTTTGCCGAAAGCGGCAACGACGTGATCTGTGTTGACAAGGACGGCGCAAAGGTTCGGACGCTTCGTGCCGGCAGAATGCCGATCTACGAGCCAGGGCTCGAGGAAATCGTGCGGCGCAATCGGCACGAAAACCGGCTGACGTTCACGACGACCCTGCCGAAGGCAGTCCGTAGTTCGAGCATCGTCTTCATCGCCGTCGGCACTCCGCAGGGGGAGGACGGGTCCGCCGATCTGCAGCACGTGCTTGAAGTCGCGCGCGAGGTTGCGCGCGCGATGAACGGCTACAAGGTGATTGTCGACAAGAGCACCGTGCCGGTCGGCACGGCCGCGCGCGTCCGTGAAGTGATTCGGCGCGAGACCACGCATCCGTTCAGCGTCGTCAGCAATCCCGAGTTCCTGAAGCAGGGGGCGGCCATCGACGATTTCATGAAACCCGATCGGGTCGTGATTGGCGCGGAGGATCCGCGGGCGCGCGAGCTCATGCAGGAGCTCTACGCCCCGTTTACCCGAACCGGCGCGCCGATCATGATGATGGATTGCGCGAGCGCGGAGCTGACGAAGTACGCCGCCAATGCCATGCTGGCGACGCGTATCTCATTCATGAACGAGGTCGCCAACGTGTGCGAGGCCGTCGGGGCTGATGTCGACGAAGTGCGCCGTGCCATTGGCGCGGACCGACGCATCGGAACCTCATTTCTTTTTCCGGGTGTCGGGTACGGCGGCAGCTGCTTTCCGAAAGACGTGAAAGCGATGATTCATTTCGCCTCGCAGAAAGATTACGACTTCAGGATTCTCAGAGCCGTCGAAGAAGTCAACAGCTCACAGAAGACGCGGCTGGGAACCAAGATGCGGTTGCATTTCGGCACCCTGAAGGGACGAACGATTGCCGTCTGGGGACTCGCGTTCAAGCCGCGAACCGACGACATGCGAGAGGCGCCGGCGATTCCGCTCATCAAGATGCTCCTGGCGGAGGGCGTCAACGTACAGGCTTACGATCCGGAGGCGACCAAGGTTGCCAAAGGGATCTTCGGCACCAAGGTGACGTTCGCGACGAAGAACTACGACGCGTTGAAGGGCGCCGACGGGCTGGCGATTGTGACCGAATGGAGCGAATTCCGCCGGCCGGATTTCGAGAAGATGCGGAAGCTGATGCGGTCGCCCGTCATCTTCGACGGCCGCAATTTGTTTGAACCGGAGCAGATGAAGCAGAGCGGGTTCACTTACTACTCCATTGGCCGCCACTAGCGCTTCGACTGTGCTCGTGACGGGCGGCGCCGGCTACATCGGCAGCCATGCCGCCAAGGCGCTGCGCCGCGCGGGCTATCACGTCGTGATCTACGACAATTTGTCGGCCGGGCATCGAGACGCGGCGCTCGGCGCGCCGCTCATCGAAGGCGACGTTCGTGACGTGGACGCCGTTCGCTGCGCGCTGCGCGACAGCGGTGCGTCGGCCGTGATGCACTTTGCTGCGTGGCTGATCGTCTCGGATTCCGTTCGCGATCCGATTGGCTACTACCGCAACAACGTTGCGGGCGCGCTTGCCACGCTCGAAGCCATGGCGGCAGAGCACTGCCGCCGATTCATCTTTTCCTCGACGTGTGCGGTGTACGGCGAGCCCGTCGAGGTACCGATTCGCGAAATCCACGCCACCGCGCCGATCAACGCGTATGGGCAGACGAAACTGGCCGTGGAGCACGCGCTGCCGCATTTCGAGCGTGCGTACGGCATCCGATCGATTTGCCTGCGTTACTTCAACGCGGCGGGCGCCGATCCGGATGGCGAGCTGGGGGAGGATCACTCACCGGAAATCCACGTGATCCCGCGTGCATTCGAGGCGGCCTCGGATGGTGCCCCATTCGAGATTTTCGGCGAGGATTACCCGACGCCCGATGGTACGTGCCTTCGCGACTACATTCATGTCATCGATCTGGCTGACGCCCATCTTCGGGCGCTGCGCCGGCTGGAGAGCAATGCGGCTTCAACGATTTATAACGTCGGCACGGAGCGACCCTCGTCGGTCCGAGACGTCCTGGCCGCGGTGGAACGGGTCACCGGCCGTACCGTGGTCCGTCGTCCGGCCCTGCGCCGTCCCGGCGACCCGGCCGTGCTCTTCGCGTCCGCCGAACGCATTCGAACGGAGCTGGGGTGGCGGGCCCTGCGCCCGGATCTCGATACGATTGTTGCCGATGCGTGGCGGTGGCACTCGGCGCGTCCGCAAGGGTTTCGATCGCCATCGCTCATGAACGGTCCGCGGCGCTGATGTCTCGATTGCGTGGAATCCTGACCGACCCGTTGTTATCCGTCGTCATGCCCGTGTACAACGAGGCGGCGACCATCGAGGAGATGATCCGGCGTGTGCTCGCCGTGCCGCTCCGTACGCAGTTGATCGTCGTGGACGACTGTTCGACCGACGGCACTCGCGACATGCTGGCCGGACTGCAGCGCGAGCTGGGATTCACGCTCCTGCTGCAACCGGAGAACCGGGGCAAAGGCGCGGCGCTGCGTACCGGGTTCGGTTCGGTTCGCGGAGATCTGGTGGTGATTCAGGATGCGGACTTGGAATATTCGCCCGAGGAGTTCCCAGACCTGATCGAGCTGATTTGCCAGGGTCGAGCCGACGTCGTCTATGGATCGCGGTTTCTCGGACGGCATCGCGTGTTCCTGTTTACGCACTACCTGGGCAACCGTCTGCTGACGTTTCTGACAAACGTGCTCTACAACACGATGCTGACCGACATGGAGACCTGCTACAAAGTCATGAGAGCCGAGGTTCTTCGGTCGATGACGCTGCGGTCGAATGGGTTCGGCATCGAGCCCGAACTCACCGCGAAAATCTTCAAGCGTGGCTACCGCGTCTACGAAATTCCCATCACATACGACGGGCGCGGGTACGACGAAGGAAAGAAGATTGGATGGCGCGACGGCGTGGTCGCCCTGTGGGTGCTGCTGCGATACCGGTTCACTGAGTGAATGCGTTTCTGCGATTAATCGCCTACGCCAGGCCCTATCGCGGCCGGCTTGCCGCTGCGGCGGCGGCGATGATCGTGTACGGCGCCGCCTCGGCGGGCGTCGCCGCGCTGATTCAGCCCATTCTCGATCGCGTCCTGCCGAGACATGAAGAGCTCGCGCAGATCATCGTTGCGATTCTTGCGCTCTACTTGATCAAAGGCGCCGGTGCGTACCTGTCCGGCTACTGGATGACCGACGTCGGACAGCGCGTCGTCCGCGATCTTCGAAACGTTCTCTTCACCCACATACTCGGTCAGTCGGCCGCTTTTTTCGCGGCTCAGACGAGCGGACGGCTGATGTCGCGGATCACCAACGACGTCGCGCAGATTCAGCAGGCGGTCTCCGAGACGCTTGGAGATCTCGCGCGCGAATCGCTGGCACTGGTGGGCTTCGCCGCGCTTCTGTTCTATTACGACGCCCGGCTGGCGCTCGTGTGCCTCACCGGTGCGCCGCTGGTGGTCTACCCACTCGTCCGGCTGGGGCAGCGGGTCCGCCGCACCACGCGCCACAGCCAGGAAGCGCTCGCGCAGATCACGCATGTGTCAGCCGAAGCGTTCACCGGCCATCGGATTGTCAAGGCATTCGGCGCCGAACGGCGCGAGACGGATAAATTCCGTACCGCATCGGAAGGGCTGTATCGCACCAGCATGAAGGTGACGACCGCGTTGTCGATCTTGCCGCCGCTGATGGAATTCATAGGCGGGGTCGCATTTGCCGTGGCTCTCTGGTATGGCAGCCAGGAGATCAGCGCGAGCCGTCTGACAACGGGTGAGTTCGTCGGTTTCATCGCGGCGCTGTTCATGATGTACGGACCGGCGAAGAAGCTGAGTCGTGTCAATGCCAACCTGCAGCAGGCCATCGCGGCCGCCGAGCGCATCTTCGAAATGCTCGATACCCACAGTGAGGTCCGCGAGCGGCCGAGTGCCATCGATCTGCCGCGGTTTCGCGACGTGATCGAGTTCCGCGACGTGCGTTTCTCCTACGACGGCGCCGAGGATGCGACCTTACGCGGCGTGTCGTTCAGCGTACGGGGTGGGCAAACGCTGGCGATTGTCGGACGGAGTGGCGCGGGCAAGACGACCCTCGTCAACCTGATTCCGCGGTTCTACGACGTCACCGGGGGCGCGATTACCATTGACGGTCACGGTGTCGGTGACGTCACAGTCGCGTCGCTGCGTGGCCAGATTGCCATCGTGACGCAGGAGACGGTGCTGTTTGACGACAGCATCAGCGTCAATATCGCCTACGGCCGACCTGGTGCGTCACAGGCTGAGATCGAGGCCGCGGCGAGAGCCGCGCATGCGCACGAGTTCATCATGGCCCTCGATGGGGGGTACGACACCACGATCGGCGAGCGGGGCCAGCGGTTGTCGGGCGGTCAGCGTCAGCGCATCGCGATCGCCCGCGCGATTCTGCGCGATTCGCCGATCCTCATCCTCGACGAGGCGACCTCCGCGCTCGATGCGGAGTCCGAGATGCTCGTCCAGGATGCGCTTTCGACGTTGATGCTCAACCGGACGTCGTTTGTCATCGCCCATCGGCTGTCCACCGTCCGGCGTGCCGACGTGATCGTCGTGCTGGAGCGCGGCCGGATCGTCGAAACAGGCCGCCACGAGGAACTGCTCGCGCGTGGCGGTGCGTATGCGAAACTTTACGAACTGCAGCTCCAGGAAGAGCCCACCGACGAGCCCGAGCGCGTATGACATCACGATCGACCGAGACTGCAGCCCGATGATCAAGTCGATGACCGGGTTCGCCTCGCTCACGCACGAGGATGAGCGTGCGACGATCGGGATCACCCTTCGAGCGGTCAACCACCGGTTTCTCGACATACAGCTTCGAATTCCGCAATCGCTCGCGGAGGTCGAGCCTCGCGTTCGCGGGCTGCTGCAGAAGCGCCTGGCACGGGGACGGGTCGAGCTGCAGATATCGGTGCAGCTGCGGACGCCGGCCGCGCCGTCAATCGAGTTGAACGAAGACTTCGCCAACGCGCTGTCGGCCGCCATCGATCGTGCGCGCGAGCGCGGCCTTGTCGCGGGCACGCTGACGCCCGGCGACCTGCTTCGTCTGCCGCAGGCCATCAGTGTGCGCGACCGGACGGCGGAGCCCGATCCGGAAGCCGAGGCACAGCTGACGGCGAGCGTCGAGGCCGCGGTTGAGCAGGCGCTTGCTGATCTCGACGCCATGCGCGTCCGAGAGGGCGGACACCTGCGTGACGATCTCGATGGCCGCAAACAATCGCTGGCGACCTTCATCACGCGTGTCGCGGAGGCGGCCGATGAGGGGCGGACGGCGCTCGAGGTGCGGCTGCAGGATCGCGTGCGGGAAATCAGTCTCGACCTGCCCGTCGATGAAGCGATGATCGCGCAGGAGATCGTGCGGACGGTTCAGCGCTCGGACATCAGCGAAGAAGTGACACGCTTTCGCGCGCACCTGTCACACTGGGATGCGCTCACCGATGGCCCCGAGCCGTGCGGCCGCAAGCTCGATTTTCTGCTGCAGGAGATGAACCGCGAGGTGAACACCATCGGGTCGAAGGCCGACGGGTTGCGCGTCTCGGAGCTGATCATCAACGCGAAGGCGGAGCTCGAGAAGATGCGGGAGCAGGTTCAGAATATTGAGTGACCGCGGCCTGCTGTTCATCGTGTCCGCGCCGTCCGGCACCGGAAAGACGACGCTCGTCGAGAAGCTGGTACAGCGGATTCCGAACCTCTGCCTGTCGCGCTCCTATACCTCGCGCGCGGCGCGAGCCGGCGAGCAGGATGGCGTTGACTATAATTTCATCAGCCGTCAGCGCTTCGAGGAGATGACAGCCGGCGGCGAGTTCCTGGAGTGGGCTGACGTCTTCGGCAACTATTACGGGACTCGCGCCGCCGACACGGAGCGGTGCCTCGGCAGCGGTCAGGACCTGGTGCTCGTCATCGATGTTCAGGGCGCGCGCCAGGTGCGCGGCAGCGGGGTTCCCTCGATCGGCATCTTCGTGCTGCCGCCATCGGCTCAGATTCTCGAACAGCGGCTGCGCGGCCGCAGCAAGGATTCGGAGGCAGCGATTCGCAAGCGCCTCGAGGTCGCCTGCGGTGAAGTGGGCGAATTTGCGGCGTACGAGTACGTCGTGGTCAATGACGAGCTCGACACGGCCGTGGAACGGTTGCGGGCGATTGTGCTGGCGGAACGCGCCCGCGTGCAGGTGATGCAGAAGACGGCCGAAAACATCATTGCAACGTTTAAAGGAAGGCGGGTCTGAAGGCCCGCCTCACCGCCGGCCTCTACGTGCTAACGTGGAAGCTAATGGACAGTGGAGGACGGGTCTTGAGACCCCCTCCTTTCGTGGAGATACCGTGGAACGACCACCTAAAGAAAACCGGTTCGAATTCGTCGTCCTCGCGGGCAAGCGCGCCCGGCAGCTGCTGAACGGCGCAGTCCCGCGCGAAGAGGGGAACAAGAAGATCGCCATCGCGCAGAAGGAAATCCTCCGCCGCAAGGTCGTCAAAGTAGAGGACTAGTGGCTCTCATCGCGCTCGGGGTGACCGGCGGCATCGGCGCCTACAAGTCCGTCGAGGTGTGCCGAGGTCTCCAGAAGCGCGGTCATGACGTCGTCGCCGTCATGACGAGGGCGGCAACGCGCTTTGTCGGCCCGCTGACGTTTGAAGCGATCACGCGGCGTCCGGTCATCACCTCGCAGTGGAAGCCGGGCGCCAATGCGGATATCGAACACATCGCGATCGCCGACGAAATCGCGCTGCTGCTCGTTGCACCGTGCACGGCGAACGCGATCGGCAAGTTTGCCAACGGGATCGCTGACGACTTTCTCAGCTCGCTCTACCTCGCGACGAAGGCTCCTGTGCTCATCGCGCCCGCGATGAACACGAACATGCTCGGCCACGACGCGGTGCAGCGGAACCTGCAGACGCTGGCGGCTCGCGGCGTCCGGTTCGTTGATCCGGGTGAGGGTTATCTCGCCTGCGGTTGGATTGGAAAAGGACGTCTCGCGGAATCCGACGAGATCGTGGCTGCTGCCGACCGCATCGTATCGCCGCGCGATTCGGCGCTGCGCGGCCGTCGTGTGGTCGTCACCGCCGGACCGACGTACGAAGACATCGATCCCGTTCGGTATGTGGGCAATCGATCGAGCGGCCGTATGGGCTTTGCGATCGCGGCGGCGGCGCACGCCCGCGGGGCAAACGTCACGCTTGTTGCAGGACCAACCACCGTCGAGCCGCCGCTTGCCGACGAAGTCGTCCGGGTGCGGCGTGCGACAGAGATGCGTGACGTGGTGCTGCGCGCTGCCGAACATGCCGACGCCGTCATCATGGCCGCGGCCGTCGCGGACTACACGCCTGTTGCCCCGGCAGAAGAGAAGATCGCCAAAACCGACGCGCCGCTGACGCTCACGCTGCAGCGGACGCCCGACATTCTGGCGGATCTTGGCCGCGTGTCTGCCCGCCGTCCGACGCCGCTGGTGCTCGTCGGTTTCGCCGCCGAGACCGGCGACCTGCTGCGGAAGGCGCGCGAAAAGCGTGCGCGCAAGCACGTCGATCTGATCGTCGCCAACGACGTCACCACACCCGGCGCAGGCTTCGAGGTCGAAACCAACGCGGTCACGATCATCGGCGCCGATCAGGAACAGACCCTTCCGCTGCAGAGCAAAGCGCGTGTCGCGGAGGCGATCCTCGATCGTGTCGAGCAGTTGTTGAAAACGCGCCCGGCCGAGATAAATTCCTAGATCCCGATGAACGAAGATGTGAAGTCACACCTCGAGTTCTTCGAAGAACTCGGCATCGACGGCGTCCGTCTGGAACCCGAGTGGCGCATGCGCCGTGAACCCGCTGAACGGATAGAACCGATCGAACCCACAGAACGGGTACCTTCTGAGCCGATTGAACCCGCTGAACCCTTTGAACCCAAGATCGCGCTCCGCGTCATCCGCGAGGAGTTGGGCGCCCATTGCTCGCGCTGCAAGCTCCACACGCTTGGCCGCACGCAGGTCGTCTTCGGCGTCGGCAATCCGAGCGCCGATCTGATGTTCGTTGGCGAGGCCCCCGGGGCGGACGAAGACATCCAGGGCGAGCCATTCGTCGGCCGAGCGGGGCAGCTGCTCACGAAGATCATCGAAGCCATCGGCCTCAGGCGTGAGGACGTCTACATCGCGAACGTGATCAAGTGCCGGCCGCCAGGCAACCGCAATCCGGAGCCGGACGAGGTGGAGCAGTGCGAGCCGTTCTTGTTCCGTCAGATCGATACCGTGAAGCCGAAGGTGATCGTCGCGCTGGGCAAGTTCGCGGCGCAGTGCCTGCTGCGAACCAACGATCCGATCACACGCATCCGCGGCCGCGAGTTCAAATATCGCGACGCGATTCTGATTCCGACGTATCACCCGGCCTATCTGCTGCGCACGCCATCGGCCAAGAGAGAGGTCTGGGAGGACATGAAAAGAGTTCGCGCGATTGTGCGAGGTGAAAGTTAGACTTACTTTCCCGCTTTTCCAGTTTCGAACTTTTTCACTTGCGCCTAGTCGCCGTCGCAGTCCCCGTTCCCTTTCTCGATCTGCTCACGTACAACGTCCCCGATTCGCTGGCCCTGCCACCAATCGGTGCCCGCGTGCGGGTCCCCGTTGGGACGCGCACACTCACCGGCTGCGTCGTCCGGCACGACGCGCTCGTGGAAGCCGGGACCGACGTCAGAGACATCGCCGAGGCGCTCGATCGAGAGCCACTGCTGCCGGAATCGATCGTCGAACTGTGCCGGTGGGTCGCGGACTACTACGTTGCAGGAATCGGGGATGCGCTGGCGGTGGCAATGCCTCCCGGTGTCCGTCGCAAAGCGAGCGCCTTCAGGACACAGCGCATTGCGACGCTTTCGGTCATGGGTTTGGAAGGTGTTGTCGATCTGACCCCGAGACAGAGCGCCGCCCTCCAGATCATCTCCGCAGCACCCGGTGGACTACCCACCTCCGAGCTCCGCGACCGCGGCATCACACCGGCGGTTCTGGCCGGACTGGTGAAGCGCGGGCTCGTAGTCATCCGTGACGAACGGGACGAGCGTGACCCGTTCGAGCGCGCGGCGATGACGGACGTGATGCCGGATGCGAACCGCACGCTCACCGACGAGCAGCAGCGCGCCGCTGATGAGTTGTTCGCGCTCGCAGACGCGGCACAGTTCCGCGTCGCCCTGCTGCACGGTGTCACCGGAAGCGGCAAGACCGAAATCTACCTGCGACTCGCCGATCGCGTCCGCCGCTCCGGCCGGCAGGTGCTTCTGATGGTGCCGGAAATCGCGTTGACGCCAGCCGTGGCCGCGCTCGTCCGGGGTGCCTTTGGTGAACGCGTCGCGATTCAGCACAGCGCGTTGCCGGTCGGTGAGCGCCACGATCAGTGGCATCGCATCCGCCGCGGCGAGGTGGACGTCGTCGTCGGAACGCGTTCGGCCGTGTTCGCGCCGCTGGATCGCCTTGGCTTGATCGTCGTGGACGAGGAGCACGACAGCTCATACAAGCAGGAGGAGACGCCGCGCTACCACGGCCGCGACGTGGCGATCATGCGAGCGAGCCGGGAGCACGCCCTCGTCGTGCTCGGGTCGGCGACACCGTCGATGGAGAGCTACCAGAACGCCGCGACGGGCAAGTACGCGCGGATCACGCTCGAGCGGCGCGTTCTCGACCGTCCGCTTGCGGCTGTTCGTCTCGTCAACATGAGAACCGAGTACGCCGACGAGGGGCCGGAGGTCGTGATCAGTCGCGACCTTGCGGCAGCGATTGGTGAGCGGCTTGCCCGCGGCGATCAGGCGCTCGTTCTGCTCAATCGGCGCGGTTATTCGACCGCTGTGTTCTGCCGGCAGTGCGGAGACACATTCGAGTGTCCCAACTGCAGCGTGTCGCTCACCGTGCACCGCGCGCGAAACGACGCCGGATGGAGAGCACGCTGCCATTACTGCAATTACTCCGTGCTTGTCCCGACAGCGTGCCGCAAATGTGCGGCGCCATACCTGGAGCACGCGGGCTTCGGCACCGAGCGGGTCGAAGAGCACCTCCGCGAACGCTTTCCCGAAGCGCGCATCGGTCGCGTCGATCGCGATTCGGTGCGACGAAAAGGCGCCCTCACGCAGATCCTCTCGAAGTTCGCTACACGCGAGCTCGATGTGCTCGTCGGGACGCAGATGATTGCGAAAGGGCACGACTTTCCCGGCGTCACGCTCGTCGGAGTGATCTCCGCCGATGTCGGCCTTGGGCTTGCCGACTTTCGCGCCTCGGAGCGGACCTTTCAGTTGTTAACCCAGGTTGCCGGACGCGCGGGACGAGGCGAGCGGCCGGGAGAGGCCGTCGTGCAGACGCTCTATCCCGACCACTACAGCATTCAACTCGCTTGCCGGCAGGATCACCCCGCGTTCTTCGAGCGCGAGGTCGTGTATCGCCGGGGAATGCGGTATCCACCGTTCTTCGCGCTGATCAATGCCGTCGTGCGCGGCCGATCGTTTGATGATGCGATGCAGCAGGCGCGAGAGATCGTGCGCCGTCTGGAACCCGCGACGGCCGCGGGCAGATTCACGGTCCTGGGCCCGGCGCCCGCCCCGCTCGGTCGTTTGCGTGGCGAGCACCGGGTTCAGTTTCTTCTGAAGGGAACTCGCCGCTCCGACATGCGGAACGCGCTGATGGAGGTGGTAACCAACATGCCCGAGATTCGTCGGCGGTTGACGATCGATGTCGATCCGCTGAGTGTGCTCTAGGGCCGGCTTCAGCCGGCCCGACGCTTCAGCCGGCCTAACGATTAATGCCTGCCGACCAGCGCCGCGGGTTCAATCGGCGCGGGTGTGAAGCAGAGAACGAACATGAGCAGCGCGAACGCCGCCAGCCACAGGCGGCTCCTGTCGAGCGGGACCTCCTCGTCGATCACGCGCGGATGTCGAGGTCCGAATACCAGCAGCATGCCGATGGTGAGCACCGTCCAGACGACCCACGACGAGGAAACAAACGACAGCCCAATCAGGCAAGGCACCATCACCATCGTCACAGCCGTACTGCGCCGTCCGAACACGGCGTATGAGATATGACCGCCGTCGAGCTGGCCAATCGGGAACAGATTCAGCGCGGTTGCCAGCATGCCGAACCAGGCCGCAAACGCCATCGGGTGGATGTTCACCGAATAGCCGTCGGGAATGTTTCCGAACGTCAACCACTCTGCGGCCCGGAAGAGCAGCGGCTCACCGAGTTCGAAAACGTCGCCGCGAAAACTCGTCGGCAATTTCACCACGTTCGAGAGGTGCATGCCGATCAGCAGGACCGGAAGAGCAACGAGAAAACCGGCGATCGGCCCCGCGATTCCGATATCGAACAGTGCGCGCTTGCCTGGAATCGGTGTCCGGATTCGGATGAACGCGCCGAGTGTGCCGGTTAGCAGGAACGGTAACGGAAGAAAATAGGGCCGCGACGAATTCACACGGTAGTACCGGCAGGCGTAGTAGTGGCCAAGTTCATGACAGCCAAGAATCGCAAGAATCGACAGGCTGTACCACAATCCATGCAGCAGCAGCGAGAGGATTGGAATTCGCGGAACCTGGTCGCTGAAGGCCGTTGCGAAGCTCGCGTAGTGCAGGCCTCCAGCCTGCGTCGTCGAGAGCAGTGTGAGGACGAACAGGACAACGTAACGCGCCAATGGCTCACGCCGCAGCCGGGACGAAGGCGTGGGTGGGATGAGTATCGGCGGTGGTTCGGGGACGGCGCGGAAAACCGAGCCGTCGAAATCGGGATCAGACGACGCGCCCATAAGGGCAGGTTAACCGATGTTCTGCAGGTCCTTGCCGGGCTTGAACCGAATGGTGCGCCCCGGTGGGATTCGAACTTCCTTACCAGTGCGAGGGTTGCGGCCGATACCGCGTTTGCGAGGCTTCACCTGGAACACGCCGAAACCGCGCAGCTCAATCCGGTCGCCTCGTTGCATCGAGACCCTCATCGCATCGAACACCGCATCGACCGCTACCTCGGCCTTGACTTTGGTGATGTCAGCGATCTTCGAGACCTCGTTAACGATGTCGACCTTGATCATCCCTTAGCCGCTCCTGGTTGAGTGTAACTACTATATTTAGCGTGACTTACGCTGTCAACCTTTCCTGTAAGTGTTATCAGAAATGCTGAAGATTGCGCCCGTTTACGGGCGAAGGCGGGCTCAATCGCTCGCAGGTGGACCGGCGGAGTATCCATGTAAGATATTGAACTTTCCCTCGGGTAATTCGTCTGGTTCAGAGAATACGGCCATGACGCAACGGATTTCGAGGCTGGCCGCCGTCAGCCTCGTGGCACTCGCGACGCCGGCTCTGGCGCACCATGCAGTTCAGTCCGAGTTCGACGTGAGCGGCAAGCAGCAGACCTGGAAGGGCACTCTCAAGGAGGTCCGCTGGGTCAATCCCCACACCCATTTCCTCCTCGACGTGGACGAGGGGAGCGGTACGGCCGTCACGTGGGTGTTCGAGACGGCGGCGCCCAACGGCCTGCGCCGCGCCGGTTTCAGCCAGAAGGGCGTGTTCAAGGTTGGCGAGCAATACACCTTCGTCGGCTACCAGGCACGCGACGGCTCCAAGCTGGCCTTCCTCGAGTCGCTGACTGGTCCCGACGGCAAGACGGTCAAGATCTGGTTTGGCGATCCGAACGCAAACTAAGTTGAGGTCGGTGTTGGGGGCAGCGATTCTTCTGCTGCCGCTCGTCTCCTTCGCGCATCACGCGCTGCAGTCGGAGTTTGAAATCAACAAGCCATCGCGTCGCTGGACGGGCACGCTGAAAAGCGTCCAGTTTGTGAATCCGCATTCGCGTTTCATCCTTGACGTGACTGACGAGAGCGGGAAGGTCACGACGTGGGTGTTCGAGACGGCGGCGCCCAATGGACTGCGTCGTGCGGGCTTCAGCAAGAGCGGCTTCTTCGAGGTCGGTAAGAGCTACACGGTTATCGGTTATCCCGCGCGCGATGGATCGACCATCGCTTTTGTCGAGCAGATCACACTGCCAGACGGCCGCACGGTGCGCATCTGGTTCGGCGACCCCAACGGATCGAACTGACGCTGCGGCGGCCCGAACCTGGTCTTCACGACAAATCTGCAGCATAGGGCGCGCTGCATGCGGCGCCGATAGAATCTTTCCGTGCCTTCGTACGTCCGTGAATAAGAGACCACCATCCGTCGTGCTCGTTGGCCGTCCCAACGTCGGCAAGTCGACGCTGTTCAACCGCATCACGGGGACCCGCCGAGCGATCGTGACGCCGATTGCGGGCACCACGCGCGACGTCATCATGCACCCTGCGGACTGGCGAGGGATCCATTTCGACGTCGTTGATACCGGCGGCATGTTCGGGGCCAGTGAGGATCCGTTGCACGAGGTGGTTATGGAGCGCGGACGACGAGCCGTGGAGGACGCCGATCTTCTGGTGTTCATCGTCGATGGACGCGAAGGGGTGGTGCCTGGCGACCGGGAGATTGCGGAGGCCGTCCGCGCGGCCGACAAACCCGCCATCCTGGCCGTGAACAAGACAGACGATCGCCGCGCCAGGGCCGGGGCGGTGGAGTTCTATCAGCTCGGCTTTGATCCGGTCTTCGAAGTATCCGGGGAGCACGGCGAGGGTGTCGGCGATCTGCTTGACGAAGTCGTGCATCGCCTGCATCCGAGCGAGAAGAGAGCCCGCGAGGAACGCGGTGCCGCGCCGAAAGAGGAAGTGGCGGTCACGATTGTCGGCAGGCCGAATGCGGGGAAGTCATCGCTCGTCAATCGTCTGCTGCGCGAAGAGCGGATGATCGTGAGCGAGATGCCGGGGACCACGCGCGATGCGGTCGACTCGGTGTTGATGTGGCATCGACGAAAGTTCCGCATCGTGGACACCGCCGGGATCCGACGGCCTGGACGGGTGGCGCGCAGCGGGCAGGTGGAATCGGTGAGCGTGCTCCTCGCCCGGCGCTCAATCGAGTCGGCCGACATCGTCGTGCTCATCGTCGATGCGACCCAGGGGGCGACGGATCAAGACGCGGCAATTGCGGGGGAGGCCGACAAAGCCGGCCGCGGCGTGATCATCGTGGCGAACAAATGGGATCTGATGAAGGACCGTGGACCCGATTTCGCGAAGGAATTTGACGAATCGTTGCGCCGGCAGCTCAAGTTTCTCGATTACGCGCCCATCCTCCACATCTCGGCGATGACGGGCGAGCGCGCCCCGAAGCTGCTCGAGACGATCGACCGCGTCACCGGGTCGCGCAGCAAGCGCGTCCGAACACCCGAACTGAACAGATTTGTGGCTGACGTCACCGCTTCGCATCCGCCGGCGAGCCCAGGCCGCTCGCACGTCCGCATTCTTTACGCGGCGCAGACGGGTGTCGCGCCGCCAACCTTCGTCTTCTTCACCAACGTCGCGACGAAGTTCCATTTCTCCTACGAGCGATTTCTCGTCAATCAGCTCCGCGACCGGTTTGGTTTCGAAGGGACACCCATCCGCTTCCACGTCCGGACCCGCCGGCGATCAGCTCGCGAAGCCGGAGTTTGAGAGTCGCAGCGGCCGAGGCTCGGTTTATACTGCGCAGAGTGAACGCGAAGCTGTACAAGGCCGGGGAAGTGTGCGAGTTGCTGCAGGTGCAGCCGTACGTGCTCCGATCGTGGGAGAAGGAGTTCCCCGGCATCGGAGTGCGCGGGAAGTCGCCAGACAGTCCACGGTTATACCGGCAGAGCGACCTCGAGCACGTTCAGCGGATCAAGCAGCTCGTGTTCGTCGAAGGCTTAACGGTTGCGGGCGCCCGCCGCAAGCTCGAAGCATCGGCGCCACCGATTGCGGTCGTCTCGGAATCCGAAGCAGCGGAAGTGATTGACGCGCTGGGCGCGGACGTGAAGGCACGTATCGCGACCGTGCGCGAAGGACTGCGCGAACTGCAGACGATGTTGGCGTCGAAGCCAGGATCCTCAAACGGTCACGCCGCCCGTGCGCGAACCAAACGCGCCGCGCCGAAGCGGAGCGCCGCAGCGTCACGTCAGAAGCCGGTGAAACGCGCGGCGGCCCGCTCCGCCTCGAGCACGCGTAAAAAGACGGCAGCAAAACGTCGCCGAGCATAGCTGAACGCCTGCGCCGATCCCCGGCGGTCAGTCGTTTGCACCGCGACCGCTCCAATGGCCGAGGACGCCGCCCCAAATGTGATCCTGAGTTACGGCGATGCGGTCACGATTCCGCTGCGGCGGGGCATCACCGGCTGCGCGTGCACAACACCATCTCGCGCCGCCGTGCCGAGTTCGATGTCGCCACGGGCGAACACGTCCGCTTCAGCGCTGCCAACGTGCGGGAAAGAACTTTGCTGGAGCGGGAGGCGTAGCGCTCGTCTGGAAGCGCTCGTATGCTACGATGCGCGAACGACCTCATTTCCCACGTAATTGATCGGCTTCAAGATTCGGGATGTAGCGCAGCCTGGTAGCGCACTTGACTGGGGGTCAAGGGGTCGCAGGTTCGAATCCTGTCATCCCG
>Ga0070704_100000386_pt1 | contig 20145 bp, 21 predicted proteins | sample KBSK5252metaG_FD_65467 | JGI IMG/M metagenome (GOLD analysis project Ga0070704, IMG submission 65467) | Corn, switchgrass and miscanthus rhizosphere microbial communities from Kellogg Biological Station, Michigan, USA - KBS K5-25-2 metaG | ecosystem: Host-associated > Plants > Roots >...
TGCCGTAGAACGCCCACAGCAACGCCGCGCCGCCCTGGATGCGGCGCAGCGCGATCGGCCCCTTGGCGAAGTATGACGTCATGAACACGGCTGTCGCGAGCCACCCGACCAAGTCGACCATCACCCCTCCGCCGCGGCGCCGAGCCCGAGCACTCCATCCGCGGCGCCAGTCCGGATGGTCAGCCAATCGGTCCGCACCCGGTCCCATTCCTGAATGACGAGGCCCTGGCTCTCGAACAGCGCGCGGATCTGACCGGGCCCGTATCCGACGATCTCTTCGAGGATCGGGACGAGCACACTGAGCGCGTCGTCGCTGATCACCGTGCGCCGGGCAATCTGCGCAATCTCGCGCGCCTCGGACGCCGCGATGGTGAACCCATCGCCCCGGTTCACGTGCAGGATGACCGGGATGTCGGACTGGCCGTCGCCGACGTAGACGACCTGGTCCCGCGGCAGCGCGAGCTTGAGGCGCAGATCCTCGACGGCGGCCACCTTCCCATAGCCGGCCGTGACCCGCGCGACGGATTCGATCTCGACGCCCGCTGGGTCCCACCCAAACCGGGTGCCGACAATGTGGTCGGGGGGGACAATGCCCTTCAAGGCCTCGAGGACGACCTCTTCCGGCGCGGCCGAGACCACGTAGAAATCGAAGCGGTGGCCGTCGATGCCCTCGCCGAGCATCGTGGCGAGGAGCTCCACGTTGCGCTTCAGGCGCACGCGCCGCCCGACCTCGAGCAGCTCTTCCTTCGTCACCGACCGATACTCGGGGTCGTGCCGCAGGAGGTAGGCCAGCTCGGCGCCCTGCTGCACCAGGTTCAGGCGCGAGAGGCCGGCCACCTTTTCGCGAAAGTCCGGGACACCCAGCAGATCGCTCAGGATGATCCCCGAATCGTTGAAGCTCAGTGTCTGGTCGAAGTCGCTCGCCAGTAGGTAGTGTTTCTTCATCCCGTCGATCCTCTCACATTCAGGCGTCCACCTACGAAAAAGCCCGCTCCACCGAGGGGGAGCGGGCCGGTCTGCATGCTGAGTCTGCTTGCCTGCATCAGCCAGCGCGCGCGTGCCCCCCCGGGATATGCCCGGTGTTGTGGACGAGATTCATGGCACAGCAGCGCAGCGTCATGTGGCGAATTCTACTCACGCCGACCACCGAACGGTACCCGGCATTGTCACCGTCCTGTATCAACGTTCAGTGGCTAATTGCGAAGAACCATGCCCCAATGACAGGTCCGCGTGCGGGACGCTGCCCCGGTTGCGGTGGCGGCGTGTCAGCGGGCGGCGGGCCGTACTCCGGCTGGAACAGATACGCGACGTGCTTCATCGGATCCACGCTGATGGTCTTGGCCCCCCGCATGGTGGCGACGGTGGCGACGACCGTGTACTTGTCCGCGCCATCCTGGTGCACGACCGTCACGTTGCTGTCACGGCCCGCGGGAATGTAGATGAGCTTCTCTGTAGGGTCCCACCCCAGCGCGTCCACGCCGTCGCCGTTCGCGATGGTGGCCACCACCTTCCCAGTGGTCGCATCGACGACGACCGACGTCTTGCCGCACCCGGAGAAGATCCGGTTGGTCGGGCGATCGTACGCGATACCGGTCGGGCCCTCGCACGGCGCGATCGGCCACGACGCCAGCACCTGCATCGTCTTGACGTCGATCACCTGGATCGTGTTCGTGCCTTCGTTGTTGACGAAGATCCTCCCCTTGCCGTCGCTCGCGGCGCCTTCCGGCGAGTTGTCCTCGAGCTGGGCCGTGCCGACGATGTCACCGGTCTTGGCGTCGAGCGCCACGGCGGTACCGATGGGACGGCTATGATTGGTGAGGATGATGCGGTCGGAGAAACCCTCGTACATGATTCCGTCGAGCCCGCCGGTGGGAATTGAAATCCGTCTGATCACGGCCAGCGTCTTGAGATCAAACATCTCAACCGTCGAATCGCCGGCGCTCGTGATGAACCCGCGACCCCACTTGGCCACCAAGGCGATCCCGTGCGTGCGTGGCGTGTCGGGGATGTCCCCCACCACCTTGCCGGTGACACCGTCGATCACCATCACGTGCGTGGCGCGCGACACGAACACCCTCCCCGTACCGGGCTCCGCGGTGAGGTAATCGGTGCCACCGTCGCCGCCGATCGAGAACTTCGCGGCCCTGAATGTTTGCGCCTGGCTGAGGCTGGGCAACGCCAGGACGCAGGCAACTACGAGCGCCTTGAGCATGAGAGTCTCCGTGGTGGGTCGGGGAGTGCGTAGCGTGTAATCTATACGCGACAGCGCCACGCGCCTATGCGAAACGCCGCACAAACGTGAGTGCCCGATCCGCGACTTCGCGCCAGCCGCTGTCGATCGTGAGGGCGTGACCGCGGTTCTTGATCTCGACGATCTCGGTGACCGCGGAATTGCGTTTCTGTCGCTTGAACGACGCGTTCGTGATCGCCCAGGGTACGGTGTTGTCCTTTTCACCGGAGATGATGAGTAACGGCCCGCGCCCGGGATTGCGGCTGTCCACTTTCGCCTCGGTCCACGGGTTGAGGTTGGCGAAGGCGGCCTGGAACAGCGGCTTCCCAGGCGCCGGCACGGCGAATGTGCGGTAGAGCTCCTGGGCCTCCGCCTCACCGACCACGTTCGCGAAGGCAAACCGGAATTGCTCGAACGTGAGGGGGATCGCCCGTTTGCGATTGGCGGGGTTCTTGAGGACCGGGAACGCGGACTTCAGCGCCGAAAGCGGCAGCGGCAGGACGCCGCGAAACGGCGCCGGATCGACGGCCACCGTCGCCGTGGCCAGGCCACGTCCGGCGAGAATCTGCGCCAAGAGACCGCCGAAGGAGTGGCCAATGACCACTGGCTTCTTCTTCAGCTCGCGGATGATCTCCGCGAAATGGTCTGCCACCTGCCCTACCCCCTTGTTCGCGAAGACGGCGGGGTTCGCATTGGCCTTGGCGACGGTCTCGGGGTCGTCCGGCCACCCTGGCGTCAGCGCGGTGTAGCCGGCCTCCTCGAACACCTTCGCCCAGCGATCCCAACTACTCGGCAGGAGCCAGAGTCCGTGGACAAAGACGACCGGTTGCCGTCCCGCCGCATTGGCGCGCTCGATTTGCCGTCGTTCCTGCGCGGTGATCGTCATATGCATGGCTCCTTAAGGTGTGAAAGGCAGAACGCGGCGCTTCTGATTGCTGGCGACTGCCAGCTCGAGACCACGCATGACGTCGAGCGCGTGTTCCGGGGTGACCGCCAGTGGCGTCTTCCCGAGGATCGCGTCACGCACATTCTCGTAGTAGCGCGTGAAAGTCGAGGGCACCGTCGGCACCACTCGCGTTCCCTCAGGCGTCGTGAGTCTGCCGTACGCCTCAGGCGATTCGACGTCCCAATCAGGCATCTCGGGGGTTTGACCGGCCTTCAGGGCCCCTTCCTGAGGATCCTGTCCGTATTTAATGAAGGAGCCCTTGGTGCCGTGCACCACAAACGTCGGCGCGCTTCCCGCGGCCAGCATCGACCCCCGTAAGATCGCCCGCATCCGCGGGTAGTGGAGCGTGACATCGAACGCGTCGTCCACGACGGCGCCGTCCCGCTCGATGCGGATGTCGGCGCCGATCGCCTGCGGGATTCCGAACACCAGCAAGGCATAGTCGAGTAAGTGCGGGCCCAGGTCGTACCACACGCCGGATCCCGGCAGCTTCTGCTCGCGCCAGGCGCCCGGCTTTAGCTCCGGGCGGAACCGATCGAAGTGATGCTCGAACGTCACGATGCGGCCGAGGAGTCCGTCCGACACGACTTGCTGCACGGTGACGCAGTCCCCGGTGTAGCGTCGCTCCTGGTAGACCGAGAGCACGCGCCGCGCCTCCCGGCCGAGCCGCACGAGATCCTCGGCGTCGGCCAGCGTCACGGTGAACGGCTTGTCGACGACGACGTGGCGCCCGGCCAGGAGCGCCTGCTTCGCGATCGGATGATGTGAGGTGTTGGGCGTGGCGACGACAACCAGATCGATCGGCCGGGCGAGCAGCTCGTCCACACTGCGGACGAACGCGACGTCGGCGTAGCGTGGGTCGCCGGCTCCCGCCCCGCTACGTTGTACGATGGTGGTGAGGCGCAGGCCCTCCACGGCCCGAATGACGGGCGCGTGGAAGACCTTGCTCGCGAAGCCCCAGCCGACCAGGCCGACGTTGAGCATGGCAGGGATTGTACGTCACTCGTCGAGCACCGCCAGGTGGTCGGGGATCCCTCCTTTAAGGGGTCACGCTGACCAGCTGATTTCGCTCCCCTGTGCCCCCCGACACCTCCAACGCGGTGCCGACTTGTGGGCAGTAGTACTTGTTGTCGTGCGGCCCTCCCTCGAGGGCGTTCCACTCCTCCGTCTTGACGCAGCCGGTGAGCGTGCCGTATGGGACGGTGACGCTTTGGTTCAGCGCGACGACCTTCCCGAAATCCTCGGCTACACCGCGGTCGAGCTCCTGGCGGTACGCCTTCCCCACCGCGGCAGCGGCATCGCCCCACATGATGATCCCGGGGAGCGCACCGTGGACGCCCCACTGCCACGTACCCTCCGTCCCGATCACCTGCCCGTTCGCGTACTGCTTCGTGTCCTCACCCAGGTACCAGACGTTCCCGGCGCTGTCCTGCGCGAACCAGTCATAGGTGTCCTCGATCAGCGACCCATTGAGGTACACGCGGTCGTGCACCTCCGTGGCCGCGACGCCATTCACGGTCTTCGTACCGGCGAGGACGCTCGCCGTGTCGATCTCGACGCCGTCGGCGGTCTGGGCCTGGAAGACGACGACCCTGCCCGGGGTCAGCGGGTAGTACGGGTTCGTAACGGCGCTCGCCAGAGTTCCGGGAGCCCGAGGCGCAAAGTCCGGGCCCATCGAGTTGCCACAGGCGATGGCCGCCGCGGCGGCCGCTGCTAGTGCTAGCTTCATGAGACGCTCCCTCGGTTGTCATCAAGGGAGCACGCGAGCCACCGGTTTGTGACAGCAGGGAGGACCTTCTGCTCCTCGGCGCGGTCCAGATACTGCTGGTGCTGCAGGCGACGGTCACGGGCGTCGTGCGGGACGGGCAGACCGGCGAACCGCTCGGCGGCGCCACGGTCGCCCTCACCGACCTGGATCGCGTTGTGACGGCGGATCCCGACGGCCGCTACGCGCTGGACCACGTGCCCGCCGGACCCCACCGCCTCTCCGTCAGCTTCATCAGCTACATGCCGCGCTCGGTCCGGGCGCTCGTCCCGGGCGATGGCCGCTTGGAGATCGACATCGCCCTTCACGCGCAACCGGTTCGGCTCCAGACGCTCGAGGTAACGGCTCCGGCCGGGCGCGCCGGAGACGATCTGGCCGGCGGTGCGTTCCCAGATCGTGCAGCGTCGATCGGGGTGCTGTGGAGTCACCCGCTGCTCGCCGAGCCGGACGCGTTCCAGGCCGTGGAGGGTGGCGAGGTGGTGTTGCGGCCCGAGTCACCCAGTGGCATCCACATCCGCGGCGGGATGTCGGATCAGACGGCATACCTGCTCGACGACGTGCCAGTCTTCAGTCCGTATCACGCCGCCGGCGTCTTCAGCGCGTGGAATCCCGACGCGCTGGCCGGATTGCAGCTGCAAGCCTCCGCGCCGCCACCCGAGTACGGCAGCATGCTTTCGGGCGCATTCGTCGCGGAGACGCGGCCGCCGGGAGCCCGGCTCCATACGCAAGGCGGCATCAGTACGACGCAGGCGCGACTCACAATCGACGGACCGCTCAGCATCGGCGCTCTCGGCTTCCTGCTGAGCATACGCTCGAACTCGCCCGCGCTCGTCGCGCCCAAGGGAGAGGCCTCCTACCTGCGGGGTGAGGCGGGCGATCGCCTTGCTACGGTCGAGTCGCCCGCGTTCGGAGGGCGGCTGCGGCTGCTCGGCTACGACAATCAGAACGAGATAGATGCCGCAGCGGGCGCGACGGGGCGTAACGCTTTCAACTGGCAGAGCGGTTCGGTCGGCGCCGAATGGCGACGCACATTCTCTCACACCCTCGTCCGCCTGTTGGGCTGGAGCGCGAAGGGACGTGCCGGTTCCGAGTGGGCGAGTCAGGTCGCGCCCGTGAGCATGCGATGGTCGCGCAACGACGCGGGCCTGCTCGCCACCGTGCAACGGAGTTCGGAGCGTGCTGTCACCGTCGTCGGGCTGCGCGTCGAGCGCAGCAGCACCTCGTACGCGGTTCGCCTTGCCTTACCGTCGGATCCGCGATGGGCACTCGACGCACGAACGCCGCTCGCCACGGCGTTCGCGCATCACACGAGGACGATGGGCCCCGGACTCGAGCTGGCGCTGGGCACGGCCGCCGCCGTTTCCGAGGGACGCGCGCATGTGGCACCGCGTGCTCAACTGCGCTGGTCGCGGGGCACGTGGTTGACTCTCTCCGGCAGTTATGCCCGCACCCATCAATTCGCCCAATCACTGCGGAATCCGGAGTCGGTGGTCGGGAGCGTATTCCCGGTGGATCTGTACATCGGCTCCGGGGCCCCAGGCGTGCCGGTCGCGCGCGGCGATCAAGGGGTGATCGCCGCAGCCGTGCGCCCCTCCGCGGGTCTGCGTCTCGGTCTACAGGCTTACACGCGCCGCTCGGAGGGCCTGATCCTGGTGGCGCCCCGGGAGGGCGAGCCGTTCGCGACGACGGGCATCATCGTGGGGAGCGCTCGTGCAAACGGCATGTCGGTGGATGCCGCCCTGAACGCGTCTCGCTACGGAATCGTTGTGAGCTATGGGCTACAGCGCGTGCGCATGCGGTATGCGGGTGGCAGCTACGTCCCTGATCATGGCGCGCGGCATCTCCTCGACGCCGGCGTGGTCGTGTTCCCCACGCCGAGCGCCTCGATCCGGTTCGGCGTGAGCGGCCAGTTCGGTCGTCGCACCACCGTCGTGTCGAGCGGCTTCGAATGGGAAGCGTGCAACCTCCTCGACCGGGGCTGCGAGCTGGCCGGCAGCCCTCACTACGCGGGCGAGCGGCTGGGAGGGACCGCGCTCCCGGCGTATCTCCGCGCGGACCTCGGCCTCCGGAAGGACTGGCAACTGACCCTCGCTGGGCGCGAGACGGTGATCGCGCTGTTCGCCACGGTCACCAATGCCTTCGGTCGGAACAACGTGCTCACGTACTTCAGGGACCCTGGTACGGGCAAGCTCAACCCCGTCGGCATGCGCCCGCTGGCGCCGCTCGTGATCGGGGTCGACTGGCGGTTCTAGCCTCTGCTGGCCCTGGTTGTCACAAAACCCTCCCGTTTCCGGTTCCATCAGCGGAGGCTAGGCTGCCTGAGTTCGAGGAGCTGTTCCACGCGCACTTCGAGCGGATCTACCGCTACCTCGATCGGCTGACGGGCGATCCGGAGTTGGCGGCCGATCTCGCGCAGGAGACCTTTGTTCGGCTCCATCGGCGAGGCGCGTTGCCCGACGCTCCCGCGGCGTGGCTGATCAGCGTCGCCATGAACCTGCTGCGCAACGCGAAATCGACCGAGCGGCGGCGCCTGCGGCTGCTGACGCCCGCTCGCGGCGAGCACGTGCACAGCGACCCGCCGCCGGCGCCAGACCAGGCGATGAGAAGCGCGGGCGGGGATGTCCAGCAACGCGTGCGGCGGGCGCTCGACGGCATGCCGGAACGCGAGAAGCGCATGCTCCTGCTTCGCGGCGAGGGCTATAGCTACCGTGACATCGCCACGGCACTCGAGCTGAACGAGGCGAGCGTGGGCGTGCTCCTGGCGCGGGCAAAACGCGTTTTTCGCGACCTGTACGGGGATAGCCGCGATGCACCTTGACGACGAACAGATCCAGCGACTGCTACACGGCGAGCTGCGACCAGGCGAGGAGACGTCCGCGCGCCGACATCTGGCGGAGTGCGGCGCGTGCGAAGGGCGGGTCGTCGAGGCGCAGCGCGAAGACGCCGAGGTGTACGCGCTGCTCCGCCACGTGGATCACGGGGTCCCGAAACTTGATGTGGCTACGGTGGCGGCGGCGGCGCGCCGGCGCCCTGCGCACGTGATCCGGTGGGCGGCGACGATCATCCTGGCGTTCGGCGTCGCGGGGGTCGCGTACGCGATTCCGGGATCGCCGCTGCGGAAGTGGGTTACCACGCTGACGCACCGGCCGGCGCCTGCGCCGCAAGTAAGGGACACGAGCGCGGCCGGCATTGCCGTGGCGCCCGGAGTCGACTTCGTGGTTCGCTTCGCTAGACCGTCCATCGGGCAAATCGACGTGCTGCTCACGGATGACGCTGACGTGGAGGTGCGGGCATTGACCGGGAGCCCGACCTTCAACGCCGGCACTGATCGCCTGGTTGTGGACGCGCCCGACGCGCTCGCGACCTTCGAAGTCCGGATTCCGCGCGACGCGCCACGCGTCCAGATCGTCCTGGGGGACACTCGCATCGTCCTCAAGGAAGGCTCGCGCATCGTGACGCAGCCCGCCGCGCATTGCCGTTCGGAGACCCCGATGCGCTACGTGTGCGCCCCTCGCCAGTGAGCTAGGCGACGAGCTCCTTGTGCAAAGCCGGCGCCACCCGGGTGCCGATCGCTTCGATCGCCTTCATGAGCTTTGCGTGCGGCAAAGACGAGGCGTTCATTTGGAACGTGATGCGGGATATCCCGCCCAGCGCTTCGCTATGCCGGATGATCTTGTCCGCGACCTCGTCGGGGTTGCCGATCAGCAGCGCGCCATGGGGCCCTCGCTGCGCGTCAAACGCGGCGCGGGTGGGGGGAGCCCAACCGCGCTCCTTCCCGATATCGCCGACAGCTCGGGCGTAGCCTGGATAGAACTCATCGGCTGCCTGCTGCGTGGTCTCAGCGACGTACCCGAGTGAATGCACACCGACCTTCAGCTGATCGGCCGGGTGTCCGGCGCGTGCGCCCGCCTCCCGGTACAGATCGATGAGCGGACGGAAGCGCCGGGTTTCACCACCGATGATGGCGACCATCAAGGGAAGCCCGAGCGCGCCGGCCCGAACGAATGAGCCCGGTGTTCCACCGACCCCTAGCCAGATCGGCAACGGATCCTGCAGCGGTCTCGGGTAGACGCCCTGCCCGGTCAATGCCGCCCGGTGCCTGCCGGACCAGTGCACGTGCTCGTTCTCCCGGATCTTGAGGAGCAGGTCGAGCTTCTCGGCGAACAGCGAGTCGTAGTCTTCCAGTCGCAAACCGAACAGTGGAAACGCCTCGATGAACGAACCGCGACCGACGACCATCTCCGCTCGGCCCTGCGACAGCAGGTCGAGCGTCGCGAAGCTCTGAAACAGCCGCACCGGGTCGATCGCGCTGAGCACCGCGACCGCGCTCGTAAGCCGGATCCGCTGCGTCCGCGCCGCCGCCGCGGCGAGAATCACCGCGGGGGCGGAATCGAGAAACTCGCTGCGGTGATGCTCGCCGATCCCGAACGAGTCCAACCCGACCTGATCGGCGTGCTCGATCTCCTCGACCAGGTCGCGCAGCCGTTGCGACGCGCTGATTGCGCGGCTCGCGTCGTCGTGGGCCGCCGCGAAACTATCAATGCCGATTTGCACCTGCGTCCTCCTTACGCCCGCACCGTGGTGCCCGGACGGGCGCGCAGCGCGAGATTCGCGAAGGCGCCGGCGATCCCGAGTACCAACACGATCACGGTGGTCGCCGGCGTCCAGACGCTGGCGATGCCGAGCGAGGCATCGAGTGAGTACGGACCGGGGCCCGTCAGGGCGAGCGCGACCCCCGCGGCGGCGTAGAGCAGCGGCAGCTCGATACCGTTGGTGGAGGCGAACAACCCGTGCCCCCAATGGACGGTGGCAGCCGCGACGATCATCACGGACACCATCAGAGCCGGCCCGATCGGGCCGAGCAGGCCCAGGGCGATCAGCAGGCCGCCCGCGATCTCGCTGAGCGAGGCCGCAGCCGCGAAGGCGCGACCGGGGCGAAAGCCGAGCTGGGTGAAGAAGTCGCCCGTCTTCTGCAGCCCGTACCCGCCGAACCAGCCCAACAACTTCTGCGTGCCGTGCCCCGCCATCAGCAGGCCCACGACCACGCGTCCAATCAGCAATCCGATGCTCACCATTTGACCCTCCGTCGCTGTTGCGGTTGACAGTTACTGTTGGTAACTATCAGCAAACCCAGGAAGGCTCCGCGAGGTTCCATGCCCCAGAAACACGGGAGTAACCATTGCCACGCCCGCGAGCTGCTCGATCGGGTGGGCGACAAGTGGTCGGTCTACGTGCTCCACGTGCTGAGCAGCGCGGGCACCGTGCGCTTCAACGAGCTGCGCAGCCGAGTCGAAGGCATCAGTCAGCGCATGCTGACGGTGACGCTGCGGGGGCTGGAGCGCGACGGGCTCGTCGTCCGTGCGGCGTTCGCGGAAGTGCCGCCACGCGTGGAGTATTCGCTCGCGCCGCTCGGCGCGACGCTCAGTGCGCTGGTCTGCGGACTCGTGGAGTGGTCTGGTGCCCACCTCCCGGAGGTGGACGCGGCGCGACAGGCGTACGATGCGCGGTATGCAACGTCAACCTAAGCGGAGAGGACAATGCGGAAGCTGATCGTGTTCAATCAGGTCTCCCTCGACGGCTACATCGCCGACGCCAAGGGCGACATGAGCTGGGCGCACAAAGACGATCCCGAGTGGACCGCGTTCTCATCGGAGAACGCGAGCGGCGACGGCATGCTGCTCTTTGGGCGCGTCACCTACGACCTCATGGCGGCCTTCTGGCCGACGCCCGCCGCCATGCAGGCCATGCCCGCGGTGGCCGAAGGCATGAACCGGATGCCCAAAGTCGTCTTCTCGCGCAAGATGAAGAAGGCGGCTTGGCAGAACACGACGCTCGTGAAAAAAGACATCCTCGGCGCCGTGCGCAAACTGAAAAGCCAACGGGGCCCGGGAATGGTGATCCTCGGCAGCGGCAGCATCGTGTCGCAGCTCACGGAGGCCGGCCTGATCGATGAATACCAGATGATCGTGAACCCCGTGGTGCTCGGCACAGGCAAGACGATGTTCGAAGGGGTGAAGAAAAAGGTGACGTTGCGGCTGACACGAACCCGGCCTTTCACGAACGGCAATGTCGTGCTGTGGTACGACCGCGTGTAGCGCTTGACGCCCTCCCTCGTCGCTCTCCTCGTCGCGAACGCACTCCCGATCGTGGGAGTGTTGTTCCTCGGCTGGAGCGTCTTTCCTCTAGTCCTGCTGTACTGGCTCGAGAACGTGATCGTGGGAGGGTTCAACGTCGCGAAGATGCTGCTGGCGCATCCGCGCGAGCCTGCGTATTGGGCGGGCAAGCTCTTCATCATCCCGTTCTTCGTGGTGCACTTCGGGATGTTCACTTACATCCACGGCGTGTTGCTGGTGGCCCTCCTCGGCCCCAAAAGCGCTCAGCCCTTTGATCTTCTCACGACGGTGCCGCCGGCGATCAGCGCGAACCACCTCGGTTGGGCCGTCACCACCCTCATCCTGAGCCACGGGCTCTCGTTCTACTGGAACTACATCCAGAACGGCGAATACCAACGCGCTTCACTGAACGCGTTGATGGGGCAACCCTACGGGCGCGTGATCGTCCTGCACATGACGGTGTTGTTCGGGGGCTGGATCGTGATGACGCTCGGGTCGCCGCTCGTGGCGCTTGCGTTACTCGTGGTCCTCAAGACGGCGGCCGATCTACGCGCGCACAAGGCCGAGCGGAAGAAGTTCGCCTGAAGGTTCCCTCAGAACGGTCCGCACTGGTTCGGTCCCGTGTTATCCTGGAAGACATTGCCGAGTTGGGGTGCCGTAAAGTCAGTGGCCCACGGGTTGGTCCCCTGCCGGACGATGCCACAATAAGCGGACCGGCGGATAAGCGAGTTCCGGATGATCTCACCATAGTCGCGCGCGATCCTGATGCCGGCCTGCCACCCACCATCCAGGGCACCGGCATCGTCCACCGTTACGTGATCGAACAAGGTGCTCGAATCGGCCAGGGACCCGATCTCGAGGCCGCTCCAAAAACCGGGGGACGGCCCCAGACTGTAGCCCACGAACCTCACCGGTGCCTGGGCAGTGCCCAGAGCGCGGAGGCCACCGGGCGCCACGGTACCCACCCTGAGGTCGCCGTACTGATTGAACTTCAGAACCACGCCGGCCTCGAGGGTCAGCACTGGGTTGCTCGCATTCGCGACCAGGAGATGCGCGATCCCGTACGGGACCCCGGGGTTCGGCCACGTCGCGCTTTCGATCACGTCTTCCGAGGGGATTAGAATTACGTCCTGCGCGTTGCCCGTGAACGAGCCGGACGGGATCGTCGCGACGGCGCCCGTCCACAGCAGCATCGGATAGCCATTGCTTCCGGTGATCGTTAACGCACGAGACCCGGCGCCGAAGCGGCCATAGCGCTGCGCGACCACGCCCAATCCGTCGGGGGAGAGGATCGTCACGCTGTCCAGGACGGGAGCGGGACGCCCTTGCCCGACGTCCGTCGTCATCATCACACAGCCGCCGTTTCCGGCCCCGCAGTGTTGGAGCACGGTTCGCGTCACGGAGCTGGGGAGTGCCTCTGACCAGAATTGGAGTCCGCCCCACCAGTCCGTTCCTTCACCCGTGATCCGGACCCAACCACCCTCGGCCGGAGCCCCGCCGAGCCGGAGCGCACCGGGAGCCCCCTGTCCGACGACGATGCCCATGGGATAGTCGAAGATGAGCGACGATCCCGCCACGATCGTGAGGGTGGGCGCTGCAGCACCTTCGACCAGGACGGTCTTGAACAGGTGCCACGGCGCCCCAGGGTTGCCCCACGTCGTCGACACGGCGAGCGTGTTGGCGGCGGTATGGAGCGTATCGCGGAGCCAGATCTCGTTCGTGCCATTGCCGGCGATCGAGCCGCCCAACGGGAAGCCCTCGGCAGCTTCCATGGGAATGCTCGCCGCGACTCCGCGCATCTCCTCGATCGACAGGCCCCGCGACCCCGCCGCGAAACGCGCCCGCCCTTCCATAAAGAGTCCCGCACCTTCGCCGACGTGAATGAGGACCGAGTCGATCAGGATCGTTGGCGCGGGACCGCCACCAGAGTCACGCAGCGTCACGCAGGTCCCCCCCCAACTCAAACGGCCACTGCAGTCTTTCAACGTGACGCGCCGCAACTCCGCTTGTCCCGGACCGCGAAATGTCAGGCCGTCCCAGTGTGAGTTGTAGTCGGTCATGCCACGAAACGTGATCCGGGCCGCGGTGCCGTTCGCGACGAGTGTGCCAGATCCACCCAGACCGAAGTCCAGTCCGCTGTTCAGCCGAAACTGAACCGTCGCGCCTGGCTCGACGGTCAGCGTTACGCCAGCGGGCCCCCCGACGCGCAGGCGCCCGTCCACGACATGCGGCGACCCGGGCGCCGCCCACACCTCGCTCGCCGTGATGGCGTCTCGATGCAGGGTCCCGGCCACCACGAGCGTTATCGATGCGGACACACCGCCGGCAGCAGCGACGATTCCCGTGGACCCGTGCGAGTGCCCCCGCACAAGTCCTTCCGCGGTGATCGTCGCAATGCTGGAGTCATTCGAGTGCCAGGTAACTGCGCCGGTGGGATAGACAGATTCGAACTGATCGTAACCCAACACGTGGGCCCGAGCGGTGTCGCCCTGCAGCACCGTGCTGGAGGGATCCAGCGAGACCTCGAGGCGAGCCAACCTTGGTGGCTCCGGGCCCGCCTCCTCGGTGCACGTGGCGAAGAGAGATACGCACGCAACGACGCACAGGACTGGCGTTACCGCAGGCATCCGATGCATGGACGAGTCGCTCCTCCCCCGGGAGACGATGAGCCGTGGCCGGACGTCCGGCAACTCGAAGCGCACTAAGCGTCATACCTGTTGCAGGCGGACGCTCTTCGGGATATCTTCGGTCATGCGCCGCATTCTCCTGGCGGATGCTGACGCGTTCTACGTCGCCGTCGCGCGCGCGCTCGACCCGGAAGGCGCGGGACGCGCGGCGCTGCTGATCGTTGGTGGCTCCCGCGAAAGCCGAGGCGTCGTCTGCTCCGCGTCGTATGAGACGCGGAAGTTCGGCGTCCGCTCGGCGATGCCGATCGCGCGCGCCCTGCGTCTCTGCCCCGACGCGATGTGCGTGCCGGTCCCCATGAAGGAGTGCGTCAAGCGGAGCAGCGAAATCCGGCAGCTGCTGCACCGCTACGCGCCGATCGTCGAAGGCGCGAGCATCGACGAGTGGTACCTCGACCTGACCGGGACCGAAGGCGTGTATCATCACGAGCCGCTCGCCGCGACGGCCGAGCGCATCCGCGCCGGCGTGCGCGAGGCGACGGGGCTCACGCTGTCGATCGGCGGCGGCACCAACAAGCTGATCGCGAAGATGGCGGTGGCTCGGGCCAAGCCCGACGGCGTGCGCATCGTGGAGCCCGGCGCCGAAGCCACGTTCCTGCGCTCGTGCACGCTCGCCGAGATTCCGCTCGTCGGCCCCAAATTCCAGGCGCGGCTCGCGGCCCGCGGCCTGATCACGGTGGAGGACGTCTTCGCGCATGACGTCGCCACGCTGCGGCAGCGGGGCATGCTGAGCGCTCGCGAAGCGACGTGGCTCTGGAACCGCGTGCATGGGGTCGACGAGGCGGGCGTGGCCCATCGCGAGGTGAACAGCGGGATCAGCCGCGACGAGACGTTCGCGAAGGATCTGCACGATGACGCGGAGATCGAGCGGGAGCTGCTGCGCCTGGTGACGCGGGCGGCGGCAGACCTGCGCGGCGCCGGACTCACGGCGCGGACCGTAGCGGTGCGGTTGCGCGATTGGGATTTCCGGACTCGGTCGACGCAGCGGACGTTGGCCGAGCCTGTCGTCTCGGACCGCGTGATCCTGCGCGTGGCGCGCGAGCTGCTCGCGACCTTGCGGAAGGTTCGGCGCGTTCCGGCGCGGCTTGTGGGGGTAAGGCTGTCGGGGTTAGCGGCACCTCGGGTGGACGCTCAGGGCGCGCTGTTTACCTCCGTGGAGACCGACCGGGATCGGGGCTTGGCGAAGGCGATCGATCGCGTGCGGGGGAGGTTCGGGGCGAAGAGTATTGTGCCGGGCGGGATCGCGGAGTAGCTTCGCCGCTCCATGTCCCCCTTTCTCGCAGAGCTGCTCGGCACCATGCTGTTGATCGTCCTCGGCGACGGCGTGGTCGCCAACGTCGTGCTCAATAAGACCAAAGGCCAGAACTCCGGGTGGATGGTCATCACCGCGGGCTGGGCGTTCGCGGTGACGATCGCCGTGTATGCGGTCGGCAGCTTCAGCGGCGCGCACTTGAACCCCGCGGTCACGATCGGCCTCGCCGCGATCGGCAAGTTCGCGTGGGCCTCAGTCCCCATCTACGTCGCGGCCCAAATGCTGGGCGCGTTTCTGGGCGCCACAATCGTGTGGCTCGCCTATCTGCCGCACTGGCCCGTGACCGAGAGTCCGGCGTCGAAGCTCGCGGTCTTCTGTACCGCCCCCGCCATCCGGCACTCGCGCGCGAATCTCGTGACCGAGATCATCGGGACCTTCGTGCTCGTTCTGGGTGTGCTAGCGGTCCTGACCCCGAGGAACCTGAACCCAGCATTCGGCTGGGACGTGGGATTCGCTCCGTGCCTCGTCGGCGTGATCGTCTGGGCCATCGGCCTTTCGCTAGGTGGACCAACCGGCTACGCGATCAACCCTGCCCGTGACTTGGGGCCGAGACTCGCGCATGCGGTCTTGCCGATCTCAGGTAAGGGAGGGTCGGACTGGAGCTACGCGTGGATCCCGGTGGCGGGACCGATCATCGGCGGCGTGATCGCGGCCTTCCTCTACCGGGCGCTCTGGCCGTCATGAAGCACATCCTGGCTCTGGACCAAGGCACCACCAGCTCCCGCGCCATCGTGTTCGATCACAGCGGGAGTGTGGTCGCCTCGGCCCAGAAGGAGTTTCGCCAGATCTTTCCAAAGCCGGGTTGGGTGGAGCACGATGCCGCTGAGATTTGGGCCACGCAGCTGCACACAGCGCAGGACGCGCTCGCCAAGGCCGGCCTGACGGCAGGCGACATCGCCGCCATCGGGATCACGAATCAGCGCGAAACCACGGTCGTGTGGGACCGCGACACCGGCGCGGCCGTGCACAACGCGATCGTGTGGCAGGATCGCCGCACGGCTGCCGAGTGCGACCGCCTGAAGGCCCGCGGCCTGGCGCCGATGATCAAGCGTAAGACGGGTCTCGTGGTCGACGCCTACTTCTCGGGCACGAAGCTCGAGTGGATTCTCCGCCACGTCCCGGGCGCGCGCGCCAAAGCGAAGGCCGGCAAGCTGGCATTCGGCACCGTCGACACGTGGCTGGTGTGGAACCTGACCGGTGGGCGAGTGCATGTGACGGATCCGAGCAACGCGTCGCGCACGATGCTGTTCAACCTGCGGACCGGTGATTGGGATGACGAGCTGCTGAAGTTGTTCGGCGTGCCGCGCTCGGTGTTGCCGGAGGTCCGCTCCTCGAGCGAGGTGTACGGCAAGACCACGCTCCTTGGCGGCTCGATTCCGATCGCCGGCATTGCGGGCGACCAGCAGGCAGCCTTGTTCGGCCAGGCCTGCACGCAGCCCGGCATGGTCAAGAACACCTACGGCACCGGTTGTTTCATGCTGATGAACACCGGCACCAAACCGATTGCCTCGAAAAACAATCTCCTGACGACGGTGGCGTGGCGCATCGGCAAGCGGACCGAGTACGCGTTGGAAGGCAGCATTTTCATCGCCGGTGCGGTAGTGCAATGGCTGCGCGACGGGCTAGGCATCATCACCTCGTCGTCTGAAGTCGAAGCACTGGCCTCGCAAGTGGTGGATACGGGGGGGGTGTACCTGGTCCCGGCCTTCGCAGGACTCGGCGCGCCTCATTGGGACCAGTACGCGCGCGGCCTGCTCGCGGGGGTCACACGCGGCACGACGTCGGCGCACGTCGCGCGCGCGGCGCTCGAGGGCATCGCGTTTCAAGTGGCGGATGTCCTGCGGGCGATGGAGGCCGACGCCAGGATCAAACTGAAGGAGCTGCGGGTGGATGGCGGCGCGTCGGCCAACAACCTTCTGATGCAGTTCCAGTCGCACCTGCTGGGCGTTCCGGTGGTGCGGCCGAAGGTCACCGAGACGACGGCGCTGGGCGCCGCGTATCTCGCAGGACTCGCCGTCGGCTACTGGAAGGATCAGCAGCAAATCGCGGTGCAGTGGCAGGTGGACCGCCGCTTCACGCACTCGATGAAACCAGCGCAGCGCAAACAGCTCGAAACGGGGTGGCGGAAGGCGCTGGAACGGGCCAAGCGATGGGAAGACGCGGTCTCTAGGAGGCGCTGAATGGAAGTCGTCATCAGGCGAGACTACGACCAGATGAGCAAGGCGGCGGCACAGATCGTCGTCGACGTGCTCAACACCAAGCCGAACGCCGTGCTCGGCATGGCGACCGGATCCACGCCCCTCGGCCTCTATCAGGAGTTAGTGAGGCAGCACAAGGCCGGGCTCGTGGACTTTTCGCGCGTGACGACGTTCAACCTCGACGAGTACGTCGGCCTGCCCCCGAATCACCCGCAGAGCTATCACTATTTCATGCACGAGCATTTTTTCCAGCACGTGAACATCCCGCGGCACAACATCAACATCCCGTCGGGCACGACCAGCAACTATCCCGCCTTCTGCCAATGGTATGAGGGTCGCATCGCAGAGTGCGGGGGCATCGATCTACAGATCCTGGGCATCGGCTCGGACGGCCACATCGCGTTCAATGAGCCGGGGAGCTCGCTCAGCTCGCGCACGCGGCTCAAGACCCTGTCGAAGCAGACGATCGACGACAACGCGCGCTTCTTCGAGCGCCGCGACGACGTGCCGGTCTATGCGATCACGATGGGCGTCGGGACGATTCTCGATGCGCGGCGCCTCGTGCTGGTGGCGAGCGGCAAGGGCAAGTCGAAGGCGATCGCGCAGGCCGTCGAGGGACCCGTCACGAGCATGGTGACGGCGAGCGCGATCCAGATGCACCGGGAGGCGACCGTCATCGTCGACGACGCGGCGGCCGCCGGCCTGGAGATGCGCGACTACTACGAGTTCATCTACGCCGCGAAGCCGTCGGCGCCCAAGTCATGAGCCCCCCCCAGCACCCCATCATCCGGGTCCAGCACGTCGTGAAGTCGTTCGGGACCGTCACCGCGGTCAACGATGTCACTTTCGACGTGCAGGCGGGCGAGATCTTTGCGTTCCTCGGGCCCAACGGCGCCGGGAAGACCACGACGATCAAGATGCTCACGACGCTGCTCCATCCCACGAGCGGCTCGCTCGAGCTCGACGGCCTCGATCCCGCGACGCATCAGACGGAGGTGCGGCGCCGCTTCGGCGTCGTGTTCCAGGACCCGAGCCTCGACAGCGAGCTGACGGCGTGGGAGAACATGGACATCCACGGCGTCCTGTATCACGTGCCGCGCCAGCTGCGACGCGAACGGTGCGAGGCCCTGCTCAAGATGTTCGAGCTGTGGGACCGGCGTGCCGACCTCGTGAAAACCTTCTCGGGTGGGATGCGGCGTCGCCTCGAGATCGCCCGCGGGCTGTTGCACACGCCGAAAGTGTTGTTTCTCGACGAGCCGACGCTCGGACTCGATCCCCAGAGCCGCAACCAGATGTGGACCCACGTCCAGAGCCTCAACAAGACCGAGGGCGTCACCGTCTTCCTCACGACCCATTACATGGACGAGGCCGACCGGGTGGCGGGGCGCATCGCGGTGATCGACCACGGCCGCATCGTCGCGCAGGGCTCGTCGGCGGAGTTGAAGGAGCAGACCGGGACCGACTCCCTCGAAGCGGCGTTCCTGAAGCTCACGGGCACCACGATCCGCGACGAGAGCGCCACGGCCGCCGACGGCGTGCGGGCGTTTGCGCGGGCCTGGAGGCCCAACCGATGACCGTCATCTACATCCTGTGGCTGCGCGAGGTGAAGAAGTACCTGCGGTCGCGCGTGCAGATCATCGCGTCACTCGGGGGGCCGCTCATGTACCTGGGCGTGCTCGGGTTCGGCCTCGGCCCCGTGTTTCAGCGCGCCGGCGAGGGCAGCTACCTCCAGTTCATGGCGCCGGGTGTCATCTGCATGGCGGTGCTGTTCACCGCCATGTTCTCGGGGATCGCCATGCTGTGGGACCGTCAGTTCGGATTCCTGAAAGAGACCCTCGTCGCGCCGGTACCGCGCCTTTCGATCATGATCGGGCGGACGCTGGGCGGCGCCACGGTGGCGGTGCTGCAGGGCGCCCTGATCTTCGTGATCGCGCTGATCGCGGGCTTCCGCCCCACGAGCCTGCTGGCGGTGCCGCTCGCGTTTCTCGTGATCGCGCTGATCGCCGTGGTGTTCGCGGCGCTCGCGACCGCGATCGGCTCGAGCCTCAAGGAGATGCAGGGCTTCCAGATGGTGATGAACTTCCTCGTGATGCCGCTCTTCTTCTTGTCGGGCGCGATCTACCCGCTCGATGGGCTGCCCCGAGTTCTCGCGGCGCTCACCCGCGCGGATCCCCTCACGTACGGCGTCGACGGGATACGCGGGCTCATGATCGGGCGGACGCACTTCGGCATTGCGGTGGATCTCGCGGTCCTCTTTGGCGTGGCCGTCCTGTTCGTGCTCTTCGGCGCCTGGCGGTTTTCCAAAATCGAGGCCTAGTACCTCGGGAAGTCCCGCACCGCCCGCACTTCGACGCACCCCGTCTCCACCCAGGGAAACTCCGCGGCGATGCGGATCGCCTCATCCATGTCCGCGGCCTCGATCACGTTGAAGCCGGCGAGCAGCTCCTTGGTCTCCGTGAAAGGGCCGTCCACGACGGTGCGCCGGCCGCCCCGGACGCGGATCGACTTGGCGGTCGGCGCGGCCTCGAGCATCTGAGAATCCAGCAGAGAGCCCTCTTGGCGCAGCTCGGCGGCATGCTCGAGGCAATAACGCATCTTCGTGTCGTACTCCCCGGCCGGGAGCTTGTCCATCAACTTGGGATCAGTATAGATCAGGATCGCGTATTTCATGGATTCAATCTAGAATATTCGATTGACGACCGGCACTCGTCGCCGTACGTTGGCCCCCCCCGCTCTCCCGGAGAACGCTTCGTGTTCACGCGCCTGTCCCGAGTTCTGCTCGCGCTGTCGTTCCTCGTCACGCCACTGCTCTCGGCGCAAAGCCCCACCCCAGACAGGCGCATCGGACTGCGCGCCGGCTGGTGGGATGCCGCCCAAGCCGCGTGGAACATGCGCCT
>Ga0070704_100000388_pt1 | contig 20138 bp, 10 predicted proteins | sample KBSK5252metaG_FD_65467 | JGI IMG/M metagenome (GOLD analysis project Ga0070704, IMG submission 65467) | Corn, switchgrass and miscanthus rhizosphere microbial communities from Kellogg Biological Station, Michigan, USA - KBS K5-25-2 metaG | ecosystem: Host-associated > Plants > Roots >...
CGACGGATCAAACGGTTTGAGAACGAGCTGGATTCATGGATGCCTTTCTCGCGCAGCATATCCAGCAACCTCAGTCAGGCGGGACACCTGGGCGGGTTGGAAGGCATCTCGGTCGAGCGGACTATCGAAATCATTCCCAGCCTGACCCTCTCTGAAAGCGGCCGGTTCGTGCGCGCGTATACACCGGCGCCGGGAGTTCAGGATCTCGGAAGAATAGTTAACGAACCGATCAGGTTCGATCCTGGCTTAACCGCGAAGTTCATTCCTTCTTCGGGAATGACCGTTGATTTGGCTATCAACCCTGACTTTGCTCAAGTCGAAGCCGATCAGATTGTGGTCACGGCAAATCAGCGCTTTCCGATCTTCTATCCTGAGAAGCGGCCATTCTTTCTGGAAGGGATCGACGTTTTCAGGACGCCGATCACCATCGTGCACACGCGAGCTATCGTAGATCCTGATATCGCGGTTAAGACGACGGGGAAACTCGGACGCAATACATTCGGACTCATGGTTGCCAGTGATAACGGACCGGGAACCTTCGTTGGATCTGAGCGCTTGAACCCGGCGAACTTTCCCTTTCTCGACAAGAATGCCTACATCGGAGTTCTTCGGCTAAAACGTGACGTGGGCAAAGAGAATACTCTCGGCCTGCTGGCCACAAGTTACAACTTTATCCAGAAGCACAACCAGGTCTTGTCAGTCGATGGCCGCTATCGTTTGGATAAGCAGACTACTGCCACGTTCAATTTGATCGGCACTACTTCGAGGAATTACTTTTTCGATCCAAACGAGGGCAAGACCAGGTATCGTACCGGGAACGGATTAGGTTACTCGGCCGATTACAACGTGTCGGGGCGGAACTGGGGTTGGGAACTTTATGGAGAAGGATTTACCAGGGACTATCGTACCGACGTAGGATTTGTGCAGCGCACGAACTCAAACTTTAACTTCGCTTTTTTGCGCTACAACTCTGATAAGAACCCGAAGAAGACGATCATCTCGTATCACCTGCATAACTTTACGCACATCGATTACGACTGGCAGGGGCGAATGTATATCTGGGAAAGCGAATTCGCGGGCGAGTTTGCCCTGCCGCGCAACAGCTACGTGGGCGTGTGGTGGGAACCGGCCTATGAACGACTGTTCGAACATGAATTTGGTCCGACGCGAAAAGCCCGAGCCTGCGATCCGTTTTTGAACTGCACTTTCTATGGTGAGAATGACGAACGAGCAACTTCGAAGCAACACATTTCCGTTTACGGCGGATCGCAATACAGCAAGAAGATTCAGTTCAGCGGCCAGTTCATCTATCGCGCCGGTCATTTAGATCTCGACTTTGGCAACGGCTCGAAGTATCCGCGCGTGAGTCCCGCGGCTTTGCAGCTCGGCCAAAGGGCGCCACTCGATCCGGGCCGGGGCGGCTTGCTCCAATTATCCGGGGGCGTTACTTACCAGCCGACTAATGAGTTGCGCATGTCGCTCAACTTGAACAAGCAGCGGCTGGTTCGCTACGACACGGGCCGCGTCGCTTACGACATCAATATCTGGACGTTTCGCGGAACATACCAGTTTACGAAGGCGACATTCGCGCGCGCCATCATCGACTACAACACTCTGAACTCACGCGTGCGTAGTCAGCTCCTGCTCGGCTGGACACCCAGTCCCGGGACCTCGTTCTATGTTGGCTACAATGACGACATGAATTACAACAGCGCAAATCCCTTTACCGGCCAGTTGACGCCGGGCTTTCGCCGCAACAGCCGAACGTTCTTCATCAAAATGTCTTATCTGATTCGCAAGAGCTTCTAGACGTTTCCGAGGGCAAACGCCGCCGGACCCAATGCCCCGCCCCAGTCAGCGCGCACAACCAAAGATTCGCTGAACCTCAACAATTCCGCAACCAAGAGGATTTGCTAACCGAGTATGTAATTGCAGTCTAATAACTTCCATTCATAGTTCAAGCAGGTACGTCCCCTTCCATTCGAAACCTTCTTCCCCGGCAGGAGGATTCAAAAAATGAGTAGGCGCTATCGTCTAACGTCCCTGGCGAGACATTGGTGTGTCTGCCGGACGGTGGCCATGCTGTCATGGTTGTGTTTATTGGCTTCGCCAACGCTTGGCCAGACTGCCGAGTTCACGCAGGCGAATAAGAGCAGCAGTGCGATGTCGCTGGATGTGTCTCTGGGAAATGTTCCGGGTCGCGGAGTCAGCCTACCAGTCAATCTCCATTATTCAACGCAAGGTCTGTGGAGGATCGGTTTTATCAATTCAGTCTACGCCAACACCTACGTCGGTCAGGTGCGCCAATCGGTTACCGAAGCTATCTACGCGGAGCATTCAACTGCGGGATGGACAACCAGCCTGGATGTGCCAAAAGTCGAATGGCCGAAGCTGAACGATCGCTTCTGGGCCAATGGCAAGCCTTACGCAAACGGTTATGTTTATGGTTATACCTATCGGATTGCGCGAGTCTTTATTCACATGCCGGATGGCTCGACGCATGAGTTGCGCAAAGCGGATGCAGTTTATCAAGACGACAATTACGTTGACATGAGTGGGATTTTCTATGCAGTTGATGGCTCGCGCATGCGTTACGACAGCAGCGGAGAGACGACGGGAACTCTGTATCTGAGTGACGGCACTCGCTACATCTTAAATGGCAGCACGACGCAGTACATCGATCGCAACGGGAACACGCTCAATTACAACGCAACCAGCCGGCAGTGGACGGATACGATGGGCCGCACCATCAACATGCCCTGGCCCTCGAATCCGAGCCCTGGCGAATACCCTTATTCATTGCCGGGGATCAACGGCACCCCGATTACCTACACGCTGAAGTTCAGCTACCTTTCGGGCGCTTTTTTGCCGGACGTTTCCGGGCAGACCCAAAAGCCAATCGCCGATCGCTACTTGCCGATTCCCAACTCGACTCCGACTAGCTGGAACCAGAACAACTTCCCCCAAGGCCCCGGCGCCAATTATCTTTTTCAATCTGTTTACACTGACCCGGAAGAGACCGAACAGAGCTACGTTCATGTCGTTGGCAAAGGACAGTCAGAATTTACGAACTTTGATCCCGTCGTGCTCACGGAAATCGATCTGCCGAACGGTCAAAAGTACCAGTTTTACTACAACGCTTTCGGCGAATTGGATAAAGTGATCTATCCGACCGGCGGCTACCAGCGCTATCAATACGGCCCGGTGGCAACGATTGGCGTGGCGACTGCTCCTTACACTCAGGGAACACGCGGGATGCTTTCACGTTGGATTAGTCCGAGCGGCAGTGGCTCGGATGAAGCGCAATGGACTTATTCGGGCGGCGTTTATCCCCTGACCGTGACCGCGCCTGACAGCACTGGTGCACCGTATGGCACCCGTAGTGAAACCTATCTTTATACACCTTCCTTTTATTCTGACAACAACTTCGGTTATGAGGACGCGCGCAATGGACAGCCCGTCGAAGAACGCATCTATGCGCCAGCATCGCAGGGTGGGGCAATGCTGCGTCGCACTTTGATTGTTTATGAGCAGAGCAGCGCGACTATCAATAAGCCAGTGCAGCAATATTATCCGGGAACCTACACGGCTTATCGCAACGCGCGGCCGATAAAGACCGTCAGCGTGAATCTTGACACTTTTGGGGATAGTGTACTGGCAAGCACAACCACGATGGGCTACGACCCGAGTTTCGAATTCACCGTAGGCCCGGACGCGACCTCATCGACTGAGTACGACTACGCCGTTGTTGGCAGAAGCACAGCGGAAACCGCAACCATTTCTTCCATTCCCTTGGGGCCGCTCGTAAGAACGACGCAAACCACATATCTCACGAGCGACGCGAATTACCGCAATCGAAATATTGTTGGACTGGCCAGTTCAGTCACAATTCTAAACAGCTCCGGGCAAACAGTCGCGCAGACTGTGATGAGCTATGACGAAGCCGCTTACCCGATCCTGAATTACGGGACACTTACGGGTTGGAGTAACCCGCAAACCAATTACCGCGGCAATCTGACTACGACCAGTCGTTGGCTCGACTATCCAACATCAACATGGATACAAACCCACGCAGAGTACGATCAATGCGGCAGGCCGCTCTGGATGTGGGATGCCAATGGCAATCAGTCGCGAGTCGAGTATTCAAGTGCTTACGGTTACGCGTACCCGACAAGTACAATTTCCCCCAATCCTGATAACTCTCAGGTGCATGCAGACGCGACAGGACTAGTCGTCACCAGTAGTTTCGATTTCAATACCGGCCTCGTTACCGCTACGACGGATGCAAACGGTCGAGTCACGACTTTCGAATACAACGACCCACTGAACCGGCTCACAAAAGTTAATCGCCCCGACGGTAGCTGGACCAGTACGACCTACAATGACGTGCCGGGGAATATCTATGTGCGCACGCAAACCCTGCAAGAATCTACCCCTACTCAGCATGTGATTGAAGCTTATCAATTCTTTGACAAACTCGGCCGCGCCTCGCGCTCTTTTTTCAAAGAAGGATCGACCTACCTTACAGGTGACACTCAATACGACAATCTTGGCCGCGCGTGGCGAGTTTCAAATCCTTATCGCACGAATGCTTTGACCGATGCAGTAAACCCTTCGAATATTTGGACCACAAGTACGTATGACGCGCTGAGTCGAGTAGTTAGTGTTACCACCCCTGACAATGCACAAGGTTCCGCGACCTACGGTGGCAGCACGAGCGGCGCAATCGGAACCACTGTTACTGCCACTGATCAGACCGGCAAATCCCGCAAGAGCATTACCGACGCCCAAGGACGGCTGATTCAGGTAGTTGAGGATCCAAATAACCTGGGTTATCAAACGAACTACACGTACGACGTTCTGAACAACCTGCGGAAAGTGGAACAGGGCGCGCAGCTAAGATATTTTGGCTACGATTCTTTATCGCGGCTCATTCGCGTCAAGAGTGTCGAGCAAGCCATCAACACCGCGCTTAACTGGACGGATCCGGTAACAGGTTATCCCGGCGGCTGGACGGCAGCTTTTTCGTATGAGGCGAACGGCAACCTAACATCGCGTGTTGACGCGAGAAACATCACGTCCAACTATACCCACGATGGGCTTAACCGGGTGACTACCGTGCGTTACGTGAACGATCCGCAGAATACCCCGGGCATCGATTTCTTCTACGACGGCTACCGTAACGGCAACCAGAGCGTCGCTAACAGCGCGGGACAAGTATGGCAGGTAGAAACTGCCGGACAGACTCTACTGACTGTTGACAGTTTTGACGTGCTGGGCAGAGCAACCAGCCAGCGACAACAGTTTTATGTGAACGGCCAGTGGAGCCAGGCTTACACTGTTAGCCGCATTTTCGATCTTGCTGGGCACGTTAAGACAGAAACTTATCCTTCGGGTCGCACCGTGAACTACGCGTTTGACGATGCCGGCCGCACTACCAGCTTCAGCGGTAATCTTGGCGATTCAGCTTCCCGCAATTACTCGCAGAACATTTCTTATTCACCATACGGTGGTATTTCGCAGGAACAGTTCGGCACGACCACGCCCGTTTACAACAAGCTCTTTTACAACGTGCGCGGACAGCTTGCCGAAATTCGGGTCGGGACTACGGCTAATGACACGAGCTGGAATCGCGGCGCAATTATCAATCATTACAGCGACGCCTGCTGGGGCATGTGCTCCGGCAGCAACATGACGGACAACAATGGGAACCTGAAGCGGCAGGATGTTGTTATCCCTGCTGACGACGCCATCAACGGTTGGACATTGTCGCAGGATGTGTATGCGTATGATGGTTTGAATCGATTGAAGTCAGCAACTGAAAACAGCGGCTCGAATACTCAGGGTCAAGTTCAGGCCTGGTCTCAGAACTTCGAATACGATCGTTGGGGCAATCGCACGTCCGCGCAGATGACGATTGGCAATGGCCCATCGGCAAGGGGTGCAACCGCGTTTGCTCCTTCGACGCGACACCTACCAACCCAGATGCTAGCGCCAGTTAGCTTCAGTCCCGTCATTGGGATGGTTTGCGAAGACTGCGGTGGTGGCATTAACGAACCGCCGGAAGCGAACGCCGGCGGTCCTTACAGCGGGCAAACCGGAGAGAGCATTCAGTTCGATGGGAATAATTCTTACGATTCGGATGGATGGATCGTTAGTTATTCCTGGAACTTTGGCGACGGGCAGACCGAGAGCGGCCCATCGCCTACGCACTCGTACACGAACGCCGGAACTTTTACGGTGACGCTCACAGTCACGGACAATGGTGGCCAGCACTCTAGCTCATCTACAACGGCCACGATTTCCGCGCAGCCACCGACTACTTTCAACAATGCTGCTTTCGTTGCGCAGACAGTCCCTGGCTCCATGACCGCCGGGCAGAGCTATAACGTAACGGTGACGATGCAAAATACTGGCAGCACTATCTGGAGAGCGGCAACTTCCTATCGTTTGGGATCGCAGAATCCGCAGGACAACGGCACATGGGGCATCGGCCGGGTTGAGTTGCCGTCGGATGTTATGCCCAACGCTCAGGTCACTTTCAGTTTTGCCGTGACTGCGCCGCAGGCCCAGGGTGTTTATGATTTTCAGTGGCGGATGGTCCAGGACAGCGTGGAATGGTTTGGTGAATATTCTCCGAATGTGCAGGTGACAGTGACTGCGGCATCTCAATCCGGAGCATTAATAGTTGACCCGACGACAAACCGAGTGCTGGCGACAAATGGCAGCATTAGTTATGACAACGCGGGGAACATCATTAATGACAGTTACACCGGCAACGGCAGCCGGACTTATGACGCTGAGAACCGGATGCTCACGGCACAGGATGTTACAGGTGCACTCAGCTATTACAGTTATGACGGCAGTGGCCGGCGTGTGCGGCGGAACACGGGCGGAGTAGAGACGTGGCAGATTTATGGATTCGGCGGTGAGCTGATCGCTGAGTATGCGGCCAACTCAGGACTATCAGCTCCTCAGAAAGAGTATGGCTATCGCAATGGCCAACTGTTAATCACGGCGTCAGGAAGTGCAAACGTCCATTGGTTGGTGACCGACCAACTTGGTACCCCGAGAATGATCGTTGATCTGAATGGAAGTCTCACTGGTGTTTCGCGTCACGATTACATGCCGTTCGGGGAAGAGTTGTATGCGGGCGTCGGTGGTCGCAGCTCCTCGAACGGTTATACAAACACAGACGGAGCCCGGCAGAAGTTCACCGGATACGAAGCTGACAGTGAGACCGGATTGAACTTTGCGCAGGCCCGATATCAGTCACCGGGCCTGGGAAGATTCACGAGCGTCGATCCGCTGGGAAGAAGCGCATCGATAACTAATCCTCAATCCTTCAATCGCTATTCGTACGTCTTGAACAATCCGACGAACTCGACTGACCCGAGCGGCATGATTCCATACTCTGGCGCCGATGTCGGTTGGAGCGACGTCGCGGACGGATTCTGGGGTAGCGATCTCGGTGGGCCGCGACCGTCCGCCGGACAGCAGGCCATCGCTGCAGCTATGGCGAGACATGATCGCTATGTTGAGAATGACATGAATGGTGGCGAGTATGGAGAGGAGGAGACTGAGCCGCCTCCTCACGTGCTCAGGCCGGGAATGTGTTTCTTTCAAGATCCCGGCACTCTTAGTGGGACGGTAGTCGATCCGCAGGATCCCCCTGGGACATTGACTGGCACCGTAAGGGAACCGACGCAGTCTGAGTTGTTAAGATGGAAGGAAGAACTAGAGAACGACATTAGGTTCAGCAAGGACGCCCGTGCGGCGTATGGGAGGTTCGGACGGATCGCCAGGACCGTGGAGCAACTTGAAGCGATGGTCGACGCATTCCTTACACGAAGGTATGGCCAAATTCAAGTTGCAGGGACTACAAGTTCATCAGGCCAAGTCCAAATAAGGCCTGACCCAAATCCGTATAGAGTGGAAGCAACACGGCGTCACGAAGAAGTTCATCGGCAAACGGTTCTGGCAGCTATTGCAAGATATGGAGCGAATACACCTGCGTTTAGGAGGTGGCGTGACAACCCAAGAATTTGGGCTGCCGATGAGGTTAAAGCTTACTCCGCTGACATCAGATACATGCAGCAAGTCCTGCGTCGATGGCGCTAAACCTTAAGAGCGATATTTGGAGGTATCGATGAGATCAAGAATTCCAACCTGGACAACCAATTCCGCAATCGTAAGGAGGCGTTTGTGGCTTGCGCTTCCTGCTATACTTGTGACTTTGCTTTGGTTCTTTCCTTTGAGGGCCCAGAAAGTGAAAAAACAGTCCCTCTCGCAAACCAGTATCGATGAGCAATGCATTGCTAATTTGAAGCGCATCGACAAACTGATAAAACATTACCTCCATCATACCGCCGGAGTGCTTGGATTTCCTGCCAGCCTCGATGAAATACATTCGATGTCAAAAGACCCACATCTATTTATCTGTCCAGGCGACAAACAGATAAATGCCTCGGTGAAAAAGCACACTCTTACGACGAGTTATCAAGTTGTGAACGATCCTCTTAAACCCACAATCTCTGGCATTCCTCCTAATAGGATAGCCATTATTGCCGAGAAAAACCCGAATCATAGCGGTAAGCGATTTGTTTTGTTCTATGACGGATCTGTCAGAGCATTCGATGAGGCACAATTTGCTGAGTTAAGGAACAATTCGTTTGTCGACCGCTGAAGTATTTTCGAAAATCTCTCTTCTAGCATCAATGCTAAAACTGAGAGTATTCATCAGGCCTCCCATTTTGGGATTTCGGATTCGGCGGTGAGGTGATCGCTGAGTATGCGGCCAACTCAGGACTATCAGCTCCTCAGAAAGAGTATGGCTATCGCAACGGGCAGCTGCTAATCACCGCTTCAGCCAGCGCCACCATCCATTGGCTCATAGCCGATCATTTAGGCACGCCGAGAATGGTGCTCGATCTTAGCGGAAGCCTGAGTGCTGTTTCGCGTCACGATTACATGCCGTTTGGGGAAGAACTTTACGCAGGCGTCGGTGGTCGCAGTTCCTCGAACGGTTATACAAACACCGACGGCGCACGGCAGAAGTTCACTGGTTACGAAGCTGACGGCGAGACCGGATTGAACTTTGCGCAGGCAAGATATCAATCTCCCATGCTGGGAAGATTCACATCAGTCGATCCACTGGGAAGAACGCCAACATTGCGAATCCTCAATCATTCAACCGTTACTCTTATGTTCAAACAATCCGACGAACGCAACAGATCCCAGCGGCATGATGATGTATGACGCGTCGATGAGCTGGGGCGATGTGGCGGGCATGTGGATGGGCGGAGGTGATCCGAGTTTTGGCGGATTTGAAACTGGGCGGAGCATTATTATCCTCCCGATTTCCAGTTCTCACAGCAGTTTTCTGAACTAAACAGGTCCGCCGCGCGTAAAACCAAGGCAGCGTTGGCTAAGATTCTTTGCATCAAAAGCTACGTTCAAAGTAGTAGCACACAACCAACCGGCAATTTTTTGAAAGCTTACCGCGATGCCGGGATCGATACTCTGCCACTGAGATTTGTTAATGAACACTTTCGCTGACGGCTCTCGCTTAATTAATGGGCGGCGACTCTTTCAAAGGGCGCGTCGTCCGATGACTGCGAGAATCAAGGCAGGTCCCTGTCGTTAATCGGTTGCGATGGATGATTAATAAATCATTGGCCGAAGATATTGCGATGATTGTGAGGCGACTGATCGTGGTATCCGCGCTCTGCCTTTTCGGCGCTACTGTCAGCGCCCAGACTAGTTCCACGTCTCCGACTCCAACACCCCCTCCGAACTCCAGGTCGAACAGCACGGCTGATAGCGTGAAACGAGCGGTCATTCCACCCGAGAAGGCCAAACCTATTGTCGTTCCACGTTTCGATAAGCCGCCCACGATTGACGGCAAGCTGGACGAAGAGGTCTGGAAGCAGGGAGCTGTTTTCAAAGATTTCCTGCAAACCAACCCAGGCGACAACATCGCGCCTTCAAGACCTACTGAGATGTGGATGGGCTATGACTCGAGGACTCTGTACATGGCCTTTCATTGTTACGACGAGCCGGACAAAGTGCGCGCATCGGTCGCCAAGCGTGACGAAATCTTCAGCGATGACAACGTGCGGATTTATCTGGACACCTTCAACGATCAACGCCGGGCTTACCTCCTGGGCTGGAACCCACTGGGTGTCCAGGGCGATGGGATCATGACCGAAGGCTCAGGCACGGACTTCAGCGTCGATATCGTGATGGAGTCGAAAGGGATGCTGACCAGCGATGGTTGGACTCTCGAGGTCGCGATTCCTTTTAAGTCTCTCCGTTATGAAGCAGGCAAGGGCAAGCTGTGGGGATTTCATGTCTGGCGCAACATCGATCGTTTCAATGACGAGATTGATTCCTGGATGCCGAACTCGCGGGACATATCTTCACTGCTGAGTCAGGCCGGACACTTGACGGGGTTGGAAGGTATCTCGACGGAACGCACGCTTGAGATCATTCCCAGTCTCACCTTATCTGAGACCGGAAAACGCGTAAACGCACTCACGCCGGCGCAACTGGCAGCGAACCCCGCACTCCTGGATCCCGGAAGAATTCTTAATCAACCAATCAAGTTTGAATTGGGCATCACCGCAAAGTACAGCCTCACGCCCACGGTTACGGTCGATCTCGCAATCAATCCAGACTTTGCACAAGTCGAGGCCGACCAGACCGTGGTTACCGCCAATCAACGCTTTCCCATTTTCTTTGATGAAAAGCGTCCCTTCTTTCTGGAAGGCATCGATATCTTTAAGACGCCGCTTCAGGCCGTGCACACGCGGGCCATTGTCGACCCGGACGTGGCCGTTAAGCTGTCAGGCAAGCGCGGCAAGAACACGTTCGGCTTGTTACTCGCCAGCGATAATGCGCCCGGAAACTTCAGCGAAGAGGAGAGACTTGATTCTGGAACCCTGCCGACGATTCAGCGGTTCCTCGACAAGAACGCCTACATTGGGATCCTGCGTCTGAAACGAGACATCGGCACGGGATCAAACATCGGCCTGCTGCTGACCAGCTATAACTTCATCGAAAAGCACAATCAACTCGGCGGGATCGACGGCCGCATCAAGATCGCCAAGCAAAAAACGTTTACATTTCAAGTCCTGACCACCACTTCTCGCCGCTGTTTTTCGGAACCGGCGCTGGACACACATCGGCCGGGACCCTCTGATGGCTGCTTCGCCGGGTTCGATCCAATCGCCGGAAACCCAACTCGTCCGGCTCAGACGCGCAGCTACTACCGCACCGGCAACGGCCTTGGTTACAACTTCAACTACAACCGCGATGGCCGTCACTTCTACTATGGATTTAATGGTGGAGGCCGCACGCGAGACTATCGCGCGGATGTTGGTTTCACGAGGCGCACTAACATCAACAACTTCGGGGGCTATATGGGTTATAGCTCTGAGCCAAAACCGAAAGCGAAAATGATTTCGTGGAATATCAACGCCTCATCAGGCGCCAGCTTTAACTGGCAGGGACTGAGCCAGAGCTCTTACCAGGAAGTCAGTGCCAACCTGAATTTCCAACGCAGTACTTATATGGGTTTTGGCTCGGCGATTGGTTACGAGCGCATCTTTGAAGAAGAGTTTGGTTTGAAACGCACTGCCACGCATGGCGGCGCGTTCTTTGGCGGTCCTGAGCGTTCGACAAATCAGATTAATGCCTACATGTACGGCGGGACTAGACCGAGCAAGAAATATGCTTTCAACGTGTTCATGGGGTTCACGCACAACGCTTTCGATTTCGATTTTGGCGCGGAACCAAAGTATCCGCGCGTCAGCCCCGCCGCCCTGGCTGACCCGTCGGCGTCGCTTGATCCCGGACCTGGGGATTCCTTCGATTTCAACCTGAGCGGAGACTTCCAACCGACTACCGCGCTCAGCGCGTCGCTAAGTTATTCCAAGAGCCGTCTGCGAAGAAACGATACTAACCTGGTCGCGTTCGTTGATGACATTTATTCGTTTCGTTCCACGTATCAGTTCTCGCGTTTCGTCTTTGCGCGGGCGCGGGTCGACTATGACACCCTATCTTCCAATGCGCGTGCGCAATTTCTGTTTGGCTACACGCCGAATCCGGGAACGGCTTTCTATTTGGGCTACAACGACGATCTCACGCGCAACGGCTCGAATCCCTTCACCGGCCAACTCGAACCAGGATTTCGTCGTAATGGCCGGACCTTCTTCATCAAGATGTCATACCTTTTCCGGCGGAGCTTCGGTGGCAAGTAAGCTCTGCCATACCGTCTGCGATTAGGATTCGGTGAAGTCGGCGGCTGGGACAGCCATTAGCAGTTCCGGCGTAACCGTACTCAGCCCGCCATCGTCTTACATGCTAAACTGTCAGCAGTTTACCCGAACTAATACGAACATGTTTCCGGTTTCATATTGCTCCAGAGTCTTTGCAGCGCGCGCAGGCGCTCTTGCGCTGACCGTGCTCAGCCTGGTCTCGGCGTCCTGCAAGAGTGACTATCCGGCGTCGGGAAAGGCAGCCGGTCCCGACACCAAGGCGCAGCCGCGCCAGGTCAAAACCGTCAAGGTGGTGGAAATGCCGGTGGGCCAGACCGTCACGGTCAACGGTACGCTCGCGGCTTATGATCAGACCACAGTCAGCGTCAAAGTTCCGGGCCGGCTGCAAACAATCTCAATCGATTTCGGCAGCGTGATCCGTAAGGGCCAGGCCATCGCCCAACTCGAACAGGGCGACTACAGACTGCGGGTGCAACAAGCGGAAGCGTCGCTGGCGCAGGCCCGCGCCCGTCTCGGCTTATCGCCGGACGGCGCCGACGATCGGGTCGCGGCTGAACAAACCGGGACCGTAAGACAGGCGAAAGCCGTACTCGACGAAGCTAAAGCGAAAAAAGATCGCGCGACCCGGTTGGTGCAACAGGGAATAATTCCGCGGGCCGAGTTCGACACTGCCGACGCAGAATACAAAGTTGCCCTGAGCCGTTATCAGGATGGGCTGGAAGAGATTCGCAACCGGCAGGGCTTGCTGGCACAGAGGCGTTCAGAGCTGGCGCTGGCGCGGCAGCAACTTGCCGACACCACTGTCTATTCTCCGATGGCTGGAGTTGTTCAGGAAAAGAAATCGAGTGTCGGAGAATACCTGGCCGCGGGAGCGCCGGTCGTCGACGTCGTACGGATCGATCCGTTGCGGTTGCGCGTCGAAGTTCCTGAGCGCGAGTCGCACAGTATTCGTAATGGCCAGAGCGTGCGCGTCACGATTGAAGGTGACGCGGAGTCTTATCTCGGTTACATCAAACGTCTCAGCCCGACCATCAGCCAACAGAATCGCGTACTGGCCGTCGAGGCCGACGTTGCTAACAACGGCAAGTTAAGGCCAGGAGCTTTTGTCCGGGCTGAGATTGTTACGGATCAGACCAGCACGGCGGCCACGGTTCCGGCGAACGCAATCGTAACGTTTGCCGGAATTGAGAAAGTGATCATAGTCGAAGGTGGAAAGGCCGTTGAGAAACCCGTCACGATCGGCCGGCGCGGTCCTGATTGGGTCGAGATAAAGTCGGGCGTCAACGTAGGACAAGCGGTGGTCGTGAATCCGGGAAATCTACAATCGGGACAGGCGGTCACAGAAGTTAGTAGCAATTGAACGCGAGAGAGGAATTCATTTTCCACTTCTCATTTTGACATTTTTCATTCGTCATTTACGACTCATGAGAAGTTGTTTGGTGTAACTTCGTGTGATTTCGTGGATCGAGGTGTCAGAAGCCCGACCGTAAGGGAGGGCAACGTTTCGTCAAGTCGCGGCGAGGGTTGTCTTCAGTGCAGCCAGCCCTTGCTAACGCGCGGGCTTCTGACACTTCAAATGTCAAATGAGAAATGGAAAATGACGAATGGAAAATGGTATTCGCTCTTAGAACTTAACAATGCAAAAGCTCGCTGAAATTTGTATTCGCCGCCCCGTTTTCGCCGCGATGATCGTTTTGTCGCTGGTGGTAGTGGGCGCGGCGAGCTATTTCAAGCTCGGCGTCGATCGATTTCCTTCCGTTGACCTGCCGACCGTGAGCGTGCGCACCGGGCTACCCGGAGCTGCTCCTGAAGAAGTCGAGTCCCTGGTAACCCAGCAAATCGAAGAGGCCATCAACACTGTCGACGGCATTGACGAGCTGCGCTCAATCTCCAGCCAGGGCCAATCCTTCGTCATTGCGACCTTTAAACTGAATCGCGATCTGGAATCAGCCGCCCAGGATGTGCGCGATCGCGTAACCGGCCTGGGCCGCAGCCTGCCGGAAGACGCCACGCCGCCAGTCGTCTTTAAGTTTGATAACGACAGCACGCCGGTTTTGACGATTGCTCTCTCTGGTACGCGTTCGATTCGTGAGTTGACCGAGCTGGCCGACAAGACCGCGCGCGTGCAACTCGAGCGCGTGGGTGGCGTAGGCGAAGTGCGCGTTGTCGGCGGGTTGCAGCGCGCCATCAACATCTGGATCGACGCCGATCGCCTGGCGGCTTACCAGATTCCGATCACCACGGTTCGCCAGGCGCTGCAACGCCAGAACGCCGACGTTCCGGGCGGCAACATGAATACCGGGCGTGAAGAACTGGTGCTACGGACACTTGGCCGCTTCACCGATCCGCGCGCCTTTGAAGACCTCGTGATCGCCAACATCAACGGCGTGCCGGTGCGGCTGCGCGACGTGGGCCGAGTCGAGGACGGAACCAGGGAACAGCGATCGGTGGCGCGTCTCAACGGAGTGCCGACTGTGACGCTCGAGATTCGCCGCCAGTCCGGCGCCAATACAATTGACGTCATCAACGGCATCAAAAAGGAACTGCCTCGCGTTGCCTCTCAGCTTCCCGCCGATGTGAAACTCGAGGTCATTCGGGATCAGTCGCGCTATATCGAGTCGGCGCTGCACGAAATCCAAAAGCACCTGTTACTTGGCAGTATCCTCGCCAGTCTCGTGGTGCTTTTGTTCATGCGCTCGTGGCGCTCGACGGTGATCGCCGCGGTGGCGATTCCGTGCTCGCTGATCTCCACGTTTGGAATGATGCGCGCGCTCAACTTCACCTTGAACAGCGTGACCATGCTGGCGCTGGTGCTGATGGTAGGCGTGGTGATTGATGACGCCATCGTGATCCTCGAGAACATCTTTCGCTTCATCGAAGAGAAACGAATGCCGCCCAGAGAAGCGGCCAAGGAGGCTACTAAAGATATCGGGCTGGCCGTGCTGGCCACGACCCTTTCGCTGGTGGTTATCTTTCTGCCGGTTTCCTTCATGTCCTCGATCTCAGGCAGGTTTCTTTATCAGTTCGGCATTACGGCCGCGGTTGCCATCATGGTCAGCTTGCTGGTTTCTTTCACCCTGACGCCGATGATGAGCTCGCGTCTGATTCGCGTAGGTGCAGATACGGGCGGACACGGTCACGCGGCCTCGCGTCGCGGGTTTTATCGCTGGGTCGACAAATTCTATACGCACGTTTTGTCTTTCGCGATGCGTCACCGGCTGGCGGTGTCGGTCATGGCCATCCTGGTGATCGCTTCCAGCGTTCCGCTTTATCGCGCCGTCAAGCAGGAGTTCATTCCGACCAACGTGGACGAGGCTGAGTTTGAAGTAAACATTAACGGTCCCGAAGGAACCAACCTGGCGGTGATGAACCAGGCGATGCAGGAGATCGAGAAGCAGATACTCTCGACGCCGGGCGTGCGTTTAGTTCTCTCTAACGCCGGCGGTTCGTTCCTGGGCGGTTTGAATCAGGGCGGGGCCTACATACGCATCGCGCCGCATGAGGAGCGCACGCTTTCTTTAGGACGGATCTGGACGGAAACGCTGAAGGGCAAACCGTGGAATGCCTTTCGCGGCAACTACACTCAGCAGGACGTGATGACCGAAGTGCGCCGGCGCCTGCAAAAGTTTGCACCGATGCGCGCCGGAGTCCGCAACGCACAGTCGTTCAACTTTGGGGCTGGCGGCCGTTTTGACATCGACTTTGTGTTGCGCGGGCCCGAGCTGGTCACGCTGTCCAACTATGCAGAGGACCTCGGTAAACGCGCGGCCAAGCTGGGTGGAATTGTAGACATCGATACTTCGCTGAAACTTAACAAGCCTGAGTTGCGAGTCAAGATTGATCGCGAGCGGGCAGCAGACTTAGGTGTGGACACGTCGGACATCTCCACGAACCTGCGACTGATGGTTGGCGGAGAGGACCAGGCCTCGAGGTTCCGAGACGAGTCGATGAACGAAGACTACGACGTGCAGCTTCGTCTGAGCGAAAGCGATCGCGGCGACTCGGCCACCATCGGTCGGCTTTACGTTCCATCGTCCCGCGGGGGACTCGTGCGCCTCGACAATTTGGTCAAGATTACCCGGGAGACCAGTCCTTCGCGCATTGATCGACTTGACCGCGAACGGCAGGTGTCACTCCGCGCGTCGGTCGCGCCGGGTTTTGCACTTGCAGATCGAATTCAAGCCTTGCGCGGCGCGGCTGCTGAGATGAACATGCCGGCCGCCTACACGACTACGATTGCCGGCAGAGCGCGCGAGCTGGAAAGAACGTTCACGGAATTCATCTGGGCCTTTATCCTGTCGATCATTTTCATGTACATGATTCTGGCTTCACAATTCGAGAGTACCGTTCACCCGGTAACGATTCTGCTCAGTCTCCCACTGTCGATGCCGTTCGGTCTGCTGTCGTTGTGGTTGACCAACGATACTTTGAATTTGTATTCGGCGCTGGGACTGCTGGTCTTGTTCGGGGTGGTCAAGAAGAACTCCATTCTCCAAATCGATCACATGAACAATCTGCGCGCCATGGGCATGGAGCGCGCGGCGGCGATCATGCAGGGCAATCGTGATCGTTTGCGGCCGATTCTAATGACCACGATGGCCCTGGTTGCCGGCATGATGCCGCTGGCTCTGGGAACCGGGCCAGGGGCGGAAGAGCGGCGCTCGATCGCGATTGTAGTCATTGGCGGGCAGACGTTGTCGCTACTGCTGACTTTGATCGCCACGCCGGTTGCTTACTCTCTGTTGGACGATTTGAGATCGACTGCGGCCTGGCGGCGCTGGTCTCGAGTTGCCGGCAGATTGACTGCACCGGTCAGCGGTGTCGCTCGCCGGTTATCGCCGAGACGGCGCGGCGAGGTTCAATTGGCCGAGAATCAAGCGGTTGATGAACCACAGTCGGCGTCGTCAGTGGCGGAGAGATCACAGGCCGCCAATCCTTCCAAGAAAAAAATTCCTCTGCCTGCCGGTGGTGGAGAATAGAGCCTCAACACGAGGGTTTGCCAAAGAGGAAACGTTGATCGACGACCACCGAAGAGTGACTAGGCTCGCTCGGTAAAGCCTCTCAAGTCAAGCGCCAAAGGCGCGCGATGTTTCGGATGTGCAACCCGAAGGGTTGAGCGAGAGTAGCCGGTGGTCGTAGACCACCGGAACGCGTTGGGGAAGAATCCAGCACCCTGAACGGGTGCCAGAGCAACCCTTAAAGCAGGTACTTCCCGTCATAGGATACTCCAGCCCTCCTAAGCAGGTCCTTCAGCTCATCAACGAATAGATGTTTGCGATGGTGTGCCTCCTGATGCACGATGTATCTTCTCACAGCATCGGTCGCTGAAGGACTAACTGTGAACGCCGCATACCCTTCTTGCCAGGCGAAATTTCGATCGAGGTTCTGCCTTACCCAATTTGTCGAATCCTTTTTGAGATCTCGCATCAGATCAGCCACGCGGTGCACCGGACGTAGACTCGCCAACAAATGCACATGGTCGTCAACGCCTCCAACACTCTCCGCGACTCCACCCATTCTCCGGACGATGCCGCCTAAATAAGAATGCAGTCGCGGCCTCCAATCCGCTTGAATGAGTGGTCGTCGCTCCTTAGTCGAGAAAACAATGTGGTAGTGAAGACTTGAAAAAGTTGAGCCCATGGGAGTTTAGCCTTTCCTCTCTCGCACCCCTTCTGGGTGCGAATGATTTGGATCTTTTCCGGTGGTCTCCGCTGCGCTCCGACCACCGGCTACTGTCTAGCAGCCCTTCCGGGCTGCTTAATGCTCGCCCCACCGATCACTAATTCCAGACTTTTACCATTCTATTACCATTGGCAAGCGCGACCGATGCAACTAATATTGCATCCGTTATGATTTCGATCCGAACCTTGGCTCGTCCTCTTGAAAAGGAGAGAAGCACATGCCCGATGATCGCCGCTTGACTTTTATATTGCCAAAACAATCCGCGCTGCCGGGTTTCTTCTTCGCGAGCCTCCTTCTCTTAATGGTCGTGCTGGCTTGTAGTTCCGGGTCCGCCAGGAAATGCACGTCTACTCTGACCTATCAAGGCAACACTTATGAGGGCGTGGACGCGAACCAGGACAAAGCCACGCACAATGCCTGCAACAAGTATTGTCGCAGCGATGATCCTGATTACGAGGCCATGTATCGAATCTGGCTGGATTCGCCCGCGGGCCGAGCTGCCGGGCGACCGTCAAAGGAAGAAGCGATCTTCAAAGACAAGAGATTGTTGGACTACGTTACGATCACCTGCGCCGACAAATGTGTCGCCTGGACCAAAGAAGGAAAAGCGAAGGCCGAAACAAAGTGTAATTGAGCGCCTCAAAACGCGTTAACAAGGAAGGATCGAATGACCACCAAACGAATTCCGCTCGCTCTTACGCTTGGTTGCCTGCTTGCGTTTGCCGGTCTGTGTGCCGGGCAGAGAACTGCAAAAGGAAAAGCATCCGGCGGGCTGCGGATCAAGATCTATTTTTACCACGAGCCGGGTGAGTACATTGATATCAGCCCGGTGACGCGCCGGATCAGAACTGCTGCGCCCGCGCGCGCGGCAATTGAAGCGCTGCTAAAGGGTCCAACCGCTGAAGAAGTGAAGCTTGGATTTGATGGCCTGGCCAGCGCGGGCGAGTTCCGGATTGGGTCACTGAGAATCAGCCGCGGGGTCGCGCGCATCAACTTTGTCTCGCGCCCCGGGTGGGCCGGATTCCCCGGAGATATAGCTCCCGCCAGATTCAAGAAAGCCGTAGAACTTACGCTTAAGCAGTTTCCGAGCGTGCGGCGCGTAGTCGTCTCGCTGGATGGAGATCTGCATTTCGAGACGTAAGTGAAACCTCGCAACCCGAAATCAAGTTGCGGTCTCACTGAAAAACTTTCTCAACCGGCACAACCACGACGTCCACAGGTTTCACGACGATCTTGTAGGACTCGATAACCTTGTCCTCGTCGGTGATTTCCTTAGGCTTGGGTGCATTGTAAGTAATCGGCGACGGCTTGTTGCCGATGATGGCGTTGCGCAAACCCTCGGCGTCTTTCGTCACGATGGCAATGCGCATCGCGTCCGACTTCAAATACATTTTGATAGCGCGGTTTACATCTTCCAGAGTCAGCTTTGCCAACTGTTCGCGCATGTACGCCGGAAAGTCTGCGATACGATAGTAGCGGCTGTCGAGGGCGTATCCGAGTTGCGCATCCTGTGTGGCGGTGAGCACGTTAACGTACTTTGACAGGAACTCTCGCGTCGATTCGAAAGCCTCTTTCGACATTCCCTCCCGCAACAGCCGGTCATATTCATAAAGCGCGGCGCGCAAGACGAAATGCCCATTCGGTGGCTCAACCGGACGAATCCAGATTTGAAAAATCTGCTGGCGGCGGCCGAGGTTCGAATCGGGCTGAAACTGAAACATGCCCCGCGGAAAGTATTCCACGTAAGCATAGTCACCATAGTTCAGGCCCCGCGCCTCACGCAGACGTTGATAGAGATAGCTGTTACTGGAACGATGCTGACCGAAATATGAAGCCACCACGGCCAGCGCCGGCCAATCCTTGTCGGCGCGCGTCACGTTGATGGGAAAGCCGAGCGAAATTGCGGTCGAGCGAGTCTCGCGCTGGACGATCTGAATCTTTGTTCCCGGAAGTTGCGTTGGCGCGCTCATTCTGGCAGCGCCGGGTTTGCCTTTGGGAAGTTTAGCGAAATCCGTCTGCACTGTTTTGGGAAGACTCTCGGAATAACCGCCTGCCAGCCCGATAACCAGGTTCGTCTGCGTGAAGTTGGCCGTGTAAAAATCGCGCACGTCCTTCAGCGTCAATTTCTCGATCGCCCCAACAGCTCCGACATTCTGATGACCGTACGGATGTGTG
>Ga0070704_100000390_pt1 | contig 20114 bp, 17 predicted proteins | sample KBSK5252metaG_FD_65467 | JGI IMG/M metagenome (GOLD analysis project Ga0070704, IMG submission 65467) | Corn, switchgrass and miscanthus rhizosphere microbial communities from Kellogg Biological Station, Michigan, USA - KBS K5-25-2 metaG | ecosystem: Host-associated > Plants > Roots >...
GGCGCGGCTCGATCGCGAGCCATTCGCGTGCCGCGCGCTGCACTACGACGCCGTGTACAATGGGCACGAGCTCGGGTCCGGCTCGATCCGCATCACCGATCCTGCGGTGCAACGCAAGATCTTCGCCCATCTCGGCCTCGCGCCGGCGGAGATCGACGCGCGGTTCGGCTTTCTGCTCGGCGCCCTGGCGGCCGGCGCACCACCCCATGGAGGGTTCGCCATTGGCTTCGACCGCACCACGATGCTGCTCGCGGGCGCCGCGAGCCTGCGCGACGTGATCGCCTTCCCCAAGACTACCGCGGCGCGCGCGCTGTTCGAGGGTGCGCCGGCCCCCGCCCGCGACGCGGATCTGGCGGCGCTCCACATTCGCGTGGTGCCATGAGCGACGTCCTCCACCGCCTCTCCGCCGAAGGCGTGGACCCGCTGGCCCTCGCCGGTGTGAACGACGGCAACCTGCTCGAGTTGTCGAAGCGGCTCGGCGTGCGTGTCTCGTTGCGAGGCGACAGCCTGTCGCTGGCGGGGTCGGCGGAGGCGGTGGAGCGCGCCACGCCCGTCGTCCAGGCGCTGGTGGACCTGGCGCGCATGGGTGGGGGCGAGACGCTGGACGTACACGACGTGGAGCGCGTGCTGGCGGACGAAGCGCACGGCGCGCTCGGCAAGCCAAGCACGGGGGACGTGAAGATCATCCTGCCCGGGCTGCGCCGCGTCATTCAGCCGAAGACCGCGGGACAGCGCACGTACCTCCAGGCGATCGCGCAGCACGACATCGTGATCGGCATCGGGCCGGCGGGAACGGGGAAGACGTATCTGGCCGTCGCGGCGGCGGTGGACGCGCTGTCGCGCAAGCGGGTGCGCCGGATCATCCTCGCACGTCCGGCGGTCGAGGCGGGCGAAAACCTCGGCTTCCTGCCGGGCGACCTCCAGGAGAAGGTCGATCCGTATCTGCGCCCGTTGTACGACGCGCTCGAGGACATGATGCCGCGCGACCGGGTGCAAAAGGCGCTCGAAACGCGCACCATCGAGATCGCGCCCCTCGCCTACATGCGCGGGCGCACGCTGTCGGACGCCTTCGTCATTCTCGACGAAGCGCAGAATGCGACGGGGATGCAGATGAAGATGTTCCTGACCCGGCTGGGTGTGAACTCGCGCGCCGTGATCACGGGCGACAAGACCCAGATCGACCTGCCGAACCGCGAGGACTCGGGGCTGCTGCAGGTCGAGCGCATCCTGCCGGGCATCGAGGGGATCGGGTTCCATTACCTGGAGGACTCGGACGTGGTGCGCCACCGCCTGGTGCGGGACATCATCCGGGCCTACGCCGAGGACGCGCAGGGCTGAGATGACGCTCCCCACGCAGGAACAGGTGCGCTATCATGGCGCGCGGTGGGCGTGGGTGTTCGCGCTCGCCGTGGTCGCCAACGTCGCCTTCCCCTCGAGCGCCGCCGACGTCGCGCCGCTGCTCGAGCCGGGGGCCCGCACCGCCAAGGAGATCATCGCGCCCTTCAACTTCGTGGTGAACAAATCGGAAGACGAGCTGCAGCGGGAGGCGGAGGAGCTGGCCGCGTCGGCCAAGCCGATCTACGAGTTCCGGCAACGCGCCTTCGATTCCAGCTCCACCGCGATGGGCGCCTTCTTCGACGCCGTGGAGGCCGCGGCGGAGCAGGGACCCCAGGCGATCATCCGCGCCGGTCGTGACTTCGGGATCGCCGTGACGCTGCCGGAAGCCGCCTACCTGACGAAGGGCGGGAAACGCCGCGCCCTGCAACAGGCGCTGAGCGAGTTGTTCGACCGCACGCTGGGCCTGGGCGTGACCGGACCGGGCGTCCTCCAGGTGGAGCAGTCGCGCGAGATCATCGTGCGACGCGGCAGCAACGAATCGTCCGTGCTGCGCGATCAGGTCTTGACGTTCGCCCAGTACTTGAATCGCGCGAAAGCGCTGCACCCCGACGCGGGGTCGAGCGTGGGCGACGTGCTCTACTTGAAACTGGTGCGCCAGTTCTTCCGGCCCACGCTCGTGCAGAACCGTCTCGAGACCGAGCGGCGCCGCAACGAGCTGCGCGGCAGCGTCGATCCGAGCAAGTACATCGTCCGCGCCGGAGACCGCATCGTCGGACCGCATGAGGTCGTCACCAACGAGGCGCACGAGCGGCTCCTGGCCCTGCACCAGGAGCTGTTGCGCCGCGGCGCCGCCACGACGCGCTCGGTGCGCGGCGTGCTGGGCCCGCTGGTGCGCGATATGCTGATCCTGTCGATCTTCTGGGTGCTGCTCGTGTTCTACCGCCGCGAGACGTACCGCGAGCAGCGCCAGGTCGCGTTGATCGGTGGCCTGTTCGCCCTGGTGCTGTTGCAGGCGGCGGCGGTGGCGCGCTTCTACCCGGAGCACCCGGAAATCATCTTCCTGCCGTTCATGGCGATGATGATGACGGTGCTCTTCAACGGGCGGGTCTCTATGATCGCCGCGATGATCCTCTCGGTCGTGATCGGCCTGCAGCCGGTGTTCCACGACATGCCGGCCCTGTTCCTGTGTACGGTCGGCGGCGTGACCGCCGCCCTCTCGGTGCGCACGCTGCGGCGGCGCAGCAATTTCTACATCCCGGTGCTGGTCATCGCGGTGGGCTATCTCGTCGGCGCCCTCGCGCTCGGGCTCGCCAGCGGCTGGCCGGTGCAGGAGATCGGCCTGCGCGGCGTGTGGGGAGCGATGAACGCGCTCGTCTCCGCGGGGCTCACGTTCTTCCTGCTGCCGGTCGCGGAGTCGGTCACGCACATCACCACGGACTTGACGCTGCTCGAGCTCTCGGACCCGAGCCGGCCGCTGCTCCGACGGCTGTCGCTCGAGGCGCCCGGGACGTATGCGCACAGCGTGGCGATGGCGAATCTCGTCGAGGCGGCGTGCAACCGGGTCGGCGCGAACGGATTGCTGGGCCGTGTCGGCTGCTATTACCACGACGTCGGCAAGGTGAAGAACCCGCAGTACTTCGTGGAGAATCAGACGCACGGCGTGAACCCGCACGACCGGCTCAAGCCGCTGCAATCGGCACAGATCATCAAGGCGCACGTCACCGACGGCCTGGTCTTGGCTGCCGAGGCGGGTCTCCCCGACGTCGTGGCATCGTTCGTCCCGGAGCATCACGGCACCACCGAGATCACGTACTTCCTCGACAAGGCCAGGAAGAGCGATGGCGGACAGGCGCTCAACCACGAGGACTTCGTCTACCCCGGGCCGAAGCCGCGGTCGATGGAAACGGCGATTGCGATGATCGCGGACTCGGTCGAGGCGGCGCTGCGCGTGCTCGAGGACCTGACGCCTCAGAAGATCGCCGAGGCGATCGACCACATCGTGCGCACCAAGGTGAACGCCGGGCAGCTCTCGGAAGCGCCGATGACGTTGCAGCAAATCGAGCACGTCAAAGCCGAGTTCGTGCGCGTGCTCAGCGGGATGTACCACAACCGCATCGACTATCCGGAGTCCAGTGGCGGCATCGGCGCGGATTGGCATTCGCAGCCGGGCCGTTGAGCGCCTGGCGCGTGTCGCGCGGCGGGTGGCGGCGTGGGAGGGCGCGCGGCGCTTGCGCGTGGATCTCACCCTGCTCGACGCGGCGGCCATGCGCCGTCTGAATCGCCGCGCCACGGGACGGCGCGCCGTCACCGACGTCATCGCCTACGCGATGCCCCAACCCGACGGCTCGGTGCTCGGGGACGTCTACATCTGCCCGTCGGTCGCGGGCGACGAGGAGTTGGTGCGCCTCGCCGTCCATGGCACCCTCCATGTGCTCGGGTACGATCACCCCACCGGGCCCGGGCGCACCCGCTCCGCCATGTGGCGCCGCCAGGAACGTTACGTGCGGCGCCTGCTGCGCCGCGCCTGATGCTCACCGAAACCGCGCTGCGGGTCGCCGGCCTCGTCGTGGCGTTGCTGGGAGCCGTGTGGGCGGCGCTCCTGGCCCTCGCCGAGGAGGCGGCCGTGGGGGAAGCGTTGCACACCCTCGGCGACGCGCCGCCGGTCTCCGTGGGAAGCCGCGTGCCCTTGCACCGCGCGTTGCACGTCGCCCGCCTGGGGTTGCTCGTCCTCGGGGCGGTGGCGATGGCGAACGCCGCGCAGTGGTGGGCGGAGCCCTGGACCCAAGGACTCGTCGCCCTCGCGGTCGGGGTGCTCCTGCTCTTCGTGCTTGGTGACGCCTTGCCGCGCAGCGTCGCCCGCCTCGCCCCCGAGCTCTCCGACGCCGCGCTCCCTCTCGCCCGTCGCACCCTGGCGCCCTTCGGCCCGCTGCTCTGGCTCCTGGGCTGGGTGGACAAGGGCCTGCACGCACTCGTCGCGACGCCGCGCCCGCTCCAGCCCGACCTCGGCGCCGCCCAGCGCGACATGCTGCTTGGCGTGTTCACGCTCGCCGACACGACGGTGGACGAGGTGATGACGCCGCGCCTCGACATGGCCGGGGTCGATGTAGCCGCCTCGACTGACGAAGCCCTCGACGCCTTCCGCCAAAGCGAGCATGCGCGGCTGCCGGTGTTCGACGGCACGCCCGACAACATCGCGGGCGTGTTGTTCGCGAAAGATCTGGTGCCCTTCGCCATGGCGCTCAGCGAACGCGGTGCCCGGTGGCAGGATCTCGTGCGCCCCGCCGCGTTCGTGCCGGAGACCAAGACGCTCGACAGCCAGCTGCGCGACTTCCAAGGGGCGCCCGCCCACATCGCCATCGTCGTGGACGAGTTCGGGGGCACGTCGGGCCTGATCACCCGCGAGGATATCCTCGAGGAGATCGTCGGTGAGATTCGCGACGAGCACGACGCCGAGAGCGCCCCGTCGATTCGGCGGGACGGCGCACGCTTCTGGGTGGACGGCCGGGTCAGTCTCGACGAGCTATCGGAAGCGCTCGGGGCCTCGTTCACGCATCCGGACGTCTCGACCGTCGGCGGGCTGGTCTACTCCGCCCTGGGGCGTGTGCCCCGGACCGGCGACGAGCTGACCGTCGACAGTTACCGCGTCGTGGTGGAACGGGTGGACCGGCGCCGCGTCACCCAGGTCTCGTTCGAGAAGCAATGATCGGCCCGCTCGTGGTGTTGGTCCTGGGGCTCGCGCTCGCCGGGTTGTCCGCGGCGGTGGGCGTGGCGGCGGCGGCTGTAAGCCAGATCGAGCTGACGCGGTGGGTCGCCTACAAGCTGCGCGGCTCCGGCGGCGCGTCCGGCCTGCTGCAGAACCCCGGCCGCGTGCTGGCGACGGCGAACACCCTCACGACCCTCGGGGTGCTCCTGGCGGCAGCGGCCGTGCCGGCGCTGCTCGCGGCCACGACCCCGACGTTCCTCGGTGTCTTCACGCTCACTGCCGGGGTCCCACTGTTTATCAGCGCGGCGTACCTGGTGCCGCGGGTCGTGGGACGCCGCTGGGCTGAACCGCTCGTGGCTCGCGCCGTACCCTGGATGGAACGTGCGGGAACCGTGCTCGCGCCGTTCATCCCGCGCCGCGATCCGTCCACGCGCACGACGCTGGCCGCGCTGCTCTCGAACGTCGACACCGACGCCCTGGCCGCGACGGACGAGATGGCGGTCGTGTCGGGCGTGCTCGCGTTCGCGGATCGCCCGGTCGGGGAGCTGATGACACCGCGGACCGCCATCGTGGCGATCCCCGAGGGCATGCTGGCGGCGGAGGCGGCGCACGTGTTCCAGCAGTCGGGCTATAGCCGGTACCCGGTCTACCGCGGCTCGCTCGATGAGGTGATTGGCGTGTCCCATACCCTGGACTTGCTCAAACTCCAGCCGGACGATCCGGTGCCGGTGCGGCCGGCGCTGACCGTCCCGGGAGCGATGCGCGCCGCCGACCTGATGCTCGAAATGCAGCGGGGCGGGAGCCACCTGGCCGTCGTGCTCGACGAGTTTGGTGGCACCGCCGGACTCGTCACGTTCGAGGACCTCCTGAAGGACCTCGTCGGCGAGGTCTTCGAGGGCCCGGGGGATGTCGCCCCCGCGGCCAGGATCGTGGAGTTCGAGGGGAGCACGCCGTTGAGCGCGTTGGAGGAGCAGTTCGGCGTCACGATGGACGCGGGCGGCGTCCAGACGGTGGCCGGCCTGCTCATTCACGTCCTCGGCCGTATCCCGCGCGCCGGCGGGCGCTTCTTGTACCGGGGGCTCGAGTTCGACGTGCTCGCGGCGAGCGCGACGCGGATCGAGCGCGTGGCGGTGCGGCCGGGGCCGGTGCGGACGCGATCGCTCGACGGGCCCGCCTCGCCCCTCGAGGACCGAGGTCAGGCTGGCTAAGAAGAAGGAGCTCACCTACCTCGACGTGGCCGAGGCGTGGCCGCGTCTTAGCGGCACCGAGCGGGCCCGGCGTCTCAAGCAACTCCCACCGGACTTGGGGCACGAGTTTTTCTTCGATTTGAGCGCGTCGGATCAAGCGGATGTCGTGCTGGCCCTGTCGCCGGGGGAGCGGCGCCACTGGATCCGAACCCTCGCCCCGGATGACGTGGCGGATCTGGTGCAGGCCTTGCCCGCGGAGCAGCGCGCGGGACTGCTGGACCTGCTCGACGAGCCGAGCCGAGCTGAGGTCACCGCGCTCCTCGCGTATGCGGAGGACGAGGCGGGCGGTCTGATGAACCCCCGCTACATCCGCGTGCGGCCGGACATGACGGTCGCGGAGGCGCTCGGGTACTTCCGGCGCCAGGCCCAGCAGCGCAGCGGACGCGACACGCCGACGTTCGCGTACATCCTCGACGCGGAGGCAAGGCTGGTGGGTCAGGTCACGCTCACCGATCTGGTCGCGGGAGATCCAGCCGCGAGAGTGGCGGAACTCATGAACACCGACGTGATCACGATCCCGGAGGAGGCGGACCAGGAGGATGTGGCGCACCTCTTCGCGGAGCATCGTCTCGCGGCAGCCCCGGTCGTGGACCGTGAGGGCCGGATGAAGGGCGTCGTGACCGCGGACGACGTGGTAGCCGTCGCCGAAGAGGAAGCCACGGAGGACATCCAGAAGCTGGGCGGTTCCGCGGCCCTCGACGCCCCCTACCTGAAGACGGCGTTTCACCGCATGGTGCGGAAGCGCGCCGGCTGGCTCTCGGCACTCTTCCTCGGCGAAATGTTGACGGCGACCGCGATGGCGTTTTTCGAAGACGAAATCGCCCGCGCCGTCGTCCTGGCGCTGTTCGTGCCGCTCATCATCTCGAGCGGCGGCAACTCCGGCTCGCAGGCGACGACCTTGGTCATCCGAGCCATGGCGCTCGGCGAGGTACGGTTGCGCGATTGGTGGCGGGTAGTCCGCCGGGAGCTGGCTGCCGGTTTCGTGTTAGGGACCGTGCTGGGGAGCATAGGGTTTCTGCGCATCGTTCTGTGGCAGATGGTGAGTCCCCTCTACGGCCCGCACTATGTCCTTGTCGCGCTCACCGTCTTCTGCAGTCTCATCGGCGTCGTGACGTTCGGCACCTTTGCCGGATCGCTCCTGCCGTTTATCCTGCGACGTTTGGGCTTCGACCCGGCAAGCGCGTCCGCACCTTTCGTCGCCACGCTCGTGGACGTGACCGGCCTCGTCATCTACTTCACCGCCGCCAGCCTGATTCTGCGCGGCACCGTGCTGTGACGCCCGGCGCCCGCTATCTTACGGGAGGCATGCGCACCGACGACATCCTGACCGGGCTCGAGGGGGGCGACACGGCCGCGCTGGCACGCGCCATCAGCCTGGTCGAGAACCAGCGCGACGGATTCGAGCGCGTGCTCTCGCAGCTGCACAGCCGGGTGGGCCGTGGTGCGACGCACCGGATCGGCATCACCGGCCCGCCGGGGGCCGGCAAGAGCACTCTGACCGAGCGGCTGATCCAGCAGTATCGCGAGCGGGGCCTCAAAGTTGCGGTGGTCGCGGTGGACCCGACGAGCCCCTTCACGGGCGGCGCGCTGCTGGGCGACCGCATCCGCATGGAATCCGTCAGCCTCGATCCGGGTGTCTTCATCCGGTCGATGGCCACGCGGGGCGCACAGGGCGGTCTCGCCACGACGACCGAAGAGGTGGCGGATGTGCTCGAAGCGTTCGGGTTCGAACGCATCCTCATTGAAACGGTCGGCGTCGGGCAAACCGAGCTGGACGTCGCCGCGACCGCAGAGACCACCGTCTTGGTGCTCGTTCCCGAATCGGGAGACGGCATCCAGACCTTGAAGGCGGGCGTGATGGAGATCGCCGAGGTGTACGTGATCAACAAGAGCGATCGGCCGGGCGCGGAGAAACTGAAACAAGAGGTCGAGGTGATGCTGGGGATCGGGCGAGGCAATGCGTTCGCGCACATCACCCCGCACCACAACCCCCGGACGGCAACGGGCGGCAAAGGGCGGCAACGGGTGGATGCGTCAGTGTGGGAGGCTCCGGTTCTCACCACCGTCGCCTCAAAGGGCGAGGGCGTGGCCGAGCTCGTCGCGGCACTCGACAAGCATCATGCCTACCTCGTGGCAACCGGCAAACTTGTCGAGCGGCGCGGCCGGCGACTCGCCGCACGCACGCGGGCCGTCGTCGATCGCGCAGTTCGACAGTGGGTGTGGGACGAGACGCGGGCCGAGGAGCTTCTCGCCGAGCGGCTCGACGCCGTGACGGAAGGCACGCGCAGTCCCTACGACGTCGCCGAGGAGATCCTGGACCAGGTGCGAGCGCCGCGATGACCATCGAGAAGAAGCCCATCTACACCGCGGCGGATCTCGCGGGGTTCGACGTCGCGCAGCAGCTCGGCACGCCGGGCGCGTATCCGTTCACGCGCGGCATCCACCCCACGATGTACCGGGGCAAGCTGTGGACGATGCGCCAGTTCGCGGGCTTCGGCAGCGCCGAGGACACGAACCAGCGCTACAAGTTCCTGCTCGAGCACGGGCAGACCGGTCTCTCCGTCGCGTTCGATTTCCCCACGCTGATGGGGTACGACTCCGACCACCCCAGAGCCGAGGGCGAGGTGGGCAAGTGCGGCGTCGCGATCTCCTCGCTTGCCGATATGGAGGACCTGTTCCGGGGCATTCCGCTCGACCAGGTCTCCACGTCGATGACGATCAACGGCCCGGCGGCGATCCTCTTCTGTTTTTACGTGGCGGCCGCCGAACGGCAGGGGGTGCCGATCGCGAAGCTGCGCGGCACCGTGCAGAACGACATCCTCAAGGAATACATGGCCCAGCACGCCTGGGTCTATCCCGTCGAGCCGGCGCTCAAGGTCATCGTGGACATGTTCGAGTGGTGCGCGACGCACACGCCCCTCTGGAACACGATCTCGATCTCCGGCTACCACATCCGCGAAGCGGGCGCGACTGCGGCGCAGGAGTTGGCGTTCACGCTGGCGAACGGATTCACCTACGTCGAGCGCGGCGTCGCGCGAGGCCTCGACGTGGACGATTTCGCGTCGCGGCTCTCGTTCTTCTGGGACATCCACAACGACTTCTTCGAGGAGATCGCCAAGCTGCGCGCGGCGCGCCGTATTTGGGCGCGGCACATGCGGGAGCGCTACGGCGCGAAGGAAGCCCGGTCGTGGATGATGCGGTTCCATTCCCAGACTGCGGGTGTGACGCTGACGGCGCAGCAGCCGCACAACAATATCGTGCGTGTCGCGTATCAGGCGCTCGCCGCCGTCCTCGGGGGAACGCAGTCGCTGCACACGAACTCGCTCGACGAGACCCTCGCCCTGCCTACGGAGCAGGCGGTGCAGGTGGCGCTGCGGACGCAGCAGATCCTGGCGCACGAGACCGGCGTCGCCGACGTAATCGATCCGCTGGGTGGCTCCTACTATGTGGAGGCCCTGACGGATCAGCTCGAACGAGAAGCGGAAGCGCTCTTCGCCGAAATCGCCACGGTGGGTGGCGTGGTACGGGGCATCGAAGCGGGGTGGTTCCAGCGGCAGATCGCGCAGTCGGCCGCGGCGTTCCAGCGACAGGCGGAAGCGGGGGAGCAGATCGTCGTGGGCGTCAACGAGTTCGTATCCGATGAGGATCACCCGGTCGAGATCCTCAAGGTGTCGAACGATGCCGAGGACGGGCAGAAGCGCCGCATGGCTCGGCTCCGGGCGGAGCGTGACAACGCGCTGGTAGAGCGCCGGCTCGAAGCGCTGCGCCAGGCAGCCGAGGCGGATCGCAACGTCATCGGCCCGATGCTCGATTGCGCCCGCGCCTACGCGACCCTGTTCGAGATCCGTCACGCCCTGGAGCGCGTCTGGGGTGCCTACCGCGAGCCGGTGTTCTTCTAGCCGTGAGCAGAGCGGCCGTGGCGCCCATCGAGCGGGACCTGCACGCCAGCGTCGCGGCCCTGGCCGCGCTCTCGCCCGGTCCCCATTGGGTGGTGTCCTGCTACCTGAAGCTCGAGCCCCGTGACAAGACGCGGGGCAAGTACCTCATCAAGATGAAGAACCGCGTGCGCGAGGCGGTCACGGCGCTGGCGCGGCGCCCCCTCGGACGCGCCGACCGCGAGGCGATCGCCGCAGACCTGGGCCGCGTGCTCGAGTACTTCGCGGACCCGGGCCGCCTGCCGTCAACCCGCGGGATCGCCATCTTCGCCTCGCAAGGCTTCCAGCTCTTCGAGGCCTTGGCGCTACCGCACGTGCACCGCTCCCGGCTGGGCGTCGAACGCGTGCCGCTCGTGCGCGAGCTGGTCGCCCTCGAGGAAGAGTTTGGAACGATCCTCGTCGCGGTGTGCGATCGGACCGCCGCGCGCTTCTTCGAGGTGACGGCGTTCGACTGCGTGGAGCTGACGTCGCTCGCCGGCATCGACGCCTCGCGCGGCGGCCGGTTTCACGCGAGCGCGTCGGAGTCCGCCGGCGAGCACCACTACCACATGCGGATCCGCACCGAAAAACAGCGCCTGTACGCGCACGTCGCCGACCGCATCTTCCAGATACACCGCCAGCGCCCCCTCACGGGTCTCGTCGTGGCGGGTGTCGGCGTCGATGCGGGGGCGGTGGTGCCGCACCTCCACACCTACCTGCACGATCTCGTGCTCGGCGTCGTGAAGCTGAACCCCAAGCAGGCAACGGCGGCGGAGGTGCGCGAGGCGACGCTGGCGCTGCGCGAGGAGCGGGAGCGCGCCTGGGAACGCGCCCACGCCGATGCGGCCAAGGACGGCGTGGGAACGGGATGGGCCGTGAACGGCATCGACGCGACCCTCAAGACGCTGACGCGGGGCCAGGTGCGGACGCTCCTCGCCGACGGCCAGGACGACGACCCGCGGATCGACGACGCCGTCGAAGAGGCGCTGCGCCAGCGCGCCCAGGTGGACGTCCTGTACGACGATAAGGCCCGCCGGGCAGTGGACGGGCTGGCGGCGCTGCTGCGGTTCCGCGCGTGATGGCCAAGCGCCGTCGCCCGATCCGGATCCTCGTCGCGAAGCCGGGGCTCGACGGGCACGACCGCGGCGCCAAGGTCGTGGCCGCCGCGCTGCGCGACGCCGGCATGGAGGTGATCTATACCGGCTTGCACCAAACTCCGGAGATGATCGCCCAAGCTGCGATCCAGGAGGACGTCGACGTCGTAGGTCTCTCGATCCTATCGGGCGCCCATATGACGCTGTTCCCGCGCGTTCGGAAGCTGCTCGACGCCGCCGGCCGCCAGGACGTCCTGCTCACCGGCGGGGGGATCATCCCACCCGAGGACATGACGGCCCTCGAGCAGCAGGGCGCGGGGAAGCTGTTCGGCCCCGGCACGCCGACCTCCGACCTCATCAAGTACATCCAGGAGTGGGCGTCGGAGCATGTGGCGGCGTAGGTCGTGAGCCGCCTCAAGACGCTCAGCGACGAGTACCGCGAGCTGCGCGCGCGCCTCGAGCAAGGCGGGGGGCCCGACAAGGTCCGCCGCCAGCACGAGCAGGGGAAGCTCACCGCGCGTGAGCGCGTCACGGCCCTGCTCGACGAGGGGGGCCCGTGGCTCGAGATCGGACTCCTCGTCGCGTGGGATCAGTACGACGGGCAGGCGCCCGCCGCAGGCGTCGTAACGGGCGTGGGCCGGATCGGCGGGCGGCCCGTCGTGGTGGTGGCGAACGATGCGACCGTCAAGGCGGGATCGTGGTGGCCCGAGACGATCAAGAAGATCCTGCGCGCGCAGGAAATCGCGATGCGCCAGCGCATCCCGATCGTCTACCTCGTGGACTCCGCCGGCGTGAACCTGCCGTACCAGGGGGGCGTGTTCCCGGGCCAGTACGGCGCCGCGCGCATCTTCTATTACAACTCGATCATGCGGCGTTATCTCAAGGTCCCCCAGATCGCCGCCGTGATGGGGCCGTGCATCGCCGGCGGTGCATATCTCCCCGCGCTCTCCGACGTCATCTTCATGGTCGAAGGAACGTCGTTCATGGGCCTGGGCGGCCCGAACCTCGTCAAAGGCGCTACCGGCCAGGTGGTCGACGCCGAGTCGCTGGGGGGCGCTCAGACGCATACGTCGGTCAGCGCGGTCGCCCACTACCGCGCCAAGGACGACAAGGAGTGCCTGGCACGAATCCGCGAGTACGTGGGGCGGCTGCCCCACGGCGCTTCAGCACGGCGCACGCACTCGGCTCCCAAGCGCACCGCGAAGGAGCTGTACGACTTGATCCCCGCCGATCATCGCATGAGCTACGACGTGCGTGCGGTGCTCGAGTGCCTACTCGACGCCGGACGCGTCGACGAGTTCCAGCCCGACGTGGCCCCCGAGATGATCTGCGGCCACGGCGCCATCGAGGGACGCCAAGTGGCGCTCATCGCGAATTCGCGCGGCGTGATCAAGGGCGGCAAGAAGAAGGGCGAGCCGCCCAGGATCGGGGGGATCGTCTACACCGAAAGCGCGGAGAAGGTGGCGTATTTCATCGAGAACGCCGACCGCGAGCGGATCCCGTTGCTCTTCATCCAAGATGTGTCGGGGTTCATGGTCGGCACGGAGGCGGAGCATTCCGGCATCATTCGGGCCGGCGCCCGGTTCGTGGAAATGATGGCCACCGCCACCGTCCCGAAACTGGTGCTGACCGTGAACCACGCGTCGGGCGCCGGCTATTACGCGATGGCCGGGCAGGGCTTCGACCCTGATTTCATCGTGTCCTGGCCGACCGGCCGGATGGGAGTCATGGAAGGTGAGTCGGCGATCCAAGCGGTGTACGGCGGCGATGCCGCGAAGCCCGACAACGCCGCGGCCGTCGACGCCATGCGCGAAGAGTACGAACATCAACTCGACGCCAAGTTTGCAGGGGCCCGCGGTTTCGTCGACGCCATTCTTACCGCTGAAGACACACGAGACACTCTGGCATTCCTGCTCGAGGTCTCCGCCGAAAGAGCCTTCACGTTGCCGAGCCATCCATAATGCGGTCGCCGCTGTCCTGTCTTCTGGTCATCGTCATCAGTGCCGCGTGCGCGGCCACCAAAGCCGGGCCGCCGGCGCCGACACCGAAGGCGGCCGCTCCTCCGGCAGCGGCGCCGGACGCCACCGGCGCGGCGGAGCCGGCGGTGGAGCCGGCCGTCGCCTACATGCTGGGCCTGATGCCGCTCAGGAGCACGGGCGTGGACGTGTTTCGCAGCGCGCATCCCACGTATGACGGGCGTGGCGTCATCATCGCGATCCTCGACAGCGGCATCGACCCGAGCGTCGCGGGACTGATCGGCACGAGCACCGGTGCGCCTAAGATCCTGGACTTGCGGGACTTTTCCGGGGAGGGGCGGATCGAGCTGAGCCCCGTCGTTCCCGAAGCCGATGGCCGGATCCGCGTCGCCGGCAACCTCCTGGCCGGCGCGGCGCGCATCGGCCGTCTCACGGCCGCGACGACCTGGTACGCCGGCGTGTTCCGCGAGCTGTCCCTGGGGCCGCTGCCCGCGGCGGACGTGAACGGCAACGGTGCCAACACCGACGTCTTCCCCATCGTCGTCGTCAAGGCGATCGATGGGTGGGTCGCGTTTCTCGATACCAACCTCGACGGGTCGTTCGAGGACGAGATGCCGCTGCACGACTATCGCCAGGGCCGCGAGACGATCGCGTTGGGGAGGGCGCCCCTCACCCTCGTCGCGAACTTTGTCGAGCCGACCGCTGCGGCGGGGCCGCCCCTCCTCGACCTATTCTTCGATACCTCGTCGCACGGGACCCACGTCGCGGGCATCGCCGCGGGGCACGATCTCTTCAACGTCGGCGGCTTCGACGGCGTGGCCCCGGGGGCGCAGCTCATCGGTCTCAAGATCGCAAACAACGCCCGGGGCGGGGTGAGCGTCCACGCCAGCATGTGGAAGGCAATGGACTACGCGGCGCGCTTCGCCGCACAGCGCAATCTCCCGCTCGTCTTGAACCTGAGCTTCGGCGTGGGGAACGAGCACGAGGGACACGCCGTGATAGATTCGCTGGTGGACGCTTTTCTGGCGTCCCACCCCGATGTCGTGATGGCGATCAGTGCCGGGAACGACGGTCCCGGTCTCTCGACGATGGGGTTCCCGGGCTCAGCCGATCTGGCACTCTCAGTCGGCGCGACGTTCCCGGGTGTGTTCGCCCGCCCGCCTCAGCCCGGAGTGCCGCCGCCGCGCGACGTCCTCGGTTGGTTCAGCTCCCGGGGCGGGGAACTGGTCAAGCCCGACGTGGTCACGCCCGGGGTCGCGTTCTCGGTCGTGCCTCGCTGGGCCACCGGCGACGAAATCAAGGTCGGCACCAGCATGGCGTCGCCCCACGCCGCCGGGCTCGTCGCCTGCCTCGTGTCGGCCTTGGCGCAGGAGGGACGGCGCGTGAGTGCCGCCGATCTGGTGCAGGCGCTGCGGGTGTCGGCTCGGCCGTTCGCCGGCACCGCGATCGTAGACGATGGCGCCGGGATGCCCCTGCTCGACGCCGCGTACCAGTGGCTCAGGGCGGGACATCAGGGCTCGGTGTACGCGGTGCACGTCGCAGCGGAGGGGGCGTCGGCCGCATACCACCGCAATGGATTGGCCGGTGATAGCGGGGCCACGTTCGCAGTCCACCACGTGGCGGGGCTGCGCGCGGCGCAATTTGCCCTGCGCGCCGACGTGCCCTGGCTCACGTCGGCGGAGCGGGTCGATGCCGAGCCACGGGTCACGGAGATCCGTCTCGGGTACGCGCGTGCCGTGCTGGCGGCGCCAGGCGTGTACGTCGGGACCGTGACCGCCCGCAACCCGAGCGATACGCTCGCGGGCCCGCTCTTCACCCTCGTGAACACGGTGATCGTGCCCTACCAGCTGAACGCGAAGCCGCTGTCCGACGAGCGGCGCGCGATCGGTCCCGCCGCCGTGCGGCGCTACTTCCTCCAGGCCCCGCAGCCAGGCGCGACGTTGCGGGCGACGGTGACACTCCCCGATTCCCAGCAGCAGCGCGCCATCGTGCGGCTCTACGAACCCAATGGCGCGCCCGCGCGCACCGCGCCCCAAGACGTGGACGTGGGAGGTGAAGCACCCGGAACGGTCAGTGTCACGGTGCGCGGCGAGGACCTGGTGCCCGGCGTGTATGAGTTGGACGTCGTGGCGCCGCCACTCACGGGCGCCACGGTGACGGTGCGCGCCGAGCTGGGCGCTGTGGCGCTTACGCCCGTGGGAGCCGGCCTCGAAGCATCGAGCGTGCGTGACGGCACCGTCATGGGTCGCGTGACCCGTGCTCTGGTGGGTGCCGAGCGGACCTACGCGCTCGCCGGGCGAGGCCTGCCCGCGGAAACACTGCTGGTGCGAGCGCCGGCGTGGGCGAGGCGAGCAGAGGTCGACCTGCAGCTGACGCCAGACCTGTGGGACGAGCTCACGGACTTCAGCATGACGGTCTACGACTCGACCGGCCAGCAGATCCCCGGCGGGAACCAGGCGGTGAACTACGCCTTCGGGCGCCTGGCCTTCGCGGTGCCGGAGCAGCTGTGGGGGCGACCGCTCACGGTCGAATTCTTCCCTGCGTTCGCGAAACTCCCGGGCCATCCGTGGCGCGGCACCGCTCAGATCCGATTCCTCGGCAAGGAAAGGGCGCTGGGGGACGGGAGCGATCTCTCTGTTGTGGCTGGGGGCCGGGCCGCGGTCACGGTGCCGGTCCCGCCCGGCTCCGCGCTCGAACTGCCGCAGGGATTCGGCGCGCTGATCGAGACCCGAGTGACGGCGGCGACCGGCACGGCCGCCGCGCGCCGGAGCGCGGTGGAGCGATGACTCGGCGCCTCCGCATCGCGGCGGGGCAGGGGTTCTGGGGCGATTGGCCGGAGGCGCCGTATCGTCAGGTGACCGGCGGGCCGGTGGACTACCTGATGATGGACTACCTCGCCGAAGTCACGATGTCCATCATGCAGAAACAGAAATCCCGCGATCCCACGCTCGGCTATGCCAAGGACTTCATCCCGCTCATGCGGCGGATCCTTCCGATTCTCGCCGAGCGCAAGATCAAGGTCACGGCGAATGCGGGTGGCGTGAACCCCCGGGCCTGCGCGGCGGCCGTCGCGGAAGCGGCTCGCGGGCTCGGCTTGCAAGGGAAGCTCAAGATCGGCGTCATCTCCGGCGACGACCTGCTCGACCGGCTCGACGGCCTTCTGGCACGCGGTCACACCCTCGACAACCTCGACACCGGCCGCTCGCTGCGCGACGTGCGCGACCGCGTCCTCTCGGCAAACGCCTACTTGGGTGCGTGGCCGATCGTGGATGCCTTGCGGCAAGGCGCGGACATCGTGATCACGGGGCGCGTCACGGACACCGGTCTGACGTTGGCGCCCTTGATTCACGCCTTCGGTTGGAACGCAAGCGACTGGGACTTGCTGGCGGCGGGCACGGTCGCCGGACACATCATCGAGTGTGGGGCGCAGGCGAGCGGCGGCAATTGTCTGGTCGACTGGCAGCGCATCCCCGACCTCGCCAATGTCGGTTACCCGATCGTCGACGCGGGAGCGGACGGCTCGTTCGAGATCGTGAAGCATCCCCGCACCGGTGGTCGCATCAACGTCGCCGGCGTGACCGAGCAGCTCGTATACGAAATGGGCAACCCACGCGAGTATATCACCCCCGACTGCGTCGCCGATTTCACCACGATCCAACTGAGTCAGGCAGGCAAGGACCGGGTGCGCGTGTCGGGGGTCAAGGGAAAACCGGCGACTGACAAGCTCAAGGTGTCGATCGCCTACTTCTACGGTTATAAGGCGATCGGCACGCTGGTGTACGCCTGGCCCGATGCGCTCAAGAAGGCGCAGGCGGCCGACCGGATCCTGCGGCAGCGCCTCAAGGACCTGAAGCTCGCGTTCGAGGCCATCCACACCGAGTTCGTCGGCGTGGACGCGACCCACGGACCGCTCGCCCGGGAGACCCGGCAATCGGACGACGTGCCGGAGGTGCAGCTCCGCGTCGGTGTGCGCGCCCGCGATGAGGCGCCCGTGGAGCGTTTCACCCGCGAAATCGCGCCGCTGATCCTGAACGGCCCGCCCAGCGTGACGGGATTCGCCGGGGGGCGGCCCAAGCCGGAGGAAATCGTGGCGTATTGGCCGGCGCTGATCGATAAGCGGGTGGTAAAGCCGGTGGTGGAGGTCGTCGAGGTGTGAAAAAGCGCCTCGTCGAGATTGCCCATGCGCGCTCGGGTGACAAGGGCGACACGGCCAACGTGGGCCTCATCGCCAGGCACCCCAAAGACTATCCGCTCCTCGTGAAGCGGGTGACGGCGGCGCGTGTGGCACGGCATTTTAAGGGCATGATCACGGGCAAAGTCGAGCGGTTCGAGCTGCCGAACCTCCGGGCCCTGAACTTCTTGCTGCACGGCGCGTTGGACGGCGGCGGCACGATCTCGCTCAAGACCGACGCGCAGGGCAAGGTGCTCTCGACGGCGTTGCTCCGCATGGAGATCGAGGTGTCCCGGTGACGGACCGCGTGGTCGCGACGTTGGCGGGGGGCATCCTCACCGCCACGCTCAACCGCCCCGACAAGCGCAACGCGATCGACACCGCGATGATCGACGCGCTGCTCGCGACGCTGGAGCGCGCGGATCTGGATGCCGAGGTACGCGTCGTCGCGCTGCGAGGCTCCGGGCCAGACTTCTGCGCGGGGATGGACCTCCAGGAGCTGCTCGCGTCCGCCGACCACACGCTCGAGCAGAACCGTCAGGCTGCCCTGCATTTCGGTGGGGTTTTCCTGCGGATGCGCAGCATCCCAAAGCCCATCGTAGCGCTCGTGCAGGGCCGTGCCCTCGCCGGCGGCTGCGGTCTGGCAACGGGGTGTGACCTCGTGCTCGCCGCCGAATCGGCGCAATTCGGCTATCCCGAGGTCCAGCGGGGGTTCGTCCCCGCGATCGTCATGACGCTGCTGCGCCGGACCGTGGGAGACAAGGTGGCGTTCGACTTGGCCGCCACGGGCCGGCTGCTCGATGCCACCGAGGCGGCGGCGGTCGGACTCGTGTCGCGCGTGTACGAAAACGCCGACTTCGAGGAGCAGGCCGGCGACGTACTGCGGGCCCTCGCCGCCGCCAGCCCATCTGCGCTCGCGTTCACCAAACAGCAGTTTTACCAGCTCGATGGCCTGAGTTTCGAGGACGGCATCCGGCTCGGTGCCGACGTGAACGCGGTCAGCCGCAGTACCCCCGACTTCCGTGCCGCCTTGACGGCGTTCCTCAAGAAGTGAAGGCCTTCACCGTCAAGGCGTGGGTTGGCGGCGTCGGGTTCATCGTCGGGCTCGCCGGCATCGCGCTCGAGATCGAGTGGATCGTCTGGATCGGGGTGGGGTTCTTGAGCGCAGCGTTCCTGTTACGTTTCGTGAAGCCCAGTCCTGCAGACTCTGGAGGAGTAGATGCGTAACCTCAACGTTCCGATGTACGACCCCGAGATGGTGCGCCCGATGCGCGAGGAGCTGACCCGCCTCGGCTTCACCGAGCTGCGCACCCCGGATGAAGTGGATGCCGTGCTGACCAAGGAGAAGGCCCCGACGCTTGTCGTGGTCAATTCGGTGTGCGGGTGCGCCGCTCGTAACGCCCGCCCGGCCGCGGCGCTTGCCATTCAACACGCGCGCCGACCGGCGCGGCTCGTCACGGTATTCGCCGGGCAGGATGCCGACGCCACGGCGCGCGCGCGCGGATATTTCACGGGATATGCGCCCTCGTCCCCGCAGATCGCGCTGCTCAAGGACGGGCAGGTCGCCTTTATGCTCGAGCGGAAGAACATCGAGGGGCGGAACGCGCGCGACATCGCGGCCGACCTGACCGCCGCCTTCGACCGGTTTTGCTGACTGCGGCCTAGAGGATCTTCCCCCGCCGTATGCGGAAGTCCACGATCTCCCTCATCCAGCTGAGCAGCGAATCCTGTTGGGCGAGGGGCGCGCCGGCGATCTCGTGGCGGCGCCAGCCCTTCATGATGTCCGCGTCCTGCGTCCACACGCGTACCCGCTCACGCTTGACCAGCCGCTCCCAGTTCTGGGCGACGACGGGCCGCACGTAGAGGACACGCACCGTTACGCTCCGGGACAGGTATTCCAGAGGACTCATGTCGACCTTGCCGAACTTCTGTTCGGTCGTCAGGCGACCCGCTCCAGGGAAGTCCGGCTGACCATCCGTAAACATGACGACGTTGAGCGGCGCCAGCACCAGGTTCTGTCGCCGGATGTGGACCGAGAGCCGCTGGAAGAAGCCGTTGTAGTCGGTGATCGGATCGGTCTCGGGGAACCAGGCCCTGAGCGACGCCGCGATTTCCTGCGACGTTTTCTCCGTCAGGTCCTGAATCGGGTGGAACGACTTGGGCTGGCCCGGCCGCTCGCCGCCCAACGAGCCCACGAAAATCTCCGTGTTCTGCTGCATGCCATCGATGCCGTGCAAGTGGGCGTAGATGTAGAGCGCCGCGAAATCGATCGCATCGTTGAAATAGGGCGTCGAGCGAAATGAGCCCGACACGTCGATCCCGACCACGAGCGTCGATTTGGGCGGCTTGGCGTTGGCGGCCGGCTTGCATGTGACCACCGCAGCGACGAGCGCCAGCGGCAACAGCACTCTGGTGCGCATTAGTGTCCCCCCTCCGCTCCCTTGCCAGCGAACGGCGTGCTGGCAAGCACTTCATCGATCGAGCGGAACGGCAGCGAGAAGTGCGGTTTGCCTACGACCGCCACGATCAAGAAGTTGAACCCCGCCGCGAGGAGCTGGAGGATCGGCAAGGACATCAGCTCGAAGACCTCCTTGCCCTCCTTCTTGAACCACTCGCGCTCCGCCTTCAGCGCGTTGATCGGCCCCTTCCAGAAATCGAGGCCCGCCGGCGT
>Ga0070704_100000393_pt1 | contig 20048 bp, 20 predicted proteins | sample KBSK5252metaG_FD_65467 | JGI IMG/M metagenome (GOLD analysis project Ga0070704, IMG submission 65467) | Corn, switchgrass and miscanthus rhizosphere microbial communities from Kellogg Biological Station, Michigan, USA - KBS K5-25-2 metaG | ecosystem: Host-associated > Plants > Roots >...
GGATCGCCCTGCGCCGTGTTTGCGGACCAGACGTAGAGGTAGTAGCGAAACTTCTCGGTGAGAAACCATCCCGAAAACGGAGAGAAGAACTTATTGAGCTGAATATCCTGCCGCTGCTGGATCGTTTGGGTGCGACCAAAGAAATCGACGTGGGTCCCGTCCAGGCTCCGCTGGTTCAAGTAGCGCGCATAGCTGAATAGCCGGAAATAGATTTCGCCCTTGTCACCGGTGAACAGCCGGAAGCCGGCGTTTGGAATGTAAACGGGCGACTTTTTCTCCGTGTCTTGGTCCGCGATCGGGCCGGCCAGAAACTCGCCGCTGCAACCGTCAGACACCCAGATGCCGGTGTCGTCGTATCCCCACGTCTTTCCGAGGAGGCAGAGCGACGCGCCCGACGACTTCAGGAGTGAGATACCCGCCGACGTGTTGGCCGGACAATGTTGACGATTCCCGGGTTGCGATGCGCACGAGACCCGATTCCCTGCCGCAGACGTGTCGTCAGGCGAGGCTGGCGTTTGCGCGGCTGGCGGCGCTGTTGACGCGACGATGCCCGCCGGTGCCGGGGCAGGCGCGCCAGTTGTCGCGGGAGGATCGGTTGGCGCTTGCGCGTCTTGCGCGTAAGCAGATCCGATGGCTAGCGTCATCGCCGCGGCCCAGACCGCGACTACGCGCCGCGGCCATCGAAGCAACGGAACTGCATGGAATTGTTTCGTCATCGGAAGCGCTCGACGAGTTGAGCAACCGCGCTGCCAGCGCGCCGTCGTCAGAAGTGAAGGCAGGCGATCGAAATTCCGGCCGATTCGAAATCAGAGTAGCGGTGACCCGTGGGGGCTCACCACATTCCGCCTCTTCGGACGGGCGAGATGGCCTTCAATGAACCAGGTAGGAGCCAGCACCTGCACGAGGAGAATTTGCCGGCGGCCGGGCCAGGCTGCCGGCGTGCAATCCTGGTAGGTCGTTGGTGAATTCAGAGATTCCGTCGGAGGCCTGATCGGCATGTGATTCAGCAGTCGTAGACACCCCCAGCACACCGTCGGGCTGTCCTCCGCGCAACACCCGAGACGCTCACCGGCGTCAGAGGACGACCCACGACGGCCTCGACGGTGGAAAAGAAACCGTTCACGGCTGGAGGGAAGAACCGATCGCTCAGTTCGAGGCAAAGAGCGCCAAGCACTGCGGCAAGCAAGAAAAGTTGAATGCGCTTGACCATGGTCACTGACCTCCGAGTGTTTTCTTGATCGAAAAAATGATCGGCAACTCGTCGAAGTCGCGCAGATCGGCCGGCGTGAGCTTCCTGGCGTCTGCAGGGACGTTGAATGTGAAACGATCAGACGCGACCTCCGCTCCCGTTTTCCAGGCCCTGAGATCGGTGGTGTACTGCGGCGCTCCGTTCACCTGCGTGCTGGTGATGACGTAGCGGCAGGGATAAGGACGACTTCCCTGAGCAATCCAGATCTGCCAGTCCACTTCCTTCGTTCGAAAAGCCAGATGATCGCATTCAACGCCACCGATCACGCCACTTCCAAGATCCTTTGCGTCCACGACCTCGGGCATGAGCTGACTGTACACATCCGACATCAGCAAATCCGCTCCTGGTATGGGCCGATGATATTTGGTCCGCAACACGTCGACCAACTGATCGATCGTGCCTGGCGCGTCGACCTGCGCGTATGCCTTGGCATTCTTGCCGAACATCGTCGCCGTTTTCCCATCAAACACGAACTCGACATTCGCAAATCCGCCCATGCGGGTTGCGCGTATCTTGTCAGGACGGTTCACCGTCATCGTGCCCGTACTTGCGAGGCCGACCTTCTGATTCTCTTTGGTGACAACCTCGAGATAGCTGTCATAGTCGAATGAGAAGGCCTTTTGCGCCGCCATATAGTCCGACGAAGCTTTGAAGAGCCTTTTGGCATTTGCTGCAGCGGTACTCGTGTCTGAAGTGTCGGTCGCTCCCGCTATCGTCCTCTGCGCTTCAGCGTTACGCGTGGTTGACACCCCCACCGCGCCCGCCGTCGTCGCCAGAGCAAGCAAGGGTACCCATGTCCTCGCGTCTCGCATGACCTTCCTGATGGTGGATTGCATCTGCTCCCTCCGCTACTTGACCGTTTCGCGACGGAGCATCGTTCGTACCACTAGTGCGAATAGCCGTCAGCGCGGGATTTCCGCGGACACCGGGGTCGGCTGTGAGTGTCCCGCAGCCGAGCGCTGCGTGACAACACCTCGGCCGCCTCTCAATCCCTCGTGAGGAGGCGACGCGCGGCGGGACGCGGCAATGATCCGCGTGATCGCGGTCGGGAGATCTTCAGGAAAAAATGGCTTTGGCAGTACCTCTGCGAAGCCGGCGGCTTCGGCCGCCGCGCGCTCACGCGTCATCACCGACGCGGTCAGCGCGACAACCGGGACATCGGCGAGTGCAGGGTCCTTTCTCAACTCGCGGAGCACCTGGATCCCGTTCATTCCGGTCATCCGCAATTCGAGGAGGATGATGTCCGGCTCCGACCTTCGCGCCACATCGATCGACGCTTCACTGTCGGAACACGGGATGACATGAAAGCCGCACGTCTGCAGATACTCCGCATACATCTCACGGTTATCTGCATGATTGTCAACGAGTAAGACGAGCGGCTGATCATGCGGCATGGCGGGTCTCGATTCGTCTGCGTGCGGGCGCGGCTGCTCGCGCTCGCGAGCCATCCTCGGCAATCGTCCATCCCGTCGTCTCGTGACCGCATGATGCGCAGCGAAGTGACAGACGGTGCTGCTGGAAGTGCAGCAGGGTGTTGTGGCCGAAGAGGCCGCAGATGGCGCGTCGCACCATCCAGTTCACGCGTCGAAACAAGGTGGTCATGTCGTCGCTCCTGTCGCCGAACCGGGCCGACGCCTGCATGCCACCCTTGGTCGCCATGCCGATCATGCAGGCGCCGAACCCGGCACCGCACGAGCTTGCAAACTGTGCGCCCGCGTGGATCGTCATAAACATTCATGATCGCGTGCGTCATTACAGGAGTTCGTCATCGTGATCACCGTGCATCGCGATCATCGGCCGGTGCATCCCGCCACAGGTGTCGCACTCTGCGCACGAAGCGTCGCGGCCTTTCGGTGTAGATTCGCGCGCCGAGAATTTCCGCGTGTCGGCGAAGCACGCGCTGATAGCGCGAGACGACCCGCAGGCATCGCGCCGCTTCGGCTCTCGGCAACGAGACGTCCGTGACCAGGAGTTCGCGCAGCAGAATGACGTTGTGGTATTCCCCGAGGATGCCATCGAGCGCTTCGATCCGCCGCTCGTACGCGACCAGGTGATTGCCACAGTGCCCCTCGAGGAGGCGGACGTGGAACCAGTGGTCCTTCACGTAGCGCCGCCAGGTGTGAAAGTGCGACGGCTTTGGCTTCGACCAGGCCGTGAGCATCATGCGCCGCGCGCGGCGGTAGCTCTCCTCGAGACCTGGTGCGACGGCGCGAAACCCTTCACCGCGAACGCGCCATCGCTTGACGCGGCTGCGCTCGCTTCGGAGCGTTCCGGCGGCAATTTTGAGGATTCCACGCGTCTGTGCGTCGTGATCGGCCCGAGCGCCGTTGCGGAGCACTCCCGCGCGGGCCGCGGCGAGGGCTCCTTTGGGGAGCGATGCGGGATACCGGTGCTCGAGCTCCTTGAGGGTTTCAACAATTCCCCGTCCATCGGCGACGGGCGCGAGGAGCCGGCTCACGGTACTCAAATCGCGATCGACCGTTCGGTACTCCTTGTCGAGCACCGGCCGTACCAGCCGGATGATTGCACGGATTTTTTTGACGCGGCGACGTGCATCGTGCACCGCATCATCACTCTGTGGATCGCCGACTGAATGCAGCTCGGAGATGGCGGCCTCGAGCTGTTTGAGCACGATCCGCCGGACCTCGCTGGATATAGAAGCGCCTTGCTTCAACCGGAACGCCACGCACCCTCCTCGGTCTCACCGTGCGAAACGCCCGACGCGAAACAGCCGCGCCGCGCCAATGGTCAGTAACGATCCGGCTGCGGTACCCAGTGCGCCAATGGTGAGCTGCGCAAGTAAAGGACCCGTCGACAGGATGCCGGTCGCAAAAAACAGGGCGAAGGTAAAGCCGCTGGAACACGCCAGCGCGGCGACGAGCAGCTGGCGCCACTTGAGGCCCCTCGGCAAATGCCATCCGGCCGCGACCGCCGCGCCGACGGCGATCAGAATGCCGAGCGGGCGGCCAACCAGCGCACCCAGCAGCAACGCCCATGTGCCGGTGTCGTAGCCGCGAAGCAGGACGCCACCGTTGACGAGCCCGAACAGAAACAGGATCCCCTGTACCAGGGTGTTCCATTCGTGCTCGAAGTGATGCACCGCATCGTCGTCCGGAGGATCGGCGAGCAGGTCGAGCCGTCGCGGCTCGTGAGGGAGGAACGGAACGATTGGGACGAGCGCAAAGGCCGGGTGGAGTCCTTCGCGATAGAACGCCACCCATGACAATGTTCCGCACACGACCAGATACGGCCAGAACGAACGCACGCGCAGCGCTCGCATGGCGCCGGCGATCCCGAGCGCGACGAGCATGACGCCAAGGCCGCCGCCGTGGACGACAGCCGTCGGGTACTGCGGCGCGACGAGGAGCATCCCGAACAGATTCGTGGCGATCGCAAGCAGCAGCACGAACGGCAGCGCACCGCTGCGCGGCAGAATCCACTTGAGCACGTAGTACGCAGCCGCGATGTCTATCGCGGAGGCAATGGGCCACCCTGCTTCAAGGACCTCCTCGTAGTGGCCGCGCACATATGCCAGGTAGACGCTGGCACTCCCCGCGATGCCGCCAACGGCGGCCAGCAGCGGCAGGCTCCAGCGCCGCCATGAGTGCAGGGCGCCGCCCGGCATGACGGCTTCAACGATCTCCTGCATGATGAGACCGACAAAGAGCGCCATGCCGATCTCGTTGACTGGAAACGCGAGCGAGTGCGCGACGATGAAATACGGTTCGGGCGCCGTGTTCGCCCAGAGCAGTCCGATCGCAACCCCTATCGGCAACGCGAGACAGCGGTGGACGACGAGATCGAACAGCCGCGCCGCGGCGCTGCGATGACGGCGCTCGACCGCGACGGGATGCGCAGCGAGCGTATGCGGTTTCATCTCGAGTCCCTTGCCCCGACAGGCTCACGACGGATCACGCCGGAGTCGACTTTGGCGCCCGACCGCGCAACGGCCTCGAAGAACATCTCGTCGCCGGCCACCTCGACGAGCATGAACGACTGGTCCTGGTCGTAATACGCGGCGGTCAATCCGGACGGCCGCACGTCTCCCCTGCGCAACTCGCCGCCCGACCCTGATACGAAGTACGTGATCCCCTTCTGCGGCTTGAGCCGCTCGTACATGTGGTCATGTCCGGAAAAGACGACGTCGACGCCGTATTTGATCAGGAGCGGCTCGAGAACGACGCGCAGTGCTACGTCGGAGCCATGGCGACCGCCGTCGGAGTAGATCGGGTGATGGAAGAAGCAGATCCGCCACTGATCGTCTGAGCGCTGCAGCGTTTCGTCGAACCATGCCCGCTGCTTCGGATCGAGCTGGTTGGTGTCGAGCACGAAGAACCGCACGTTCTTCTTCACGAACGTGAAGTAGCGCTCGCCTCCCATGTTGAACGCTTTATAGAAGCGGTTGTTCTGGTTGTCGTGATTGCCGAGGGTCGCGTAGAAGAGCACGCCCGCCTGGAGCAGCGCTGCATACGGGCGCTCGAACTTGGTGACGAAGTCCTGCGCCTCCTGCCGCCCGTACATGTTGTCCCCGAGCATGAGGACCATGTCGAAGGGAAACGTCATGCGGGCGGCCGCCATCTGCTGCCCCACGTCGTACTGCGGCTTCGCGCCGGTACCGTTGTCGCCGAGAACCGCAAATTTCAGAGAATCGGGGCGCGCCGGCAGGGTCTCCACCACCCGCGCTGCGTTCTGCGCGGCCGGCGTGAACCCGGCCGTCGCGAGCAACGCGGTGAGGAGAAGAAGGCCGACGCGCCGCATGTGTCACCCGGTCATTTGGCTGCAATCACGTCAACGCGTTGCGCCTGGCCGATCCGTTGGCGCAGGACGCTGATAAAGCGCGCCGCCAAGTCCGGCGCATAGCCACCCGCTCGGAACGCGTCCTGCCACTGGCGTTCACTGAGGCCGCCGATGAGCGTGGCCGCCCATCGCACGTCTTCGCGCGTAATGCGCCCGGTCACCAATTCCCGGTGCAGGCCGTGGTAGTCGAACTCGATAAATCCGCGCTTCTCGCCCAGGATGAATTGCGTGTTGGCAAAGATGTCGAAGTTGTTGCGCTGCGGGCTGACGCGACCGGTCTTTCCGAGAGCGAGGCCAAGATCACGAACGACGTACCAGTGTCTCGGAGACCCGCCGGACGGCGGTGTGTACTCGTACAACGTGTTGTTGGAGTTCTTCAGATCGGAGCTGTTGAACATCAGCAGGATGACCAGCAATCCCTGATACGCCCGCTGCCCGACAAAGGGGTTTTGTTGCCAGGACCATTCGCCTTGATCGACGAGGGACGGCAGGTGCAGGCGGAAGCGGCCGCCGCGTTCGGTGTGCACGCCCGATTTGTCGCGCATCGTGAACGACGGGAGGTAGTAGACGGGCGGCTGGTGATAGCCGAGTGCGGAGAGCACACGGGACACCACGACTTCTGATGGCCCTTCGTCACCGTGACGTCCCGAGGGCTGTTTCACGTGCCACTCGCGCCCCTGCGGATCGCGCACGACGACACCCGGGTTGAAGCCCCCGCTCTTTGGCCGGACAAACGTGTATTCGGCGCGCGGATTCGGTGCGTGCTGGGGACCCCACGGCCCATTGAAGAGATCGGCGGCATGCAGATTGTCGGGTGACTGCCACCAGGCCGACATCGGTACTGGCGTGGCGGTGTCGACCGGCCGGACCGCCGCCGCACAACAGAGTGTGGCCGCGGTGATGAACACCAGCACGAAAGCACGCTTGATCGACGGCCGCGGGATCATGACGCGCCTCACGGGAAGAACGGAACGATCGCGGGGATGCGGCGCACCCGTGGCAGCCGAAATGGCTCGCTGGTGCTGAACACGACGCGCCAGCCCTCATGGCCATGCGCGACGTCGAACCGCGCGAATGTGGTTTTCTCGGTGTGAACGCGCACACCCGCGCCGTACGATCGCTGATCCAGATTGAGATCGCTGTAATGGGGTGCGACGTTGCCGGTATCGACAAACAGCGCCGCATCCATATGCTCCCAGACGGCGAAGCGCGATTCCGCTTGCACCACGAGAAGGCTGTTGTCATGGAACTGGAAATTGTGGAACGCGCGATTGGTGCGGTTACCGCCCATGGTTGGCAGCAAGTAGAACGGAATGTCCTCCGACGGATTGCTGTAGACGGTCCAGCCGTGAAATGCGAGGACCACTCGCGCATCCGACAGCGGGACGTATTTCAGCCCCTCCGCTTCCCATGTGTGAAATGAAAACGGGCCGTCGGTGTCCCAGTAGTTCGTCAACGCCCCTCGATACATGTGCCCGCTGGTGGGATAACCGCGATGGTCGCGCGTATCGGACATGATCGAGGCTTCCGAGTGAAGCAGCTCCGGTTGCTCGCTGAGGTTCGCCGCCGGGACGGTCGGAAATGCCTCCAGCGTGCTCGGGACATCCGGCTTGAACGTGCCGCCGGGATCCATCAGCTTCGGACGTCCGAGCCAGCCGACTTCGCCGGCGATCGTGAGCGACTCGGTCGGCGTCAACGTCGCATAGCCGACGATGTCGGTCGTCTCCATCCGATACTGACTGCGGTCGTCGTCCGATACGTCTGGCCCGACGCCGAAGAAGTTGACCTGGGTGTTGTCCTGCCACCACACGAGCGAGCCGAGGGTGAGATGGCCGCCGGCGAGTTGCTGCCGCTCGATGCGCGCCTGGCCCATCGTGAAGAGGTGCCACGAGACCGCCGCCGACGTGTCGAACATCCACCGATCGTTGTCGAAGTAACGTCGGTATCCTGGTCCGATCGCCAACCACCCCGCGCCCGTGATCATGTTCGACACTTCCGGGTAGAACCCGCTTTTGCGCGAACCGTTCTGATCACCGAACTGACTTGCGAAGCCGATGGCGGAGGACAGAAACCCAGGCTCGCCCATCAGTGCCGCAGACGGCTGCGGGGTGGTCGCCGGCGACGCCTGCGGCGCCGGATTCGCGGCGGGAGTACCCGCCTGCGCGAATGTGGAGCGCGGACTGGAAGAAAACAGCAGTGCGATGATGAACGCAGCGAATCGCGTGGCACGGTACGAAGACAAACGACACAACATCAGGTCGCCTCCAATGGCTGCGTTCAGAGACGGCAAGACGGGCACCAGGCAGAACTCAACGCGTGAAGTTCAACGATTCACGGGGCATTTCGCACGGTCCCCTTGCGTGTCGTTTCAGCTGATGGGGCGGCGACGCAACGGGATGTTGAGAGCGGGTCTACGATAGCGGTCAGTCCTCAGCCGCTCGGTTCACGAAAAAGACGCTCCCCCGTTGAAAATCACAGGCGTTCGCACCCAAGATAGGCGTCCGGGTGCAATGACTCAGATCCTGATCGCGGATGATCACGAGGTTGTGCGACAAGGTGTTCGCGTCCTGCTCGAGGCGAATCCCGATTGGAGTGTGTGCTGTGAAGCCGCGACGGGACGCGAAGCCGTGGCCAAAGCCACGGAGTTCCATCCGGACGTCGTCGTCCTCGACATTGCGATGCCTGAGATGAACGGGCTCGAAGCTGCGCGCCAGATCCGCCGCGCGGTGCCGACTGCGAAGATTCTCGTGCTCACCGTTCATCAAATCGATCAGTTGGCGCAGGAATTCATCGACGCGGGGGTGCGTGGATATCTGCTAAAGGCGGATGCGGGCCGCATGCTTGTTGATGCGGTCAAAATGGTCCTCAAGGGTGAAACATTTTTCACGCCGAGCCTGCTGGAGCCCGCCGACGGCTCAATTCCGGTTCGCGGATCAACGCCAGCGATCAAACGTCTGACGCGCCGCGAGCGCGAAGTACTGCAACTGCTCGCCGAAGGACGATCGAACAAGGAGATCGGCACCGCGCTGCGCATCACGACGAAGACCGCGGAGACGCATCGCGCGAGATTGATGGCTAAACTCGGCGTGCACTCGGTCGCCGAACTCGTGCGCTACGCGATCCGCAACAAGATCGTCGAACCCTGATCACAAGCGGCTGCACCTACTCACAACGACGTCGCGAACGATCGCTGATCCTCGCGACATGTTGTTGTCACGCGTGATGGCGATAGTCACGCAAACTACAGAATCCACGGTATTGAAGGCGTGTAAGAGCTCTTCTACGCTGCCTACATCCTCCTTTTGCGTAACAGGCCGCCGTCCGGCACACCGGTTGCCATGCGAGAACCGCTCATGCACAGGAACAACAACGCAACGGACGTCGACTGGGCGCAGCTCGTTCGCGCCGAATATCTCGAAGTACCTGGTCTCAATCTGACGAGAGACCAGGCGCAGCGGTTGTGGGGACTCGATCGCGCGGTGTGCGAACAGCTGCTCGCGGCGCTCGTCGAAAGCCGCTTTCTCAAACGCACACGCGACAACCGCTACCTGCTGGCAGGCGGTTCCGTATGACACGCTGCCCAGATGCGCGCGAGCATCGAGCAGAGCCGCTCCACATGACGCCAGTCGGCGTCGCGCGTCAGGGCGACGGTGCGGTCGTCGATCTCGAGGCGCACGTTCCAGCCCGAGCTGTCGGACAGAGTAATGCGGCACCGCGCGACCTGGTCTCCTGCAGGCGTCAGCAGAACGGTGAGGCAACGCTCGCTCGGCACAGCCATCATCCGGATCATCGTGCGCCGTCGCCGTGCCGACAGGCGAGGAGTACGCGGCGCCGCGCATGCTGCGATCTCACGAAATACGGTCAACCTGGTCACAACGCATTGCCTTTCGATGGGCGGATGGACCGTTCGACGATCGGTGGGAAACCTGTGCACCGCGCGGTCGTTCCGCATGTTGCCCGCGCTCAGGTCGTGATCCCAGGCGGCGGTATCACGAATGCACCAAGGGCGATCAGCAGGCTCCGTGTTTGAGCGCCACTATGGAAGGGATGCTGATCCACGACGACGATCGCAGTCGTGAAACCGAACGACTCAATGCAGAACTCTCATCGGAACTGTGTGCGACCGATCCGGACGACCTCGACGCGCTGATCGAGACGATCCTGCCGCGCATCGGCGAAGCCGTGCGGGCGGACTCAGTCGCGTTGATTGCCGACGGTGTCGGTGACAGTGAACGGCGCACGTACCGGTATGCGGCCGCCATGGATGGTGCGGACGCCGAAACCGCCACTCCCGTCGTCCAAACTCCCGCGCTGTGGGAGCACCTCGAGGTCGATGCCGAGCCCGTGCTACTCGAGCGGATTCCGGCTGACCTGCCTCAGGAATCGCTGACCCCCGAGCTCCTCGAACATCTGCGCCGCGAACCTGTGCAGTCCGCGGCGATCATCCCGATCTCGATCGCCAACGAGCGTACGTGCGTGCTTGCTCTCGAGAACCGCGAACACCGCACGTGGACGCCGGCGCTGGTAACGCAGCTCCGCCTCTGTGCCGAGATGATTGCCACCGGACTGTACCGGCGGCGTCAGACCGCATCGCTCAGGTCGCTCCAACGTGAGCTGGAACGGAGCGTCTCGCGCGAGCACGAGGACGTACCGTCGCGCCAAAGCGCGTTCGGGCGGGCATCATCGGCGCAGACGGTCGACCGCTTCAACGAGATCGTGGGCGAGAGTCGTGCGCTGCGCTCGGCGTTGAGACAGGTGCAGGAAGTCGCGGCCACCCGAACCACCGTGCTGCTGCGGGGAGAAACCGGCAGCGGCAAGGAGCTGTTCGCGCGAGCGATTCATGTCCGAAGCCCCCGACGCGCGAATGCCTTCGTCGTGGTCAATTGCGCCGCGCTTCCGCCCTCGCTGATCGAGAGCGAGCTGTTCGGTCACACGCGCGGCGCGTTCACGGGCGCGGTCACGACGCGCCAGGGGCGCTTCGAGCTGGCGCACCGCGGAACGCTGTTCCTCGATGAAATCGGAGATCTTCCACTCGACCTCCAGACCAAACTGCTGCGGGTGCTGCAGGAAGGCACGTTCGAACGGCTTGGCTCCTCCCAGCCACAGAAAGTCGATGTGCGAATCGTCGCCGCGACACACCGCGATCTGCGCCGGATGATCGGCGAAGGGACGTTCCGGGAAGACCTCTACTACCGCTTGAGCGTCTTTCCGATCCGGCTGCCCCCGCTGCGGGAACGCCGCGAGGACATACCAAAGCTCGTCTGGCACATCATCCAGAAGCACCAACGGGCAACGCATCACCACATCAGGCAGGTCCCTGACAAGGTGATGGAGGAACTCAAGCGCCGTGCCTGGCCGGGCAACATCCGCGAGCTGGAGAACGTGATCGAAGGCGCGATCATTCACTCGACTGATGAGGTGCTGACGCTGCTCGACGACGTCGGAGAAGTTGAGGCCGCGCCGCCTGAGGACGCCTCAACGCTGTCCGCGGTCGAGCGCACGCACATCCAGGAAGTGCTGCGTGCGTGCGGGTGGCGTATCAACGGCGCCGGCAATGCGGCGGAACGACTCGGCCTGCATCCGAACACGCTCCGCTTCCGCATGAAGAAGCTCGGCATCGTTCGCGAACAGTCGTCACGCGCCGTCCACGTCGCCAGCGCCTGACGGATCTCACCGCATGTCGTAATCGCGCGCGGCGATTCGCCCGAATCCCGCGCGCGTGGCGCCCCCGCATCGGGGAGCGTGGCTTGCACCATCCATTCTTGCGTAATCACGCGAGAAAATCATGAATCGATGTATCCAGAGACTGACCTTGGCCGCTCTGCTGGCGGCTGCCGCGACTCCGCTGGTCGCGCAGTCGGGTCCTGCAGCGCGACCGGCCGCTCCGGCCTCACAGCGCAGCGCCGCGTCGCTCGACGCGAGTGCCGATGGAGGCTGGCCGCGCGCCTACCTATCCCCCTCCGGCGCAAGCATCGTGCTCTATCAACCGCAGATCGCAAGCTGGCCCGAGCAGATGCACATGACGCTCTATACCGCGGTGTCGTATGTCGCCAAGGGCAAGCAGACGCCCGCGATAGGCGTCCTCAAGGTCGAAAGCGACACGAGCGTCGCGCTCGCGGACCGGCTCGTCTCGTTCTCCGAGTTCAGGATCGCTGAGGCCAGTTTCCCGACAACACCAAAGGACGAAGTCAAGGCGATTGTCGACGAGATCCTCGTCTCGGTCCCGCGCGATCAGCGCGTAATCTCGCTCGATCGGGTGCTGGCGATGGTGGACACCAGTCAGGTGACACCTCGCAATATCGAAGGCGTCAAGGCAGACCCGCCGCCGGTGTTCTTCAGCCAGACGCCCGCGGTGTTGATCAACCTGGATGGTCCGCTGATTTTGAGTCCGATTCCTGGCACCGACCTTCGGTTCGCGGTCAACACGAATTGGGATTTGTTCGTGTCCCCCGAACCACAGACCTACTACTTGCGCGTGGACAAGAGCTGGCTGTCTGCGAGCTCAATGCAGGGGCCATGGCGTCAGGTCAGCAAGCTGCCGACCAGCTTCAGCAGCCTTCCGGATGATGGCAACTGGACGGAGGTTCGTGCCGCGCTGCAGCCGCAGGCCACCGCCACCGTCCCCGCTGTACTCGTGAGCGAGAAGCCTGCGGAGTTGCTCCTTCTCAACGGTCCTCCGACATACGCACCCGTCGCCGGCACGAATGTGCAGTGGGTCAGCAACACCGATGCAGACGTCTTCCGCCTCGGAACCAATGGAGCTGTCTACTTCCTCGTATCTGGCCGCTGGTTCTCGGCGCCCGACTTCTCCGGCCCGTGGACGTTCGCGACACCGACCCTTCCAGAGGACTTCAAGCGGATTCCCTTGACTCACCCACGATCGCGCGTGCTTGCATCGGTACCTGGAACGCGGCAGGCGATTGAAGCGGTGCTGCTCGCGCAGATTCCCCAGACCGCGACCGTCAATCGACGTGAGATCAGCGCGCCAGCGGTGAACTACGAGGGCACACCGCAGTTCGAGCCGATTGAAAAAACGCCGGTTGCGCGCGCGGTGAACACCGACAAACAGATCCTCAAGGTCGGCAACATGTACTACATGTGCTTTGACGGCGTGTGGTTTATCTCGACATCCGCAACCGGACCATGGTCAGTCGCCGACAAGATTCCAGACGAGATCTATCAAATCCCCATCAGCTCACCGGCGCACAACGTGACCTACGTCACCGTCGAAAGCGCGGACGACGACGACGTGACGTTTGCGGCGGAGGCGGCTTACACAGGATTGATGGTGGCGTGGGGAACCGCGGTCTGGGGGTCCGGCTGGTACTACCCGCCCTATTACTATCCGGGCGCCTTCTATCCCGCTTACTTCCCGTACTACCCGAGCTACGGATACGGTGCGCGGTACAACCCCTGGACCGGCGCTTACACGCGCGGTGTTGCCGTCTACGGCCCTTACGGCGGTGCCGGGTACGGTGCGAGATATAACCCGACGACCGGCACGTGGGCACGCGGCGCGGCGGCGTACGGACCTGCGGGCGCGCGCGGAGCGATCCAGGCGTACAACCCCCGCACGGGCGCCATCGGTTCGACGATTCAGGGATCGAACGTTTACGGAAGCTGGGGCTCAACCGCGGTCAAGCGCGGTGATCAGTGGGCGCAGACCTCGCGCCTCACGAGAAACGCCACCGGCACAACCAGTCGATTCACACAGGGCAGCGGCGGCGGCGACGCGTTCACCCGACGAGGCCCGCAGGGCAATACCGCCATCGGCCGAACGGGTGCGGGCGATGTGTATGCCGGCCGCGATGGAAACGTCTACCGTAACCAGGGTGGAAGCTGGCAGAAGTTCGACAACGGCGGCTGGTCGAATGTCGATCGGACGGTAGGGACCGCCGGGCAGGCGCGCGATCGCGCCGCACAGAGCGGTCTGAGCCGCGACACCGCCACACAACTGAATCGCGATCGCGGCGCACGGATGGATGGCGCGCAGCGGACGCGCGATCTCAATCGTGCCGGACGGTCGGGTTCGGGAAGTTACAGACCGAGCGGCGGAAGCCGCGGCGGTGGCGGCGGGTTCCGAGGCGGCGGTGGCGGCGGGTTCCGAGGCGGCGGACGACGGTAACGAGACCAATTCGCAACCCCCCAACTGCCAATTCCAAGGGTTGGTAGTTGGGCGTCAGAGGATCCAATCGTTCAGCTGCGTTCCGTTCCGGCTCGAGCGTATCTTCCGTGCACTGACCAATCCCGAGCCGATGTATAAGAACGGTCTCGGTTGATTCGAGCACTTGTCATGGACGTCGGAACCGATCGCTCGATCACGCTGGAGCATATCGAGCAACTGATCGCCCTCTGTCCGATCGCCATCGTGGATGTCGATGCGAGCCAGCGCGTCCGCTACTGCAATCCCGCATTCGAACATCTCTTCGGGTACGGCACGGGTGAGCCGCTCAATCGAACGCTCGAGTCGCTCGTCGGCGTCAAGGAGAACGACGCGCTCCACCTCACGCTGCAGACACACCGAAAAGACCAGACGTCGCTCGAGCTCGAGCTCGACGTCATCCCGAAAAGAGGCACCGGTCGCTCTGCGGGCTACTGGGGAATCTTTCAGGATGTGACGGCTCAACGCCACGCGGAAGCGACGCTTTCAAAGGTCACGCAGACGATGATTGAGGCGCAGGAACGCGAACGGTTTCGGATCGCGAAGGAACTTCATGACGATGTCGCACAGGGGCTCACCGTGCTCCATCTCGGAATGGAGCGGTTGAAAACCTGTGTACCCTCCGCGGGAACCGGTTTCACGGAGCAGTTGGAGAAGCTGCAGGCGGAAGCGAAACGGATCTCGATCAGTGTGCGTACGCTCTCCTTCGACCTGGATGTGCCAACACTGGGTCTGCTGGCAATCGACAGAGCGTTGGAACGATTGTGCGATGACGTCATGGCCCGACGAGGCATCAAGATTCAATGCACGATTTCCCACTTGCCCCGTTCGGTGCCGCCCGACGTCGCGTTGGTCCTGTTCCGCGTGGTGCAGGACGCGTTGAACCTTCCCGACCATACCGGAACGGATCCCGCGCGCCTCGCGCTGACGGGCGCACCGGGCGCCATTCATCTGAATATCCGCGATCTCGGCCGCGTGCGTATCGACGAAAGCGATGCGGGGCTCCGCCTGCTCAAGATGCGTGAGCGCGTCGCCATGGTGTACGGCACGTTCGCGATTGCGTCTCCGTCCGAGCAGGAAACGGAGATCGAGATCCGCATTCCAGTCGCTGGAAATTAGGGCTCATCTGACGGAGGCGCGTTCGACGCCTCCGCCCGTACCCAGTAATCTCCGAGCAGGACTGTCACGCTGTCGGTGGCGTCTCGTTCCAGCGCGACGTCGACGAGTCGCTGGGCATCGTCAGCCGGCTTGCGCTGGCCAGAGAGGACATCCGCGATCTGATCCTCGCGCACGCAATCGGTCAGACCGTTGGTGCACAGCAGCAGGCGATCGGCCGGCCACAGCTGCACGTGTTCGATCGCGATCTCGGTGCCGTTGCCGCGGCTCCCGAGCGCATCGGGAACGGCGCGCGGCACGTCGGGTGCCGATGGTTCCGTGCCAGGCGGCCTTCGCGCTTCGAGGCGCACGCGTCGCAGCGCCGCGGAGGCCGAAATCAGCCGCTCCAGCGTGTGATCCATCGTTAGCTGAATCAGCACGCCGTTGCGAAAGAGATACGCTCTGGAGTGGCCGACGTGGGCGAAGAAGAGATCCGATCCGGCAACGTAGAGAGCCGTCAAACTCGTGGCCATCCCCGCGAGGCTCGCGTCGGCGCGGCTGGCATGGATCACGGCATCCGTGAGTTGTCGGTAGAGGAACTCGCCCTGGGCGATGACGTCGGATGCCGTATCGGGTCCGATACGCACGTTCCATTTGCCGTGGCGGATCGCCAGGTGCGCCAGCGTGCTCAGCGCGAAACGGCTGGCACGTCCGCCACCATCGCCGTCGAGGCCGTCGGCGACGAGCATCGCGTACGCGTACTCCTCAAATCGCGGTGGAAGGTCGGCTTCGGCCAGGCTGGTCGTCAGGGTTTCCTGCATCCGGCCGAGACGAATGGCGACAAAGTGGTCGGTGTTCTGCAGCTGCGCCTTCCCGGAGACCGATACGCCGGCCACTTCGAGACCGATGCTAGCCGAGACCGGCTGAAATGCCGGCGGATCGATCGGGCGGGAGACGGCCGCGCGCCAGTCGGCGCGCGATGAATCGCGTTGGTCGGTCGCCATGACACGCGCTTAGAAATTGCGAACCGCGAATCGAGGGGCGTGCGCCGCCGCACGACACGCGGTCCTGTAGTGCTACCAGCGAAAGCTGATGCCACCGGTAGCTTGCCAGTATGCGAGCCCGGATTCGAAGCTCTGGAGAAACTGATCGTCCGCCGAACCTGTAAAGTCCGTGATGCTGTTCCCGTGGAAGTACCGGACATCGCCGCGAACGCCGAACCCCTTGTTGGCGAACGCCATAATGCCGCCACCGATGTTGCTCCCCCATCCCCCGTGGCTGGCGCTCAGGGTGTTTCCATTGAACCCCACAAAGTCCGCGGAGATTCGTGTTCGGCCCCAGCCCCCTGAAGCATACGGCTGGATCTGGCCATCCGCGCCAAGCGGGTACGCTCCAATCGCATTGACCATGTAGTTGGCAACGCGGGGGTTGTTGTCGAGAATCGTGTTCGTCACGTTGAAGCTGGGCGTCCAGTTGGCCAAGAATTCAGGACCGACGTAGCCCCTCCAGAGCCAGGCGATCTGGCCGCCGAAGTTGACGCCGCTGTTGTTGCTCGACTCGATGTTCGGAGAGTCTATTGTGGTGCTGAATCCTCCCCCGACAAATCCCGACGCGAGCCAGTGGCTGACCGTCGCACCGACATATGTCGGCTGCGTCGTCGCCGTCGATGGAGGCGGTGAGGTCGTTTGCGCTGCCGCTGATCCCGCGAGCGCGAATGTCAAGACCGCGGCAGAGAGGTACTGTGCTGATCGCATGACGTGTGTTCTCCTTCGGGTGCAGCGAACGGCAAGATCAGCTCCAAGAAATCAGCGGGTTGGGCGGGGAAATCTGGCGTTGTCGATCGCCGAGTGACTGCACGTAGTCACCGGGCACGATGGGCTGCGACCGTCAGGTCCGATCAAAATTCGCGACGCCGTTTCTCCGCGCGCAGGTGAACGACCGAGCCGGTGAGCGTGGCACCCGCCGTTGCGACGTCTTCGTCGGCAATCGTGTCGTGCAGGCGCGCGTCCACCTGCGGCGCTGTCGCGTTGCCGCCGCGTGACCCGTCGCTCTTTTCGACGGCGATCGCCTTCTCCGTGACCACTGCGACGTGGTCGCCGATGATTTCAACGAGGCCCTCGCCGACCACCAGACACTCGTCGCGGCCGTCTTTGCGAATGTAGATCTCGCCCGGGAGCATGCGCGTCAGCAGCGCCACATGGGATGGATAGATCCCAATCTGCCCTTCGACCGCCGGCAACGTGACCATCTGCACGTCGGCGGAGTACGCGATCTCGATCGGCGTGATGACTTCGAGCTTCAATGTGCCCGACATGTTTCGTCGTCCTCGCGTGCTACGTGGGTGATGCTGCTCTTCAGGTCCAACCGGTGTTCAGGGGAGCAGCCGGCTTTAAGGGAGAACCACTCGCCAAAATGCGGCGCCGACCAACGGAGCCAGATTTGGACTGGTCGCTGAGTCCGTCGTCGGCACCGCTACGACGATCGGATGCCGCATCACGGCGTCCTGCAGAACCGGGATGAGCAACGCGATCGTCGATTCCTTCCGGCCGATGGCGGCCGGCCGTGCCTGGTGGTGATCGTGCCGACGTGCATCACGTATCACCTCGCGAAAAGGCGCACCCAGCAGACGATGGCCTCGGCGGCGACGAGCGAGAGAACGGACTGAACGATCACAGGCGTGGAGGAACCCGGATTGCGCCCGAACGCCGCGGCCGCCGAGGCACCGATGAAACCTGGTATGCGCACGAAGGCGGAGTGGAGCACGTGATGTGCCACCCGTTTCATCGCCATCGTCCGCGTGCAGACGCTTCACGAGCGCAAGGTTGCGCGCCGCGCGTCACCGGGTGCTGTCAGCGCGTGACAGGAGCCGGTGAGTGCCGCGCGGCCCTGCATGGCATACGCGTGTCTCGGCACGGATCGTCGCTTGCTTCGTGGAGCCGCGTATCCATGGATCGAACCCGGCCGTTGTCCCACATCGCCGCCGCCGTTATCGGGTTCGGAATCGGGTGCCGCAACGCGGTACCACCGGCGGCGGTACCTCTCACGGTGCGCTGATCGCCTCACAACCCTGAGTACCACATTACGGTGTACTGCGACGCCGCGCCGCGCCGATCACGTGCAATCCGAGGATCGCCGCTTGCACGATGAAACGGCGAGATGAAGGCGCGGTTCGCGATGTTCGTGCTGAGTCTCGCCTTCTGTTGCGTCGCGCTGGCGGGACCGTCGGACTACCGAGTGAAAGTGACCGTGGACAAGCACACGGATTTCTCGGCGCTCCATACGTATGCCTGGACGCGGAGTCTGGCCAGTCTCGATCCGGAGTTCGACGCGCACATCGTCGAAGCGATCGACCGTGAGCTCGCCGGCGTCGGGTTAGTCCGACAGGACCGAGAGCCGGCTGATGTCGTCGTCAGCTACGGCACCGTGCGGCGAAACGACGTGGATGTGAGCGGGAAACGGGATCGCGACTCAGGCACGTACCCGGAGTATTCGACCGGTACGTTCGTGGTGCTCATGCGGGAAGCGTACAGCCGTCGTGAACTGTTTCGCGCGCGCGCGAAGGTGCCAATCGACGTCGACATCGCGCAACTGGAGCGACAGATCGACGACATCGTCGCGCGGATGTTCGCGCACTATCCAACGCGAGTCTCCGACCGGCCGTAACACCAGCGGTCTTCATGCGCACCAGGAGCGGTTGAATCATGGCAACGAAGGCGGGCATCCTCCAGCAGATTGGTGAGAGAAGCCTGCTGCTTCCAGAACTTATCAACGAGGGTATGGCGGCCAATGACCGGCTGAAGTACTACCTCACGCTGTTGCAGACGGCCTACGCGTATGCAGGCTCGTCAGGTGGACAGGTTCCCGACCTGCGTGCCGAGCGCGAGGCCGCGGGCGTGTCCGACGAGACGCTCGATAGCGTTGTCAGCCACAGCCGGATGCTCTCGCCTACTGTCGTACACATTCCCGGTGCGGCCGCCATTCTCGAACACATGTTCGCCGATGTGCGACATATGCTCGCCCCGATCGCGACGGCGGCGGAGATGCACGGGGAACTGGCCGAGCGATCCGCCATTTACACGCGCCGGCTGAACGAGCAGATCGCCCGTGCCCCGACAGCCACCGACGATCAGATGACGTCAAGCGTCATCGAGACGCTCACCCGGCTGACAAGCAACGGCCACGACACGATCAACCAGATCGTCATGGACCTCCACTGGGAATTGAACCGACTGCAGGCGACGGTCTGTATCGAAGTGCTCGACGGCGCGCACATCTACGGCCTGCGCGACGTCGATCGAAAGCTTGTCCGTGCGTTCATGCGGGGCATCCGCGAGACCGCGGCGCTCAAGTTCGATCACCTGGGACTCGAGACCACGGCGACCCGTGATGGCGACCACCTCGCCATTCAGAACGACCTCGGCGTCACCGACGCTCACGTCGTCGTCATCCACGTCAGGGATCTGAAGGCCACCATCATTTATACGGATGCCCTCCGCTCACGGGCACGTTTCATTCGCGATCTGCTGGAGCCGCACCATATTGTCTGGAGGGAAACGACCGACGGACACGACTTTCAGATATGCACCGGTGCCTACGAAGCGCCCGATCAGGAGGCCCTGGAGCACTTCCTTACCGCCGTCGGCTCACGCCTGGTGTTTCTGATCGACTGGAACCGCGCGCGGAAACGACTGTCCCGCTTCATCAGGAAATCGGACGCGATCGAGCTGTTGAAGTGGGCGGCCGCCA
>Ga0070704_100000399_pt1 | contig 19978 bp, 16 predicted proteins | sample KBSK5252metaG_FD_65467 | JGI IMG/M metagenome (GOLD analysis project Ga0070704, IMG submission 65467) | Corn, switchgrass and miscanthus rhizosphere microbial communities from Kellogg Biological Station, Michigan, USA - KBS K5-25-2 metaG | ecosystem: Host-associated > Plants > Roots >...
GGTGACGCAGCTCTCCTTCACCGGCGGGTGCTCCCACAGCATCGGCGCCCGCCTTTCCGCGTGGCAGCTGTAGCAGTTCTCGTTGACGGAGAACTGCTTCAGCATGGACGGACCGTTGCTCCCGTGCGGGTTATGGCAGGACGTGCAGGTGATGTGCCCCTCGCGCATCGGCATGTGGGCCGAACGGAACAGCGACGCCTTGCGCTTCAGGTGGCAGGAGGTACAGGTTTCGAACTCGGTCTTCTTCAGCAGGAGCTTCGTGCTCGGCGAGGCGGCATGATGGATGCTGTGACAGGTCGTGCACGCCATCCCGCGTCCTTCGTGCGGGCTCCCGGTCCAGTGCGACCGGTCGCCGCGCTCGTGGCAGCTCAGGCAGACGGCGTTGAGCTCCGCGGCGGGGAGGTGGGCGGGGTTCCGGATCTTGGACTTGTCGCCGCCTCCCTCCACGTGACCGGCCCCCGGGCCGTGACACGACTCGCACCCTGCAATTCCTTCCCAGTTCTTTGCCTGAGTCCGCCCGTGCGGCGTCGCCTGGAGCGCGGCGGCCTGCTCTTCGTGGCAGGTCGCGCACACGCCCGCCTCGGCGTAGCCGGACACGGGTGTCATGGCAGCCGGGGAAGGCTGGGGCTCCGCCTCCTGCGACGCGACCGCCGCGCGGCCGCCGGGAGCCAACGTCATGGCGAGAAGGATGAGGGAGCCCGGTCGCAACCACTTGCTGAGCATCACGACTCCGCTGGGGAGGTGACGATTTCAAAGTGCAAGGCACGCGACCGGGTGACCCGGTGCCTGGTCCGTCCGCGCGGGCGAGCCACTTGGCGCATCCTTTCCCAGACGAATCGGATTGTCAATAGAGTCCAGCCCCCGGAAGACCTGACATTCGCCACCGTCTCGTTGGACCCGCCGATCACTGGATCACGGCCCCATCCGATCTCGACAGCAAGAGGGATGCCATGGCGAAATCACCTGCTCTCGTCCGCTTTGGCCTGCGAAAGGCTACCAGGGCACGCAAGAACTGCGCGCTCCGGCCCTGACATCGCATTTTTTTCGCCCTCGCCTGCGTGAAGACTGCATTCGGTGACCCGTCAAGGGCGCGCGGTCACATGGCACGGCGCTAGCATTCCAGAGCGGGCGGACGTGATCATCGAGGGGGTTCGCCATGACGGACATTCAGCAGAATCGGTGGGAGCGGGCTCGCCAGGAGGTCCTGGAGCGCTGGTCGAAGATTCTGGGCAGGGTAGCGGCCCACGACGAGCCAGGGGTCCTGGCACTGGCCAACGTGATGGACGAATTCTGCGAAGAGGCGGTTCTTGTCCGCGAGGCCTCCGCAGGAAGCCGGGTTGACGCCTCGGGGCCGGCCCTGAAGGTCCTGACCTCAGGGGCGCCTGCCGTCAGCCGGTGCCTCTTCTGCCGCGGCTTTGTCGATGTCGGCGGCTGCTTCGGGCTTCTCGACGAGCTGAACCAGGCGGTGATGAAGGGACGCTGGGACGCCGCCCGCATGGTGGCCGAAACCTACATGCGCCGGCTCGAAACCATGAGCTTCGCCGCCGCGGACCGGAGCCGCGTGCACTAGGAGTGTGTCCTAGCTCCGGCCGGACACGGTCCCCCGCATCCGGTACTGCTTCAGTTTGTATTGGATGGTGCGCGCGCTGATCTTGAGGATTGCGGCGGCGCGGCTGGTCGAACCGCCTACCGACTCGAGCGTCCTGTGGATGGCTTCCCTTTCGATGTCCTCGAGTGATGCGCCGGGGATGACGGGACCGTCGGAGCCGCGCGGGGGCCCGGCCTCGGGCCGCGGCAGGGTCGGGAACAGGTCGAGGTCGAGCAGCGGCCCGCGGGCGAGGACCACCGCGCGCTCGACGGCATGCTCGAGCTCGCGGACGTTGCCGGGCCAGGTGTGGGCCGCCAGGGCCGCGAGCGCCGCCTCCGTCACTCCCGAAACATCTTTCTGGTTGGCCCCGGCAAATCTCCGCACGAAGTGGTCCACGAGCAGCGGGATATCGTGCGCCCGGGCGCGCAATGGCGGCAGGGCGATCTCGATGACGTTCAGCCGGTAATAGAGGTCCTCGCGGAATTTCCCCTCCCGGGCCAGCGCCTTGAGGTCCCGGTGTGTCGCCGCGATGACCCGCGCGTCCACGATCAGGGTCTGGTTGCCGCCGAGCCTCTCGAACTGGCGATCCTGCAGGAAACGCAGGAGCTTGACCTGCATTGCGGGAAAGACGTCACCGATTTCATCGAGAAAGATCGTTCCCCCGGCCGCGATCTCGAAGCGGCCCGGACGCCGCGCCACGGCTCCCGTGAACGCCCCGCGCTCGTGCCCGAACAGCTCGCTCTCGAGCAGGGTCTCGGGCAGGGCGGCGCAGGCGACCTTGACGAACGGCGCATCACGGCGCGGACTTCGCTGATGGATGGCCTGCGCGATCAGCTCCTTCCCGGTGCCGCTCTCGCCGGTGATCAGGATCGAAGCCTGGCTCGGAGCGACCTGATCCACCAGACGGAAGACCTCGAGCATCTCCGCGCTTCTGCCGACGATGGTCTCGAAGCTGTACTTCTCGTCCAGCCGCTCGCGCAGCAGCCGCGTCTCGGCCGCGAGGCGCCGGCGTTTCATGATTCCTTCCAGCAGGTGCTCGAGCTCTTCGACGTCGATCGGCTTCGTGAGGTAGTCCTCGGCCCCCTCCCTCAACGCCTTGACGGCGCTCCGGATCGTTCCGTGGGCGGTCATGATCACCACGGCGACGTCCGGGAATCCCTGCCGGACGCGGGCGAGCAGCTCGTGTCCGTCCAGGCGGGGCATCTTCAGATCGGTCAGGAGGATGTCGGGCGACTCCCGGGCCACGAGGGAGAGCGCCTCATTCCCGTCCGCCGCCAGCGTGACCTCGTATCCGTCCTCGCGCAGGATCTGCCCCAGCGTCTGGCGCGCCGACTCCTCGTCGTCGGCGACGAGCACGCGACCTCGCGGGCCGCTCATCGGCCACCCTCCCCGCGGGGCAGCGTGACGCTGAATGTCGTGCCACGCCCGCCTGCGCTCTCGTGCGTCAGCGTGCCGCCGTGCGCCTCGACGATCCGCCGCGCGATCGGCAGGCCGAGGCCCGTGCCGCCCCGCTTGGTCGTCGTGAAGAACTTGAAGATGTCGAGTCCCGGCTCGATCCCGACGCCCGTGTCCGTCACGTGGATGACGACCGTCCCGTCCAGAGCGCGGGTCCCGAGGGTGAGCGTACCCCCCCGGGGCATCGCCTCGATGCCGTTGCGCGCCAGGTTGAGGAGCACCTGCTTGATCCTCTCCGGGTCGAGTCGCATCGGCGGAATCGGATCCGTCTGGTCCTCCACGACGATGATGTCCTTCTGGCGCGCCACGGGCGTCATCAGAGCGATCACTTCCCGCACCAGCGCCCGTAGATCGGTCCGGCTCGGATCCAGGCGGTCGATGCTCGACAGGGACAGGAAATCCTCCACCAGGCCGTCGAGCCGGTCGATCTCGCCGCGGGCGCTCTCGACCAGGGCCGCCAGCTCCGTCCGCGCGGAGGACTCCAGGCGATTGAGGCGCCGGGACAGGAGGACGAGCTGCAGGCTGATCGAGTTGAGGGGGTTGCGCACTTCGTGGGCCAGGCTCGCGGCGAGCGTGCCGACCGCCGCCAGCCGCTCGGCGCGGAGCATCCCGTCCTGGGCCCGCTGCAGGCCGAGGAACATCTCCTGCGCCTCGCGGTAGAGACGGGCGTTCTCGATCGCCAGGGCGGCCTGCCCGGCCAGGGCCGTCGCCAGATCGATCTCGTCGGCGCTCCAGCTCGAGCGACGGGCCCGGTCGGCGGCGAGCAATCCCTCCAGGCGATCGTGGGCGAGCAGCGGAACGATGACCGCCGACCTGAACCCCCAGCGGCGCGCCAGCGCGGGGTTGACCCGCGGGTCGTCCAGTGCGTCCTGGATCACGAGCGTCCGGCGCTCCGCCAGGACGGCCCGGAAGGCGCGGGAACCGAGGGCCTCGAGGTCGACCGTCGCTCCCACGTTCAACCCTTCGAGCGGCGGTCCGGAGAGATGGGCGAGACGCGGCGATGCGGCCCCGTCACCGAGCAGAATCGTGCAGCGATCGGCCGCCAGGAGCTTCCGGCCGTACTCACCGACCGCGGCCAGGACTTTTTCCTGGTCGAGGCTCCCGCCGATCGCCCGGCTCAGGCTGCCCAGGGCGCGCGCCTCGGCGTCGCGCCGGGTCTCGGCGCGGGCCGTGCGCGCCTTGTCGACCGCCAGGCAGACCTGTCTTCCGACGGTTTCGAGGAAGCGCAGCTCCTGGTCGGTGAACAGCCGGCCGGGCCGGTTGGCGATGTTCATCACCCCCTGCGTGCCGCGTTCGAACTTGAGCGGGACACAGGCGTGCGTCATCGGCTCCCCCGCTTCGACCAGGTCCGGCAGGCGCGGGCAATCGATCGTGTTGCGCGCCATGCGCAGCTTGCCGGTGGCGAAGACATCCTGGCAGAGACAGTCACCGATGCCGCTCTCCCGCGCCTGACAGACGAACGCCTCCGTGACGCCGCGGCTCGCGGCCAGCCCCAGACTTCGGCCGGCGCTCTCACCCCAGAAGATCCATCCCGCCGCCAGGCCGAGCTTCTCCAGCACCAGGTCGAGCGCCGCCTGAAGAATCTCCTCGTCCCCCCCGCGCTCCTTGATGCGGCCGGCCAGCTCCCGCAGGATCTCCAGCTCGACGTTACGCTGCGCGAGGAGTTCCCTCTGATGGCGGCTCTCGATGATCAGACGCGCCGCCTGCAGGGCGGATGCCATGGTGCGCGCCGCCCCGGCCGCGAACTGGCGGCCGACGGGCCCCCAACCGGACGCATCCACCAGGGCGATCGCCCCCACCGGCCCGGTGGTGCCCAGCAGGGGGATCGCCGTCCTCCCCGCGCCATGCGGAGACTCCTCCATGACGGCGGATTCGCTCATCGCCCGCTCGGCCATGGGCGCCAGGTCGCCCGGCGTCGCGCCCCCCCAGGTGACCGTGTCAGGGGCGCCGGTTCCGTGTCGCAGGAACAGGACCGCGCCCGAGGCCCCGAGGGCCCGCGCGGTCAGGGCCAGCCCCTGCTCGGCGATTTCCCGCTCGCTCGCCGGCGGCGCCGTCAGGCGCACGAGCTCGTCGATCAGCGCGAGATAGTCCGCGAGATCGGCCTTGATGGGAGGCATTTGAACGAATGATCCGCGAGACACCGCCCCGGGGTCAAGCAAGCGGGCGACAGGTCACGCGGCCTCCGGGACCTTGACGACCTCGACGTTGCAGGGGGCGAGGGTCACCAGGGCGTGGCAGACGCTTCCGAGGAAGAGCCGGGCAATGGCGGAGGCTCCATGGGATCCGGCGATCACGAGATCGGCCTTCCACTCGCGGATGACGTCGAGCAGCGAGTACTTGGCGTCTCCCTCACGCAGTTCATAGCTCGCCTTGAGGTCCGGGCGGCTCTGCAATCTCCTCAGCACATCCTGAATGCGAATGTAGGCGTCCTCTCGCAGGGTCGCGCGCACCCGTTCGCAGAGCGGAACGTAGAAATCTCCTGCTCCCGCCGACATCAAGCCGAGCCCCGGCTCGATCACGGTCACGATCCGGACTTCGCTTCCTTCCGCCCAGGGTCTTCGAATCACCTCGTCCACGGCGGCATCGGCCGACGCCGAGCCGTCATAGGCCACGAGTATCTTCATGGGAACTCCCCTCCGCTCGATCTTTCTAGCAGCCCGCGTGCCAGCCGTGCAGATCGCCGGCCCGGCCTCGAGATCCCGGCCGCGAGGACCGGTCGCGCCCCGGTGAGGTCGTCCACCCGCGCAAAGTTTTCGGCGGATGGGTCCGGGGGGGCGGCGGAGCGCCACAAAATCTTCGCCCGGCAGGCTCGCCCGCTCCGGGGCGGGCGGAAAGGGGACTCGCGAGCAGGGCACGATCCTTGCTTCAGGACGAAGGCAGGGAGACTCTGGTTCCGATTCGAGACCCCTATGGAAACCGACGTCCGGCGAAATCCCGCCCTCCTCAAGCTCGACCTCTACTGCAAGGGTATGAGGATCGACGATTCCTGCCTGGTGGTCGACGACGGCGGCCGGCCCATCCTGCGGACCAGGGCCGGGCTCGGGAGCGGGATCGAGCTGATCCTGCCCGGCGGCCTCTGGACCAACGTGCCGGTCACCGAGAGTTTCGCCCGAGCCTCCCCCTATGTCCTGTACAGGGAGGAGGGCAGCTATCTCATTCGCCGCCACGGCGAACCGGTCGCCCGAGTCAGGCCGGCCCCGCGGCCGGACTGGTACGGCCGCACCACGACCGGCGGCAAGCCGATGACGCGCATCGGCACGCTGCAGGGAACTTACCTCGGGATCTACCCTGCCCACGTCTGCGACTTCTGGAAAGAAAAGCCGCGCGCCAACTGCGGCTTCTGCTCGGTCGGGCTCAATCTGGGGATCGACGACGCCGGCGAGAAGTCGGTCGACGAGGTGATGGAGGTGGTGCGGGCGGCCCGTGAGGAATCCCGCATCACCTACATCGACTTCAACACCGGTCACTACGAGGGGGACACCTATCTCGACATCCTGGAGCCGTTCGTCCGGCGCGTGAAGCAGGAGACCGGCCTGCTCGTCGGGGTCCAGACGCCGCCGCACCACGATCTGAGCCGCTACGCCGCCCTGAAGGAGATGGGCGTCAACCGGGTCTCGTTCTGCTTCGAGATCTTCGACCCGGACATCTTCCGCCGCGTCTGTCCGGGCAAGGATCGGGAGTACGGGCACCGGCGGTACCTCGAGGCGATCGCCTACTGCGCAGGACTCGGCCTTCGACCGGCTCGTGGAGCAGCCCCCCGTGCGCGGCGGTCGCTCGACCCGTGGGTGTCCAACGGCGAGATCATCGCCGGGCTCGAGCCTCCCGCCTCGTCGATCGCGGCCATCGAGTGGATCACCTCGGTCGGCGCCATCCCCACCGTCTGCGTCTTCCGTCCGCTCGTCGGCACCGACATGGAGGATGCCCAGCCTCCGCGGACCGAGGACCTGATCCCGGTCTTCCGCCGGCTCTACGAGGCCTGCATGGAGCGCGACCTGCCGATCGGCGTCGCCCCCAACGTGCACGTCAGCCTCGTCCTTCTGCCCGAGGAATGCCGGGGCCTGCTTCACAACCCTCGCCGCTTCTGGCGCAAGGAGCTGCGCCTGAAAGCGATGTCGCTTCTGCTGCGCTCGCGCCTCGAGCGGGAGTTCCGCGGCGCCTTGCGCGGCCGGTCGTGACGCGCGGCTGACGAGGCCCCGTCGCCCGGCACGCAGGTGCTATCCTTCCCTCTTCCATGATCTCCTTCGCCAACGTCAACAAGCTGTACGGCCGGCAGGTCCTGTTCGTCGACGCCTCCTTCCAGCTGAACCCCGGCGAGAAGGTCGGCCTGGTCGGCCCCAACGGGGCGGGCAAGACCACCATCTTCCGGATGATCGTCGGGGACGAGACCCCGGACGACGGCGAGGTGTCGGTGCCGAGGCGTCTGACGATCGGCTACTTCCGCCAGGACGTGGAGGAGATGTCGGGCCGCTCGGTGCTGGACGAGGCGATCGCCGGCAGCGGCCGGGTCGGTGACCTGCACCACGAGCTGGAGTCCCTGCAGCATGCCATGGCCGATCCGGCCCGGGCGGGCGACATGGAGAGCATCCTGGCGCGCTTCGGCGAGGTGCAGGAGGAATACGACCATCTCGGCGGCTACGCGCTCGAGAGCCAGGCGCGCGAGGTGCTGCACGGGCTGGGATTCGACGACGAGCGGATCGACGGCGACGTCGGCACCCTCTCGGGCGGCTGGAAGATGCGCGTCGCCATGGCCCGCGTCCTGCTGGGCCGCCCGGACGTGCTGCTGATGGACGAGCCGACCAATCACCTCGACATCGAGTCGATCATCTGGCTCGAGACCTTCCTGAAGGGCTTCGCGGGGGCCCTGCTGATGACCTCGCACGACCGTGAGTTCCTGAACCGCCTGGTCACGAAGATCGCCGAGATCGACGGCGGCGAGATCACCGTGTACTCCGGCGACTACGATTTCTACGAACGGGAGCGCGCGTTGCGCGAGGCCAACCGGGAGGCGGCCTACGCCCGCCAGCAGTCCATGCTCGCCAAGGAGCAGCGCTTCATCGACCGCTTCCGGACGCACGCCGCCAAGGCGGCGCAGGTGCAGAGCCGCATCAAGGCGCTCGACAAGATCGAGAAGGTCGAGCTGCCCAGGAAGCGCACCATCGTGCCGTTCGACTTCCGCGACCCGCCGCGCTCGGGCGACCAGGTCGCCGTGATCGAAAAACTGCACAAGGCCTTCGGCCGCCGCGTCATCTACCAGGGGATGAGCCTGACGATCCGGCGCGGCGAGCGCTGGGCGGTCATGGGCCGCAACGGGGCCGGCAAGACGACGCTGCTCAAGATCATCGCGGGCGTCCTGCCGCCCGACTCGGGCACCGTCCGACTGGGCGCCAGCCTGAAGATGGGCTATTTCGCCCAGCAGTCGCTCGACCTGCTCGATCCGGCGCTCACCGTAACCGAGCAGCTCCAGGCCGATTTCCCGCGCGAAGGGATCGGCGTGCTGCGTACCCTGGCCGGCGCGTTCCAGTTCTGCGGTGACGACGTGGACAAGCCGATACGCGCGCTGTCGGGGGGCGAAAGGTCACGCCTGGCGATCGCCCGCATGCTGTTCGACCCGCCGAATTTTCTCGTCCTCGACGAGCCCACGAACCACCTGGACCTGGCCACGAAGGAGATGCTCGTGGACTCGCTCAAGTCGTTCGAGGGGACGATGATCTTCGTGTCGCACGATCGCATGTTCCTGCGTGGGCTCGGCACGCGCGTCCTCGAGCTGGGCGGAGAGAGCGGGATGGAGCTTCAGCCGCGCATCTACCCGGGGTCGTACGTGGAGTATGTCGAACGGTCGGGACACGAGGCGCCGGGGACGCACTCCTAGCATGTCCCCCAGGCATGCGCCAGCGCATTCGCCGCGGCCAGCTGGACTTTCCGGTGCCCCGCCCGGCGGGGCGGCGGCCGCGCTGGGCAAGTTTGTCCTGCGCTTCGGAGCGGCCTATGGCGCCCTCTTCCTCGTCTGGCAGCCCATTCAAGGCTGGCTCATGCGGCTGCTGGCGGCGGGAGCGGACACCGTGCTCGGCATGGTGGAGCGCCCCCCCATCATCACCGCTCTGACCTCGCAAGGCAACATCGTCACGGCGCACAGTTACCTCCGAGGCTCGGACCTCTCGCTCGCCTCCTGGAACGGCTCCGCCGTGCATCTGTTCGCCATGGTGCCGCTGGCGCTGATGCTGGCCGTGCCCCGCGGCACCCTGGCCGAACGTGCCCGCCGCGCCGCGCTGGCGATCCCGCCGCTCTCGTTCGTCATGCTGATCATCGTCGTCGTGCAGATGAAGACGGTGGCGGATGACTATGCGCGCCGGAACCTGGGCATCGAGGTCTACTCCCCCGGCGAGCGCGCCTTTCTGGGGGGAGCGAACCGCGTGCTCATCCTCGTGGGGATGCTGCTTCTGCCGGCCTTCTTCTTTCTGATGGCCTACGTGTCCGTGTGGTCGATGCGCGTCGCAGATGCCGCCGCCCGCCGGCGCGCGCCACACGCGCAGAGGACGGCGATGCTCGTCGCGCTTGGGGCATGCTTCGGCGCATGGCTCTGGCTTCTCCAGCCGCGGGACAGCGCGGGGAGCGGGGAAGCAGCCGAAGGTGTGCGGCGGATCCTGGAGCTGAACCCGTCCTCGGCCAAGGCGCAGTTCATCGCCGGCTTCCACGCGGAGGGGCTGGGGCATTCCGAGGAGGCGCTGCAGGCCTACAACGCCGCGCTGGCGCTGGACGCCGATCTGGTCGAGGCCCATTTCGGGCGGGGAAACGTCCTGCTGAAGAGGGAAGACTTCGAGGAGGCCGCGCGAAGCTACGAGGAGGTCCTGAGGCGCGATCCGCGCCACGCCCCCGCCCGTATCAACCTCGGGAAGACCCTTGCCCAGAGGAAGCTCTACGAGCCGGCCATGCAGGACTTCAACCAGGTGCTGGAAGCGGACCCCGGCAACGCCCTGGCGCGCTACAATCTCGGGCTGGTCCTGCTTCGCATGAAACGCCCCTGCGAAGCCTTGCCTCACCTGGAACGGGCCATCCGCATGGACCGGCGATACTACGGCGACCCCACGCTCAACGAGATCCTGCCGCGTCTGCGATCCGACTGCGCGGCCGGCGCCGGCCCCGTGCCCGCCGCGCCTGTTCCGCATTGACAGCCACGCCGTTTGCACGTATAGGATCCGCAAGCGAGTATCCCCATGCGGAGCCCGGATCGGACCGACAGGAAGCCTGAGTCGCGCGGCGGGGCCGCGGGGCTGCGACTCCCCGCTTCGCCATCAGGATCGGTGACCCGTTTCTGCGTCCTCTTCCTGTGCATCATCGGCCTGTTCGTGGTGTTCGACCTCTCCGTTGTGACCGGCAGGTTCCTGCATCAGCCCCTGGCGAAATTCACCGCGTCCCTCGCCGCGACCGCGCTCGCGGCCTTCGGGAGGGCGCAGGCCCTCGGAACCCAGCTCCATTTCAACGGATTTGCCGTGGTCATCGTGGACGCGTGCGACGGCGTCCTGCCGACGCTCATCTACATCGCCGCCATCCTGGCCTTCCCCAGCCGCTGGACGCACAAGGCCTGGGGGATTCTCATAGGCCTTCCCGCGGTCCTCCTGGTCAACCTTGTCCGAGTGATCACGCTCATGCTCGTCGGGGCCCATTGGCCCACGGTCTTCGAGCAGGTGCACCTGTACGTGTGGCAGGCGTGCGTGATCGCCTTCGCCCTCGCCGCCTGGGTTTTCTGGGCGGAGCTTTCCCTCCGCCAGCGTGCCTCCTAGCCGGATGCCCTGGGCCGCACCAGGTGCAGCGTGGCCACGAACAGCGCGGCGCCGATGATCGACCAGACCACAGGAAACGAACCGTTCCCCACGCGTAGCGCGAGCAGCTCACCGACGCCGAGGGCCCCCGCCAGCCACGAGCCGAGAAGCGCGCCGACAAAGCCCAGCGCAATCGACGTCAGCCAGCCTCGATGCGAGTATCCGACGAGCGCCTGAGCCACGCTCCCGCAAACCCCCGCCACGAGCAGGAGCAGAAGAAAATCGAGGAGAGACATGGGCCTAGCCTCGCTGGACGACCAGGTTGGGCTTCACGTCCTTGACGTGCTCGGTTGAGCGGGCGACTTCGACGGCCCGGTCGCTTTCCTTCTGGCTGCGCACGCTGCCGGTCAGGAACACCACGCCTTCCCGCGTATCCACGTCGATCTTGAGGCCCTTGACCTGAGGGTCATCGAGGAGGCGGGTCTTGACCGCCGCGGTGATGGTCGCGTCGTCGATGTGCTCGCCGAGGGTACGATCCGGGTCGGGCGCATTCCCCGAGATCTCGCCGGTCCTCACGGAGATCATGTCCACGACATTGGCGACACTGGGCACCGATCGAGCGATCTCCAGCGCGCGGTCCTTCTCCGCCTGGGAGTTGAGATTGCCCGTGAGCGTCACGACCTTCTTGTCGGTGGCCACTTCGATCTCCGAGAAGTTGACCGACGTGTCCGCCGCCATGCGCGCTCTGATCTCGGCGGTGATGACGCTGTCCGGCTGCGCGCAGGCCATCGTCAGTGCGGTTATCAGAACCATCAGAATCGATGACTTCAAGAGATTCGCTGTTCTCATCAACGCACCTCCCGTAGACATGTGTCCCTTCAGAGGGACAGCCATTCAATGCTTCTCCCAGAGTCACGACCACCCTGTTGCAACATGTGTGCCTGCGGGGCAGCCGGCGCAGAACAAATCGGCTCGGTGGCACCATGGCACCGACATTGCTTGATGACGCATTGAGGGAGTATCGTGTGCCGCGATCGGACTCGCGCGGAGGAGATGCATGAATCGATTCAGGATCATCGCCATCGTGCTGATCGTGGCCGGGGTGCTCGGGCTCATGTACGAGAAGTTCACCTACACCAAGGAGACTCACGATCTGAAGATAGGCTCGCTCGAGGTGTCGGTGAAGGACAAGGAGACCGTCAACATCCCGACCTGGTGCGGCGTAGGGGCGATCGCGGTCGGATTGGTCCTGCTGGCGGTGCGCGGCCGAAGCACCTGAAGAGCTCGCGCCGAGCCTCTCCGTAGGTGCCTGGATCGGCGATCGCCTGGCGCGGATTTCGCAGGCGTATTGGCCGGGGATCATCCAGCGTGCTGGAAAGGAGCAGCGCATGGCCAAGTACGCACTGCCGGATCTCGACTATGACTACGGCGCTCTCGAGCCGCACATCAGCGGCCGGATCATGGAGTTGCACCACGGCAAGCATCACGCCGCGTACGTGAAGAATGCCAACGAGGCCGTGGTCCATCTCGAAGAGGCGACCGCCACCGAGGATTACACGCCCCTCGCGTCACTGGAGCGAGCGCTCGCGTTCAATCTTTCCGGCCACATCCTGCACTCGATCTTCTGGAAGAACCTCAAGCCGAAAGGCGGCGGCGAACCGGACGGCGACCTGCGTCGCGCAGTCGACCGCGACTTCGGCTCGTTCGACCGCTTCCGTGGACGCATGACGGCCGTCGCCTCGAGCATCATGGGATCGGGGTGGGCGGCCCTCGCGTGGGAACCGCTCAGCGAGCGTCTCCTGATCACTCAGATCTACGACCATCAATCGAACTTGACCCAGGCCGGCGTTCCCCTCATGGTCATCGACGCCTGGGAGCACGCCTACTACCTGCAGTACCAGAATCAGAAGACCGCCTTCTTCGAGGCGGTCTGGCAGCTGTGGAACTGGGATGACGTGACCGCCCGCTACGCCTCGGCGAGGCAGCTCGACCTGGCTTTGACCGCCAGGCACTGAGCACGGCAAGATCGTTTCATGGCCTACCGCTCCCCTTCGCGCCTCTCGAGGGGCCGCCCCCGACGGAGGCGCCCGCGCTGGGCCCTGAGGGCGACCGTGCGTCGCCTCGCACGATCGGGCCGGCGCCTGGCGCGGTCGGCGCGACGTTCGATCAAGTTATTGCGGACCGCGCCCCCTTCGATCCAGGTCCTCGCCGGCGCGGCTGTCCTTGTTGCCGCCTGGGCTGTGGTCAACTGGGCCTACCAGGCGATCCGCAAGCCGACCGAGCTGTTCTTTCCGGTGAGCGGAGTCCTCGCCAAGGCCCCCGCCGAGACGTGGCAGAGCTACGAGCCGCTGTTCAATCAGCATTCGACGGCCGTATTGACTCCGGAGTTCCTGGCCGCCCTCGCCCAGGTCGAAGGGTCGGGCAACCCCCTGGCGCGGACCTACTGGCGCTGGCGTCCGGCGACGAACCCCTTCGAGGTGTACCAGCCGGCGTCGAGCGCGGTCGGCATGTACCAGATCACGGACGCGACCTTCGTCGAAGCGAAGCGCTACTGCGTCCACGACCATGTGGTGGCCGAGTCGTGCTGGTTCAACGGCCTCTACAGCCGCGTCGTGCCGAGTCATGCCATCGAGATGACGTCGGCCCTCCTGGATCGCCGCGTGGCGAGCGCGATCGAGCGCCACCCGGTCGCCGGCGCCACGCCCGAGCGGCGGCAGGACCTGGCCGCCATCATCCATCTGTGCGGCGCGGCGGCCGGCGACGCCTATGTGGCGCGCGGCTTCCGCCTGGCCCCACGCCAGCGCTGCGGCGACCACGACGTCGGCGCCTACCTGGCGCGGGTCAACGGGATGAAGCGGCTGTTCGCCCGGATGGCGGCCGCCGGGAATCCCGGCCTATAATCCCGGACTCTGGAGACACCTCGTGCCGCGAATGATTCGAGTCCTGCCCGCAACCGTTGTGCTCGCGCTCGTCGCATGGACCTCCGGGAGCATCGTCGCCCAGCCGATTCCCGAATCCATGTACCAGGGGCTGCGCTGGAGGATGATCGGGCCGTTCCGCGGCGGACGCACCCGCGCGGTCGCCGGGGTTCCGGGCCAGCCCGGGGTCTTCTACACGGGGGCGGTGAACGGCGGGGTCTGGAAGACCGATGACTTCGGCCGCACCTGGCGGGCGATCTTCGATTCCCAGCCGACCCAGTCGATCGGCGACATCGCCGTCGCCCCGTCCGATCCGAACATCGTCTATGTCGCCTCGGGGGAAGGACTGCGCCGGCCGGACCTGTCGGTCGGCAACGGCATCTACCGATCGAACGACGCGGGCCGGACCTGGACCTATCTCAACACCCTGAGGGACGGCCGGCAGATTCCGCAGCTGGCGATCGACCCGAAGGATCCCAATCGCCTCTTCGCCGCCGTCCTCGGACACCCTTACGGACCGAACGAGGAGCGCGGCATCTTCCGCTCCACCGACGGCGGCCGGAGCTGGACGAAGGTGCTCTACGTGGATGCAAACACCGGCGCGTACGACGTGGCCATGGACCCGTCACGCCCCGAGATCCTGTACGCCACGCTGTTCGAGTCGCGCCTCGCGCCGTGGGAAGACGGCAACCTGTACGGCGCGAAAGGCGGTGTCTACAAGTCGACCGACGGCGGGAACACCTGGCGCCGCCTGGAGAACGGCCTTCCCAGGAACCTCCTGCAGGCCAGCATCGCGATCGCCCGCAGCCGGCCGAAGCGCCTGTACCTCACCTTCTCGACCACCGAGCCGAGCGAGTACGCCACCAACAAGGGGATGGGGTTCTACCGGTCGGATGACGGCGGCGAGAGCTGGTCCAAGGCGACCGACGACCCACGTTCGGCGATGAAGATCGGCGGCGGCGATCTGCCGATCGCCGAGGTCGATCCGGCCGACCCGGACGTCGTCTACAGCTGCGGCATCGTCCTGGCGAAATCCACCGACGGCGGACGGACCTGGGCGAGCCTCAAGGGGGCGCCGGGCGGCGATGACTATCAGAACCTCTGGATCGACCCGAACGATTCCGGCGTCATTCTGCTCGCCGCCGACCAGGGGACCGCGGTCACGGTGAACGGCGGCAGGACGTGGAGCTCGTGGTACAACCAGCCCACCGCGCAGCTGTACCACGTGATCACCACCAACGAGTGGCCGTACAAGGTCTGCGCCGCGCAGCAGGAGAGCGGATCCGTCTGCATCACCAGCCGGGGGAACGACGGATTCATCTCCAACCGCGACTGGCATCCGGTGAATGCCATCGAGTACGGATACGTCGCACCCGATCCGCTCCATCCCGACATCATCTTCGGCGGCGGCCGGACGGCAGTCTCCCGGTACGACTGGAAGACGGGCCAGACATCGAACATCACTCCGCTGCCGGTCAAGGGTGACTTCCGCGCCGAGCGCACCGAGCCGCTGGTCTTCTCCCCGATCGACAACCGCACGCTCTACTACGCCACCAACGTGCTGTTCAAGACCACCGACTACGGCCGCACCTGGCAGACCATCTCCCCCGACCTGGCCCACCCGAACCCCGGCATCCCGCCGGGCGTGGGCGCCCTGGCCGCGGACGACAAGAAGGCCGCGACGAAGCGCGGCGCCATCTATTCCGTGGCGCCGTCGTTCAAGGCGATTGGCACCATCTGGGCGGGAAGCGACGACGGCATGATCTGGATCACCCGGGACGGCGGCCGCCACTGGACGTACATCACGCCGCCGGGCCTGAACCCCTGGCACAAGGTCACCCAGATCCAGGCGTCGCACTACGACGACAACACCGCCTACGCCTCGGTCAGCGGTTTCCGCGTGGACGACCTGGCGCCGCGGATCTATCGCACGCACGACGGCGGCAAGACCTGGCAGATCATCGTGGCGGGTCTCGACCAGTCGCCGGTGAACACGGTGCGCGAGGATCCCGTCCGGAAGGGGCTGCTGTTCGCGGGGACCGAGACCGGCGTCTGGGTCTCGTTCGACGAGGGCGGCGGATGGCAGCCGCTGCAGCTCAACCTGCCGCACAGCTCGATGCGCGACCTGTGGATTCACGACAACGACCTGATCGTCGCAACGCACGGCCGCTCCCTGTGGATCCTCGACGACTTCTCGCCGCTGCGCCAGGCGAAGTCCGCCGCGGCCGGCCAGGACCTGCTGTTCACCCCGGCGGCCGCGATTCGCTCCCGGCAGTCGACCTACGCCGAGACGCCGATCCCGCCCGACGAGCCCCTGGCGCAGAATCCCCCGAGCGGCGCGGTGCTGGACTACTACCTTGCCCAATCCTCGCCTGGCCCTGTGACGATTGAAATCCTCGATGGCGCCGGAAAGATCGTGCGCAGGTTCGCGAGCGACGATCCGCCCGACGTCACGCCGGACGAGCTGCAGAAGCAGATGGTGCCCCCCTCCTGGGGGCGCCCGCCGGAGAATCCTGGGACCTCGGCCGGCATGCACCGCTTCGTCTGGGACCTGACCTACGACGCGCCGGTGTCGGTGACTCATGAGTATCCGATCACCGCGGTGCCGGGCGACACCCCCCGCCTTCCGCTCGGCCCGGTGGCGGTCCCGGGCCGGTACACCGTGCGGCTCACGGCCGGCGGCCGGTCCTACTCGGCGCCCTTGACCGTGAAGCTCGATCCCAGGGTGAAGACACCCCTGCCCGGACTGCAGCAGATGTTCGCGCTGCAGCAGCGACTCGCAAGCCTCGTCGACCGCAGCTCGCGCGCCGTTCTGCCGGCCAAGTCACTGCAGGAGCAGACGAGCCGACTCGAGCCGAAGGGGGACCTGGCCGAGGCGCTCAAGGCGTTCAAGGCCAGGGTGTCGGAGGCGCTCGATGGGCCGGAGAACCCGCCGGCGGGCGGACCCAAGCCGATCGGGCTGAGCAGCCTGAACGACGACGCGTACTCGGTGTACGGCCTGGTGAGCCAGGTGGATGCGGCGCCGACCACCGCGCAGGCCGCGGCGGCAAGAAAGATCGAGAGCGACCTTGCGCCGGCGATCGCATCCTGGGAGAAGATCCTCAAGACCGACCTGCCGGCGCTCAACGCCAGATTGAAGCAGGCCGGACTGCCTGAGCTCAATCCGGAGCGGAAAGCCCAGGGCGCTGAGAGCCAGGGGAACGAGGAGTAACTCGGCCCATTTCCGGGTGGACGCTCATTCCGGCATCGGCGGTTCGTTCCGGCTGCGACGCAGTTGATATCCCTTCCATAAGAGCGCGATCCCTACCCAGAGGCCCAACGCGAGGGCGGGATAAGCAAGGGCGCGCGGAAAGACGCCGACGAGCGTCGATAGCACACAGAGCAGCAGGCCTGCCAGGGACGTGAGGCGCGCTTCCACGGGGCCCAGCACGCGGCGGCCCATGAGAGCCGCGCCGATCGTGTTCCCGATGCGAATCGCCCCGGCCGTGGCGACCCTGGTGCTCCCGGATCGGCGCCCCGCGTAATGGCGCGGGTGAGGAGGCTCGCCGGGAGCGCGCACCCTCCTCCGCCGATCGAGAACGACTTCGGTCGCGCGGGCGAGATCGCGCCGATACATCTCCTCCATCTGGGCCGCGAACGGCTGGTCTTCGATGACGGCGTCGAGCTCGCAGTTCCCCAGCCAGCTCGATATGTTGAGGTTGGTGGAGCCGATCCGCGCCCACTGTCCGTCGGCGACGGCCGTCTTGGCGTGCACCATCGTCCCATTCCATTCGAAGATGCGAACCCCGGCCTCGAGGAGCGGCCGGTAGCCCGCCCGCGAGAACAGCTTGATGATGGGAAGGTCGGTCGCGTTGGGCACCAGGAGCCGCACATCCACGCCGTCCTTCGCTGCAGCCCGCAGGGCCTGGACATACGAAGGCGTCCCGGCGTAATAGGCGTCGGTCAGCCACAACCTTTTTCTCGCGAGCCCGGCCACCAGCTGATCCAGCCGAAGCATGCCCGCGGTGGCAGGCTCGCTCGCCACGATGCGCAGGGTCACCTCGCCCACCGCGGCCGGCGGGCCGATGGTGTGACCGTCCGGAACCGGATCGCCGGTCTGCGCCCACATGCGCGCGAACGCCGATTCGATCTCCGCTACGGCGGGGCCCCGGATCTCGACCCCCGTGTCGCGCCAGGGTTCGATGTTGCGCCCCGGGTCGCCGACCCACGCACGGCCGACGCACAGCCCGGTGACAAAGCCGATCTCATGATCGACCGAGAGCGACTTCCGGTGATTGCGCGACACCCAGCCGAGCGGGCTCGAGAAGCGCAGCGGGTTGTAGCAACGGACCTCCACGCCGGCCGTGCGGAGCGCTCTCCAGAATTTCCGCGAGGCCCCCCAGAGCTCGCCGAACCAGTCGTACAGGAGCCGAACGCGGACGCCCTCGCGCGCCTTGGCCATGAACGCTTCCGCGAACTCGCGGCCAATCTCGTCTTCCAGAATGAAGTAGTTCTCGAAGTGGACGTGATCTCTCGCCGCTCGAATTGCCTCGAGCCACTTCGGGTAGTTCTCTCGCGCGTCCACGAGCAGGCGGACCTGATTCCCACCGATCAGCGGCGCGCCCGCTGCCCGCGAGAATGCGCGATCCGCAAGCTCGCGCAACGGCGGCAGCGCCGTGTGATCGTCCGATATCTGCGGGTCGGAGGGTCTCATGTCGTGGCGAGTGCCGCGCTTGATGAAAGGTCAGGGCCGCGATCGCGCCCTCCGGGCAGGTGCCGGCGGGGGTATCGGGATCACGTCGCGCCCGGTCGCCGGAGGAGGGACGGTCGCCTCCATCCACTTGCGGATCCGATTGGCGTCCCCCTGGCGCGTGTACTTGCCCCACGAGTTCAGGAGCACGATGACGATCTGGCGCGCCGAGATCTCCGCATGCAGCACCAGGCATCGCCCGGCTTCGTTGATGTAACCCGTCTTCGACAATCCGATTTTCCAGGTCTTGTTGTTCACCAGTCCATCGGAGTTTCTGAATTCCAGCACCCGGCCGTCGGCAAGCCTCACCGCGTGGAAGGACGTGGTCGTCGCTTCGCGAATCGCCGGATAAGTCATGGCGGCCATGACCATCCGGGAGAGGTCCTCCGCGCTGGACACGTTTTCGCCGGAGAGGCCGGCCGGGTCCGTGAAGCGAGTCCGAAACATCTCCAGCTCCTGCGCCTTGCGGTTCATGGCCTCGAGGCAGGCCGCTGTACCCCCCGGATAGGCCCGCGCCAATGCGGCCGCCGCCCGGTTCTCTGAGGCCATCAAGGCCAGCACGAGCAGCTCACCGCGCCCGAGGCGCGCGCCCACCGGCAGCCTCGAGTGGGTGTGCTTGCGGGTGTCCACGTCCGCACGGTCGATCTCGATCGACTCGTCCAGCGGGCTCTGCGCGTCCAGCACGACCATGGCGGTCATCAGCTTGGTAATCGAGGCGATGGGGGCCACCTGCGCGGGACGCTTCGCGTACAGCGTTTCCCCCCGATCCGCGTCGATCACCAGCGCCACGTTCGACTTGAGATCCGGGCCGCCGCGCCTGCCCGGCCCGGAATTCACCCCTCTCGCGCCGACGGCCGTCTGCGAGGCACCTTCTGTGTAGGCCGCCGTCATCGAGCCGATCAGCACGGCCACCGCCGCCACCCGCACGATTTGTCCCAGGGGAACCTCCTCTGCTTCCTGACGAAAATAGCAGGAATCGCCGGCCAGGAGAAGGGGACGTGGCGCGGCCGTATCGATTGTCAGGGTATTCCTGACGGGCCATTCAGAGATTGACTGCGTTGTGGGGTGTGCACGAGGGTGGTACACATGGATGCTGACGCACACTCCACAAGGAGGCCTCGATGAAAGGGGTTCTGATCGCGGGAATGATGAGCCTGTTCATGATGACCATCGCACCCGGCGTCCTGCACGCCGATACCATGAAGGGCAGAGGCAGGGCGCAAACCCCTGCGGCACAATCGGCCGTTGAATTGAGACTGGCAATGCGGAAGCTTTGGGAAGAGCACATCACGTATACGCGCAATTACATCATCAGCGCCGTGGCCGAACTTGAAGATGCCGGAGCGATCGCCGGACGATTGCTGAAGAATCAGGACGACATCGGCGCCGCGATCAAGCCGGTCTATGGCGAGGAGGCGGGCAACAAGCTGGCCGCCCTGCTCAGAGACCACATCACGGTCGCGGTGGACGTCGTGAAGGCCGCCAAGGCGGGGGCCGGCACCGACCTGGCCCAGGCCGACAAGACATGGCA
>Ga0070704_100000401_pt1 | contig 19955 bp, 16 predicted proteins | sample KBSK5252metaG_FD_65467 | JGI IMG/M metagenome (GOLD analysis project Ga0070704, IMG submission 65467) | Corn, switchgrass and miscanthus rhizosphere microbial communities from Kellogg Biological Station, Michigan, USA - KBS K5-25-2 metaG | ecosystem: Host-associated > Plants > Roots >...
TCCCGTGTCTCCGGTTTCGTTTCGCCATGAACAATTCGCACTAGCGGAACAACTCGGTAGCTTCCATCGTCCTCATCCCATTCATCCTGATCGTCGACATCCACCTTCTCCGGTCGCCGCGGGCGAGAGTAAACCGATACTGCACTGAGGCATTCTTGAAGGGGATCATCCTTCTCGTCCTCGGGCTCGTCAGACACGGGTTTGCGGTCGGATTGGGCTCGTTCCGCCAGCTCGATGGCAAAGTCAAGGAACTGTTCGACTCGGCTCATGTACGTCTGGTTCGACTGGTCGGTTTGTTCCAGGATACCGCGACGGAGAGCGCGCATCCCAGGCTCAAGCACTTCCCGTCGACCCTCGCCAAGCTCCCAAGCTCTCCGCACATCGGGATCGTCGAGGGGCAGATACCGAGCCAAGAATGATGGCGTCCGGAAGTAGGCTGCGAGGACGTCGACGAGTTGTCGTCTCTGATCCTCCGTGAAGATACTGTATTTGTCCTGCTCGAATGGCTGCGAGAGTATGGACCGAACTTCATTGTAAAAGGGTCGCCCTTCTTCGGAGCATCTCCGCGCAATTCGCGTCAAGAATTCCTCGGTTTGTATAGGGTCGTTTCTATAGTCACCCCCCAGCTTGTCGCCCGCAATACGCAAGGTTCGGCTGCTGATTTCCTCGCGAATTTGTTCGTACAGGGCACGGCAGGTTTGGCGGTAGAAACAAAACACTAGGACCTTCTCACCCCCAGTCCATAAATCAACGGCCCTAGCAACGGTCGCGGCCACCTTCGGATGGAGCAGCCTCTCCTCCCTTGACGCTTCACGAGACGGAATGATCAACGCAACCTGCTGTTCGTACCAATCTGTTGGCACGATCGTGGCATTTCTGTCTTCCCTTTCTTCGACGTCTTCGATCGGGTTCCCGTCATCATCCATGTCGCGAGCCTTTCCTCTCGCGGTGCGCGTATGGTGAAAGGCTTCGTAAGACGAAGAGAGTCCTTCCGCGAAAAATGCTCGCGCACCTGAAGTCTGGGCCAACTCACCCTGGGCACGAGCTGTTAACAAGAATGGAAGCGCCGCCTCTTTGGCGACCGCCAGACCATGTTCACCTCCACTTTCCGTGGCGTCGTCGGACGCGATCGCCTTTCCGAATATTCCTTGCCGTCGCCGACATGCAGGCTCGCCGTCGTTCGCGGGAAGCTCCAGGGGGCGATTGTGGCGAATGACCCACGGCCTGAGCAGTGTCTGCGCATGGTCACGGGTTGCCCGACAGTCGTTGACATACTCTACGAGTCGTGTCTCCCAAGCGTCTCGTGGCTGAGCTGCGATCTTTTGCCACCAAGAGGTCACGTCTAGATCGCCCAACATTTCCGGCCGTATCCCGCCCCACAGTCGATCGAGTCGTCTGCCGGCCAAGCGATTCGCGTCCAGTGCCGCCTCGAGTTTTTCAATCTCGACTAGGATGTCATCGCGTGATTTGTTTGGTGATCGACGGCTGTTCCAGCGGATCGCGTTGAAACTCCGAATCACACGAATCAATTCCTGATGACCAAGTTGAAACGGCGTCGCGGTCAGGAAGAGCATTCGCTGGAACTTGCCACTGAGCAGCGTGACTTCATCGGCGGTTGATTGTCGAAATAGCCGAGCGAGCCTTGTGTTATCGTTCTTGGCATGATGTGCCTCGTCCAGTACGACCAACGGCGAATGCCACTGCGACTGACGTAGCCATTGTCCGTAGATTCCCTGACACGCCTCGTTGAACTCTCCTCGTACCTCTTTCATGCGGTGGGAAATATTCGTTGAAGTGCGTGTGGGCAATAATTCACGGAGCACTCTGACCAGTCCACTCCAGTCGATCTTGTCCTTGAGTCGGGGCAGCAGCTGCGGAATCGGATCGTCGGCGTCTTCGCCGATTAGCCATTCGCGAATTAGTATTTGCTTCCAGTCCGATAAGTCCGCGCTCATCAGCTTCCTGACGACTTCCTCGGTCAGAAACCGCCGCTTCGACGTTTGATTAATCAGATTCGGTGCCCACCGCCAAATGCGCTGTTTCTGTCGCGCGGAAAGTTTGGTCTTCTGGCGTGCAAGGCGGATCATCGCGAGTTTGATCCAGGCATCGTTGAAACCTCTGGAAAAGCAACCCGTCGTCGTAAAAATAAGTTGATGTCGTTCTTGCTCATCGTCATCGAGCAGCTTGAAGAAGTCTGTTGGGGAGTGCGCGTAAGTATCCCGAATCCAATCCATTGCTCCGTTCAACGAGCAATGTCGCTTGAATTGTTTCCATTCACGCTGCCATTTGCGCCGAAGTCGTCCTGGCACCATGATCACGACCGGTCCTTGTCGCCCTTTTGTGGCAATGATGACCGAAGTCGCTACCGCCAGCGCCACGTAAGTTTTGCCCATGCCGACTTCGTCGCTGAGTAAGGCGCCAGACCGATCTGACAGGCCCCGAAGGATGTCAGCGGCAGTCTTGGTTTGGCGCGCCGCATCCTCTGGTTGGATGCGATGCTCATCATTTCCCCCAAGCCTGATCACCGACTCTGCAAATGGCCAATCAATCGACATTCAGCGCCTCCGTTACATCGCCGCCCGCAGGATCAGCGAGCGATTGCACTCGGGTCAGGTAGTCGCGCAGATTCTTTGGGAGCGGAACTTCGGTGATGACGCTCTCCGCGAACTCTCGCAACTGCTGGATTGTCACTCCAAAGACTCCCTCGATCGATTCGCGTTCCTTGCCCTTTACTTTACTCGCGATGCGTGACCGCAAGTAAACAGTCGTCAAGAGAATCTCAGTCAGAAGAAACACGCGGTGCTCACCCTCGAACTGCGCGCACCACCCGCCGGGCTCATCCTCAGATAATCGCGAAATGGATTGGGCCAGAGAGATCGGGCCAAATGGGTCTCTGAGTAAACGGTATCGGATCGCATCGGGCCGAGGGATCGTATCCATAATTCGTTGTGACATACCCGTGAGCGCGCGCCCGAATCGGCGAACTCGATAAAGCAGGAACGAAGACGTGTCCATTTCGATTGCCGTATCGGTGCGTTCCGCAGATGTGATTGCTCCCTTTTTCTGATCAAACCATTGAGAGGGCGTTTTACCGCTGATTAAACATTCGATGATCGCGTCGGGATCCAATTTCAGAAACTGTTCAGGAGGCAGCAAATGCTTCTCCCCTTCGACGCTTACGCCCAACTTCGCCTGCTGAGACTCACCGTCGCGATCTTCCCACTGCACGACCAGAGCAACGATGTTTACGGCGTGCATAGCCTCCGACAGCACATGTATCAGAATCTTTGATGAAGGAACGGCATGCTCAGAGTGAGATGTAAACAATGTCGGTGCGTCCGCACCTGTGCCACCCAGACGTACTGACCAGATCTTCGGCTGCTCGTCTGTTCGGTCGAGTCCGAGCTTGAGTTCGCCAGTAACCTGCGAATAGGTCGCCCAAGCAAAGAATGCGGGCAGCGCTGGGCGACTAGCAGGCTCGTCTTCCGGCGGTTCTTCGGGCGTCAGCCACACGACCTCATCCACTGGCAACCCGTCCTGCCATTCTCGTGGTAAACCCAAGCGGTCTATCAGGCGCATCCCGCCGCGTTTGGCGGAGCTAACGTCTTCAAATACCAAGTTAGCCTCAAAGTTAGAAAAGCCAATTCCCATTCCGCGAAGTGTGAAATTGCTGGACCCCATCATCATCATTGCGACATCGTCGTTTTCGTTTTCCAAAACGATGCTCTTACTATGCAACGTCCGATTACGGTCCTCTTTACCTTCGACACAGAGCGACAACGGTAGGACGTACGCTCCACCGCGCCCATGGAAGAGTTCTTTCCAACTCTCTTTGAACACCTCCGGAAACGGCAAACGGGTTCGCTGGTCTTCGGGGGTCTTGGGAAGTTCCGGTCCAACTAACCAGCCCTCACACTCGCGCGTCATCGGAACTTCGGCTAGTTTGTTGACCACTGCATCACCGATCTCAGGGTCCGGTTCACGCGCGGTAAACGGCGAAACCACAACGATGGACGATGCGCGTCGGTTTCCCCACAATCCAATTACTTCATCCAATGTCGAGCGCGCTCGACGACCAGTTGCACGCGGATGCGTCACGGCCAAAGCGACGCGGGGACGTTCCCGGGAAGTAAAATCCGCCGGCGCGGTATCCCATCCTGCTATTGCCCGTCGAAGAACTTCCACCGTTTCCTGAGTACGTTCGACGGAAGCGACCGACGATCGAGACCACGAGAGCATCAGTGTTACCAAGTCAAGAATGTCGCGTAGTATGCGAAGTGGCGTGGAATCAGGGCTGTTCCAGAAATCCAAGGCGGCGAATATTTCGCGATTCCGGCGGTAGGCGATCCGCTTCACATTTGCTGACCCGATGATTACTCGAATCAGCTTGTCCCAAGCGAGAATCGTTATTTTCGCGTGCTGGATTCCGCCTGGAATGTGAATAGGAATTTGGTCCCATCGTAACGTCGTTTGCGAGGAGTCAAAACGACTATGGTCAACAAGCACCGCGACCCGGGCGAGATCCAGAGCTTGTTCACGCTCCACGAGGAACGACGATTCATTCTCGGTTTGATCAAACTTAAGACCGAGAAATCGAGGTAGCAGCTCGGTCTCAAAGAAATCGGCGTCAAACTCAAACGTCGTCGCCAAGCATGCCCACGGCTCGCCCCAACCGCCGTCAGTGGCCGCTGCGGGAGGTGTCCAGTAATACGACAGAGGCGACTGTTCGGAGGTCTTAACCTTCTTCGCCATCAGGAACCTCAACTCCTCGCACCCTACCAAGATCGCTCAAAAAGCTATATGCATTGGAAACCCGAAACGGATGGAGGTATGCCCCGCCATGACGCCGGGGAGCGTCCGCGTTGTCTCCAAAGCCGGGCATCAACGTCCAATACGGATCGTCCTGCTCAATCCAAACCCCTTTCCGCTTCTGCCGTTGAACGCGCCGGTGTCGCTCCATCACGGCGGCGACCAGATCTCGCTCGCTGATCAATCCACCGATAGCATCCTGCATCAACTGGTCCAGGCGTTCGACCTTGACGGCATCTAGCACCTGTGGGTGCTCCTTGAGCTCTGCCATGATTGTTTGAAAGCGCTTGGCCACGCCGGTCAGTTTACGGCGCGTCCATGCGAGGGCCGAAGCAAGGGTGGAATCGCCGAGCAGATCATCTATCGTGCTCCGCCCACCGCGTCGTGTGAGCGCCCACATCAAGCCACGAAATGCTGCTTCGAGGTGACCACTGACCTGTTCATGCGTTTCGATTAAACTGACCGCATAGCGAATCAAGCGGTCAGTCTCGTTCGTGCCATTTTGCACATGAGAGTCGATCTGCTGAAAAAGAATCTCGCGATCCAACTCTCCTCGCGAACCGTTCGTTAGCACCGTCTTATAGCTTTCAAGAATGCCTGGGCTTAGCAGCAGCTCAATACAACGTTTCCGGGCAGCGTTGGATTCGCTCGTGAGCAGCCGATACAAGATCTTTTTCTCTCGCGCTTTGGGTTGATCCGGGCGCAGGAGATCAGCCAAGTCTGACCAACCCCACCAACCGTTGTTCGGCCATTTGCCCCCCTTCACCTGGTTCACGACGTGAGGGAGCAGCCGCTGCAACCAGTTTGACCCATTGCTACCGGAGTTCGTGTCATCCAGGATTCCTCCGAGATCCTGTTCCGCTGACCACGCAAGCAGCAACTCTTCGCCGTTACGGCTCAGTCGATTGTCGTCGTCGATAATGTCCAGATTACGAGCCAGCCGTTGCACTACCCCGAACGGACCGTTGATGGCTTGGCCCTTCAAGAAGTTCTGCTTTCCGAGCGGCTGATGGCCGGCATGGATCGCACGCCGAGCCAGCCCGATCCCCGGCAGTCGCCTCGCCGCACGACGCCAGTTCTCGTCCTTGATGTCTTTCCACGCGACCGCAGAAACGAACAGTCGCTCCAAACCCAATCGCGCCTCCAGTCGCATGTCCTCACTACCACCCTCCATCGCGGCGGCTCGCTCGCCGACCAGAGCCGCCAGGGCCGCAAACGTGAGGTGGCGTACCCGCCACATCCTAGCCGTCAGCCCAGGCAACAGCACGTCCGCCAACTGCTCTGCGGTCGCTACTGTTCCCAGGGGATCAATACTACCCGGCGGGTCTTCAGCGGGATCGTACGGTGTGGGGATCGGCAGGAATTGATCTAACATAACGGCTATCTCTGTGTGACGTTCATGGCCCGTCCATCGCGGCCTGAACGTCGGGTTCAGATGGAACAGCGGACACGCGAAATTTCAAAAACTCTCAAATGGCCAACGTCAGAGTCGAAGCGCCGCAAGACTGCCTTTGGAGTGTCTATTTACGAGTGAAGATGTACTACTCAATGCACTATACTCTCAACTTGCAATATATCCCGCCGAAGCGTAGGTTGCTTTAGAATCAGCAACAACCTAACCGCCAGCCTACGCAAGGAACACGCGGCAGCCGAACCGCCGGCAACCGTCCACTCGCCGATACCGAGCGGGTAGAATTAGCAGAGGGGTTCTATATTGGGTCGTCAGCACTCTACTCCTTATCTAGTGACCAGCGGCGCCTCTATCCGTTTGGAGCGCAGCGAACCGTTCCCCGAAGCGCGACTTCAGGACTTTATCTTTGAATTCAGTCAATCCTTACCCATTGCGGAAATCGAACCAGCCTTTGGCCCCCTGATTCCGATTTGCAAAGAGCTAAGAACCAACGCTGGACCTGTCGATCTACTCTTTATTAATAACGACGGACTGTTGACACTGGTGGAGTGCAAACTGTGGAAGAACCCCGAGGCTAGGAGGGAAGTCATCGGGCAGATATTAGATTATGCCAAGGAGATTAGCTCCTGGACCTATAACGAGTTACAGGCCGCAATCCGAAAGTCGTCAAAGCAACAGATACAGTCGCTCTATCAGTTAGTCGGAAGTGAGGAATTGGACGAGAGCGAGTTTATAGATAGCGTGGTCCGAAATTTGAAGCGAGGACGGTTCTTGCTTCTCATCGTTGGCAGCGGCATTCGTGAGAGCGTAGAACTGATCACGGATTTCCTCCAACGACACGCACATATGAACTTTAGCCTCGCATTAGTCGAGGTTGCCATATTTCAGATGCCGAGCCATGTGGGCAGCGGGCATCTCGTGCTGCCGCGTGTTGTGGCTCAGACGGTTGAAGTCGAGCGAGCGGTAATTCGAATCGAGGATGGAAAACTTGTAGTGGAGCCAACGCCCGAGCCGTCTCTAGGACCCGGCGGTAAAGCGTCCCCCCCTCGAACAAAGATAAGTGAGCAAGTCTTCTACGAGAAACTGGCCGAGACAGATCGGCCCACCTCCAACGAGTTGCGCTCGGTTCTCGACGGGGCCAAGAGAATGGGTTGGTCAGTTGACCCAGGTAAAAACTCTCAGATGCTGAAGTTCAAATCAGGCGACGTCGAATTGAACTTTGGGGTCTTCAGAACAGATGGCTCATTTCAGAACGCTACAATTGCAGGTATGACCGACCGCATCGGCCACCGTGAAATTGGAGAGACGTATCTGACGCGGCTGGCTTCCCTCTTGGACGGAAGAGTGGACAAGAGCAAGAATATTTTTTTCTGGACGGTTAAGAAGAGCGACGGCAGTAATTTGAAGATTGCCGAGGTTTTAGCGGTTCGAGACAAATGGTTGGAAATAATTCAAGACACGATTGACCAGCTACTGAAAGCTCAGGAGAAAGAGAGCTAAAGGCAGAAGGCGTTTCGGAGGCTTTTGAGATGAATTAAACCAAAAACCCGAAGTCTCTATGTATGAGGAGTTTCCTGTTTGTGCCTCAGAGCCGTAGTAAAACAGATCGCACTTCCTGCCCCGTCGCGTGTGAGATTGCTAAAGCGTATATGCTCACTTGATTTCGATATTCCTCCAAACGTCCTTTGATCTCAAAGTCCGTCTTGTAATCGACCACGGTCCATATGTTGTCTTTATCCTCCTGCTGAAACGCAAGGTCAACTATGCCTTCAACGATGGTTCCTTCCTGTAGCTTGATCGCCACGGGAACTTCTCGCCGACAGCGTCCCTTCGAGGCAGCGGCAGCCGCTTGCTGCATAAGCGGATGGCGAAGAGCTTTGCTTACAGTCTCGGTCGCGGCCCCAATTTCCTCGCTCGTTGCTCCAAAGATTCGACCCTGGACTCGGCCGACTTTTTCGACTTCAGCCCGGTCGGCATCCAGGGCCACGACGGACAAGACTGCATGAACCAATGTACCGAAACGCTTGCCATGCGGTCGGGTGAAATCAATCTCAATCGACTCGACAGTAACTTCAGGAGTGACCGGCCGCATCGGAGCGTCAACGGTCAAGGCATCAGACAACTCAAGCCTGCTCTCCTCGGGCCTCGCATGAAACGGTGTTGCAGCGTACGCTGTGGCAGTTACAACGGTCCACTTGGGTTTCCCGGCCACCTCACGAACATTTGCACGCTGCTTTTGCCACTCTTCATGAAGCAGAACGCCCTCAGTTGATCGAATGTTGTTCTCGTCCTGCCTGAGGAACGCTGTCAAAGTCGAGCCCGCTGCGCTCTCCCTGTTCAGTTCTAGTAGAGCTGGATCCCACCAAACGACTTTATGATCACCAGTCTGCGGTCTATGCAGACCCGGCGATACTGAACCGAGCGGTCGCACGGCCTTCCGCGGACGAACTACTACATTGTCTGACCCAAATTGCGGGCAACCCGGCGGCCGACTTGTTTCCGGATTGAAGCTGCTATCCTCCGTCGGATAGAGCACAGGGCCTAGCGTGCTCAGCCATCCTTCATATGGCTGGTCGCCAACTCCACATACGACCAAGAGATCGCGCGCCCGCGTCGCAGCCACGTAAAGGGTTCTGGCCGCTTCCTCCTTGTCATTTTGAATCTCCTCAGCAGCGTGTTCCTGAAGTTCGATCGGCTCACAACCGGCCAGCCGCATTACACACAGTTTTGAAGCCTGATCGGTCCAACGCGAAGGGTCGCGGCTGTCTTTCGCGGTAATGTCAGCCAGCAGCACGACGGGAAACTCAAGACCTTTTGCCTTGTGCACTGTCATTATGCGAACACCGTCGACGCCTTCTTCCATGATGGGCGCATCTCCGGCTTCACCGTTCTCGGCTTGATCCTCAAGCCAGTCGACGAACGCCCGAAATGAGATCAGTCCTTTCTGCTCCGCTCTCCGGGCCATGTCAGTCAGACGCATAAGATTTGCGAGAGCCTGCTCTCCGGTGAGCCAGTTGGCAAACCCGGCATGCGCGCGGGTCTTCGCTAACAAGCTGGAGATTGTCTCGGCTAGAGGTCGGCGGTTTCGCTGACGATGAAGTTCCCGCAAGATCGCGAGAGCTTCAGCTAAGTCATTAAGCTCCGCTGGCAGATCTTCAGGAACTTTCCGGAAAGGGTGCAATGCGGAACATCGACTCCTATATGCGAGCAGGTGCGAATCGGTAAACGCGAAGAGCGGCCCATGCAAGGTGGCAAAAACTGCCAGCTCATCGTCAGGCCACTCAACCGCGGTTAAGGCGTTACGCAGCGCTTCAATTTCTTCTCGCGCATGAAATGAACTTCCGCCCACCAACAGATGCGGGACGTTACGATCTTCGAGAGCCCGAACATAGGGCCGGGTAACGTCGGCGAAGAAATGACGAAAGCGCCGAAACAAGAGGCAGATGTGGCGTGGTTGAATCGGCACTCGTACGTTCAGATTTTCGCGCTCCGTAACGGTCCAGCCGCTTCGGTTCACGATCCAATCAACATATGCCCCCACTGCTTCGGGTAGTGACTCATCAATCTTCCAGTTAACTACTTTGCCGTAGTCGCTGAATGGTGCTGGCACCGGAAGCGCCACCACTGCCGGCCGCGACTCAACACCTACTCTGAATGGCGCGAGTGGGACGTACTTAGCCTGAGTGGAATTCTCATCGCTCATGACAGGTGCGAACGCAGCGTTGACGGCTTCCTGAAGTTGCGGTACCGAACGAAAACTGACGTTCAACTGGACCTCGGCGCCATCTGTCGCGACTATTTGCTGCTTGACCTCTTCATAAAGCGCCACATCAGCGCGTCGAAAGCGATAGATTGACTGTTTTGGATCACCGACAATAAAGAGTTTCCCGGGAGTCGGCCTTGTCTTTCGCCAGTCGTCTTGTGTGGGGTCTCCGGCCGCAAGGAGCATCAGGATCTCAGCCTGCAGCGGATCTGTGTCCTGAAACTCATCCACGAAGATGTGAGTGAAACGCTGCTGGAGTTCAGCGCGAACGTGGTGGTTATCGCGCACCAGATTGCGCACCCGCAGGAGCAGATCAAAGAAATCAAGGTACCCAGCTCGCTCCTTTAATTGTTCGTAGGCAATCACAACCGGCCAGAGTTCTTCGCGCAACCGCGGCGCCAGATCAGCGCCTGCCTGTTCTACAAACCGTTGCACGCTCTCCTTCAGCGCATCGCGCCGAGCGATGATGTCCTTCTTCGGAAAAGAGTCTCTCGTGAAGTAAGCAACATGGCTCTTCGATTTCCACCTGAGGCACACGTTCGCGACTCGGTTGCGGGAGGAAGGTACTCATGAGCTCGATATCATGCAGTTAATGGGTCACGCGACCGTGAAGATGACCGCCAGTTATGCCCATGGCACTCACCGGATTCTGCAGGAGGCGGTGAATAAACTGTCGGCCAAAGGTGGCCGACTAGTTGACTTCAACGAAAAAGCTGAGGATCCGAAATCACGTCATCGTCACGTCATCGGCGTGAAAACGGTGGAATGGCTCAAAACTGAAGTAACGGTAACTCTTTGAAACGTTGTGAGATAGGTGGTAGCGGGGGGCGGGATCGAACCGCCGACCTTGGGGTTATGAATCCCACGCTCTAACCATCTGAGCTACCCCGCCAGAGGTTTTGTTTCAACACTTTACGAGACACTTCAGTCGCCCTAGTTTACCACTAAATTCCGGAATTCTCGGAATTCCGGAATTCTTGCTTCCTCGAGATGATCTCACGGCGATGGTGGATATGTACGTTTGAGCACAGACGTCTGAGATAACCTGGTCTATGCTGCTTCTGCTCGACCCTACCACCAACCGCCCCGAGACCATTTAGGTTCTCATCAATTCTGAGCGCTCCAGGAAAGACTTTCTCCTTCTCTGCAGTCGCCCTTCTTCAAGTATTGCCCGCCCAGGGAGTAGCTACATGCATCAACTTATCAGTAAGGGACTCAGTCCGCTTGGGGTCCTCGTAATTTTCATCGCCTTTATCACTCCGATCTTTTCCCAGCAAAGTTCGATTGCCTCCGTTTCCAGCGCTGGGGCTCATTTGCGTTTAGATGACGCCCCGAAGGCCGCGCTCTTAGATGGAGCCGAGTCCACCAGAATCCTGGCTGGGTTCGTGGCCGCTGAAACCAAAGTACGCGAAGCCCTCAACCAGCACACCTTCAAGCGAGACGTGATCCTGCAGACCATTGGTCCGAATGGCGAAGCCACCGGCGAGTATATTCGGAATTCGCAGTTCATTTTCGACGACCGGGGCCGGCGTATCGAACGTGTCCTCTTTCACCCCGCCTCAACGATCCATGAAATGCGGATTACAAAGGAAGACATTCAGGATCTCGCAGGCAGTCAACTGCTCGGGATCGACATCGTCGAAGCGGCGAAATACCAGTTGACCTATGCTGGTGTCGAAACAGTCGACGCCCGCCAACTCTACGCGATTGACGTTAATCCGCTGGTACAACCTGATCCGAATCATATGAAGGAGCGTTTCTTTATCGGACGCGTCTGGGTCGATCCCAGAAATTTCCAGATCGTCCAGCTCAAAGGCATCGTAGAGCCGCAGGGCAAGCAGCGCTTTCCCATGTTCGTCACCTGGCGGGAGCCGATTAGGGACGCCCTCGCATTCCCCACCCGCACCGAGGCTGACGATGTCTTGCATTTCCAGCAGCGCGACGTCCACTACCGGATCAAGGTTCGCTACTACGACTACAAGGTGTTCGCAAGTAAGGTCAACGTCAAAGAGGTAGACGATGATGTCCAACCAAAGTTGGAGGAATCCGCTCCAACGACAAGGAAATCCTCAACTAAGGAAAAACCTTCCGCTAAAGTAAGCGCGGCGTCTCAACTCCAGATAATTCGTCCGCTAAGCAAGCCCGAAGTTTGTACTACCGGGCGCAATGCGCCGCCCGCTGGTGAATATCACTGGCCAGTCGATGCAGAAGTCAAGGTTTACTTCGTCCGCGGCATGTTTACCCCGGAACAGAGCTCTGCATTCCTCGAGGCGATGAAGGCTTGGACGGCCGCCGATCAGGAAATTGGATCAGGCGTGAGATTCGTGTACGCGGGCGAAACGGACGGCCGGATGAGCTGCCGGAGCTGTCTAACGGTTACCCGACGCGAAGTATTCAAGAATGAAAAGCACCACTACGCGTTCTTCAGTCCCATGAAGGTGGACGAGGGCCGGCTTTTGGTTGCGGCCTGGATAGACCTTGATGTCGGCATCACCGATCCCATTGCTTTACTAGGATATGCCGCCCACGAACTAGGGCATGGCCTTGGCCTCATGGACTGTCCGAGTTGTAAGGAGAAGCAATCCCTCATGAATAGCTTTCCCGGCCTCAACAAGAATAACGGCATGGTTGGTCCGTCCAGTTGCGACATAGCGGCAACGAAAGGCGTATACAGAGAAGAGCGGCGAATGGTTGCAGTAAAACGTGGCGATGTCCGGCGGTCTGAGCCGGTCAGAACTGCTCGCAATTTAGGTAAGCCGAAATGAAAATAAGGCTAACAGCGTCCGTATTGCTTCTGTTGATGATCGGTGGCTTCCGGGTTAGCGACGTATACCCCCAAACACCGGCAGTGACCCCGCCATGCCGCGTAGGCCGGCAAGCTCCAGCGATTGGCTTCTGGACCTGGGCAGCTAATGCTCATGTCAAAGTTTACATTCGATCCGCGGATTTCAAGCCGGAAGATATTCCTTACCTGCTTGCTCCGCTGGAGAGCTGGAATGGCGTATCGGATCTCACCGGCTCGCGAGTAAGGTTCGATTACCAGGGAAACACCGACGTCGAGCGTTCTTGCGAGAACTGCCTCACGGTTATACGAGGACCGGTCTTTGACAAGGCTAAGCGTCATGCAACCGAGCTCAGGGTTTATAGCCTCCATCACAATCAAATCATTAATTACGCTTCAATAATCGTTGATCCGGTACTGACCAATCCCAAAGCACTGCGAGAGGCGTTGGCCCATGAACTGGGCCACAATCTGGGATTGCTCGACTGCTATACGTGCAAGCAGAAGAGCACGTTAATGAATCAGTTTAAGGGAATAAATGAACCAAACAATATGGCGGCGCCGACAGCCTGCGATATCGCTCAAGTAAGGCTGGCCTATCAGGAGTTGAAAGTGAGAGTCCGGGCGTCACCGCCACCCAGACGCTCAATAGATCAAGGCGAGGAACCGGTCGACGACGACACCCCGATAGTCATTCCGAAACCACCGGATTAACATGTCGGATGCCTAGCTCTTAGTTGCCGGGCCGGCCGCTTTCCAGAGCCTTCAGAAGTTGATCGACCAACTCGATCTCTTCATCGCCGGGCTCGAGCTCCTTATATCTGTGCAGCGCCTGGGTGGCCGCGGCGACGTCGGTCAGCCGGTGATAGACCAGCGCGAGATTGTAGTAAACCAGTGAAAAGTTAGGCTCGATTTGCGCGGCGGCTTCGTAGTGCAGACGCGCCAGCGGAAAGTCGCCCACGTCATAGTAGAGATTCGCGAGGTTGTAGTGAGCTTCAACGTGGCGCGGATCGTGTTTTAACGACTGGGTAAAGTTGTCCAGCGCACCGATTGAATTGCCGCTATCCAACTCAATTAATCCCAGGTTGCAATAAGCCTCAGCCACATTGTCGCCTTCGCTAATAGCTTCAGCGTAGAACTCGACGGCCTTCATGTCGCCCTGCTCATGCAGCAGGAGCGCTTCTTCGAACGGGGTTAACAGCCGCGACACCTGACCACCTACAGGTCGAAACAGACTTAGCTGGCCCTGAAGCTCCGCTTCGATCTGTTTGATTGTCAGGCCTTGAGCGCGCATTTCGCGCACCCGTCGAAAAAGCGTGAGCGCCTGAAAATCGTAAGTGAAGTCACCGGCTTCGCCCGCCGTGGCTTGAATGATTCCTGCTTCAGTCCAGCGGCGAACAGTTCTCTCACCTAATCCGAAGAGTTGTTTGATTTCGCGAACCGAGTAACTGGATTTGACGCGTTGATAATCCGCCTTGGCGGGGACTGGAGATGGAAACGAGAGGACCTTACGAATCTTTTCGGTCATGCGCAGGCTCTAAGCCTACACGAAAAAGCGTCGCACTGTGAACTAATTTCTCAAAAAACTTCAAGCGCCACACATTAGCCCGGCGTGGGGCCTCTCAGCATTTCACGTAGCCCAAAAGCCAAAACACAATTATGAAGATCACAATCGTCGTGAAGCAGCCACCCCCACCCCATTTCCAAGCGGCCGCGCCCGCCAGGCATCCGCGTAAAGGACCTTCCATAATTCAACTACCTCCGGGTTCAGTATCGGGCCGCCTCGGCGGAAGACTGAAAGCATTTCCTACATCGCTTCAGCCAAAGCGATCTCGTGTGCAGGCCGCTCGTCTTTCCGGACAATTTTGATTCTGGCGCGAGTTATTTAATCTTGCCCTTCGCTGGCGTCTTTGTATTTGCCGGTTTGCTCGAAGCCACTATTTTCAGCTGATTCGTAACTTTCTGCACGCCTTCGGTTTCTTTGGCAATGCGTTCAGCTTCAGCTTTCGCTTCGGCGCTGTCAACAGTTCCGCGCAGAGTAACGACGTTATTGACGACATCGACGTTAATGGTTCTTTCGGGTGTTTTCGAATCGGCAATCAGTTTGGCCACGATCTTGGTATGAATCCACGCATCGTCAAGCGTGTCGCCGATTGTTTCCTTGTTCTCTTTAGCCCGAGCACGTTCTTCGCGAGCTTGTTCGTCGGAGTATTTTGGCGTCGGCGTCGCTTTGGCAACCGGAGCGTTCATGTTCGCATTAGCGTTTGTATTCGCATTCGCACCTGGTCCGGCGCTCTCGCAGGCTAATAGACCCAAGCAGAGGCCTGCGATTGCGAGTAACGGTAAGGTCCTCCTTCTCATTTTTCCACCTCATGGTTCAATAAACAAACGTCTCAAAGAAAAAGAATCGCCAGCTTCACCGTCAGCTGGCGATCTTTTCACCGAGGTCTTCGACGGCCTCGCCGATCTTCCGGCGGGCCTTGCCGACTTTCTCTTGCACTTCTCCTTCGAATTGTTCGTCGCTGCCTCGATCTTGCAGGTCGCGGTTGCCGACTAACTTACCAAGTTCTTCTTTCGCCGCGCCTTTGACCTGCTTGCCTTTGCCTTTCAGTTCGTCTTCATATCGCATTACTTCCCTCCATGTTCGCTACTCGTAACGCGCTCCATCAAAAACTTCCTGTTCCGCTAGACCGCGGCCCTGCGCCCGGTGATCAATTGCAGAATCAGCACAATCAAAGCCACAACCAATAGCAGATGTATCAAGCTGCCGCCGACGCCGCCAATCAAACCTAACAACCACAGAATTAGAAGCACCATCAAAATTGTCCACAGCATGCTTTCGCACCGTCCTTTCTTAGAACACTTAATCCGTCCATGGACATAATGAGCAAAGGTCATGCCAGCACCGTTGCCTGTCTGTCTGACGAAAGTCGCGCGCTTGCTTGGATGAAAAGAGAACGAGTGGGTGCATCGTTCTCGAACCTTTGAGAAGTGATCGACCGCGGAAGTCAGAGCAAGATGACTTTTCTTTGGATTGAGCTAACGATGGTGGGCGATGGTGGGCGATGGTGGGCAGAAGCTTTTATTAGGCTGAGCTTTCACTGCGACTTTCCAGTTCGCAGTTGATCTCGCCGCCCAGCAGGATGGCCGCTCCGGTCAGATAAAACCACAACATCAAAATAATCAGCGCCCCGAGCGAGCCATAAGTCGCGCTGTAAGAATTGAAGAAATGCAGATAAAGCCTAAAGGCCAACGAGACCAGCATCCACAGCACGACCGCCACCAGAACACCCGGCGAGACCCAGCGCCGGCGGTAATCACCGGCGGCCAGGCGCCGGCCATGACGCCGCGCCGCCAGATTAGGCGCAAAGTGATAGATCAGTCCGAAAGCCAGGAAGGTAAACGCCAGCGCGATTGGCCACTGCAGAATTTTCCAGGTAATCGAGAAAGCGTTCTCTTCGTGGATGGATCCGGCGACAAACTCACCGAACCGGCCTCCGTACAAAACAATCAGCAGAGCCGAGACGATCAAAACTGCCAGCGCCACCGTTAACGCAACCGAGATCAGTCGCACTTTCCACCATGATCGCGTTTCGCGCACATCGTAAGCTGCGTTCAGCGCGTCGCCCAGCGCGTTCATTCCGCTCGACGCCGCCCACAAGGCGGCGATCAATCCGAACGACAGTTTGCCGGTGCCGCGTGTCGCGATGACCTCCTGGATAGTTGAGATCACCAGTTGCAAAGCAGAGCCCGGCACGACGGACCCGAGATAAGTGGTTAACTTGTGCTGTAGTTGAGTGCCCGTGCCGGCGAAATAGCCAAACAGGGTGATCAGGAAAACTAGCAGCGGAAAGAGAGCCAGCAGAAAGTAATACGACAGCTGAGCAGAGCGGCCGAAAACATCGTCTTCATTCGCCCGGGCCCAGACGCGCGCGAGAAAGTCTTTTGAGAGCATGCGTCGGAACACGCGGACTCACATCTATCTCACCATCGTGCCCGTGCGACTCCAGCGCGTGTTGGTGAAGAAATCGATAGGATTACCGAAAGGTTTGGTTTCGTCGTATGACCAGTAAACGAACATGGCGCGGCCGATGATCAGATCGCGCGGCACAAAACCCCAGGCGCGGCTATCGAGACTATTGTCGCGATCGTCACCCATTACGAAATAGGAGTTTTCCGGTACTCTGGTCGGCTTGCCGTTAATGGCAAAATGAAAGTCCGCACTAGGTGCGACTTCCTGGCCCTGTCGCGCTGCCGTCACAGTTCGAGAAAAGTAAAAAACGTCGTAGGGCTCGTTACCCTGACGTGGCGTTTCCTCGATAATTTTCAAAGGCGCCTTCTCGTTGATGCTCTCGGCAACAACGATGTGTTCAGGCAACTCCTTGCCATTGATGTAAACATGCAGGCCTTTTACTTCAACCGTATCGCCGGGCAATCCGATCACGCGCTTAACGTAGTTCACCTTATAAGGAATGTTGTCGTCCTGCCTATCGCGTTCAGGGTCGAAAGGATTTCCGGGATATTTGAAAACGATAATGTCACCGCGCTTGATTTCGCGCTGGGGAAGAAAAGGCAGCCGCGGGCCGGGCGCGAAAATGAATTTGTTGACCAGCAGGTGATCGCCCACGGTGATCGTGTTTTGCATCGATCCGGTTGGAACCTTGACCGCCTGCACGATAAAGGTCATGCCGAACAAGGCCATGATTACAGTCACAACGGCCGATTCGAAGTACTCGCGAATGACCGACTTTGGCGGGCCAATGGTTTCAGTTTCGATGTCGACTTTGGAGTCGCGGTCGCGCCCGTTTGGGCTGACCGGCCGGGAACTGAACGCGCCCGCCTTTTCTTTCGGCTTCTTGTCGGTCGTGATCGCTGGTTCGTTCATCGCGGACATCATCGTAGAGGTTAGCGAGCGACATGGTCAAGCTAACCAGAATTCTCTACTCACTCGTCTTTCATCTGTTTCAACGCAGCCTGGGCCGCGGCCGCTTCAGCGGCTTTGATGGTTGGACCTTCGCCGCGCGCGGCGCCACCGTTCCACTTCAACTCAACATGAAACATACGCCGGTGAGGCGGCCCCAGCGTCTCGATCACTGTGTATTGCGGTGTGGGTTGGCGCGTGGCCTGGAGTTTTTCCTGAAGCGTCGTCTTTGGGTCAGCAGCGGCGGCGGCCACCGGGTCGGCATTCCGCAATTCTTCCCTGAGCGCGGCATTCACAAATCCGGTCGCCGCTTCCAATCCGCCGTCCAAAAAAATAGCCCCGGTGACGGCTTCAAAGATGTCGGCCAGCAGCGCATGCTTGTTCCGGCCACCGCTCTTCTCTTCACCGCGACCAAGACGAACAAATTCGCCGAGACCCAGATGCGTAGAAGCATTTGCCAGCGTCGGCGCGCTGACCAGCCGGTGCTTCATCCGTGACAGCTCGCCTTCGCTTGCCCCCGGATAAGCCCTTAACAAATAGTCAGCGACAACCAGACCCAGGATGGAATCTCCGAGAAACTCAAGCGCCTCGTTGTGCAAATTGCGAGCGTCACGTTGGGAATGCGGAGCGACTTGCTCGTGGGCCCAGGAGCGGTGAGTCATGGCCTGCGTCAGCAACGCCGGATCGCGGAATTGATAGCCTAGAATTTCTTCGAGCTGATCAGAGTTTTGCAGTCCTAAGGTTTTCACGAAAGCTGATTCTAGCAAAACGCCGAACGCAGCGTCGAAGTGACGTCGCATTCGGCGTTTGATGGTTGAAGCGCTGCGCGGCTTCCGCTCGCCAAGCCGGCCAATTATGGGCGACGATAATTGGTGCGCGGTTTCTTGCCCGGGGTTGGAGTGGCCGCCGGTTTCGCAGCTCCGTTTCCAGTCCCCGTCGCGCTGCCCGTGTTAGTCGCGGGCTTTGTGCTTCCAGTCGTGCCAGGCTGCGTTACTCCGGTTGAGCCTGGAGGCTGCGAAGCGGCCGCCGGAGCTGTCGGCGCCGGAGGCGTCGGCAGCGAAGTCAGCGGCGTGGGCGGTTCCGGCAACGGTTTGGAAAGAACATTCGCCACCAGCTCGTTCACCCCGGCTTTCGATTTGTTCCGGTACTCGTACAGCTTAGTAAGTTCACCCAGGAAACCCGGCTTGTTCGCGGCATCGGCGAGCGCGGTGGCCCGCGCGAGTGCGTCAATTTGACGGTCGATTACCTGGTTAAGGTTTTCGAGCACCAACTTGCTCTCTGGCGTTTCAGTATTGTTTGGGCCAACCTTGCTCTTGTACTCCTCAGTAAGTTTGGCCTGCGGCCCATCGTTGTACGCTGCTGCCAGATCGAGATAAACCCGGGGGTCCTTTTTCAGATCGCTTTCCAGCTTGGCAGTTTTCAGCAGGTAAGGAATGGCATCTGCCGGTGCGCTCTTAAGAGTCGCACGCGCGATGTCCCAATTCATCCACGCCAATGCCTGGTCTTTGGAAGTAAACAGCGGCGTGACAGGCTTTCCGGCCTGGATCAATTCAATTGCTTTCCTTGCGTATTGGGCTGATTCGTTGAGCAGGTTGGGATCACTCAAGCCCGCTAGACCCATAACTATGTAAACCGCGGCATTGTCCGGCTCGGTCGCGAGTACGGCCTTTCCAAGCCTCATCTGCTCGGCATAGTTCTTATTTTTGTAGGCTTCATCAAACTGCTTCTTGTTCGTTACGTCGGCAGTTGCTGCCTCATAGGCTGCTTTAAATTTCTTCAACGCCGCCGTGTATTGATCGTCCGTTGTGCAAACCGCCAAATACTCTTTGGCTGCCTCATATGCGGCAGGCTGATCCTTTTGTCGGTTGTCCCACCACTTCCCATAAATAGCTGACTTAAATTCCTCGGTGCACTCTTTCGTCTGGGCCAACGCCGGCACAGCGAACAGGGCGAAGATGGCAGTGAGTGCCAATAATATGATGATTCGTTTCATTTGTTTGCTAAAAGCCTCCGATCGATTCCTTCTTACTAATCTAGCTTAGAACCCGTCCGGATCCGCCCGGTTCCCAGGGAACAACCTTAAGATGCACTCTCCCGGCGTCCCCGTTGTAAAGTCTATTGCAACTGCGGTGCCAGACAGCCCTGAGAAGAATGTTCTCTAAAGCGAAGCGGCAATAATCATGCAACAACTACCGCAGTGTCAAGACCGAAAATACCCCAACATCATACCGTTGCAGGATCGCATGAAAAATGCCGAACTCTCGCAAGC
>Ga0070704_100000407_pt1 | contig 19901 bp, 19 predicted proteins | sample KBSK5252metaG_FD_65467 | JGI IMG/M metagenome (GOLD analysis project Ga0070704, IMG submission 65467) | Corn, switchgrass and miscanthus rhizosphere microbial communities from Kellogg Biological Station, Michigan, USA - KBS K5-25-2 metaG | ecosystem: Host-associated > Plants > Roots >...
GGCGGCACCGCGATCATGAAGGCGCTGGACAAGATCATCGCCAAGGGCAAGAAGATCGCCGCCCACCTGATGGAGGCCGCGGAAACCGACGTCGAGTACGACCGCGGCGTCTACACGGTCAAAGGCACGGACAAGAAGAAGATGTTCGGCGAGGTGGCGTTTGCGGCGTACGTGCCGCACAACTACCCGCACGACAAGCTCGAGCCGGGCCTGAACGAAAACGCGTTCTACGACCCGTCGAACTTCACCTTCCCCGCCGGCACTTACGTTTGCGAGGTGGAAATCGATCCGGACACTGGGACGACCAAGATCGAGCGCTTCACCGCGGTCGACGACTTCGGCAAGATCATCAACCCGATGATCGTCGACGGCCAGGTGCACGGCGGGCTGGCGCAGGGCATCGGCCAGGCGCTCACCGAGGGTTGCAGCTACGACGACGCGAGCGGTCAGCTCGTCACCGGGTCGTTCATGGACTATTGCATCCCGCGCGCCGACGACCTGCCGTCGTTCCAGGTGGATACGCGCGAGACGCCGTGCACGCACAACCCGCTCGGCGTGAAGGGCTGCGGTGAAGCCGGCGCGATCGGCTCGCCCGCCGCGCTGATGAACGCGATTACCGATGCGCTCGGCGTGAAGGACCTGCCGATGCCGGCCACGCCGCAGACGGTATGGCGTGCGCTTCAGAACCGAAAAGCAGCGTAAGGAGACCCACCATGCATGCATTCAAATACCACCGCCCTTCGAGCGTGAATGACGCTTCGGCGCTCGCGAAAGGCGAAGCCCGGCTGCTCGCCGGCGGCCAGTCACTCGTCCAGGCGATGAAGCTGCGGCTTTCCTCGCCCACCGATCTGATCGATCTGGGGACGATCAAGGATCTCGCAGGGATCAAGGTGAGTGCGTCCGAGGTAACGATCGGCGCAATGACCCGTCATGCCGAGGTCGCGAATTCCGCGGAAGTGAAGAAGGCGATTCCCGCGCTCGCAGCGCTGGCCGGAATGATCGGCGATCGCCAGGTGCGCGCGATGGGAACGATCGGGGGCTCGCTGGCGAACAACGACCCCGCGGCCGATTACCCTGCAGCCGCGCTCGGACTGGGCGCCACGATCGCCACCAACAAGCGCAAGATCGCGGCCGACGACTTCTTCAAGGGAATGTTCGAGACCTCGCTGCAGCCGGGAGAAGTCATCACGTCCGTGTCGTTCCCCGTGCCGAGGCGCGCGGGCTACACCAAGTTCAAGAACCAGGCTTCGCGCTTCGCGATCGTCGGCGTGTTCGTGACCGACAGCGCGAGCGGCACACGCGTCGCGGTGACCGGCGCCGGACCGAGCGTATTCCGGCAGAAGGACATGGAAAAAGCGCTCTCCTCCAAGTTCGATCCGTCGTCGGTTGCGAGCGTCAAGCAGAAGGCAGACGGCCTGAACAGCGACCTGCACGCGAGCGCAGAGTATCGCGCGCATCTCGTCGGCGTGATGGCCAAGCGCGCAGTGGAGGCGGCACTGAAATAGCTCGTTCCCGCGCCGGGAAAGGGCCCGCTGCGGCGGGCCTTTTCATTTGGGTGGCGAAACCCAGCCATTTCACGGAAAATTCCCACCATGCCCCGTCCGCTGCCGAAAAATATCGACGACACCCACACCCTGCTCTCCGGCGGCGACTACGTCGCGGATCGCAGCCTCGCCACCGCGCTCTACCTCGCGCTGCGGATGCAGCGCCCGCTCTTCCTCGAGGGTGAAGCGGGGGTCGGAAAGACCGAGATCGCCAAGGTCGTTGCCGATTCGCTGGGCCGCGAGCTGATCCGGCTGCAGTGCTACGAAGGGCTCGACATCGCGCAGGCGGCCTACGAATGGAACTACTCGCGCCAGATGATCGAGATCCGGCTGTCGGAGGCCGCGGGGGAGAAGTCGAAAGAGAAGCTCTCGCAGGATATCTTCTCGGAGAAGTTCCTCGTCAAGCGTCCGCTCGCGCGCGCCCTCGAAGGAAAGAAGGGCGCCGCGCCGGTGCTGCTGATCGACGAGCTCGATCGCACCGACGAGCCGTTCGAAGCGTACCTGCTCGAGGTGCTTTCGGACTGGCAGATCTCGATCCCGGAGATCGGCACGCTGCGCGCCGCGGAGCCTCCGATCGTCGTCATCACCTCGAATCGCACGCGCGAGATCCACGACGCGGTGAAGCGGCGCTGCTTCTACTACTGGGTGGACTATCCGGACGCAGCGCGCGAGCTGGAGATCCTGCGGCGCAAGGCGCCGCGCGCGTCCGCCGCGCTGTCGAAGGAAGTGGTCGCGTTCGTGCAGCGCCTGCGCACCGTCGACCTTTTCAAGCTCCCCGGCGTCGCCGAAACGATCGACTGGGCGAATTGCCTGGTGGCGCTCGACCGCATCGCGCTCGACCCGGAGACCGTCAACAACACGCTCGGCGTGCTGCTCAAGTACCAGGACGACCTCGCGCGCATGGCGGGCGAGGAAACCGAGCGTCTGGTGAGCGAGGCAAAAGCGGCGGCGACCGCGGCCTGATGGGGCCTCGATGAGCGCCTCGGCCTTCCTGCGGCGCCTGTTCGGGCGTGCGAACGGCGAAATCCATCAGCAGACGCAGCGCCTCGTTTCCCTCTGCGAGACGCTACTCAGCGAGCACGGCGAGATCACCGGCGTGGCGCTCGCCCGCGAAGCGCTCGCCTGCTACCAGACGCTCGGCGAGCGCGAGCGCGAAGAGTTCTTCGATGTGCTGGCGAAGACCTTCTCGCCATCGCCCGACGCCGTCGGCCAGGCTGCCGACGCCTATCGGGCGGACCCGATTCCCGAAAACCTGATCCGCCTGCAGGAATCGGCGGAATCGCTGCGCCCGGAGCTGTTCCGCCGTCTCAACGCGGCGCCCGGCGCGACGGCGGCGCTGGTCGAGATGCGCAGGCTGATCCTCAAAGGCATCGCGGCGCATCCGCAATGGAAGGTCCTCGACAACGACTTGCTGAAACTGCTGCGCTCGTGGTTCAACCGCGGGTTCCTGCGAATGGAAAGGATCGACTGGCACACCCCTGCGATCGTGCTGGAGAAGCTCATGCAATACGAGGCGGTCCACGCCATCCAGGGATGGGGCGACCTGCGCCGCCGCCTGGAGGCGGACCGCCGCTGCTTCGCGTTCTTCCACCCGCAGCTTCCGGACGAGCCGCTGGTGTTCATCGAGGTGGCGCTGACCCGGGGCATGAGCAGTCGCGTGCAACCGCTGCTCGAGGTGGGATCGTCGGTTTCGTCCAGCGGCGAGGCAGACAGCGCGATGTTCTACTCGATCACGAATTGCCAGGAGGGCTTGCGCGGCATCTCATTCGGCAACTTGCTGATCAAGCAAGTGGCGGAGGAACTCAAGCGCGAGGTCCCGCAGCTGCGGACCTTCGCAACGCTGTCGCCGATTCCCGGGTTCCGGCGCTGGCTCGAGGGGTGCCGCGCGCGGCTCGCCATCGGACCGCAAGGCGAGGAGCGCATCGCGCTGCTGCAGCGAATCGAGCAGCGCGGCTGGCACGAAGCCGCCGCGTCCGATTCGCTCGCGAATCTGCTGCTGCAGCTCTGCGCCTGGTACCTGATGAATGAGAAACAGGACGCCGAGCCGTCGGACCGGGTGGCCCGCTTTCATCTTGGGAACGGCGCTGCGCTGGAGCGCCTGAACTGGCTGGGCGACACCTCGGACGCGGGATTGGCGCGCTCCGCCGGCATCATGGCGAACTACCTCTATCGCCTCTCGGAAGTCGAACGCAACCACGATCGCTATTTCCGGCAGCACGAGGTCGTCGCGTCACGCGCCGTCGCCAAGCTGGCGCGCGATTGCCCGCTCGCCGCGCTCGCGAGCGCCAGCGCACCCGGATCATGATCCCGGCCCTCGACGCGGCAGGCTCGAAAGGGCTTCTGGGTGTAAACGTCATGCACTTCGCGCGCCTGCTGCGCGCAGCGGGTCTGCGGATCGGACCGGACCGCGTGCTGGACTGCGTGCGCGCGCTCGAGCTCGCCGACTGCGAGCGACGCGAGGATTGGTACTGGACGATGTCCGCCGTGCTGCTTTCCAGGGAGGAGCAGCGCCCGATCTTCGACCAGGCATTCCGCATCTTCTGGCGCGATCCGCAGCTCGCGCAGAAGATGATGCAGGCGCTGCTGCCGAAGACCTACGGTCGCGCTGCGAAAGAAGAGGAGCAGAGCCAGCGCCTGAGCGACGCCCTGTTCTCCCAGCGCAACCAGAAAGAGGTGCGCCCGCTCGACGAGCAGAAGGTCGAAATCGATGCGCGGCTGACGTTCTCCGCGCGCGAGGTGCTGCAGCGGATGGATTTCGACACGATGTCCGCCGCCGAGCTTGCCGAGGCGAAGCGCATGCTGCGCGAGCTGCGCCTGCCGCTGCCGATGATCCGGACGCGGCGCTACCGCCCCTCTCCACGCGGCACGAGGATCGACTTGAGAGCCACGCTGCGCGAGTCCCTGCGCGAAGGCGGCGAGGTGATTCCGCTGGTGCGCGCGGCGACGACCGATCTGCATCCGCCGCTCGTCGTGCTGTGCGACATCTCCGGCTCGATGAACCCGTACGCGCGGATGTTCCTGCATTTCCTGCATGCGATCACCAACGACCGCGACCGGGTGAGCGTGTTCGTGTTCGGCACGCGGCTCACCAACATCACGCGCCAGCTGCGCCATCGCGATGTCGACGTCGCGATGGCGAAAGTGGCGGACGCGATCAAGGACTGGTCCGGCGGAACGCGCATCGGCGCGTGCCTGCGCGAGTTCAGCTGGCGCTGGAGCCGCCGCGTGCTGGGACAGAACGCCTGCGTGGTGCTCGTCTCCGATGGGCTCGACCGCGAAGCAGGCGAGGGCCTGGCGGAGGAAATGCAGCGCCTGCACAAGTCCTGCCGGGAGCTGATCTGGCTGAATCCGCTGCTGCGCTACGACAAGTTCGAGGCGCGGCCCGCCGGCGTGCGCGCGATGCTGCCGCACGTCGACCGCTTCCTGCCGGTGCATAATCTGAAGAGCCTGATCGACCTCGCGCACGCGATTTCCCAGCCCGCGCCGAGGCACGTGGAGAAGCGCGCATGGAAATGAAAGGCGAGCAGTTGATTGTGGCTTCGCAGGCCGATACCTGGGCCGCGCTCAACGACCCCGAGATCCTGAAGGGGTGCATTGCGGGATGCGAGTCGATCGAGCGCGTGACCGACAGCGAGTACGCCGTGCAGATGACGGCGCGCGTCGGGCCGGTCGCAGCCAAGTTCAAGGGCAAGCTCACGCTTTCCGATCTCAAGCCGCCGCACTCCTACTCGATCGCGTTCGAGGGACAGGGCGGCGTTGCCGGCTTCGGCAAGGGCGGCGCGCAGGTTCAGCTCGCTCCCGAGGGAGACGCAACGCGCCTTTCGTACCAGGTGAAGGCGAGCGTAGGCGGCAAGCTTGCGCAGATCGGCTCGCGGCTCGTCGACGCGGCGGCACGCAAGCTCGCCGACGACTTCTTTACCGCCTTCAACGAGAAGGTCGCAAGCTTGCACGCCGCGCCGGCTCACACGGACCACGAAGAGCACGCCGACCACCATCCCGGACCCGTGCCCCGCGATCCGGACCTGCCCGATGTTCCGCCCAGCTCGCTTGCCTTTTTCGCCGCCGGTGCGCTGGTGGTATCCGTCGTCGCGCTGATCGTGCTGTTCTGAAAAAATGGGGACGAGCCCCATTTTCCACCCCGTCTATCCGACGATACTCGCCTTCGGGTGCCTGCTCGCGTCCGCTGCGTGTCCAGCGCAGCCGGCAGAGAAAAAAGCAGTGCGCGTCGCGGTGTTCGCAGTCGGCCCGCTCACGCCGCAGCGACAGCTCAATTTCGACGCGCTGCGCGATGAGCTTCGCACGCGCGGCTGGGAAGACGGGCGCAACCTCGTGCTGACCTACCACCATGCGCAGGATCGCCCCGAGCGCCTGCCGGAACTCGCTGCGAGTCTGGCGCGGCAGCCGCTCGACGCCATCGTCGCCTTTGGTGGCAGCACTGCTGCCCTGCCGCTACGCAAGGCCACGGGCACGATCCCCATCATCATGATCGCGGCGACGGACCCAGTGGGAGAAGGGCTGGTCAAGAGCCTTGCACGCCCCGGAGGCAACGTCACCGGAACGACGATCCAGACCTCGGATCTGCAGGCGAAACGTCTTGAAATTCTGAAGGAAGCGGTTCCTAGCGCTACCGCGGTGGCAGTTCTCTACAACCCAACCAACGCGGCCGATATCGAGCCGCTGCAACGGGCTGCGCAGAGTTTGGGTGTGCGGCTGCAGTCGCGTCAAGCAAGCAGTGCGGACGAAGTGGTAAGGGCATTCGCGGCCATGCGCCGCGATGGCGCCGATGCCGTGCTCGTGTGGTCAGATTCCAAGGTATTCGAGAAAAATCTCGGCGCGATCACATCGCTGGCGGCGCAGTATCGATTGCCGGCGATCTACGCCTGGAGAACCTACCTCGATCTGGCCGATGGGCTCATGTCCTACGGCCCGAGCCTGCCTGGCTTGAACCGGCGCGCCGCTTACTTCGTCGATCGGATTCTCAGAGGGACGAAGCCCGCCGACCTGCCCGTAGAGTTCCCGAAAGAGTTCGAACTGGTTATAAATCTGAGAGCGGCCAAGATGCTTGGACTTACGATTTCGCAGCGGGTCCTGTCGCGGGCCGACGAGATCATCCGATAGCGCACCGTATGGCGACGCTTCTATATCGCGACGATCCCTACCTCAAGTCCTGCGAGGCCACCGTGATAGCAGCACGCGAGAATGTGGTCGAACTCGATCGCACGGTGTTCTACCCGCTCGCTGGCGGACAGGTCGGCGACACTGGCCATATCGGCACGGCGCGCGTAATCGACACTCGCAAGGGCGAAACAGAGGATACGATCCTGCATTGCCTCGAGCCCGGTGCGCCGCTGCCTGAGGTGGGATCGGTCGTGCTTGCCGAGATCGACTGGGCGCGACGCCATCGCCTCATGCGCTTCCACACGGCGCTGCACCTGCTCGGCGCGGTCGTAAAGGCTCCCGTTACCGGGGGGCGGATCCAGGAGGACAAGGCACATCTCGACTTCGACATTGAGATGGAGAAGCTGAACAAGGCGCGGATCGAAACCGCGGTCAACGCGCTCGTCGACGCTGCGCACGAGACGCGTTCGAGCTGGATCACCGACGCCGAGCTGGATTCCCGTCCGGAGCTCGTGAAGACGATGTCGGTCGCCCCGCCGCGTGGTGCCGGGCGCGTCCGGCTCATGGAAATCCCGGGGATCGACCTGCAGGCCTGCGGCGGGACGCATGTGCGCAACACGCGGGAAGTCGGACATCTCGCGGTCGCGAAGATCCGCAGCGAGGGCAAGCGCAACAAGCGCGTCACCCTGGTGTTCGAGGGCGAAGGCTAGCGAGCCGCGGCGGCGCGGATTGCCGCGGCGAGCTCCGCGGGGGGGTAGGCGCCCGAAATTCCGGAACGCCGGTCGAAAATGAATGTCGGGACTCCGCTGATGCCGAGCTCGCGCACGCGCTCTTCGAGCTGCGCAACGCGCTCCGCGTCCGCCGCCTGCGGCCAGTCGGCGACGCCGCATTGCGCCGCGACACCGGCCAGCACCGTGGCATTGCCGATGTCGCGCGCCTCTTCGAAGTAGGCGCGGAAAAGCGCATCGACCACCGGCTCGGCCTTCTGCTGGCGCTGGGCGAGATCGATCAGTCGGTGAGCGCCCATCGTGTTGGGCGTACGCTGCATGCGATCGAACGCAAACTCGATTCCCTCCCCGGCACCCTCGCGCGCTACGCGCGCATCGAGCTCGCGGCTGCGCTCGAGCGAGCCGAACTTGGCAGTTCGGTATTCTGCGCGCGGCACACCCAGCGGCGGCATGTCCGGATTGAGTTGAAACGGCAGCCACTCGATGCTTGCTTCAATTTCCGCTGCGACCAGCTCAAGCGCCTTCGCCAGGCGCCGCTTGCCGATATAGCACCACGGGCAAATGACATCCGAGGCGACTTCGATGCGAAGCGGCTTCGCCACGGTGCTCAGCGCCGCTTCTTCGGATCCGGGATGGTCCAGAAATAGATCGTGCGTCCGGTCGATTCGAGCCTCTTCTCCGGCTTCCAGTCGCCCATGTCGAACTGGTGCGAAACGATGCGCGTTCCCGGCTTCAGCTCGGCCCAGAGCCGCGGCCGCAGCTTGACGTTCAGCTCGGGAAGCAGATAAAGCGTGACGACCGTCGCTTCCCTGAAGTCGGACAGGAACAGGTCGGCCTGGCGAAACTCGACCAGGTGGGTGACGCCAGCCTTTTTCGCGTTGTCCTGCGCTTCGGCAATGCGCGCAGGATCGATGTCGATCCCGACCGCGCGCACGCCGTACATCTTCGCTGCGGCAATCGGAATGCGGCCATCGCCTGAGCCGAGGTCGTAGAGCACGTCGCCCTTCTTGACGTCCACCAGGCGCAACATGTCCTCGACCACTTCGTGCGGCGTAGGAACAAAGATGACGTCGGGCGTGCGCGGCGCTGCTTTTTGGGCTTGCGCCTGAGCCGCGGCAGGTACTGCGGCGAGCAGCGCTGTAAAAAGGACAACGATCGAAAGCGGCATAAACCTTTCCTTGGGAGTGCCACGCTCGAGTGCGCGGATGCCCTGATTATGCCCGAACAGTGCGGATCGGCTTGCGGCTACTGATTGAGACTGGCGATCCACCGGTTGCGCACGAGCGCTTCGACGTGCGAGGCATAGGGCGCAGCGGCCGACGGCATCTCCCCGCTGAGCGCGGCCTCGATGTCACCGGTGCCCAACACCGCGATGTGTGCCCAGACGATCGCGCAGATCGCCAGCGCCATCGCGAAGAGGGCGAGAAGATCAATGCCTGCGGTGGGTTCGCGTTCGAGTCGCATGGGAAGCTTTTGCTCCCAAGTGGCACGCAAGAGTCGGGCCAGTGCAGCGACTGCGGATGGGCGCGCCGGGCGGTCAATCGCCCGCGATGGTCATGCCTTCGACGAGGATCGAGCCGGTTCGCCGCGAACCGCGCACCACTGCATCGCTGCCGACGCCCACGATGCACCGGAACATGTCGCGCAAGTTTCCGGCCACCGTGATTTCCTCGACCGGGAACGCAATCTCGCCGCCTTCGACCCAATAGCCGGCGGCACCCTGAGAGAAATCTCCGGTGACGAGATTCACGCCGTGTCCGAGCAGCTCGGTAACGAAGAGCCCGCGGTGCAGCCGCCGCAGCATGCCGCGCAGATTCGTGCGTTCCGGGCGCACGACGAGATTGTGGTTGCCGCCCGCGCTGCCAGTGGAGCGCATGCCGAGCTTGCGCGCGGAATAGCAACCGAGAAAATAGCCCTGCAGCACGCCGTCGCGCACGACCGCACGCTCCGCGGTGGCGACGCCCTCCTCGTCGTAAGGCGAGCTCGCGAGGCCCTGCCGCTCGTACGGCCGCTCTTCGATCGTGACCAGGGAGGAAAACACCTCCTTGCCGAGCGCATCGGAGAGAAACGACGCCTTGCGATACAGGGCGCCGCCGCTCGCGGCCGCAACGAAAGCGCCAATCAGCGAACACGCGACCGGGGCTTCGAACAGCACCGGCACTTTGCACGTCGCGAGCTTGCGCGCACCGAGGCGTGCGAGCGCACGCTCGCCGGCATAGCGGCCGAGCGCCGCGGGATCGGCGACTCCGCCGGGAATGCGTGCCGCGCTGTACCAGTCGTCGCGCTGCATCTTGCCGCGATCCTCGGCGATCACCGAGAGCGACAGCGTGTGGCGCGAGGTCGGAAATCCGTGCAGGAAGCCGACGCTGTTCGCGAGCACGAACTGCGAATGCTGGGACGAAATCGAGGCGCCTTCGGAATTGCGGATCTTGGGAGAAAGCGCAAACGCCGCGCGTTCGGTCCGCCGCGCGATGTCGATCGCCTCCTCGGTGTCGAGGTCCCACGGGTGAAACAAGTCGAGGTCCGGCGTGTCCCGCGCAAGCAGGTCGGGCTCCGGCGGTCCCGCGCAATCGTCCTCGGCAGTCCGTCGTGCGATGGAAAACGCCGCGTCGACGGCCTGCTCGAGCGCTGCCGCGTTGAAATCGGACGTACTGGCGTGGCCGCGACGCGCGTGCGGCCGCTCCCCCGCGTAGAGCGTTATGCCGATTCCCTTGTCGCGGTGGTGCTCGATCGTGTCGACCGCGCCTTTGCGCACGGTCACGGAGAGGCCATAGCCCTCCGACACTTCGCATTCGCAAGCCGAAGCGCCGACGTGCTTTGCCCGGGCGAGTATCGACGCGGCGTATTCGCAGAGCTCGCTGTGCGAATACGTGAATCGGCGCTCGGTCGACATGGCGCGCTATCATAACAGCGCGATGCAAGAGGAATTCGTCAGCAAAACGAAGCGCAAACAGGAGATGCACGCGCTGCAGGCGCTCGGCGTGGCACTCGTCGAACTTCCGCTTTCGCAGATCGATGCGCTCTCCCTGCCGGAGCCGCTGGCCACCGCGATCCGCGAGGCGCAGCAGATCACGAGCCACGAAGGGCGACGCCGACAGCTGCAATACATCGGCAAGCTCATGCGACGCGTGGATGCCGAACCGATCCGCAACGCGCTCGAGGAACTCCAGGGCCGGGCTGCGTCCGCGCGGGCGCGACACCGCCGGGTCGAGCAGTGGCGCGACCGGCTGCTGGGCGATGACGACGCGCTCACCGAGTTCGCGCGCAAGCATGCGCAGGCCGACCTGCAGGCCCTGCGTGCGCTGATTCGAAACGCACGCAAGGAAATCGCCGGGAAGCGCGAGCCGCATGCGCAACGCGCGCTGTTCAGGATTCTGCGCGAGACCTGTCAATGAACCCCGGACTGCTCGTCGGCCTCGTCTCGATCAGTGACCGCGCGTCTGCCGGCGCCTATCGGGACGAGGGCATCCCGGCACTGAAGGAGTGGCTCGGCAAGGCGATTGCATCGCCCGCGTGGCGCGACGAGACGCGACTCATTCCGGACGAGCAACCGGTGATTGAGGCGACGCTCAGGGAACTGGTGGACACCATCGGCTGCCATCTCGTCCTCACGACCGGCGGCACCGGCCCGGCGCCGCGGGATGTCACGCCGGAAGCGACGCTCGCCGTTGCGGACCGGGTCATGCCCGGCTTCGGCGAGCAGATGCGGCAGATCTCGCTGCGCTTCGTCGCGACTGCGATCCTCTCGCGCCAGGTCGCGGTGATCCGCAAGGCAAGCCTGATCGTGAACCTGCCGGGACAGCCGAAATCGATTCGCGAGACGCTGCAGGGCCTGCCGCCCGATGTTCCGGGGATTTTCGCCGCCGTACCTTATTGCATCGACCTGCTCGGCGGTCCGTACATCGAAACCGATGAATCCGTCGTGAAGGCGTTCCGTCCGAAGTCTGCGATCCGGCCGCCGCGCGGCTAGGCGCGGCTCGCGGCGCTCAGCGCCGCGAGCATCGCGGGGTTTTTCTTTCTCTGCGCGATCGCGATCGCGGTCACGCCTCTGTCGTCCCCCAGACTCGCGTCCGCGCCCGCGGCCACCAGCAGCTCCGCCACGGCTACGTGCCCGTCGTTGACTGCCTTGTGCAGCGGGGTCATGCCGCGTTTATCCGCCTCGTTCACGCCTGCACCCTTGGCGATCAGCGCGTCGCACACGCGCGCGTGGCCGGACATGGCAGCCTGCATGAGCGGCGTGAGGCCAAGGCCGCTGCGCGGATCCACTCCGGCGCCGGCCTGAAGGAGCATCTCGACGATGTCGAGATAGCCCTTCAGAGCCGCCCAGTGCAGCGGCGTGTAACCCTGCGCATTGGCTGCGTTCACGTCGGCATGCGCCTTGATCAATTGCGCGGCAACCGCGCCCCGGTTGAACATGGCAGCCTTGATGAGCGGCGTGACGCCAAGCGCGTCCTTCTGATCCGGCGCGATTCCAGCGTTTAGAAACAACTTCACTGCGCGGTCGTTGCCGCGCTCCACGGCCACGAGAAAACCTTCCTTGCTGTATTCGATCTGCTCGGTCGCGAGCTTATGGCGCAGCCGCTCGTCTCCCCACGGATCCGAGCCCTCCGGGCGCTTCATGCCTGCGCCTTCCAGGATGCGCGTGTGGAGCCGGGAAAGAAGAATGATGTCCGCGGCGACTTCCGCAGGGAAGCCGGCCCGGCCGCCTCGCTTGTCGACGATCAGGTCCGAGAAGTGCTCTTCGAGAGCCTGCGTGCCCCACATCGCCATGATCTTGTTGAATACCCGCGAGTACTTGGCTTCGAGCGCCTGCGGATACAGGTCCTGCTTCTTCTCGAAGTACTCGGCAAGCACCGGGTGCATCTTGACCATGACCGGCAGACCTCGGTTCTATGTTTTGTGGCAATGCCCGGGTTTCGCCCGGCCACGCAGGCGGCCCGCCTCAGGCGACCCGCAGCCGCAAACTTACTCCAACTGGCAGCGTTTTGCACATTGACCGCGCTCTGCCGACCTACGCGGGCGACAGAACGTAGCTCTGCACGGGCTGCTGGAACCCCTTCAATTGCAGCGCTTCGCCCGGTTCGAGCTCACGGCGCCCGGCTTCTCCATCGAGCATGGCCGTGGTCCGCGCATCGACCAGCACCTGTCCATGCGCCGCCTCCGAGCACAGCCGCGCCGCCAGGTTGACCGCCGGGCCGACGGCGGTGTATTCGAGGCGTGATGCCGCACCGATCACGCCGACGGTGACGTAACCGCTCGCCACGCCGACGCCGACGCCGAGCCGCAGCTCCGCGTCCGACCAGCGCGACGTGATGGCGATCCCGCTGTCGCGGATGCGCTTCGCCATTTCGAGCGCCCTGCGTGGATGGTCGGGAAAGGAAACCGGCGCGCCGACCAGCACGAGCACGCCGTCCCCCGCCTGGTCCTTGATCGTGCCGCCGAAGGCGGAGGCGGCGGCGCCGACCGCGTCGTAGTACTCGCGCAGGATCGCGATGACCCGGCGCGACGAGGTCGCCTCGGTAAAGGCCGTGAACCCCCGCAGATCGCAGCACACGACCGACAGCTCCAGGGTCTTTTCCTCGGTCGCGCTCTTCAGACCGCGCACCCGGACGAGCTCTGCGACCTGCGGCGCAAGGAAGCGCGACATGAATTGCGCTCGCCGGCCCTGCACCACGTGATACTGGACCGCTCCGACGAGGAAGATCAGCAGCCCGATCGACGTCGCCACCGGCGCGATCGTCGGCGGCAGGACCACGCCCGAGGCCATGAAAGGGGCGGCGATCGCGAATGCCAGGAGCCGCACTGCCTCCGCCCGGTCCGGCCGGCGCCGCAGCATCAGCAGTCCAGGGAACAGTCCAAGCACCAGCGACAAAGTCAGCGGCAGCGCGAACAGCCAGAACTCGGGCTGGCCGCGCTCGAATACCTCGGCAAACCCGGCGTTGATGAAATGATGCACGCGCAACTCCGGGAACGAGAGCGCCGCAACCCCGTAGAACGCAGCAAGGAGCTGGGCAACCCGCAGCAGCCGGTCGGGTCCCTGGGTGTGCAGGTTTTTCGCTGGCACCGTGCGGCGCACTCGCAGCACCCACTCGTAGGCGAAGATGAAAGCCAGCGTTTCGGGGATCGCGAACAGTCCGTCCCACCAGAGGACGACGCCTCGGACGTGCAGCGGATGCGCGATCTGCGAGCCGATGCCGATCGCAAGCCCGACCGAAGCGAGAAAGAGGGACAGCGCGCGGCTGGTCGGCGACGCGCGGTCCGCAATGATGAACGCGAGCGCCATCCCCAGCGCGAGCAGCGACGTGATGATGTGCGGGGTCGTGTCGAGCAGTACCGGAGTGGTGTACATCCCCTAGCTCGAGGGCGACGGAACGGGGGTCAGCTGCGGTTCGTTCGCGCCGGCGCCCGACGCGCGGACCCGTACGCCGAACCAGGCGGCGTACAAGGCGGGAACGAAAAGAAGCGTCAGCACGGTGGCGACGATCAGGCCCCCCATGATCGCATAGGCCATGGGCCCCCAGAGCACGCTGCGCGCAAGCGGGATCATCGCCAGTACCGCGGCCGCCGCCGTCAGGACGATCGGCCGGAAGCGCCGCACCGCGGCCTCGCGAATGGCGATGGACACTGGATGCCCCGCCGCTATGTCCTGCTCGATCTGGTCGACCAGGATCACCGTATTGCGCATGATCATCCCGCCGAGCGCGATCGCGCCGAGCATCGCGACGAAGCCGAATGGCTTGGCGAAAACCAGCAGCGCCAGCGCAACCCCGACGATGCCGAGCGGCGCAGTGAGCAGCACCATGAGCGAGCGGGAGAAGCTCTTCAACTGCAGCATCAGCAGCGCGAAGATGACGGCCAGCACCATCGGCATGCCGGCCGCGATCGACGCCTGCGCCTTGAGGTTCTCCTCGAACGCGCCGCCCGCCTCGATCCGGTAGCCGGCCGGCAGGCCGGCGCGGATCCCGGCCAGCGCCGGCTCGATCGCCTGGGTGACATCCGGCGCCTGGACTCCGTCGACGATGTCGGCGCGCACGGTCAGAGCGAGTTCTCGGCTGCGCCGCCACAGGATCGGTTCTTCGAGCACTTCACGCACGGTTGCGACCTGCACTAGCGGGACGCTGCGGCCACCGGCCGCAGGCACCGCCAGCTCGCCGAGCGCGGCAAGCGAGCCGCGTTCGTCCGCCGGCGCGCGCAGGACGACGTCGATCAGCCGGTCGTTCTCGCGGTACTGGCCGAGCGGCGTGCCGGAGACCACCGCAGCGACTGCGCGTGAAACGGTCTGCGACGAAACGCCGAGCGCCCGCGCCTTGTCCTGGTCGACATCGACGCGCAACGCCAGCACCCGGTCACCCCAATTCGGATGCACGTCGACGGTGTGCGGGTTCGCGCGCATCTGCTCGGCGACCCGTTCGGCGATCTGCTTCAGCTTCGCCGCGTCGTCGCCGAGCACGCGAAACTGGACCGGATAGTTGACCGGCGGCCCGAGCGGCACGCGGTTGACGCGTCCGCGCACGCCAGGAAAATCGTCTGCGAGCGCCTGCCGCAGCTTGGTGATCACGTGCTCGCGCGAGTCGATGTCCTTCGTCAGCACGATCACCTGCGCGAAGTTCGCGCGGAACAGCTGCTGGTCGAGCGAAAGGAAAAAGCGCGGCGAGCCGTTTCCGACATAGGTGACGTAGCTCGCGACGCCGGGGTCGCCTTCGAGCAGCCGCTCGAGCCGCGCGGCCTCGCGCTCGGTCGCACGGATGGAGGCGCCTTCCGGCAGCCACAGGTCGGCCATCAATTCGATCCGGTTCGAGGACGGGAAGAACTGCTTCTCGGTAAGGCCCATGCCGAGCGCGCCGAGCACGAGCGAAAGCACCGTCGCCGCGATGACGGTCTTGCGGCGAACGATGCACCATTCGATGACCCTGCGCAGCCAGCCGTAGAAACGGGTATCGAACACGTCGTGCGGCTGCTCGCCGGCCGCAACCGGATGCTCCTTCAGCAGGTACGCGCCAATGAACGGCGTCGCGATGACGGCGGCAAACCAGGAGATCACCAGCGTCATCGTCGTGACCGCGAAGATGCCGAACGTGTACTCGCCGGTCGTCGACTTCGCGGTCGCGATCGGCAGGAAGCCCGCCGCGGTGATCAGCGTCCCGGACAGCATCGGAAACGCGGTCGTCGAGTAGGCATAGCTCGCCGCGCGCAGCTTGTCGTAGCCCTCCTCCAGCTTGCGATGCATCATTTCCGCGGCGATCATCGCGTCGTCGACGAGCAGGCCGAGCGCGATGATCAGCGCGCCGGTCGAGATCCGGTGCAGGTCGATGCCGAACCAGCGCATCGCGAGGAAGGTCGCCGCGAGAACGAGCGGAATCGTCAGCGCGACGACGAGCCCGGTGCGCATGCCCAGCGACAGAAACGAGATGACCAGCACGATCGCGACCGCCTCGAGCAGCGAGCGCATGAATTCGCCGACCGCGCCCTTGACCACGCCGGGCTGATCCGACACCTGCTCGAACTCGATCCCGACCGGCAGCTCGGATTTCAGCCGCGCCATCGTGCGCTTGAGATTCTCGCCGAGCCGCAGCACGTCGCCGTTGGCCTTCATCGACACCGCAAGCCCGATCGCCTCGCGCCCCTTGAAGCGCATCGTCGTCACCGGCGGATCGGCGAAGCCGCGCTGCACGCGAGCAATGTCGCCGAGCCGGACCGTCTGGCCTCCGGCGCGCAGCAGCAGGTCCGAGACCGCCTGCACCGAATCGAGCTGTCCAGTCACGCGCAGGGCGACCGAGTTCTGGCCGGTCTCGACCGAACCCGGCGGCAGGATTGCGTTCTGCGCGGCGAGCGCCTGCCCGATCATCTGCGGGTCGATTCCGAGCGCGGCGATGCGTTTTGACGACAGCTCGACGTGGATCCGGTCGTCCTGCACGCCCACCAGCTCGATCTTCGCGACGTCGGGCAGCCGGAGCACTTCCTGGCGGACGCGCTCGACATGGTCCCGCAACTCGGACAGCGTGAAGCCATCGGCAGTAAACGCATAGATCGAGCCGTAGACATCGCCGAATTCGTCATTGAAGAAGGGCCCCTGTGCCTCGGGCGGCAGCGTGTGGCGGATGTCGCCGAGCTTCTTGCGCACTTGGTACCAGACCGCCGGTACGTCGCGTGCCGGCGCGGTGTCGAGCAGCTCGAGCACGATCAGCGACTCGCCCGGCTTCGAGTGGCTCTGCGTCCACTTGAAGTACGGCGTCTCCTGCAGCTTCTTCTCGATCCGGTCGGTGATCTGCCGGTCGACCTGCTCGGCGGTCGCGCCCGGCCACAGCGTGCGGATTACCATCGCGCGGAACGTGAAGTCCGGATCCTCGCGCTGGCCAAGCTGGAAGAACGCCGCCACACCGCCCAGCGCGATCACGACGAGAAAGAAAAGCGTCACCTCCTTGTAGCGCAGCGCCGCAGCCGACAGGTTGAACCGGCCCTCGTGCATTCCTAGCTTCCTTCGATCACGCGCACGCGCTGGCCGGGCCGCAGCAGCTGCGCGCCCGCGGCGACGACGACGTCTCCGGGATTGAGGCCAGATGCGATGACCACGCGCTCGCCGGCAAGCCCAGCGGTCTGCACGCTGCGCGGCTTGACGGTGCCCTCGCCGTTGACGACGAGGACCTGCGCCTGGTCGCCCTTTGCGTAGAGCGCGGACACCGGCACCTCGATCTTTGCGGCCCCGCCGTTGGCGCTCGCGGCGACCCTCGCGCTCATGCCCCATTCGGGATCGTCACCGGCTTCGAGCACCGTTATTCGCGCAGCATAGGTGCGAGTGACCGGGTCCGCCGCCGGCGACAATTCGCGCAGCCGCCCCTTCCAGGTCCTGCCGGGCAGCGCGCTGAGCGTCACTGAGAAGTCCGTTGCGCGCTCGATGAATTCGCGTTGCGACTCGGGCACCGCGATCGCGATTTCCTTGTCGCCCTGGCGCGCGAGGCGCGCGACCGTCTGGCCCGCGGTAACGACCTGCCCGGCTTCTACCTCGAGCGCGGTGATCACGCCGGCGGTATCCGCGCTCAGGACGGCGTACGCGGCCTGATTGGCCGCCTGGCGATGCTGCGCACGCAACGCCTCCAGCCGGGCTTCGGTCGTCGACAGCGCATTCGCTCGCCGGTCGTATTCCGCCTGGCTGATGAAGTTCTTCTCGCGCAGCTCCTTGTAGCGCCGGTGGTCGGCCGCTGCGAGCTCGCGTTCGGCCTCGGCGCTTGCGACCTGCGCCTTGGCGCTCGCCGCGGCAAGCGCGAGGTCATTGGCGTCCAGGCGTGCGATCGCCTGGCCGGCGCGCACGGAGGCGCCAACGTCAACGAGCCGTTCGACGATCTTGCCACCGACGCGGAAGGCAAGGCGCATCTCGTGCTGCGCGCGCACTTCGCCGCCGAGCTCGAACGAGCGGATCGCCGGCGTCGCTCCGATCCTGAGCACGCGGACGGGGCGGATCTCTTCCGCCTTCTGCTGCGCCTGCGGAGCGCACGCCGCCAGCGCGAGCGCCCCGGCGACTGCAATGATGTTCGCTTTCATGATTTCCTCTGTGCACCGCGGCGCTCGGCGCTCTCCCACAGGTCGAGCAGCGCCGTGGTCAATTGCTTCTCGAAGTCGATGCGAAAGATGGCCATTTCGGGGCGCCTCATCGCTGCGCGCAGCACGAGCGGCGTGTCCGCCTGCTGCCACAGCCCGATGATGAAGGCGTAGCTGTTCATCAGCAGCGCAGCGCCCTCGCCCGGCGCGAGACCCGGATACAGCGCCTCGATGCGCTCGCCGATCGGCGCGAGCCGGTTTGCGATGGCGATCTTGAACGCGAGCGCAGCAGTCTCGCTGATGTTCGTATCGAGCATGCTGCGACAATTGCTGGCCAGCGGATAGAACTCCGGATGTGTGCGCAGGTACGCCATTCCGGCCGCAAGGACCTTGCGTGCATCGGCGTTGGGCTGCGCGAGCGCGCGTTCGATCACGTCGAAGATCTCGTGCGACTGCTGCACGTGCAACGTCAGTAGCACCTCTTCGCGGGACCCGAAGTACAGATACAGCGTGCCCTTTGCGAGCCCCGCGCGACGCGCAAGCTCGTCGACCGAGAAACTCGCCGACGGATCGCGATGGACCAGGGCATGCGCCGCGGCGACGATCGCGCCGCGCCGCAACTCCTTGTCCTCGGCCGCGATTGCCCGCGTGCGGATGCGCCTGCGGCTCTTTAACTGACTGGCGGTCATTTATGCGTGACGATAAATGACCGACGGTCATTAGTCAACCCGCCGTTCGCATGGGCAACCGATACAATTTGCGCATGACACAACCCCTTGAAACGATTGAACTCGAGACCGGCGCGCGGCCCGACGCCGCGGTGATCTGGCTGCACGGGCTGGGAGCCGACGGCCATGATTTCGAGCCGGTCGTGCCGGAATTGCGTCTTCCCGGGCGTCTCGCGGTGCGCTTCGTTTTTCCGCACGCACCGATGCGCCCGGTGACGATCAACCAGGGCATGCGGATGCGCGCCTGGTATGACATCGTGCAACTGGGCGGCGGCAGGGAAGACGAACCAGGGATTCGCGCGTCGCAGCAGCAGCTCGAGGGACTGATCGAGCGGGAAGGCGCGCGCGGCATCCTGCCAGGTCGCGTCGTGCTGGCCGGCTTCTCGCAGGGCGGAGCGATTGCTTTGCAAACGGCGCTGCGCTTTCGCGAACGCCTGGCGGGCACGCTTGCGCTATCGACCTACTTGCCGCTCGCCGCGAAGCTCGGCGCGGAACGCAACGCCGCCGCGAGCGAAATGCCGATCCTGATGGCGCATGGGACGCACGACCCGATGATCTCTATCGAGCACGCCCGGCGCTCGCGCGATCTGCTCCTGGGGCTCGGCTATAAAGTGGACTGGCGCGAATATCCGATGCCGCACTCCGTCTGCGCCCAGGAGATCTCCGACATCGCGGCGTGGCTGACGCAGGTCCTCTGACCCGCTACCATAGCGGCTCGCTTCACACGATATGAAGCTCAACCCGGGCGAGCAGCAGTACCTCGATCTTCTCGGGCACGTGCTCGAGCACGGCGCGGCCAAAGGGGACCGCACCGGCACCGGCACGCGCTCGGTGTTCGGCTGGCAGATGCGCTTTGCGCTGGACTCGAGCTTTCCGCTGCTGACCACCAAGAAGCTGCACTTCAAATCGATCCTCTACGAGCTGCTGTGGTTCTTGCGCGGCGAAACCAACGTGCGCTGGCTGCAGGAGCGCGGCGTAACGATCTGGGACGAATGGGCTGACGCCAACGGTGAACTCGGCCCCGTCTATGGATACCAGTGGCGAAACTGGAAAGCGCCCGACGGCCGGGTCATCGATCAGATCTCGCGCGTCATCGAGTCGATCCGCAAGGCCCCCGAATCGCGGCGCCACATCGTCACCGCCTGGAATCCGGCCGACGTCGATCGCATGGCGCTGCCGCCGTGTCACGCCCTGTTCCAGTTTTATGTGGCCGATGGACGGCTGTCCTGCCAGCTCTACCAGAGGAGCGC